>Ga0209480_10003195_pt1 | contig 10788 bp, 21 predicted proteins | sample JI61114C2DNA_FD_187501 | JGI IMG/M metagenome (GOLD analysis project Ga0209480, IMG submission 187501) | Wastewater effluent complex algal communities from Wisconsin, to seasonally profile nutrient transformation and Carbon sequestration -... | ecosystem: Engineered > WWTP > Effluent > Algae...
CAAGCCCTAAGTGCCTAGATGACAGGCTGTTTGATCTGTACGTTGAAGCTATCAAGGTTCCCGCGATACGGCGTTGTTGTAGAGGCTCTTCAGCCGAGAGTTGTCGAAGTTATGCAGCACAGCTCCCGACAAGTACGGGTTGTTCTCAAAGCGGAGGTTGTTGCTACGAGCAAACGATTCAATTTTGTCCGGGGTGACTCGCATAGCGTCCTTGTCTTTACGATTGTCGGAGTAGCCTACCATCGACTGGAACTACTCAGGGATCAAGTCGATGTTGCGACTGATGAGGCTGAACATTTCGGAGTTATTGAAATCCACTGGGTCCGAAGACTCATATCCCTCGGGATGGCTGGGAAGTGTTACAGCCAGGCTATGGATGATGTTCCGACGGATCTGCGAAGCCGCGTGTGCTGAGATAGACTAATATGGTTACAGTTGACCTTGGGTGTCTCCCTCTCCTTGAGAATAGACTTGTAAATGAGGGCCATACTGTTGAGTTTGCTGTTGAGCTCAGCATAGATCTGGCTGTGAAGCTGGTTGCACAACTCAGCTAGGTAACGACGAGGCATCTTCTCATCTTGCAACAAAATTTCGCAGAACTGCTCAACATTGTTGCTTTCATTGAGAACATCCCACTCGAAGTTATCGCTAAAGATCTCGTCGCCGTTGTTGTTGATGAGACGTAGTTCAATTGGAACGTTGTACTCCTTTTGCTAGTTGTTTGGCTCGATAGTCGAGAAGTTCACGAGATAGTGTTTGTACTTGTGGAGGAGTGATTTATAGCGCAGCTGTGATTTCAGTTGTGTACGAGTCTACTCATGCATACCTACACTAGTAAATGCTTTACCTTCGAAGGTCATTCTATCCACCGTCTCTCTATTCTCCAATAACAGGTCCTTCAGCAGGTAGTGTGTGTACAGATGGATGTCCGTGTCATTTGTGGTATCGACATCCCACATAAACGACTCGCTGATTACTCGGTCTTCGATTGTAAGGGTCAGCTGAATTGGAGTTGGTGGTACGTCGATTTGAATGAGGTTGTCAGTGTCGGTGTCCAACTGCTCGGAATGGGGACGGAAGCGATCGCGCATGAACACCAGGTAGTAGTCGTCAAGAGAGCGCAACGTCTAGGGTCGTGCTTACTCCCAATCGTTGCGCTTGGATTCCTTGAAGTACGTGAGCATATACTTGCGGCTGATCTCGAACATCTAGCCGCGTGGGATAGTCGCCTAAGCCATAAGCCACACCGAAAGCAAAGAGAGCGTTGTTGGCGCCCAAACAGTTCGAACGTACCATTGCTTCCACTAGCCATGCCTTCGCTTTATGCGTGATGCGCTCGCGGGCGACCTCATCAGCGAGCTACTTCTTGAAATATTCCTTTACGACCTTCTTATCTTCTTAAATCTAAATATTCGAGGCAGCTACCTCCGTGGAAAAGGTCGAGAGGTGCTTCTGCTGCCACTTCAGAATCTTTTCGCAGAGCTTCCTTACGCAACGTTCGTTGCTTGCCGGCCGTCGTGCCCAGCGCTCATTCATCACCTCCACGTAGCTGTCCATGTCCAGCACAAGATCTTGCAAACAGCGGCGTGACTCCTCCACCGCCATATAGTTCAGTCGATCCGTGATGTCGGGCTTCAGCTCGAAGGTCCACTCGATGTTCTGCTCGTTCACGGTGTAGTTGAACATTTGCTCGCCCAGTGCCTGTGTTTTCTGCGTTGTAATCTATTTCGCCGACATAAACAGAGTTTAATTGTTGATTAGCGCCAACTAAATCCCGAACATTTATGGTGGGGATCAACCAGCTATCTAAACGTTCGGTAGCGCGCATAAGGCGCTAGGACCTCACGAAATGGCCAGCTCTCGGCTAAAATCATTCAGAAGGGCTGAATAGCCTTGACTCGGCGAATCTGGAGGCCTATGTTCTCGTATTCAGCCTGCTTCACTGACCACAAGTGCTCCACGGCTTGGCTCTTCTCCTTCACTTCTGCTTGCAGGTGGCGGTTGGCAACCACCAGCTGCTGGTTCTGGTTCTGTAGCTGCAGCATGTCTGCTGACTCTTGCATAAGTCGTTGGTTGATCACTCTGAGGCCACCAATGTCTCTCTCATACTTCTCGTTAAGTGCTCGAGACATCTCCTCGCTGCTGCGAGTCAGCCGACTAACTTCAAACTCGTACTTGCGCTTCCAGTTTTCATACTCATTTGTAAGTCGAGCAATTTCTGAGTCCAGAGTGTTCCGATCTTCCCTGCGGATCTCCTCCTTGCGTGATAGTTCACGCTCCAGCCTTGCTATGACCTCGCTTAGTGCCTGTTGTTATGATCGTGCCTCTGCAAGCTGATTCTCCAGCATAGATCTTTCTGCTTCGGTTCTTCGCTGGATCAATGAGAGATTCTCAATCTCAACCCTAAACTGTTGTCTTATCGTCTCTTCGTTTTTGCTATTTAGGAGAGTTAGCTTTTCGATTTAGCGCGAAAACTCGTTCTCCTTATGTTTGAGCCTCATAGTAGGGTTCTCCACGGCATCGACGATGAACTTCTTCAGAGACTCAATTTCGAGTTGATAGTGATTTTCAGTAGTTGATCTGTTTCGCCCAGCCTCTTCCAGTCTACTTCTGAGAGTTTGAATGGTCTATTACAGCTCGGACTGTTTGCGTTCCCAATCTCTTTTCATTTCTTAGATTCTTTGCTCGTACAATTTTACAGTGAATTCTTCGCGACCAACAGCGTCATCAAGCAATATCTTGATCTTGCTATTCTCATATTCGAATTCCTCGAGTTTTTTTATGTACTCATCTTCTCGAGCCTTTATAGTTTGCGCTTCAGACTGCTGCATTATATTTGGTCGCTTTGGTTGGAGCGGCTTCAGTGCTGCCTCGAGCTCGGCAATGTACTTGGCATTGTCGTTGAGGGTATTCTGCAGTTGCTTGTTTTCTCCTTCAAGTAAAGCCATCTGTCCCTTGATCTTCTCGGTTTCGTAGGCTCGAACATTATATTGCTGTTCGTCCATGTAGTATTTAAACTGATCGAGCTCCTTCTGCAACAATTCATTCTTGGCTTTGAAGCTGCGCAATTCCTGGCGAAGTTCTGAGTCGTCGCGTTGCTTGCCAAGTTCACCCTTATACTGCTCCAACTCGGCTGTCAACCGACGGATTGTCTGTTGATACTCGGCTTCACCCTCTACGAACTTACGCTGGAAACTTTCCTTGTACGCTCGAAGTGCCTCGAGTTCTGTTTCCTTGTGACGGTTCAAAGTGATAATCTCGTTGAGAGTCTTCTGGAACTGTTCAAAGTTGGTCTTTTTCTCCTGTTCCAAAGCTTCATTGCCGCGTTTTGACCACTGCTCTTCCTTTTCTTGGAGACGGCGATTCCAAGTCTATTCTTTTTCTGTCAATTTTCGAGTGAAAGTTTCGTTTTGTTCTGCTAGTTTGCTCTGAAGTTCGGATTCGGCAAGTCTACGCACCGAGGAGTCTTTGTGGGTTGCCTGCTTTTCAAGCTCCTCCTCTCTGAGGCGATGGTGGCTAATAGTTTTCTCAAGCCTCTCGATTTCACCGTTCTTGGATTTGAGAGTCTTATCTAGCTCCTGAATTCTTTCTTTGAACTTGGTGGCTTCCTCATCCAACAGCCTCCTGAACATTCCTGTTTCCGAGTTGTCATCAGTATAATCTGGTCTGGTCCACTTAGATGTTGATTCAAGCCTAGCGAGTTCCTCCCTTCTGAACGAGTGATAATCTCGATAGTTCTTGCTCACCATAACAGTGGACCTGTCGTGGAACTCGTATTACAACTCGTTAATTATACGCTTGTAGTGGCTTTCCTTGCTGCTCATGGTCTCCTCAAGAGTCTTTAGGCTCTTACGGAAGTCTTCTTAACGGTAGCGCAGTTGCTGCTCTGAGTAATCTGCAGCTCGCTTCAGCTCCTCAATCTCAAACGATTTAGTGACGAGTTCTTTTTTGAGGTGGGTGTTCTCTACAATAAACTTCTCAGTCTCTTGCTTGTAATATTCTACTTCCTTCTCAAATTTATGTGAAACCTCCGCCTCTATCTGCTTAGCTTTGCTTGGTGCTTCATCCTGTCTGCGCTCTAGCTCATTTTTAAGCTGGTTAATCGTCTGCTGTAGCTCTCTCTCGTTCAACATTAGTTCTTCAAGACGCTTCATTTTGGCAGCCAACTCACCTTCGAGTCTTCGTTGTAAAGTAACACTGGCTGCTGACTCCCTTGGCAGGTACTTTGAGTCTTCCCGGGCTGATGACACTTGTGAATTTTGAACACTAGACTCCACATCACTCACGCGGGAAGTCTTATTCGACTGAGCTACGCTAATCTTTCGAATATGCTCATGCTCCTGCTTCAGTTCCTATAGGATGTCGGTTTCCTTGTCCTTAATCTTCTGAAGACCACCGCGAAGGTCAACCAAACCACCTAGCCTCATGCCACTCATAATTCCGCTCAGTTCGGTCCCGACTCTTGATGCGAATCCACTAAAATCAGCCTGGTTGTACCGATACTGCACACCACCCTCAATCTCGGTGTTGATGACGTGCCCTCCAGCAACGTCTACAGCTGAGTACTCTTCTCCAGAAGTGACGGTCTTGCGGAAGCTTGGTTGTTGCAGCGAAACATTGGGGAAGTGCTGCTTGAAGAACCTGATATCCTCGTCGATCATATTCAAATTTATTATGCAAATAAATATTAATGGCAGTCAGTTGGCTGTAGGGACGACCCGGCCTGACCTTTTTAGGTAAGCTTGAAGCCCGAAGGTTAGGAGGATTGCACCACCGCTCACTACCAAGAGAATTCCCAAGCTAAAGCAATTCTCCACATTTGGGCGATAAATTGATAGCTCCACCTGCTTTTGTTCATTAGTTTGGTAGGAGTAGGTGTTGGAGATAGATAATGTGTAGTGGCCAGCTGGCAGTCCGGAACCTATCGTTCCATATAACTTCCGAAGGTCTTTGCCGATTGAGTTGTGCATCCAGATTTGAAATGGTTCGTTAAGAGGATCGATCCACTGGATCGAGGCGCTTTGAGGCTATCGCTCAAACCTCTTTACAAAGCCTGAGCGGCGAAGCGTCAGATTTCCGGCTGGTCCCACAAGAGAAAAAGCATCGGTGAAAAGATTCTTTGCTTGAAGCCCACAGGGTGACGCAACATCATTCCCATTGAGAACGGTTCCATTCCAGCTGGTGGTGGCGTTCATTTGGAAGTTGGTGATGTGAGGGTTGCATTTTATGGCCTCATCGACAGTAATGGAAGTTCCTTTGAGCTGCTTTAATACCCTTGCTCGCTCATAGTCCTTGGCATTGTGCACAAAGTTCTGCAGAATGTAATAGATCGCCACAGGCTCAGTCGTAGAGTCTTTTACGTCAAACTCCAGTTTACAGGTTTGGTTGGTCCCACACTTTTGAGAATATAACACTGAAAAGATTACCGCAGGTTGTTGCCTCGTTAGTATCAACGCGCCATTGACGATACAGAACAGAGCTAGCGCAAGTATAATTGAAAAGTTGATCCAACTGGTTACTTTTTGGGAGAGGTATGGCATGAATAGTTTCTTCGCAAAGCGCCAGAGCCAGGGTACCTCGGCAGGTTGTTCGGTTATTTTCGAAGACTGCTGACTCATGGAAATTGATTGTAGTGTCGTGGAATAATAATCCGAACAGCATGGACAGCAAGAATAACACTGCTTCCTACAGCTTGGTGCAGATCTTCGGCGATAAGAATGGGCGAGTGGCCGAGGAAGACATCATCTCAGCCGTGTAGTTCGACCAGACTGGCAAGTATCTCTCACTTGGCGATCGGGCCGGGCGTCTCATTATCTTCGATGCTCAGCAACAGAAGAACAAAAAATCTGTTGAGTTTGGCTACTACACTGAGGTAAGCAGGCTCATTTAAGTGTAGTTTCAGTCCCACATAAGGGAGTTCGACCAGCTTCGCAGCGTTGATATATAAGAACGCATCCAAGCCATCAGTTGGCTGGAGCCTCAAGGCAAGACCCAGTTCGTTGCGACTGCAAACAGCAACAAAGTCAAGTTGTGGAAGCTATGTCAGCGTCCATTGAAGAAAGTCGTGAGATCGGCCGGAAAAGAAATGAACATGCCAAAATTACAAGTGGTCGAGGAAGGCCTGGTACCAACCCTAAAGTAATGAGCACCTTCAACTTAGGAGAACATTTCCAACACTACACACGACCAGCGTCAACTCCATCAGCCAGTCCAACAATCAAGAATATCTTCTGTCTTCCGACCTTACCAAAGTCTATCTGTGGAACATTGAGGAACCAAACAAAGCGTTTACCCCAGTAGACATCAAGCCCGAAAAGATTGAGTAGGTTGATGAGGTGATCACCTTCTCCCGCTATCATCCTGTCTCGGATAGCCTGTTCGTCTATGGAACTTCGAAGGGTAATCTTCGTATGGCCGATATGCGCCAAGCAGGTACCAATAATAATTAGCTCAGCAATCTGCGATGCTAGTGCCATCTCCTTCAAATACGAATCAAATGTTGCTCGTAACTTCTTCACAGATATCGTCAGCAGTTACAACTCCGGCACTTTCACCCCGAACGAACGATACTTAGCTGCGAGGGACTTCCTCACAGTAAAGATATGGGACGTGGCTATGCCCAACAAACCGGTTTCGGTCGTAACCGTTCAAGAAAGCCTGAAATCAAAACTCTATGAAATGTTCGATAACGAGCATATCTCGGATTCGTTCTCTTTGAGTGCAGCCAAAGACGGCCGAACACTGTTAACAGGCAACTTTAACAGCAACTTCCACCTCATCGATGTGATGGAAGGGGTACAAACCATTGCTAATGTAGACCAACATCCAATATGAACTAAACTACAACCGTAAGACAGTAAACCGACCAATGATGGGCAAGTTGGAGACTCTGGGAACTATGGACTACGCTCGGAGCACCAATTACAGCCGGTTCAGTCCAAAAGGCGACATGGCTGTTATCGCCAGCCTCAACTGTTTCTTTATCTATAGCACCTGAAATATTATGTCATCAGAGGAGAGCAGTAGGTGGCCAAACTACCCGCCATACGACACCCAAGTGGTGATTTACGGGGAGTCGGTGCTCAAAGTAATCCGTCTCCGAGCCTTAGAAAGACCCAAAGGACATCGAGAAGACTGCAAAGTTTTGTCCAATCTGCGACTACCCGATTCACGTGCGTGTAGTACTCCAACCATGCATGCATTACGAATGCTACGAGTGCTACAACTCCAACAGCCGCTTCTGCTCGATGTACGCACTTCCTAAATTGCAGTTGTGAATCGATGATCACGAAGGTACGAAGGCTGGGCGACAACGAATCCTTCTACTCCTGCGATGTGGAGTGCTTTCGAGTCTTCGAGAGCTTCTAGGCATTGAAGAAGCACTACAAGTCCCATGAAGAGATGGGCAGCATTTGACCAACCTCTTCTCGTTTAAGAATGGTGCACTTACTGAATTATCAATTAATTCTGCTCATTGGGGCAGTCTGTTGATTGGAGGTGGGGCCGCGCCAATCACCTCGCAAGTAGCAGCAGGCTTGCAGGCCACTCTCCAAAGAACAACTTCTGCGAAAAGCAGAAAGATGTTTAGAGTGGCATATAGCAGCTCGCTGCTGCAAGTTATCGGATCGACCTTGCTGAAATGTCCCATGAAGATGCCTAACTAAGCCAATTCGTACCGGCGAAGAACACGATAATAAGTGGCACTATGGCTAGCTGAGTGACTTTTGTGCGACGCGGCAACCATCTCCAAGACAAGCGTACCCTCAGCCAACAAAAGAGTATGTAGGCTAGTGCCACACCCACCAGACACTTCTCCGTGAGCTCTAGCCTCTGTAATAGGACTTGCTGGTATTTGCCCGCTGAAGTAATTTCGCCATCCAAGCGAGACTATTTGGTAAGGCCGAGCAGTCTGCAGCACATGCATATACTGGCAACAACCACCATGTAACCGTACTTTAGGCACGTCAGTAACTTTCGGTGGCAATGACCTGCAGTGAAATCTAGGTCGAGGAAGAACAGCAGAAAATATAGGAGGCTGCAGAGAAGGCAAGCTAGGAATACTCCATTAATGGCACGGCTGTAATAAACCAACGCTAATTACCTCACCACGCCACAATTTTGAAAGCTCAGGACGTAGAAGGGGTTCTCGAATAGAACGGCTGCCATTGCAGGGATGCGCAATAGCTGAAGTTCTGGAACTGTCTTAGTTGACCCTCTGCAGGTGTTTACGCAGAATGCCAAAATTGCAGCTGCGACGGCCAAGAGCCACAGCAAGTAGTGAACTACCATTTTGAAAAATGAGAAGCGTATGTTGAATGTGATGGCCTAAGTTCGGCTTTGAATTACGTAGAGCTGCACTGAGCCAAGCTAGTCGAATTAGGGCGCTTAAGATGGCAGCTGCAGTACTGCAAGGAAGGTGGAATGAGGCACCGGGGATAGTTGTGCCAGTTGCACATCGTAGCCTAATGGCTAAGACTGTTAGTTTGAAAGTTTACGAGTGCGATGCGATTCCAAGTTGATAGTAGAGTTGATCTGGCGGTCGTAGATGCCCGTCTCTGTGAAGACTCGCAGTTTGGTACCGCTTATCAGGCCCACCCGCAAGGTGTATATTGAAATGTTAACGGTGCTGGTGAACTCTAAAATGGTTGTTGGCGTACCTAGTGGCAGTCTAGGATGGTTTGGTAAGAGCCGCGCTCTCACCTCCATAAAGCCACTCAGCAAGCTAAGCTTTGGTACAATGAGTCCAAATTTCGGATTGACCTCCGGTCGGAAGTAGTCACAGAATACGTGGTGATCCATGAAACCTACCGGATTCTCACATGGGAATTCATCGCTAGTATGATGCCGAAAGGGCTCCAACTAGACCAAACTCACCCCCACAAGCACTGCGAGGACCACACACGCCACGATTGCAATCACCAGCAATCTCGTTAGCGGGGCTTGGTCTGCCCACGTTTGTACTGCCTGTACCGACTCCGTATTCTGCTTGGAGTAGCCGAGCTCCATCTCAGATATGGTGCGCATTAGCCGTTGACAGTACATCGTGGCCCTTAATTGATAATCAAATTGACTTAGCAGGCGCTTATATAGAATGTTTGACACTGAAGGCTTTCACAGCATCAATAGTAAACACCAAGGAAGGCGTCATGAACGCAGCCCAACTCGTCAGCTCAGCAACATCCATCGAGTGGGATTCGAAACTTACACTGGAAATGTTCCCATCCGAAAGAATCGCTCTTCGAAGAAAGTCGGATCGATGCTTCAAGTTAAGCTTAAGCAAAAAACGACTCCCCCGCTCATCCGGGTTTGGATGGATAGTATGCAACAGTTCTGGAAGGAGATGCATCCTGACAAACCAACACTGCACCTCTCGGCTGGCCAATTTGACAACGTTATGGAATGTTTTCCAAACCTCACAAAAGAATCCACAGTGGAAGTTATTGATGGTACTGGCGAGGCTATCAAAATAACCTTCAGTGAGCTGGTGAAGTAGTACCTCTACTCCAACTCTAAAAGCGTCGAGAAGGCAGTCCAGTCCAGAAACACCCTCAGCGGGATGTTCAGCGATCTCTGTAGGGTACTTGAACGAGCACAAGTGTCCAGACCAATGCTCGAATCCGACACTTTGGGCAGAAGTCCTGCGAATAAAATTATTGAGGAATATTCCTTTACGAAGGGACCCTCAAGGAAAGATCCAACGACCAAATCCAGTATGTACGATGAACTTTATGAGGTCTACTGGAAGCATGTTGAGGCAGAAACAGACAGCCTGGCTCTTTTAGCTAAAAAAGCTGCAGAGGAGACCCAACCAAGACCTGTAGAGGTAACCCGCCCTCCTGCTACTCTGATCGAAAGGTTGAACGCACAAGACTGTTTTTCGGATGGCTGGCATGATCTCGTAAACTGCGAAGTAGCCAACCCACCAGAGGAACCCAGCTACAAGCATTCCTCCGAATTGAAGGAACAAGACATTATAATGAGCAGTATTTACGAGCTAAAGCGCCAGACCGAATCCATGATGAAGGCTTTATAAGACAAGTTAATGCCGTTCTGATTATAAAGTTATTCCAAGCGGAATGCGCAAGCAGGAAGTCATCAAGAAGGAGCTAGATTATATTCGACTGATGCGCGCTGCAATGTGTAGCGGATGGGAGCGTGAATAGTGGTTCGTCGACTTCGATAAGGGGAAGAACCTCAAAGATGAATAATTGAGACAATTCATCCTTGACTACTTCAAGCAAAGCTATGTCGCGCCATTCGACCTCGAAGGTAGCCTGTAGGTTTACTCTAGGGTTCTCCTGTGAGAAGTTCACACCGTAGACCAATACTCCAGGGCTATAGATAAGGCCAAAGAGTATCGTTTTGTATGGCGCCGACTATATGCCGACAAAGAAGGTCATCAAGTACTTCAGCTACTTCGAGCCTATCGAGATCAAGTGGATGAACGATAGTTCCTGCGAAGTTGTCTTTCAGTCGTAAGCACAAGCCAAACGAGCAATCATAGAGAATGCCTGCCACTTTCAGACAAAGATTGAGTACCAGCAGTATCTGGAAGTGAATTTCGATCAGCGTCCGATAAATGAACAACTGGTGTGGTTCGAGATAGCTCCTTACTATTAAATGGCGTTCGAGCGCAAACTTTACGCGCGTATAGCAACCAATGCTGAAAAGACTGATTTCAACCCCTAATAAGCCATGATCTTGCAGTACGCTACCAAGCGGATCGAATTCAATGATCTGTATGCAAGGAAGTACGAGGAGACTAGGGACCGACTCTGGAGATAACGG
>Ga0209480_10003196_pt1 | contig 10784 bp, 9 predicted proteins | sample JI61114C2DNA_FD_187501 | JGI IMG/M metagenome (GOLD analysis project Ga0209480, IMG submission 187501) | Wastewater effluent complex algal communities from Wisconsin, to seasonally profile nutrient transformation and Carbon sequestration -... | ecosystem: Engineered > WWTP > Effluent > Algae...
GCGGCAGCAAGACGACGCTTTACGAAGGTGGCACACGCTCGCCACTCATTGCCTGGGCTCCCGGTTTGATCGACCAAACGAAGGCAGGCTCCGTGAACACGAAATCCATCTTTGCCGCCTTCGATCTCGCCCCATCGCTGCTCTCCATCGCGAAGATTGGAGCCAAAGACATCGCCTTCGACGGCGAAAACATCGCGCCCGCTCTTCTCGGTCAAAACGAAGTCTCCCGCGCTGCCCCGATCTTCTGGCGTCGCCCGCCGGACCGCAAAACCGCAACTCCAGCGCTCCCAGAGCGTCTTCCCGATCTGGCGATGCGGGAAGGAAGCTGGAAACTGCTCTGCGACTACGATGGCACGAAGCCGCAGCTTTACGATTTGGCTAAGGATCGCGGCGAAACCACCAACCTCGCCGCGCAGCAACCGGAGATCGTTGCTCGTATGACTCAGGCGCTGCTCGGCTGGCATCAATCCATGCCGCCAGACAACGGCCCGGCACTCGGAGCCGAGCAACCCAAGTCTAAGGGCAAAGGCAAGAAAAAGGCAAAGTGACAGCCGCGGCTTCGTTCCCACGACCGTCATGCGCCTGATCCTCTTTCTCTTCGCCCTCTGCCCTTCGCTCTTTGCTACCCAGCCTAACTTCCTCCTCGTCATGGCAGACGACATGGGTTTCTCCGACCTCGGTTGTTACGGCAGCGAGATCGAAACGCCCAACCTCGACAAACTCGCCGCAGGCGGCCTGCGCTTCTCCCAGTTCTACAACACCGCCAAGTGCCACAGCAGTCGCGCGAGCCTGCTCAGCGGACGCTGGTGCCGTCAGGCCGGTGACACCGCTTTGAACCGCGCAGTCATTCTCCCCGAAGTGCTCGCGCCTGCTGGTTACTTCACCGCCATGACCGGCAAATGGCACCTCAGCAAACAGCCCACCGACTTCGGCTTTCAGCGCTACTTCGGCCACCTCTCCGGCGCCACGAACTACTTCACGGGCGACAAAACCTTCCGCCTCAACGGCCAGCCTTTCACCGTCCCCGAAACCGGTTTTTACACCACCATCGCCAATGTCGATCATGCGCTGAAATTCATCGCCGAAGCCCGCGCCGCGAAGAAGCCGTGGTTCCACTACATCGCCTTCAATGCGCCCCACGCACCGCTGCAGCCGCTGGAGCAGGACTTCAAAAAATACCAGGGCCGCTACGACATCGGCTGGGACACCATCCGCGCCGCACGCGTCGCCAAACAAAAACAAATCGGCCTCCTCCCCGCCGACAGCGCCGAGTCGCCACGCCCCGATCACATTCCCGAATGGACCAAACTCAGCGCCGGGCAACGCAACGACGAATCCCGCATGATGTCCGCCTACGCAGGCCTCATCGACCGCATCGACCAGGAAATGGGCCGCCTCATCGCCGATCTCGAAAAAGCAGGCGACCTCGACAACACCGTCATCCTCTTCGTCTCCGACAACGGCGCCTGCCCCTTCCATCGCGGCGGTGCCACGCCGAACACCGAACCCTACCTCGCCACCACACGCTGGGGCGACAGCACCGGCTGGGCTTGGGCGCGGAACTCGCCCTTCCGCTTTTATAAGCAGAACCAATTCGAAGGCGGCATCTCCACGCCCGCCATCCTGCACTGGCCCGCCGGTTTAAAGCAAAAGCCCGGCAGCGTCATCAGCAGCCCCGCACACCTCGTCGATGTGCTGCCCACCTTTGCCGAACTCGCCGGAGCCAAGGTGCCGCAGAGCTTTCCTGGCCGCGAACTCACTCCACTCGCCGGCGTCTCCCTCGCCCCCATCATCGCCGGAGGCCAAATCGACGCCCGTCCGCCCATTCACCTGCTCTTTTCCACCGACCGCGGCCTGCGCGATGGCGAATGGAAGCTCGTCAGCTTTCAAAGCGGCCCCTGGGAACTCTACCACATGCCCACCGACCGCGCCGAGCTGAACGACGTCGCCGCGCAGCACCCCGACATCGTCCAGCGCATGGTCAAACAGTGGCACGACATGACCGCGAACGTCCTCACCGCCAAAGGCAAAGAAGCCCAGCCCGTCGCCACCGCCGCCACCCCGAAACTCAACCCCGGCTGGTCCCACTACGACGACACCGTCCCCACCAAAATCAAGGGCAAAGCCAAAGGCAAAAAGAAGCCCGCCCAAGCCGCCGCCGCACTTCCCCGCGCCCGCAAAGGCACGAAACTCACCGTCTCCGGCCCCCAGCTCATCCTCCACAGCACCGGCACCGACCCCGGCCTCGCCTTCGAGCGCCTCGCCATCGAAACACCCGGCCCCTACACCCTCGAATTTCGCCTCCAAAGCCACGCCACCGGCCCCGCCGAACTCTACTGGACCACCGACCCCGAAACCATCCTCCCCAAAGGCAAACACCTCGACTTCGAAGTGAAACACGACGGCGAATGGCATGACATGAAGCTCACCATTGATGAAGCGAAGACAATGCATGGCCTGCGCCTCGATCCCTGCGGTGGTGAAGGCGAGGTGAAGATTGAATGCCTCACGCTCAAAGCCGCCGATGGCAAAGTGCTGGCGACGTGGCCGTGATAGCAGCATTGTGTTTTAGAAAAGCCTATTGGCTGTACTCGCGAAACCTTCTTTCAACAAATACATCATGCCAGTTCCAGACCATGTGATCTTCGGCCCTTCGCCTGAAGGGCAATACAACTATGCCGAAGTAAGGGCACTCGAAGAATCTCAGCAATTCACCGCGATTCGCGACCGAGTGGGAACCTTTTTCAACAAACAAGTCAGCGAGCTGGGCGTTCAAGGAGACGGAAAGAAGAAGGTCTATTCTCCCTTTCCGCTCTTTCTTCTCACATGTGTTGGCATCGAAACTTTAGGACGTTTGTTTTTCGGACGAGAGATCAAACCAGACGAAAATCGTCAAGATGTGCAGAGAGAGGGATTTGTGAAAGCATGCTCTAAGCTACATCAGAGGTTTGGGCGCCCGTTGCCCCAAGAACAAAAAGCTGCATTTGATAGTCTTTGGGGAATTAACGAACACGACTCGATTACCAGCGTATCAGTTCTCATATACAAACTGGGCCGTCACACCATGGCTCATGGGTATCAGGCAAGAGGGGTCTACCTCACTGAAGCACTGGAAGATTTCGAAATGGTCGATGGGGCACTGAGCCTTAACCCATTTGGGTTTTGGTCACTTTATCTGCATGCCTACGACAAGCTCTGGGAGGAGTTCCTGAAGATCCGCGATGCGAATCATCCTCAAATTAGGTCAATGCGACTCTATCGTGATTCCCTGCTTAACTGACAGTGATTTGTCGCATGAGTCGAGGGATGACGACTTCCTATCCCCTGACTACCCTCACCAACTTTCCCGCCAACTCACCTTCCAGCCGGATCGCCTCATCAATTCGATGCGCAAACGCCTCAAAGTCACGGTTCTCCGTGCAGGCGATGATGCCAGCATGACCTGGGAAACTGCGATGAAGGCGCATGAAGTCCTTTCGTTTGATGGTGACCATGCAGCGGCCTGAATCCACGGCGAAGCGTAGAACGGCACCGTCTTCAATGCCTTGGTTGGATTTGCCGACATCGTGGTTCGTCAGCACATCATGGCCGAGATCGCGGAGTCAGCTTCGCTGACCGTTTGCATTCTTGACCCTGTAGCCCGTGCGTGCCACACTGCGCCATGCCAGTCAAAGAAGCCGTTGTTCGCGCCCGAGTGGATCAGAAGCTGAAAAAGGATTCTGAGGCGATCCTGCGTCAGCTTGGTCTCAGCACGACGGAGGCAATCCGCATGTTTTTCACCCAAGTGACCTTGCGCCGAGGGCTGCCCTTTGCTGTATCGCTCCAGGCGGCGGACGAGGCCAATGCGGACCTGCTCCTGCCAAAGTCGAAACGTCAGGCGGCCATCGACAGCCTCTATGACGACTGAACCCGGAGAAGTGTATCAGGTGGACCTCGGCATGGCCGGGAAGGTCCGTTACTTCATCGTGGTATCGCGTCATGACACCGATCCTCCACGCGCACTCTCACTTTGTGTGCCGATCACAACACAGAACCGTGGCTCGCAGTATGAAGTCGCCTTGCCAAGAGTGCGTTTTCTCCGCGAGCAAAGCTACGCGAATGTCCAGGGCATGCAGGCCGTGCAACATCATGAGCTTCGTGGTCCAGTTGGACGATTCACGCCGGCGGCGATGGTCGAGATCAAGGCAGCGCTGAGGTTTGCGATGGATCTGTGATTAAGTCTCTTGGTTTAGGAGCTGACAGAGAGGTTGCTTTGGGGCGTTCCCCACCCATGCAATGCCTCTTTTCCGCCCTCCTCCTCTTCGCCCTTTGCCCTCTTCTCTCCGCCCAACCAGCCAAAAAGAAGGCCAACCAAGCCAACACCAACGATATGTGGGTAACCTCGCCGGTTGCGGCGCTGCCGACGAATGTCACGCATCACACCTTCCGCAGTGCCTCGATGCAGCGCGAGGTTGGTTTTTGCCTCTACCTGCCGCCGGGTTATGAAAAGGACACGGAGCGGCGCTATCCGGTGATTTATCATCTGCACGGCGCGGGCGGGAATGAGGTGCGGAGCGTGTATTCGACCAGCGTGCTGCATGAGGGCATTTTGGCGGGCAAACTGCCGGAGATCGTGATGGTCTTCCCGAATGGCGGACGCTCGACGATGTATCAGGACAGCGGCGACAGGCGCTTCATGGCGGAAACGATGATGATCACGGAACTCATCCCGCACATCGACGCCACGTTTCGCACCATCGCGGATCGCAAAGCACGCTGCATCGAGGGCTTCAGCATGGGCGGTCGCGGCTCCACGAATCTCTCCATGAAGCATCCGCAGCTCTTTGGCTCGCTCTTCAACCAAAGCGGCAACGTCTATCACGTCTCCGACGCTGCGAACCTGCCAAACGCCTACCTGGGCGGTGATCCGCAGTGTCTGCGTGACAACGACGCCTTCCTGAACCTCACGAAGAACCTCGACTTCATCAAAGCCAACCTGCGCATCCAGGTCGCCTGCGGCACCGCCGATCCCGAGCATCTCAAAACCGTCCGTGAATACCACGAGGCACTGACCAAGGCGGGCATGGCCCACAGCTACTTCGAAGTCGAAGGCCTCGATCACAATCAGAAGAAGATGATCGACGGCCGGAAGGACATCTGGTTTGATTTCCACGTCGAGTCGCTAAAGCTCAACGAGGTACCGTTGCACTACCTTGATCCGTGAGTGAGCAGGAGAGTTGCCGCCGGGCTGAATCCGCTCAAGGTGAAGGCACATGACCAAACCACTCATCGCCGTCACCATGGGCGACCCTGCCGGGGTCGGACCCGAAGTCTGTCTGCAACTCCTCGCGAACGAAGCCGTGCGCGAGTTCGCCACGCCTGTCATCTTTGGTGATGCGCGACTTCTTTCCCGATGCGCGCGTCAGACCGGACTGCCTGCGCCAAAACGCATCATCAGCGAGATCGAATGGGCGGAGAAATTTGGCAGCATCGATGAGCCTGCGGTCCTGGACATCTTCGGCTTCGATGCGGAAGGCTTCACTCCTGGCACCGTGAGCGCCAAGACCGGTGCGGCAGGGTATCGTTATGTCGAAAAGAGCATTCAATCGGCGTTGGCAAAGCAAGTCGCCGCTGTCGCCACCGCCCCGCTGAACAAGGAAGCGCTGCACGCTGCTGGCATCACCTATCCTGGCCATACGGAGATGTTTGCTGAGAAGATGGCTGCCGAGCGCTCCTGCATGTCCTTCTTCTCCGACGAGATGATTTGCAGTCTCGTCACCGTCCACATCGGCTATCAAGAGGTCGTTCCCGCTTTGACGAGCCGACGCATCCTCGATGTAATTGAGCTCACGGATGCCGCTGTGCGTCGAGTGAAAGGCCGTGCGCCTCGCATCGCCGTGTGCGGGCTGAATCCACATGCGGGAGAACATGGGCTCTTTGGTCGTGGAGAAGAAGAGACCATCATCGCGCCAGCCATCGCCATGGCCAAAGCCGCCGGGATGACGATTGAAGGCCCGCTGCCGCCGGACACCGCCTTCATTGCGGCGAAACGAAAGAACGTCGATGCCTACATCTGCATGTATCACGATCAGGCGCTCATCCCGCTCAAGGCTCTCGCCTTCGACACCGCCGTGAACACCACCCTCGGCCTGCCCGTACCGCGCACGAGTGTCGATCACGGCACCGCGTGTGACATCGCCTGGCAGGGGAAGGCGAACGGCAGCAGCCTTGTCGAAGCGGTGCGACTGGCGGCGAAGATGGCGTCTTGAAGCGCCTTACTCATTCATGCGCACACCGCACGACGATATTCGCCCGGCGTGAGGCCTGTGGCGTCCTTGAACTGGCGGCTGAAGGCGGCCTGGTCGTAGAAGCCGCAGTCGCAGGCGATCATGCTCAGGGGCTCTTCCGTGGTTCGCAGGGCCTCGGCTGCGAGTTCGATGCGTGACTTGGTCAAAAGCTGCCTCGGTGTTAGTCCGGTGATGCTGCGCACCCGGCGCTCGAATTGGCTCCAAGACAGGCCGGTTTTCTTTGCCAGCTTTTCGATGCGCAGAGGCTGGGTGCAGTCGCGGTGTAAAGTATCGAGCACCTCGGCCATCACGCCGAGTTCGTGGCCGTGCCTCGCCGGAGTGTCGAGATCGCGTGAGATGCCTGCCAGCGCGATGATTTCCCCGCTGGCGGATTTCACGGCGACTTTCTGTGAGACAAACCAACCTACCGCTCCGCCTGTCTGTGTGATCATCTCGACGCGATCGCGCACGGTGACGCCTTTGCTGAAGACCTCCTCGTCTTGTTTCTCATACCCTGCGGCAAGGATGGCCGGAAAGACTTCCCTGGCGGTTCTTCCCAAAAGCTCGTTCTTGTGCTGGAGGCGCGCGCGGCGGATGAAGGCATCGTTGGCGGCCACATAGCGGCGGTTCTTGTCCTTCACGCAGAAGAGCACATCGCTGATGGAATCGAAGAGGGTTTCCGTGGCCTCAAGACCGGGTGCCTGGGAGAAAATGATCTCGCGCTGGCTTAGCTGGCGCGGCTTGGACGCTTTGAGTTTCATGGCGGTGGTTGGTAAAGTGGGGCGTCCGAGGTGATGACGCAAACGGTGCGGCGAGCTTGTATTTTTTCGTCATCTGACGAATCGAATTACTCCACGACCCAGGCTGCTCCACTGGTCATCGTGATGACATGACTGCAACTGCTGTTACGTCTCCGATCATCACCACTCAGACCTGTCCACCGGCTTCAGCCACAACGCAGATGTCTCATGCTAATGACATCGGCCAACAGGTGCCGAAGTTGGCTGAAAGCCTTCTCCAGCAGGCTTTGAGCCAGCAAACCTCCGCTGAACAGGCGGAGGCCGCCAAGCTCGGCAGGCTCATGAATGATCCTGCGGGCAAGGCTTTTACCTTCGCCATGGTGGATGAGGTTTTCCGCAGTCATGACGCGGCCACTTCCGCCAGGCGCTGGCGCGGTTTGATGCGTGTTTTCGGCATTCCTAAGTTTCCCCCACTGCTGGATCGCATGCTCATGGGGCTCGGAGCTTTTGGCAGCCTCATCCTGCCCAAAGTGGTCATGAAGGCCGTTGCTGCCCGGATGAGGGCGGACAGTGCACGTGTCATCCTGGCAGGTGAAAAGGAGCCACTGCATCGCTACCTTGCTTCACGCACAAAAGCCGGTTTCCGCATCAATCTGAACCACCTCGGGGAGGCAGTGCTCGGTGAGGAAGAGGCGCAGCATCGGCTTGATGCCGTGCTCGGTCATCTCGCTGACCCGGCGGTGAACTACATCTCTGTCAAGATCTCCGCCATCTACAGCCAGATCAATCTCATCGCCTGGGATCACACGCTCGCGGCCATCCAGGAGCGCCTCCGCCTGCTTTACCGCGCCGCACAAAAGGGCGGCAAGTTTGTGAATCTGGACATGGAGGAGTATCGCGATCTCGCGCTCACCATCTCCGCTTTCCGCGCCGTGCTCGATGAGCCGGAGTTTCGCAGTCTGAGCGCGGGCATCGTGCTTCAGGCCTACCTTCCTGATTCATTTGCCGCGCAGAAGGAACTCACCGAATGGGCCAAACAGCGCGTGGCCGCTGGCGGTGCGCCGATCAAGATCCGCCTCGTCAAAGGTGCCAACCTTGCCATGGAAAAAGTCGAGGCTGAAATGCATGGCTGGAACTTCGCGCCTTATCCCACCAAGGCCGACACGGATGCCAATTTCCGCCGCTTGCTCGACTATGGCTGCCAGCCTGAGAACGCCGCAGCGGTGCGCCTGGGAGTCGCCAGTCACAATCTCTTCGATGTCGCTTTGGCTCTCACGTTGCGTGAGCACAATGGAGTGCGGGAGCGGGTGGAGATCGAGATGCTGGAAGGCATGGCGAACCATCAGGCACGCGCCGTGCGGGACACCGCCGGAGCTCTGCTGCTCTACGCTCCTGCGGTGCAGAGCCATGATTTCCTCAGCGCGATGGCCTACCTCGTCCGGCGCCTGGATGAGAACACCGCGCCGGAAAACTTCCTGCGCGACATGTTTGCCATGCGCCCCGGCTCGCCGGAGTGGAACAACCAGAAGCAGCGTTTTATTCAAGGCTGGAACGACCGTCACATCGTCTCCGCCGAATCACGCCGCAGCCGCCCGCTGGAACTGCCAGCCGAAAGCTTTCACAATGCCCCCGACACGGACTTCACCCAGTCCGCAGCACGCGCCTCGCTCGCGGGTGCCATTCATGCCTGGCAGCCTCAGACCCTTCCTGCCCTGCCTGATCTCGAAGACACCCTTCGCACCGCTTCCGCAGCGCAGAAAGACTGGGAAAACCTCGGCGCTGCAGGCCGCGCTGCCATCATCAACCCAGCCGCAGAAATCATGGAGCAGCAGCGCTTCATCTCGCTCTCCTGCCTCCGCGTCGATGGAAAGAAGGCGGTGCCGGATGCCGATGGCGAAGTCTCCGAGGCGATTGATTTCGCACGCTACTATGCCCGCACGGCTGAAGCACCGAAGGGTGTGAAGGCCGAAGCCATGGGCATCATCGCCGTCGTCTCGCCATGGAACTTCCCGTATGCCATCCCTGCGGGTGGTGTGCTCGCCGCTCTCATGGCGGGCAACAGCGTCATCTTCAAACCTGCCCGCGTCACCAGCCAGATCGCCTACCTCATGGTGCAGCAGCTTTGGCAGGCAGGTGTGCCGCGTGAGGTGCTGCACTTCTTTCCCTGCGATGGCGAGACCGGGCAAAAGCTGCTCACTGATCATCGCATCGCAGCCTGCATTTTGACCGGCGGCTATGAAACCGCGCGCAAGTTCCAAAGCTGGCGGCCCTCCCTGCCGCTCTATGCGGAGACCAGTGGCAAAAACGCCCTCATCATCACCGCGCAGGCGGATCGTGAACTCGCCATCAAAGACCTCGTGCGCTCCGCCTTTGGTCACAGCGGTCAAAAATGCAGCGCCGCCAGCCTCGCCATTCTGGAGGCTGAGGTTTATGACGATCCGATCTTCCGCCGTCAGCTCCGCGATGCCGCCGCCAGCCTGCACTCCGGGCCTGCCACTGATCCGCGCAGCATAGTCACCCCGCTCGTCACGCCGCCGGGCAAAGATCTGAAGCGCGCCCTCACCACGCTGGAAGAAGGCGAAGAATGGCTGCTAGAGCCCAAACAACTCGGCGATGATCCCTGCGCATGGTCTCCTGGCATCAAGTTGGGCGTCAAACACGGCTCATGGTTCCACCTCACCGAATGCTTTGGCCCTGTGCTCGGCCTCATGCGTGCCGATTCGCTCGCCCAGGCCACCGACTGGCAAAACGCGACCGACTTCGGCCTCACCGCCGGACTTCACTCGCTCGATCCTGCTGAGATCACCTGGTGGCAGGACCGCGTCCATGCGGGCAATCTCTACATTAATCGCCCCATCACCGGAGCCATCGTGCAGCGGCAGCCCTTCGGAGGCTGGAAGAAGTCCTGCATCGGTCCTGGAGCCAAAGCTGGCGGCCCGAACTATGTTTTAAACCTCTGTCGTCTGAGTGAGCTCGATCCAAAGATGGAAAACGACTATCATGAAGCATGGACAAATCACTTCTCCGTCAAGCACGATCCTTCCGCGATGAAGTGCGAGTCCAATGTGTTCCGCTATCGCCCTTGTCGTGGTGTGATTCTACGTCTGGATACTCGCAACGAGCATGCCATCCAACGCGCCAAGCTCGCTGCTGAAGTCACTGACGCTCCGCTGATCATCAGTCTCCGCGAGGAGGAGAGCGATGCACAGTTCATCACTCGACTGCCAGAGCTGGCCAAGAGGGCGGAGTTCCTCCGCACGCTGACACCACCGAGCGACGAGGTGCTGGAAGCAGTGAACGACACCGGCTTGAACTGGATCAATGCGCCCCTGCTCGCCTCCGGCCACATTGAACTGACACGCTGGCTGCGCGAGCAGAGCGTGAGCGAGACACGCCACCGCTACGGTCAACTACCCGACCCAACCCAAGCCCGTCGTGGTTGAAACGCTGCCCATCCAAGACATAGAACTCTGCCCATTCAACCATGAGAGCCTCCCTCGCCATCCTCATCGCCTTCGCGGCTGTCACGATCACTGTGGCACAAACATCCAAATCGAAATCTTCCAGCGGGCCGGAGATCATCATGGATCGTGCTTCACCTGACATCTTTCCCGAAAGCTGGCGAACTCCGAAGGTGCATGCAAAGGCAGAACACCTGGCGGAGACGGAACTGGAGCGATGCCGCAAGATCGTGGACCGGGCGCTCGGCAAATATCCCTCAGACATGCTGAAGGCCACGCTGACGAAGCTCTATTGCCTGGGGAGTCTGAATTCAGCG
>Ga0209480_10003200_pt1 | contig 10780 bp, 11 predicted proteins | sample JI61114C2DNA_FD_187501 | JGI IMG/M metagenome (GOLD analysis project Ga0209480, IMG submission 187501) | Wastewater effluent complex algal communities from Wisconsin, to seasonally profile nutrient transformation and Carbon sequestration -... | ecosystem: Engineered > WWTP > Effluent > Algae...
ACCGAGCGGGTGTTACCATGTGAACTGGCATTGCTGGCGATGGGATTTGTACATCCGCAGCACGAAGGCATGCTGCAACAGCTACCTGTAGAACTGGACGAAAGAGGAAATGTTAAAGCCAACAACTACAAAACTGCGGTGGATAAAATATTCACGGCCGGAGATATGAGAAGAGGACAAAGTTTAGTAGTTTGGGCCATCTCTGAGGGCAGAGAATGCGCCCGTGAGGTAGATATCTTCCTGATGGGCGAAAGCCTGCTGGAAGCAAAAGACAGAGGTTTGTTGCAAGTGATTTAAAAGTAAAAGTGCTGTTGTTAAAAATGCTCACGACTTACGACTCAGAACTCACGACTATAATATGCTACTATTTTTGCGCTTGCTGTGTACTATAGTGGCCATCCCGGACAGAAATGTCCGGGATTTTTTTTGCAAAAGGTTACTGTCTTAAAATGAAAAAAGTAAGCAACTCGGTATTCTGGATATTCTAGTTAATAATATTCAAATGTATATGTGGTAATTTGTGGTGCAGCGGTACTTCCAATAGTTGTCATAGATCTCGTTTCAGTTATCACTCTGTTTTGGGAATCAAAAGCATAACTTATATCAGTTTGTAAAGTTACTTTAGCAATAGTAGGCCCAAATGCTATATAAGAATTCGCTATAAACTGGCTTGCAAGATTTTTATTTGTGGTTATGTTATAAGCGGCAATAGTTGCCATTCCATTAAAATTAAATCCGAATGAACTCGGTTTTAAATTGTTTATGTTCGTTGAATACGTATAATATGTAGAATCTGCACGGAAAGGACTGGGTCCTGTATTATACGTATAAAAAGTACTTGTTAAATTACTATCCGTGTAATTTGTAAATGTTGGCGGAACACTTGTTCCGTAACCATTTAAATAGTCACTGTAAGAAATCAGAACACCGCTGCCATTATATGAATAGGTAATAATTTGATTCGAACTACCTATATTTCTATAAACTACTAATGAATCAAGTTTTAAGGCTGAACTGTAATAAATACTTGAATCAGTAGCAGTGCTGCCAATGGGTAAGGATTTAAGCACTAATTTATTGGCATAATAATTACAAACCATAGTATTTTTAACTCCACTGGAACCCACCGTGTTTACAATAGAATCTAAGGCTCCACTGCTGTTGTAAAAAAAATCACTAACAGAAGTCGTAGTACCATTATAAGTCATGCGTTTTACTTTACCACTCAATGGATTGGTGGGAGGATTGGGGTTATTATCATCCGGCTGACAAGATATTATACTTAATGACAATACAAACAAAAAAGATACAAATTCAATATTTTTCATAATAGATATTTTTTGCAATATTAATATTTAAAGTTTATAAATAAAAATCAGGAATAATAATATTTTCAGGTAAAGCCTCGTACTCGTTATATTGCATTTTTTTTAAACTATAATCCCTGTTTTCTTGCTTATTTAAAGCAAGAAAACTCTTATGTTATTTTACGAAATTTACATGGATAGATGACTAAATTAACAGCCTTTTTTGAAAAGCATATACAAAACGACATACTCAGATCTCCATACTTTATAATATAATTAGGCATAAATTCTACATATCTAAGTCATTTTTCGGTGGAAAAATTGATGTAAATCAATTGTTATTTAAAATCGTAAGTATTTTTAATTAAGGGGTTGACAAATCGAAATAAGTTTCTTAATATTGAAGTAACATAAATTACCCTTTTATGAAACCCTTATTAAGCATTGCAACGCTATTGTTGTTATTTTCAACATTTGGCTATTCTCAAAACATCAGTATTGCTGATTTTCTTCAACTACGTGGTAAAAGCAACAACGTTATTGAATCCCGATTAACTTCTTTAAACATCCAGCTCTACGATCAGGATGAAATGGGAAGTGGTAAAACACATTACACGTATCAAAACAACAACGTATCCGAAAAATCTTCTTCCTTTGAATGGGTAGATTTTGTATATGCACAGGATGCACAATGGAACAACCGTCTTTCGTTCCAGATACAAAACATCGAACAGGTAAAAAAATACCTGACGGAAATGAAAGCACTGGGTTTCTATTTCTCCAATAAAAAAGTGGTGGACAGACAAATCTTCGAAGTATACTCAGACGGTGTAAACACGATTGAGTTAATTACTTCTCAAAACAGAAATGCAAATGACAATAACATGTATTTCAATTTTGCTTTTTACAGTGCGGATGAATATCAGTATGCATTTGCTACGGAAAACAAAAAATACAATGTACCGCACATCAATCAAAACGACTTGTATGCTGACTTAGTTGGTTTTCCAATGACTGCAGCTAAATAATAAATAATATTGTTCACCCTCAAAAACCTAAACACTATTGTTCACCTTTTAAAAATACCGCAATTTAATTTTTCATATTGTTAGCTTCAGGAGTTGAGAAATCAACTCCTTTTTTATTTCTCTGCAATCAACTAAAAACAGAAGGAATCTTTTGTACGGAGCATGACATACCAAACAGGATAATACCTGTGTTAGTGCAGGCAATTCAAGGGATTCCTCGCTGCGCTCTGAATGACAGGTAGTAATGTAATTATGGCGCAGGATTCGGAAACTCTAAATGTATTTTCTCAATCTCTTTCAGCACTTCATCTGATAATACGACATCTATACTGTCAATATTTTCTTTCAATTGTTCCATCGTTGTAGCACCAATGATATTTGCCGTCAGAAAATTCCTGGAGTTTATATAAGCCAGCGACATTTGCGGCAAACTTAAGCCGCTTTCGTGTGCCAGTGCTGCATATTTTTCTACCGCTTTCATTGTATTGGGATGTGCATAGCGCGTAAAATAATTTGGCCACAAGGTAAATCGTGCGCCATCCGGTCTTTGTCCGTTTAAATATTTATTACTTAATAAACCGCCTGCCAATGGGGAATACGCAAGAAGTCCCACATTTTCCCGTATACCAATTTCCGACAAACCCACCTCGTAGGTTCTGTTTACGAGATTGTACGGATTTTGAATCGTACGTATTCTCGGCAAATCATATTTCTCTGCCATGCGTAAATATTGCATTACACCCCAGGGTGTTTCATTGGAAATACCGATGTAGCGAATTTTTCCCTGCTGAATAAACTCATTGAGTATCTGCAAGGTTTCCTGAAAATCAGTTACAGCATCATCCGATGTATGTTTGTATCCTAAAGCACCGAAGTAATTAGTTGGTCGCTCCGGCCAGTGCAACTGATACAAATCGATATAATCGGTTTGCAATCTCTGTAAACTTTGATTAAGTGCGTTCGTAATGTTTTCTTTGTTGAATTTTGGTCCGGTACCAATATGCGGTAAGCCTGCACTGGGGCCAGCCACTTTAGACGCTATAAATAAATCATCGCGTTTATTTCTTTTGTTTAGCCAGGTGCCTATGATTCTTTCCGTAGAACCTTGTGTAGTTGCTTTTGCCGGCACGGAATACATTTCTGCCGTATCAATAAAATTAATACCTCTTTCATTGGTGGCATAATCGAGCTGCTCATGCCCTTCCGCTTCGGTGTTTTGCTCGCCCCAGGTCATGGTGCCCAGGCATATTTTACTTACTTTAATATCGGTTTCTGGAAATATAGTGTATTGCATTGAATGGTTTAATTTGATTGCAAGTATAATGATTTTAAGGAGATTTTGTTTATGTTCTGAGTCTGAATCAGAATTTGTCAGATTAATGGATTAGAGGATTCTTTAAACCGAAATAAAAAAACCTGCCAAATATTGACAGGTTTAATTTATTATATTTTTTAGCTATGTCTAAAATTGTATTATTCTTCTGAAGCTAAACTAGCCGATGCAAATTCACGGTTGAGTCTTGCAATGTTTTCTAAGGAAATTTCTTTAGGACATTCTGCTTCACAAGCACCGGTGTTGGTACAGCTTCCGAATCCTTCTTTATCCATTTGCGCCACCATATCCAGTACACGTGTCTGTCTTTCAGGACCACCTTGTGGCAACAAAGCTAGTTGAGAAACTTTTGCAGAAACAAACAACATGGCTGATGAGTTTTTACAAGCTGCAACACAAGCACCGCAACCGATACAAGATGCTGCTGCAAATGCATTATCAGCATCTTTTTTATTGATTGGAATAGCATTAGCATCTACTGCATTTCCTGTATTTACTGAAATATAACCACCCGCCTGAATGATTCTGTCAAACGCTCTTCTGTCTACTACTAAGTCTCTGATTACCGGAAATGCTCTGGCTCTCCAGGGCTCTACCACTACTGTTTCGCCATCTTTGAATGCACGCATGTGCAACTGACAGGTAGTAGTACCGTGCCAAGGACCATGCGGACGACCATTGATATACATAGAACACATACCGCAAATACCTTCACGGCAATCGTGATCGAATGCAATCGGCTCATCTTTTCCTTCTGCAATCAGTTGTTCATTCAACACGTCAAACATTTCCAAAAAAGACATTTCTGTAGAAATACCTTTTACGTTATACGTTTGGAAGCTTCCTTTATCAGAAGCGTTCTTCTGACGCCATACTTTCAGTGTAAGATTTATTGTTGTATGTTCCATAAATATCTGTTTTTAATTTAGAACACGGATTATCATGATATATAAGATATCCGGGATTTACTTTTTTTTTTTATATTCGTTATTAAACACTTTTCTTTTTATTTGAGCGGTCTTACCAAAATTTAATAACAAGCCAACTTCAACATCTGTCGCTCTTAAATAATTTAATAATTGTGCTTCATGTTCTTCACAAAGATCTTCTGATGATTTAAGCTCTACTATAACCATTTTCTCGACCAATAAATCAGCATAATAATTCCCAACCTCCTTTCCTTCATAAAGAACTTTGACTGGCACCTGACTTCTTGCTTCAATACCAATCTTATCTAATTCTATCAACATCGCATTCTCATAAACCTTTTCTAGAAAACCGTATCCCAAACTATTATACACCGTAAAAAATGCTTTTATGATTTGGTCCGTGATATCAGAATGCTTAAAATTATTCATTATTAATCTTAACAATCATAAAAATCCGTGTTCTATTTATAAGAACGTGCTGCGATTTTGATATTTTCGTAAATCAATTCTTCTTTATTCAGTTTCCAGTCGCTTTCGCCAACGAATTCCCACGCTGCTACATATTTATAGTTTTCATCATCACGCAATGCTTCACCTTCTTCTGTCTGAGACTCTTCACGGAAATGTCCGCCGCAGCTTTCATTCCTGTCGAGGGCATCTTTACACATCAATTCACCTAACTCAATAAAATCAGCTACTCTGCCTGCTTTATCCAGTTCCGGATTAAATTCATTGATACTTCCGGGGATTTTCACATCACTCCAGAATTCTTTTTTCAATGCCTGAATTTCAGTGATGGCTTCCTGTAATCCTTCTGCATTACGAGCCATACCGCATTTGTCCCACATGATTTTTCCTAAACGCTTATGGAAACTTTCCACCGATTTAGTGCCTTTAATATTCATCAGTTGCTGAATACGTGCATTTACTTTATTTTCTGCCTCCACAAATGCTTCGTGGTCGGTCGGCATTGATTTCGTTCTGATTTCATCTGCCAGATAATTTCCAATAGTATAAGGAATTACGAAGTAACCATCTGCAAGTCCCTGCATCAAAGCAGATGCACCCAAACGGTTAGCACCATGGTCAGAGAAATTAGCTTCGCCTAATGCATATAATCCTTCCACCGTTGTCATCAATTCATAATCTACCCACAAGCCACCCATCGTGTAGTGAACGGCAGGGTAAATACGCATTGGCACTTCATATGGATTTTCTCCAGTGATTTTTGCGTACATGTCAAATAAGTTGCCGTATTTTTCTTTGACAACTTCTTTTCCCATTTCAATAATTTTATCTTTTGAAACGTTGTCCAATCCTTGTTTACCTGCTTCTATCTTACCATATCGTTCAATCGCCGCTGCATAATCCAGATATACCGCCATTTTAGAAGCCCCTACACCGTATCCTGCATCACAACGCTCTTTCGCCGCACGTGAAGCAACGTCACGCGGTACTAAGTTTCCGAAAGCAGGATATCTTCTTTCTAAGTAATAATCTCTTTCCTCTTCAGGAATATCCGTTGGTTTTCTGTTATCACCTTGTTTTTTAGGCACCCAGATTCTTCCATCGTTTCTTAATGACTCCGACATCAATGTCAGTTTTGACTGATGATCTCCAGAAACAGGAATACAAGTCGGGTGAATTTGTGTAAAGCAAGGGTTGCCAAAGAATGCACCTTGTTTGTGTGCTTTCCACGCTGCCGTTACGTTAGAACCCATTGCGTTGGTAGACAAATAAAATACGTTTCCGTATCCGCCAGTACACAATAAAACAGCATGACCGAAATGTCTTTCCAGTTTTCCGCTCACTAAATCACGTGCAATGATACCGCGTGCTTTGCCGTCAATCTTTACGACATCCAGCATTTCATGACGGGTATATTGTGTTACATTTCCTAAAGCTACTTGTCTTTCCAGGGCAGAGTAAGCTCCTAACAATAACTGCTGGCCGGTTTGTCCTGCTGCATAAAACGTACGTTGTACCTGTGTACCACCAAAAGAACGGTTGCTTAATAAACCACCGTACTCACGGGCAAAGGGAACACCTTGTGCCACACACTGGTCGATAATATTCGCCGATACTTCCGCTAAACGATGTACGTTGGCTTCACGTGCACGGTAGTCTCCACCTTTGATAGTATCGTAAAATAAACGGAACACAGAGTCACCGTCGTTCTGATAATTTTTTGCAGCATTGATACCGCCCTGTGCTGCAATAGAGTGTGCTCTTCTCGGAGAATCCTGAAAACAGAACACTTTTACTTTATATCCTAATTCGCCTAAAGAAGCTGCTGCAGAAGCACCAGCCAGACCGGTTCCTACAATGATAATTTCCAGGTTACGTTTGTTTGCCGGATTCACCAGCTTTACGTGACCTTTATAATCTTCCCATTTTTTCTCTAAGTCGCCTGCGGGTATTTTTGAATTAATAGCCATATTATTTTAAAAATTTGAATTCCGATTGCCGGAAGAGTGAATTAAATTTTATTAAACCAAACCAAAAAACAATGCCACAGCTATTGCTGCAAATAGACCCGGAACGATAATAGAAAATGCCGTTCCTGCGGCTTTAATGATGGGCGTATATTTTTTATGATTTAAACCTAATGTTTGAAAAGCACTTGGAAAGCCGTGTAATAAGTGGAATCCCAAAGAAAAGAAACCAGCTATGTAAATTACCAGCAACAATGGATTTTGCATAGCTTCCTTTACTTCCTGATATGAATTTTCATTTTCATGTGTGATATACAGTGATTTCTTGGTGTGCAACCAGAAATCTGCCATGTGTATAACTAGAAATATCAAAAGTAAGGTTCCCAACAGCGTCATTGATCGGCTGTACCATTTAGAGTTTGCTTTGCCATCTATCACCGCATATCCTACGGGACGTTTAGATTTATTTTCAAAATGAAGTTTTAGCGTCATAAAAATATGAGCTATAATACCTAACAACAAACCGATTTCCATTACACGGATAACCCAGTTGTGCGACATAAAATGTGCTGCTGTATTAAATGTCTCTCCGTTGTCATTCAGCAGAATGGTGGAATTGATACCAACGTGTACTACCAGAAAGGAGATCAGAAATAAGCCTGTCAGACCGACAATTAGTTTCTTGCCGATGGATGATGTTAAAAAATTTTCTTTTGCCATAATGTATTGATTTCAAAAAACCGACGCAAAATTAACAGTTTATGTATGAAATATGTTTTGGATAAGGTTATTTTTTTGCACATCTTTTATTTGGACTGTTTCTAAATAAAAAGCCTGACAAGTTTGTTGAACTTATCAGGCTTATATTTCCAAAACTGACCTACATTATTTGTGTGTTTCCAGCAAACCATTTACTAAATCCACGTATTTCTGTTTTGCGTCTTCTTTGCTCATTCCGGCTTTATCTTTCCAGGCATTCCATTTAAATTGACCTTTAATGTCAAACATTCCAGGTTTTGAGGTGGTATTGTCACCTTCCGTTCCCTGTTTAAAGAATGCATACAAATCCAGCAATTGTGTATCACTAGGACGTTTCGTTAAGGTTTTTGTGTCTGCTTGCGCCTGTTCAAACTGTTTATCTAAGCTCATATTTTTATTTTTGCTAAATTTAGAAAATATTTTGATTCAAAGAACTGTATTTTTGGTGTTTATTTGCATTAAGACATGAAATGAGCATGAATATTTTGCACATCAAACTCCAAAATGAATAATATGCGAATTCCTTCCGAATAATCGGAATGCTCTATTAAAAAACAAAGTTATTCAGATGAAAAGACTTCAATTTGCCATATTGCTTAGTATTCCCTTATGTTGGTTCTTTTTCAAACTTTTGCCTGTTTATACGCACCCTTCCGATTGTTCCGTTGCTAATTTCATCTATGCAGAAAATTTTGAGCATCTGAAAATCTGGTGCTTTGATGCCAATAGTACGGTGCGTTTCGACGACAGCTCTAATTTCTTATATGTTTTGTCGCTCTGGCTGTTAATCCACTTTTTCAAATTCACCACACTCAAAGCTGCATTTGCCGTGTCGGCTTTCAGCATGCTGATGTCGGTTTATCTGTTACAACGAATTATAGATACCCGCTTCTGGAGTGTCAATCTGTTGCTCGTTGGTTTATTGTTCATGAGCACACAAATCTGGGCGGGCACGTTGGGCGATGAAATTTTATTTCAGGGCATGTTGTGGCTGTTTGCCATTCGTTCTTTCTGGAAACACCGGTATTTCTGGCTGATGATCTGGTGTACGTTGAATATTATGGCAAGACCTGATAATATACTAATTGTGCTACCACTCATCATTGCCAGCTACTGGGATTACGCAGCACTAAAAGACCGCGATAAACAAAAATTTATTATCCGCCGTATCCGCAGGACTTTCGCATTATTCATTTTTCCTACCATTGGTTTTTTCACCTACAGATATCTATACTTTGGCAAAGTATTGCCATATAACTGGCTGCATCACTCTTTAGAAACGGACAAGCAGTTTGGCATCTTTAATTTTGAAGCCTATAATTTTTTAAAGCATTACTTACGTTATTACACTTTACCTTTAGTAATTGGTGTTGCATTTTATTTTTTAAAAGAACGTAAAAAAATAAATATCCGGTATTATGCGCTGGCCTTGAGTTTACTGGTCATACCGATGATTTACAGCTGCACGTTTTCACAAGACGAAAATTTAGCTTTCAAGAATTACTATCCGGTTTATCTCGGATTGATTATTCTGTCACTTTTATTTATCCGCGATTTCCGTTCCATTACACAGGGAATTACAACGGCTATTTTTGTCTTATTTTTCGGGTTTAAAATATCGTTTGTTTATTTCCAGCACACGTTGCAGAGTTACAACAACAATGAGTTTTACATCGCTAATGATTTGGCACAAATTCACAATGGAAAAGCAATTGTCTATTACAATACATTTATTGACTGGCTGACGGAGTGGCAAACCAACTATGCGAGCGGAAAGCACACTACAGACGGACATAAACTTACACAAGACGAACTGGCCTCTTCATTGGCGGATGTTATCATCACGGATAATGTTTCCGACAAAAAATTATTGTCAGAAAAGTATGCGTTTTTCAGTGTTCCCAAAAACACCCGTCAGTATGAGAAAGAAACCAAACCGGAAAATTCCTTAGACCAGTTTTTCTACAAATATTCCCGCAAAACACCGGTAAATAAAAATGATAATTTCACGATGCTCGTCTGGAAATTCGGCAATAATTATGACGACATAAAAAAGGTCTTGGAAAACCACGGTGCAAAAGAAATTTCGGAGAACAAAAAAATAAGCACCAATGATAAAAAATTATCTCATTCTTTTATTGGTCACCGTTTATATTTTTGCTGCTGCACAACCTGATATTAACGGCATTCATATGCAAATGATATTTGTAAAAGCCGGTAATTTTGAAATGGGCAATAACAACGGAAAAGCAGATGCAAAACCATTGCACACCGTTACGCTTAATGATTTTTACTTAGGAAAATACGAAGTAACTCAAGAATTATGGCAGCAGGTAATGGGTATTGAAAAAGCAAAGAAAATTAGATTGCATGCAATGTCCTGTTTATGATGTTTCGATGGAAAACATAGAGCTATTTCTTTCAAAATTAAATCAACTGAGCGGCAAGCATTACCGCTTACCAACAGAAGCAGAATGGGAGTTTGCTGCTTCCGGCGGAAAAGAAAGTAAAAAACACACCTATTGCGGCAGTGAAAACTTAGAAGAAATAGCATGGTTTGAATCTAACTCTGACATGATAACACATCCTGTGGGGTTGAAAAAACCAAATGAACTCGGCTTGTATGATATGAGCGGCAATGTCTGGGAATTGTGCAGTGACTGGTACTCAAAGTCGTTCTATAAAACAAGCCCTTCTGACAATCCAAATAATACTGTAAAAAGTTCAAATCATGTGGTTCGTGGCGGCTCCTGGCGAAGCGGCGAAGAACGTTGTCGTGTCCGTTCACGCAACAAAGATATTCGCGATCATCACATCAGCAATTGCGGGTTCAGATTAGTAATGGAATTATAAATGATACCTTGTAGCTCCTGCGAGAATCCCCGCCTGCTTCGTATTCGGGCAGGGAACTTGCATTAAAAGTTTAGGAAACTGCTGTTCTATCCCCGCCTGAACGAATCATTCGGGCGGGCCCGCCCGAACGTACCGT
>Ga0209480_10003203_pt1 | contig 10776 bp, 7 predicted proteins | sample JI61114C2DNA_FD_187501 | JGI IMG/M metagenome (GOLD analysis project Ga0209480, IMG submission 187501) | Wastewater effluent complex algal communities from Wisconsin, to seasonally profile nutrient transformation and Carbon sequestration -... | ecosystem: Engineered > WWTP > Effluent > Algae...
GCATTCACTCCGACTTCCTGAGCGGGTGGGTTGCCCCGCCAATCGAAGAGCCTCTGAGAATTCGTCCCAACTATGAACAGTGCGACAAGATCAACGCTCGAAGCGGAGGAAAGTGTTCGCTTCATGCTACGATCGTCTCTCAAGCGTACGATCTTCTCCGGGAACGAATAATGTGGCGTTGCGTTTCTGATTCAGATGCTTGCAGGACCTCGGGTATTCGGCGCGCCCGAATGCTACCTGGCGCGCGCTTAACCTTTGCACTGCTACTCACGGGTTCGACCGCATGCAGGGTGCCAGATGCGCGGCCGTCGCAGGAGGCGCCGTGCGTTGCGTTCCCACGCGGCTCCGCGTCCCCACTTCTCACTGGGGGCGGCCAGTTTGTTTTCCACGACTGGCCTGATATTCGATCCTTCGGAAACGGGCAAGTTATCGTTTCTGATTTCGCGTACACTGTCGACACAATCCCGCCTGTCGGCACTCAAAAGCAGACGGCAAATGGCATTGCAGGGGTGATAGTGGACGCTCGGGGTACGGGGCGCGCCATTGATGTGCCGGAGGTCAATTTCGGCACGCCGTTCGCCGATGTTGGATCGGGGCGGCGAATCAACGTGGTGTGGGGGCAAGCGCTGGATGCCGATGGAACTCCCGCCATTCACTCACAGCTGATCAGAGCCGCGTCGTACGATGGCCGCAATTGGACAGAGCCATACGAAGTTGCGCGAGGCAAGAACCTGCTGATGCGTGCAGGTGCGAGTCACTTCATTGAAAGCACTGACGAAACGCTGGTGGCGATGGGAGGTGTGCAGAACGACGTCTCGCGCGAGCGAAACGGGATCCTCCTTTTGCATGCCAAGAAGGGAGCGTGGTCAAGCGAGTGGATTCTGACGGGCGATGACGAACTCAGGCCTCGCGGGATGGGATTGGCACCGGGCCCACGCTCGTCTGTACTTCTGTTCTTTGAGAGATTCTCGTTGAATCCGGATGGCTTTGCGCGAGGCATCTATGTGCGATGGCATGATCTTGCTCGCCGGCAGTCGGACTCAACGGTCCTCGTTTCTACTTTGGCCGACCAGCAAACGGCTTTCGATCTACATGCCACCACGACGGCTGACGGAGTAACGCACGTGGTCTGGCTGGAAGCAACTCCCGGGGACGGGATAGAGGCGAACCGGCTGATGCACGCGTGGCACTCAAGAGGATCGACCGGCTGGCAGACGGAGGCCATGGAAGAACGTGGTGTGTTCTGGCGGTCGGTTGACATCCATGCGGGGCCGCGCACAGGCGTAAAGGTCGCGGCTACCACAAACGACGGACTGCTGCAAATGTTTGCCGCCGGCGTGCGAGGACTTCATCGCGTTGCGGTTCCCTCCGCCGTCGTCCCTCCAACAGCTACCAGATTCGACATTGTTGAGCTGACTGCCTCCCGCATTGTCCTGCATTTCGCGAACAGAGAAGACACGCGCGTTGTTCGCGCGAGAACTGGAAATGCACCGATTGCATTCTTGGTCACACTCAATGTGGCATGTGACCCTCTCTGAAGCGCCCGACCTGGAGACAGGTCTGTGCGCGCAGCACCCGCAGCCGAATGGCTCGCGGTAATAAAACACTTCTTTTCGGAGGTTAAGGTGAGTGGTCCAATTCTTGGGAGATTGAGGCTGCAAAGGATCGCGATGTGCGTGAGCCTGGTTGCCGCGGTAGCATGTGAAGAGCGCGCCGTCAGCGATGTGACGATGCCGCTACCAGCAACGGCAACTCGGCAGGACGCGCGGGAAAATGGTACTGTGGTAGCGGAACAGTCGAGGATTGCGACGATCCATCGCCAAGATCTCCGTCGCATTCGCGCTGTGGCTGCGGCCGCGCTCGGCGACTCAGACTTGCTGGTACTCGTGCGGGACCTGGATGATGCCACGAAGAGAGTGGCGGAGCAGTCACGAGCGCCGGTCAACACAGACCTGTATGCAGCTGTACAGGAGTCCGCGGACTGGGTGTATGGAACCGCCGAGCTGTTTCCAAGGGGTAAGGTATTGTCCGCTGGGCACTCAGTCACGTTCCAATCCGGCAGCGTTGTTGCCGATTTTTGGAACGTTGTTGAAGGAAACTGGGTGAAGATTCAAGGAGAACTGACAACGTCCGGTCGAGTTCCGACAAGCACCGTGAATACTCACGGAGGTGAAAGCTATACGAACCAGGCTCTCGCTTGTGTATCTGCCTTAGCAGGTGGAAGTACCCCTTCATATCTTCTGCCATGCTTTATCGGCACTTCGGACGATCAGGCAATTCAAGTAATTCCCGATTCCATTGGCTGCGGCGTGAACGGCACGGCTGTGTCGAGTCATACGGCGTGGTACATGCTCGACTTAGCAATTTCATACAAGGTTTTTGGGATCACTCTTGGTAGGGGCCGTGCGTCTCCGACAGTCTCACCTACGGCAATCACCAAGAGCGTTGCCTGCGTGTATCCCGTCGCAAAGATCACGATGCAAAGCGGACCAGATACAGCATCTACAGGCGGCAGTCTTACAATTGTAGAGGGCGCCGAGGTGCATCTTGAGGGCAGCTGGACGAACGCAACTGGGCAATCGATCGAAGCAACGACGTGGAAACTAGATGGTACTACCGTCAGCAGCGGCACGGATGCGGAGGTCTCCCCGCCACTCGGAACTCACCAAGTAACCTTCACCGTGAGGACTGGTCAGCAAATCAGCGGGACGGCGACGGTCACCATCATTGTCGTTCGACAGCAGACAGGTGGCGGCGAGGATTTGCCTCCGGAAGAGAGTGGAGACGGATTGTTCTGCAAGCGGTATTGGTATGAGGTGTCGTTCGATGGCGTACATTTCATTCGTACGACGACCTTTTTTGATGTGTGTCAGCAGAATGGTGGGGGGTACGCGACGTTCCTGTCAACGAAGGCGGATGCTCAAGTCGGCGGGAGTATATCGGCCCCCGCTCCGCGGCAGGCGCAAAAGCGGAGGATCGACTTGATTATTGTGTCCCGGGAGTCGTCGCGCCTGGAGGGGAAGATCGTGTTGGGCGATGGCGCGAGACTAGGCGGTGATGCGTTGATCGAGGTAGATCTCGAGTCGATCGATGAGCGAACGCTCGCAAGAGCAATCGCAGCGGCTGCCTCGTCGGATGATCAAGGGACGCTACCGGCTCAGGAGCGTGCGCTTCGCGGGAATGCCAGACATAGTCGGCTTGTGGCACCGGTCGCCGCGTTAGTAACCGGTCGACAGGAGTTCCAGCCGAGTGACGACGAGCTAGCGGTCGCGCGAGAGATGCTCGCGGGTCTGCGCGCGTCCAGTGTGCGGGTCAACGAACACCTTGGCAGTACCAAACTCTTCAGGCGTGTGCTGCACGTGGATCCTGGAGTTGTGAGGCGACGCCAGTCGGTGTTAAGGTAGCTGTCGCGCGGAGCACTAAGCGACTGCCAGGTGCGCGCCCTGCGTGGTTCGATGTTCCGGGGTGAGTCGTACGGTGTTGACGCTTGTGGGCACGTGGAACTCTGCGAAAATGTCTGACTAGCAGAGGCGTTACGGCCGTAGCTCCTCGGCACGGGGCTACGGCTGCGCGCAATGTTGTGGACGAAAGCGGACTCTTGTACGTCTATCGCCGCGACGCGGATTGGCTGACCGTCGAGGTGAAAAGAAGCTCTACACCCCTCGCAAGGATGACGTTCTCGCGCCGCGTAGCATCCGCGTAGTGATACCTAAGCGCATGCACGAGACTCCACGCGGGTTGCGGTCTCCGTGTGGTTTGTCCTCGACGGGGCGACTCACTAAATCCCATCCTGCGACCCCAACACGGGCGAGTATTCGAAACTGCCGCAGAGACCTGACATGCCTGATCGTCTTCTGTCAGTTGAGGCAGCGCGCTAGGCGCAACACACTGTCCTTCACTAGTCGGCGCGAGGTGAACGTGTCTGGTGAATGCGCCCATCACTGCCGGCTTTATCGCGTCTTCAAGTTTCGGAGGCGTGCGCAACTGTTCGTGCTGGTCGGATCGCTTCCGCAGGCGTGTGTGCTTGACCCTGTTCGGTACCGCGCGACGATCGGCTGACTATCGAGCTGGCGTGACGAGTCGTCCGTCATAGGTCCACCGCCGCACTTTCCGTGCGCGCACCTGGCGCACCGCGGGATGCGCGGGATTGATGAGCACATTCCGCTCTTCCGGTACGATCACCGACGGCACTTCGGCGAGTAAGGACGTGCCCGCGCGAAGCCAGGCCGAACCCCACGCGAGCGATACCATGCCGGCAGGTTGCGCGTCCCAGCCCACGGTGCCGGGAAACATGTCGCGCCAGCGGAAGAGCGTGGTGGGAATGACGAACTCCACCAGATATCGATTGAGCGGGAGTGAACCAGACGACAGGTGCACGACGGTCTCGAGGCACGCCAGCGCACGCGACGCCGACGCATAAACGACGGCGATGCCCCGGTCATTCCAGCGGCCGCCGGTAGCCTTCGCGCCAGCGCCCGTGAGGTCGTGCGCTTGGTAGTGCGGGGTGTCCGTCCCGATCCGGTAGAGCGTCACCACTGCGGTCGACGGGCGCGACATCAGGCGTAGGCGCCAGACTGCATCTGCGCGACAAGCGTCGCGACCGCATTCCGGCCGTCACTGGTGCGCATTAATTCCGCGGGACGCCGTCCACCGAGTGCGGGGTTGGGTCGCTCCAGGAAGTCGGCGACCCAACGTGCGGCGTCGAAATATTCGGCGTTCCCCGACTCACGGACCATCTGCGCGACCTGCCCGATGAGTCGGGCGATGCCAACGGCACCCTCGCTCTGTTCGGTGCTGAGAATCGCTTTGGCTTTGATCTTCCGGTCGACCGTTGCGCGCTTCACGCCAAGCGTCGCGTACAGTTGCTCGCGGGGGATGTCGAGGCGTGCGGAGAGCAGTGTGAGCAGAGCGGCAGGCACGCCGCTTTCGATGAGGTCGGAGCGCTGCACCGAATTGAGAGCACTCAGCTCCTCGAACGACCGACGGCCAGTAATCACGCCACGCCAGAATGTGCGACCGGCGGGCAGGGGTTCTGGCGCGGGCGATTCCTTGACGACTGTGCGCGTCGGCAGCGCTTGAGCAGCCCACCCGACGGGCGATTTGCCGGCGGTGGCGCTCTTCGTCCGTTTTGGGTCTTTGGGCGTTCGCTTGGGATTGGCCATTTGAGTCTCAGCTCGTTTGAGTGATTCAATATACTCATTTGAGAAGCACGTGTTGTGCCAACGTCGGTCTATCGACGCAGTTCATCTTCGCGCGGCTTGCAACGATGCTGCCACACCCACGCCGCGATGGCGCGCGCGTTCTGGATCTGTTCAGGTGTTGCCTTGATCGCGGCGTCTTGCGGGAAGGGAATGAGGCCGGTCGGGTCATCGATAGCGCGTCCGCCAGGCGCGGGCCGACGCGAATGCTGCGCGCGGCGGTCAATCCGAAGAATCGCTGCGTACTGTCGCGGGCGACCCTGGCGCGCGACTCGTGCAGTGTCTCCGTGCCATCGTAGGCGCTGTCAGCTCCCTCGTTGACGAGTCATGGTCAGCCGTCGCATACGCGTAATCCCCACATCCAACGCCGTCACGCGTCCGCGTGCGTCGCGCCGGAAGCGCAACGTCCAGCCGGCGCCGGGTACGCTGAACGCATCGCGATAGATGGGCTGCGCGACATCGCGTTGACCGGACCGTCGTTCGATCACCAGACTGTCGCCAACAACCAGTAGCTGCCACTCGGCGCTGGCTTCGCTGCTGCGGTAGGTGCCGGCAAAGGCGCGCAGCGTACCGGCCGTAGGCGACCACGGCGCCACGCGCACGTAGTCGATACTGTCGTCGGCGGCGATGCGGATTCTGAGGCGGGTGATCGGGCCGCTGGAGAGCGGCGCGCGATGCTGGCCGTCTGCGACGATGGCACGAAGGACGCGAACGCCATCGTCCGAGCGAAACGAGCCGTCGTTCTGCGCGGTGTAGCCGGTCCAACTGTTGAGCGTGACCCCGCGTTCGTAGGCGCGCACGCGCACCGTCTGATTGGTGCGCTCGCTCCGATAGAGGCCGATCAGCGCCGCGCGCGGACCATCCGCGACGGCTGCACCCAACTGCGGTTCCGCGAAGTAGTCCGGCGCGGGCAGCGACGCGGCGGCTGCGATGACGTTGGGGCCCAACTCTTCGGTGTTGAGCGACCCCGCATTGCACAACACGGCAGCAGAGAGCGAACGCGCCGGCAGGCGCCCGGCCCACGCGCGATACCCGGCCGTGGCGCCGGCGTGACTGATCAGTGGTTGGCCACCCAGCTTGTCGATCTCGAGACCCATGGCGTATGCGGTTGCGCGACCGGTGCGCAGCGGGACCGGCTGCTGCATCAAGTCCGCGAAACGTGCGCCTCCCACCGTGGGTGTATCGAGGTTGCGCAACCAGCGCAGCAGATCGGGCACGGTCGTGAGCAGTCCGCCGTGACCGACCACATTTTCGAACGGCATGTCGAGATGCCACGCACCGGAATCGGTTGGCGTGAAGGCGATGGCGCGATGGGCGATCACTGCGGTGTAGTCGGTGCGCCACCGGGTGTTGCGCATTCCGAGCGGCGCAAAGATCGCGCGCTGCGAATACTCTTGAAACGTGAGACCCGAGACGCGCTCGATGACGATGGCGGCAACAACGTAGTTGGAGTTGCTGTACGAATACTCGCGCCCCGGACGGAAGTTGAGCGCACGTTGCTTCGAGAGCAGCGTGAGCGCATCGGCCATGGAATAGGCGCGGGTGCCACGTGGCCATCCCGAGAGTTCAAAGAGATTGCCGTAGTCTCTGAGTCCGCTCTGGTGCGCCAGCAGGTGGCGGATCGTGATGGGATCACCGTAGTCTGGCAGTTCGGGCACCCACTTCCGGATGTTGTCGTCCAGCGACAGCCGGCCCTCGAGCGAGAGCAGCACGACGGCTGCCGCGGTGAGTTGTTTGCTGACCGAGCCGGCTTCGAAAACCGTGTTGGTGTCGATGGGCAGCGACCGCTCGAGATCCTGTTGCCCATAGATGCCAGTGAACCACCGCGTGCCGGACGAGTCGATTCCCACTACGCAGCCGGGCGTGGTGACCGAATCAACCGCGCGAAAAAGCGCGTGGACGCGTGCAGGCTGCGCGCGGAGCGGACGTTCGGGTGTCGCGAGCGTCAGGATGGCGAGCAGGATCGGAACGGCGGTACAACGGTGCGTGCGTGACATACTCGGAGGACGAAGGTGTCCCCCGATATGGCGATACGCCTACTCCACCGCGCGTCGCACGTCGCCAAGCGGGCGAATTGGCGGAAGTTGAGACCTGTCAGGGCCGATAGTGGGCGCTTCGCGCTGCCGCAGTTGGGTGGGTGTGCGGCCAATGTGTCGTTTGAAGGCGCGATTGAAGCTGGCTTTCGAGGCGAACCCCGCGTCGAAGGCGATGCCAAGGACGTCTCGTGACTCGCCGGCCTCGAGACGCCTCGCCACGTCGAGCGCGCGGAGTCGATTCACAAAATCGTTGAAGGTGGTGCCCAGCCCTTCACTGAGCACGCGCGACACGGTGCGCGGCGAGGTGCCCAGGCGCTGTGCCAGTGATGTCAGCGTCAGGGAGGAATCTCGATGCCAGCCCGCCGAGACAACGGCCTGCTGCCAGGCGTCGGCTTGCGCCTGATAGCCACTGTGCACCGCAGCGACCTGCGCTGTTTCGACGGTCGGCTCGACGGGCGTCGAATCGATGGATATCGAATCGGCGGATATCGAATGGACGAGGGTCGCCGGTGCGCTCGCCACCGACATCTGAATGGCGGAGTGGCCAAAGCGCCAGCCAAGCAACCCCAGCAGGTAGACCAGCACCGTCAGCATCACAATGAACGGTGCTCGGCCAAAGTAGTCGAGCGGTGCCACCGCCCAGTGCCAGATGCCGAAGGCCAATCCGACCGTGGCGACGGCGGTCAACGCCAGCAGAATGACCCGCAACCACGTGAGTCGGCTTTCGTCTCGGCTGCTGATGTTGGCATCGAGCCACTGCTGCCACTCGCGATAGACGCGTGCTGATGCGGCGAGATAGCCGATGAGTGACAGCAATCCGAGCGCGAGGCCAACCGGCTCGATGAGTTGTAGATGTGTGGTGGTGTACCAGCTCCACTTGGCGTCAGTGCCGAGTGAGAAGCAGACAAGCTGATAGGCGAGCTGCACGGCGACGGGGACAAAATGCCGCGTCAGTCGCTGAGGCGTTTGTCCGGTGGCGAGTGCCGTCACGTACACCCAAAGCAGCGGGCCCCACGCCAGTGTGACGTCGAACGGGGCAAACGTGAGCCAGCGCCACCGGTCGTACGCCCCGGCAAACCCCAGCACGTACGGCACGGTGCGGAGCGCGATGGCACACAGCAGCACGGCCAGCCATCGCGCGCCGACATGCCTGCGTGCGCCCGACCAGACGAGCAGGGCGAGAAAGACGCCGTTCAAGGCGCCGATGGCGATGGTGACTGATGGACTCACCCGGCACCAACGTTGGGGACGAACGCGGAGTGCCAACCGCATTGCCCCGGGCCGACTGGCGGCGTCGCCATGGGCGCGCCAACATTCGGTGTCGGGATGGTGCTCACTTACTCCAATCCGTGGAGGAGGTCGTGCGGACAGTGCATCGCACACTGCATCGCATGCTGTCGATGTCGGGCCGGAGGTCGCTCAGGACGCTACTGGTGACGTCACTGCTGGCCGTTGGCGCATCCGCCGTGCAGGCGCAACGCGGGCCAACGTCGGGCGCGCTGTTTGTCGGCCGCGTGCTGGACCAAAGCACTGAGCGCCCCATCGCCAATGCGCGCATCGAACTGCGCGATCTCAAGTTGATGGTCCTGGCAGATTCCAGCGGCGCGTACCGCATTCGCGGCATCGCGCCCGGTGCGCACTCGGTGGTGGTACGCGCCATCGGATTCGATTCGATCTCCGCCGTGATCACATTTCGCGGACGCGACTCGGTGGATACCGATATGCTCATGAGCTCAAACGTGAACACGCTGTCGCTGGTGCGCGTCGAAGCGAAGCTGTACGAGCGGTATGGCTTCCGTTTGCGGGAGTTCGACGATCGCCGTGCATTTGGCTTTGGGCGATTTCTCGACTGGCAATACTTTGTCCGGAACGCCGGGCGGCCCGTTGGACCGCTCCTCACGTCGCGCGTCCCGAGTCTCCGCACGCGGATGACCCGCGGAATGGAGGTGTTGACGGTGGAAGGGCGGGGGAGAAACTGCCTTCCTCAGGTCATCATGAACGGGCTGGTCTTTCGGGACTTCGACCTCACGAGCATCAACGCCGAAGATATCATCGGCTTCGAGTACCACACCACGAGCACGACGCCGCTACAGTACAATATGACGGGCAACGCACAGGCGGGCGCGCACTGTGGGACGGCGATCTTCTGGACGAAATGGTAGGCGCGTTGTAGGCGCGTAGTCGGCTAGTCGAACTCCACCAGACTCGCCGGCTGCTCGTGGCCGGTGCTGCCCACGCGGATATCTGCCTTGGCATAACTCTCGCCGCGTACGGGGCCACCCGCCACGCGGCGCATCATGGTGAGCTGCCCCGTGTGTGTGAGTGCGTCGGCGACTGGACCTTGCATGAGCTGCTCTGCGGTGGCGTGCAGCGGCGCGTCACTGGCGAGATACTCGTCGAACGTCGTGAGCGACGCAAAGAAGCGTTCGAGTTCGGGCTTCCACTTCATCACCTCGCTGCTCCGCCACACGGTCTGGCCTTTGGCCATGGTGAGCGCCCAGTCGAAGAGATCGCCCATGTGTGCAACAATCTCGACGGCTGAACGGGATGACGGGCCGGCGCGGAACTTCCCAAACTTCTCAGGCGGAGTGCGAACGGCTTTGCTGACACGATATGCCACGGTTGCGAGTGCGTGACGCAGCAATGCGCGCGCCGGATCATTCGCGCCAGTTCCGTTGGACCGCGTGAGTGACTCCGCGATTTCCACCACCTGCGCGGCGTGACGCGACTCGTGAGTGGCGACGAACAGGGCCCACTGATACAGGGTGAGGTCGCCCATCACGGGATGCGGAGCAATCACCGCACTCAGCGCGAGACCATCCGCATCGCGCAGCAACGATCGGATGACGGCGCGGTGCTGCGTGAGCGTGCCCAGGGCGGCGGTGCAATCGGCGTTGTCGGGCGGCGTGCTCGCCTCGCTGGCGACGCGCGCATTGGTGCGATCGGCGACGCGCGACCAGTCGAGCGAACCGTACGCCGACTCGGTGAGCGTTTCGGCGCCCAGTTCGCCCGCGCGCGCCTGTGCCAGGATGCCCTGCACGACACCGGCGATGCGTGTTTCCACCAACGCCAGATGATGCACCACCTGCGCCGCGCTCCATCGACCAGAAGCTGGAGATGTCTCGCGCAGCGCGGACGGGACGCGGAGTACGGCGCGCAGCAGGGCGTCGTGGCTGCGATCGAGCGCGGCGAGGACTTCGGTGGTGCGTGCGTGCATGGAGCGATCCTGACGAGCGTGAAGAACGGTGGCGCGAGACGACTCAAATTGGCACCGGGATTCGCCGCACGGCAACGATCTTCCTGCACGCTGACACCCTTCGACTTCCCAGCGCGCAATGCTATCGGCACCGGAGCGTTACGGGGGCGATACCGGTGTGCCGGATGTGCACAGGCGCCCGCCGTCGTTCCACCAGGTGGTGAGCCGCGCGCGTGAGTAGTCCCAGCCGCGCCAATCGGTCGTGGCACGCGCCGTCGAGAGTCGCTCTTCCCATGTGCGCCGCATGTGCTGCTCAAGGGCCTGACAGTCGGCGACGTTCAGATGC
>Ga0209480_10003204_pt1 | contig 10774 bp, 6 predicted proteins | sample JI61114C2DNA_FD_187501 | JGI IMG/M metagenome (GOLD analysis project Ga0209480, IMG submission 187501) | Wastewater effluent complex algal communities from Wisconsin, to seasonally profile nutrient transformation and Carbon sequestration -... | ecosystem: Engineered > WWTP > Effluent > Algae...
CTGAACTATCTGGATTTATCAACACAAAACGTCCGAATGATAAGGTAAATGTAACTTATGAAAGAGATGGTCAAACCAAAGTTGTTCCTGTAGTTTTGGTAAAAAACGATATCATTCAAACTGATTTTAAAGGTTTAGAATTAGAAAACTTATCTGACGCTGACAAGAAAAATTTCCGAATTGACTACGGTGTAAAAATCAAAGAAGTAAGTAACGAAAGACTTTTACCCTACAAAGACGAATTAGAAGGAAGCATCATTTTAGACATCAATGGTGTAAAAGCATCTGATGTAGAAACGGTATCGAGAGCAACCAACAACGCAAATGAAAGTCAAGGCACTAGTGTCAAATTAATGACAAAAAATGGTCAAGTAATGCGCATCATCATCTAAATATAATGTAATAAAAGGTGAAAAACCATTCTGTTTCTTTCAGAATGGTTTTTTTATTTAAAAAAAGTTTGAAATAATTTTACGAAAACGTTATAGTTGATTACTTTTGCACGGAAATTTATTTTTAACAACACAACTAAACGATTTTTCTCAAAATGAACAAAAACGCATTATACGAAAAAGAGCTTTCTTTTCAAGCCGACAGACGAAAAGCTGGAGTAGAATTCATTAAAATTATTAGTGATTTATGGTATGATAAATCTATTGAACTAGTTTTCTTTAGAAATCAATTAATCGATAGAAATGTTAGCGATATTATGAATCTTCATGAATATGCTGGTGAATTCGTTCAAAAACCAATTAATGTTTTTGATTCTGTTGAAATTGCTCGTGCTATTGAAAATTTAGATTTACCTCCATCAAGAATAGATATTGGAAAACTGACTTATGAATTCCATTTAGAAGACAATAAATATCACGATGCACGTGCGTTTGTAATTGACAAATTGAAAGGTGCTAAAAATTCTCAAGAAATTAAACCTAAAGATGTTGTTCTTTATGGATTTGGTAGAATTGGAAGATTATTGGCTCGTGAAATGATGAGTAAAATTGGAAAAGGGCAACAATTACGTTTGAGAGCTATTGTAACTCGTGATAGAAATGATGCACAATCTTTAGAAAAAAGAGCTTCGTTGTTACGATATGATTCGGTTCATGGAGATTTTGAAGGTTCTGTAAATGCTGATGCCGAAAATGATGCTTTGATTATCAACGGAACTACGGTTCACATCATTACAGCTAATTCTCCAGAGGAAATTGATTATACAAAATACGGAATTGAAGATGCTTTAGTAATTGATAATACTGGAGCTTTCACTACTGAAGAAGCTTTGAAACGTCATTTAACTTCTATAGGAGTTGATAAAGTTTTATTGACTGCACCAGGAAAAGGTGTTCCGAATATTGTTTACGGCGTAAATCACAACGATTATAATCCAGATACAGTAAATATATTTTCTGCTGCATCTTGTACAACAAACGCTATTACTCCAATTTTGAAAGCAGTTGAAGATACGCTTGGAGTTGTAAAAGGCCACTTAGAAACAATTCATGCTTATACCAATGACCAGAATTTGGTTGACAATATGCACAAAAAATACCGTCGTGGAAGAGCAGCAGCTTTAAACATGGTAATTACAGAAACTGGAGCTGGAAGTGCTGTCGCAAAAGCATTGCCAAATTTAGCAGGAAAATTAACTTCCAATGCTATTCGTGTTCCTGTTCCAAATGGATCTCTTGTAGTATTGAATCTTGAAGTAGGTAAAGAAACTTCTGTTGAAAATATTAATAATATTATGAAAAAATATGCTCTTGAAGGTGAACTTGTGGAGCAAATTAAATATTCATTAAATAATGAATTGGTTTCTTCTGACATTGTTGGAACATCAGCACCATCAATTTATGATAGTAACGCAACAATTGTTTCAGGCGATGGAAAAAACATTGTTTTATACGTTTGGTACGATAATGAATATGGTTACAGCCACCAAGTTATAAGACTTGCAAAATATATTGCTAAAGTAAGACGTTATACTTATTATTAGTAGATTATTAATTCGAAATTAAATTCCGTTTCATTTATTTGAAGCGGAATTTTTTTATTTAAAATAAATTTTTATATTTATCGTTTTAAATGTAATCCCAATTTGCATTAATGTATAAATACCTGCTAATCACGCTATTTTTAGCGCAATTTTCGTTTTGTCAAGTTTCTGTCAGCACCTATAAATATGGTTATAATGGCATGGAACTTATTGTTAAAAACAATAATGAAACCATCATCGTAAGTACTTTTAATTCTAAAAATACAATTAAAGATGAAATTGCTCAAAAAGTGTATGACTACTTTAAAAACTCTCAATTAAATTCAGGCGATACCATTTGTATTTTAGGTAACGACGCTAAAGTAACAGGAAGATGTGTTGTTATAAGGAAAGAAAAACTTACATCAATAAATTTCTATTATGAAAAAGTAGAATGGAATAATGGTTTAATTGAACTATACAAGAAAACATAAAAAAACTCCTAAGAAATTCTTAGGAGTTTTTTTTTGCAAAAATAAATTACTAACCAATTATGCGTTGGCTGCAATTAAGTTTAAAGCCGATCCTGCTACAAACCAACCAATTTGGCTTTCGTTGTAAGTGTGATTTGCTAGAATTATATCTTTTGAACCATCAGCGTGAACGAATTCTAGTGTTAATGGTTTTCCAGGTGCAAACTCTGTTAAATCTAAGAAATTGATTGTATCATTTTCATGGATTTTATCATAATCTGCTTCGTTAGCAAAAGTTAAAGCTAACATTCCTTGTTTTTTCAAATTGGTTTCGTGAATACGAGCAAATGATTTTACCAAAACCGCTTTTACACCAAGGAAACGTGGTTCCATTGCAGCGTGCTCTCTTGACGAACCTTCACCATAATTTTGATCCCCAACAACAATCGTAGGAACACCAGCTGCTTTGTAAGCTCTTGCCACAGCAGGAACAGCAGCGTATTCTCCTGTCAATTGGTTTTTCACTTTGTTAGCTTCTTGGTTATAAGCATTTACAGCACCAATCAACATATTATTAGAAATATTATCTAAATGTCCACGGAAACGTAACCATGGTCCAGCCATAGAAATGTGGTCAGTAGTACATTTTCCGAAAGCTTTGATAAGCAATTTTGCTCCTGAAATATTTTTTCCATCCCAAGCATCAAAAGGTGCTAAAAGTTGTAAACGATCTGAAGTTTCAGAAACGGCAACTTGAACTCCACTTCCATCGGCTGCTGGCGCTTGAAAACCTGCGTCTTCAACATCAAAACCTCTTTTTGGAAGTTCATCACCTGTAGGAGGATTTAATTTAACCGCTTCACCTTTATCATTCAATAAAGTATCAGTTATTGGATTGAAAGACAAATCACCTGAAATTGCTAAAGCAGCCACCATTTCTGGAGAAGTTACAAAAGCATGAGTATTTGGGTTTCCATCAGCACGTTTTGAGAAATTTCTATTGAACGAGTGAACGATGGTATTTTTTTCTCCTTTGTCTGCACCTTCTCTATCCCATTGTCCGATACATGGTCCACAAGCATTGGTAAATACTTTAGTTCCCATTTTTTCGAAAGTAGCGATGATACCATCTCTTTCAATTGTGTAGCGAATTTGCTCAGAACCTGGATTGATTCCGAATTCTGCTTTTGGAGAGATTCCGTGAGCAACTGCTTGTTCAACGATTGAAGCAGCACGTGCCATATCTTCGTAAGATGAATTGGTACATGAACCAATTAAACCCCATTCTACTTTTAAAGGCCAACCATTTTTAATTGCTTCCTCTTTCATTTTAGAAACTGGAGTTCCTCTATCTGGAGTGAAAGGTCCATTAATATGTGGTTCTAATTCTGATAAGTTGATTTCGATTAATTCATCAAAATACTGACTTGGATTAGCGTAAACTTCGGCATCACCAGTTAAATAATCAGCTACTTTATCAGCAGCATCAACTACATCTTGACGACCAGTTGCTGCCAAATATCTTCTCATTGAATCATCGTATCCAAAAGTTGAAGTTGTTGCTCCAATTTCTGCACCCATGTTACAGATAGTTCCTTTTCCAGTACAAGACATATTGATTGCACCTTCACCAAAATATTCTACAATCGCTCCGGTTCCACCTTTTACAGTAAGAATATCAGCTACTTTTAGAATTACGTCTTTTGGAGCTGTCCAACCGTTTAATTTTCCTGTCAATTTAACTCCGATAAGTTTAGGAAATTTCAATTCCCATGACATACCTGACATTACATCAACCGCATCAGCACCACCAACACCGATTGCTAACATACCTAATCCACCAGCGTTAACTGTGTGTGAATCGGTTCCAATCATCATTCCACCAGGAAACGCGTAATTTTCTAAAACAATTTGGTGAATGATTCCTGAACCTGGTTTCCAGAAACCAATTCCGTATTTGTTTGAAACTGAAGAAAGGAAATCAAAAACTTCTTTAGATTGTGAATTAGCTACAGCTAAATCGGTAGTAGCACCAACTTTCGCCTGAATCAAGTGATCACAGTGCACTGTTGTTGGAACAGCAACTGTTTTCTTTCCTGCGTGCATAAATTGTAATAATGCCATTTGAGCCGTTGCATCTTGGCAAGCTACTCTATCTGGAGCGAAATCAACATAATCTTTTCCTCTTGAAAAAGCTTGAGAAGGCGTTCCTTCCCATAAGTGAGAATATAAAATCTTTTCAGAAAGTGTTAACGGACGACCTACTAGTTCACGTGCTTTATCTACACGCTCAGCCATAGTTCCATAAACTTTTTTAATCATTTCAATATCAAAAGCCATGATAAATTTATTTTTAATGTTTGCAGTGCGAATTTACGAAATCGTTATACCATTAAAAAATTTTTAGTCAAATATCTTTATCGAAAGAAATAATTTGCGAAAACGAGAATTTCACTATACATTTTTTATCAAAATCGCATTTTAACGAAGAAAAATTGATGATTGTTAAATTTAAAAATAAAAAACTCCTAACAAATTAAATTCATTAGGAGTTTAAATATTAAGGTAAAAAATTTACATCAACTTACTGATAATTACTTCTTCTGTAATTCCCTCAGCATCAGCTTTGTAATTTTTTATGATTCTGTGTCTTAAAATTCCTGTAGCAACAGCTTTTACATCCTCAATATCTGGAGAGAATTTTCCGTTGAAAGCTGCATTGGCTTTGGCTGCCAAAATTAAATTTTGTGAAGCTCTTGGTCCTGCGCCCCAATCTAGATAATTATTTACATATTCAGTAGACAAAGGAGAATTAGGACGCGTTTTTCCAACTAAAGTAACTGCATATTCAATAACATTATCTGCAACAGGAATTCTACGAATTAAATGTTGGAAATCGATAATTTCTTGAGCAGAAAATAATGGGTTTATCGTTGGTTTTGCATCAGATGTAGTGCTTTTTACTACTTCAACTTCTTCAGCAAATGATGGATAATCTAATTTAATAGCAAACATAAAACGGTCTAATTGTGCTTCTGGTAAAGGATATGTTCCTTCTTGCTCGATTGGGTTTTGGGTTGCTAAAACGAAATAAGGCAAATCTAATTTATAATTGTGACCTGCAATAGTTACCGAACGTTCTTGCATCGCTTCTAACAATGCAGCTTGCGTTTTTGGTGGCGTTCTGTTAATCTCATCTGCTAAAATAATATTAGAAAAAACTGGTCCTTTTATAAATTTAAACTGACGGTTTTCATCTAAAATTTCACTTCCTAAAATATCCGAAGGCATCAAATCAGGAGTGAACTGAATTCTCTTAAAATTCAACCCTAACGCTTGAGAAATAGTATTTACCATCAAGGTTTTTGCTAAACCAGGAACTCCAACAAGCAAAGCATGTCCGCCTGAAAAAATGCTCAATAATATTTGATCAACAACATCGTCTTGACCTACAATTATTTTGGAAATTTCTTTTTTAAGTTCGAGTCTTTTCTGAACTAAATTCTGTATCGCTGTTACGTCTGACATATTTAATATGAGATTTTAGATATTAGATTTTAGATATTTTTATGTATCAAACCTAAAATGTAATATTATTTTTTTAACCAATTATTTGTAAAATCACAATTTCTGTAATCTTCGTTGATATTGATATATGATTCTTTAATTTTTTCTTCTGTCCATTTTGCAATGGCATTGATTTGTTTTTCTTTTAAAGCTAATTCTTTGATTTTAATGTAATCTTTACCATAATCAGCAGTATGCTCATTGATTCTCTTTGTAACCATTATCAATTTAATTTTTTTACCTTTTCTTGGATCTTCTTCTAAAATTGGTTCAGAAACTTCGTCACCTTTCAAGTTAGAAACTTGACTGTATAATTCAGGATCCATTTTTGTTAATTCAAAATGGGTGTCTTGCGTTTGTGGATTGATTAATGTACCACCATTAGCACGAGTTTCTTTTTCGTCTGACATACTTCTTGCTGCGTCAGCAAAAGTAATTTCTTTATCCTCAATTCTTTTTTTGATTAAAAGTGCTTTTTCTCTTGCATCAGCCATATCGGCTTCTGAAACTTTAGGAGTCATTAAAATATGACGTAATTCTAAATCTTGACCTTTAATTTTTTCTAAGAAAATAATATGATAACCAAATTCTGTTTCAAATGGTTCAGAGATTTCACCTTCTTGCATTGAGAAAGCTACATCTTTAAACTCTTTTACAAAGGATGTTTTTTTGTTAATTTTATAAAAACCACCTGAGGAAGACGAACCTTTATCGTCAGAATAAATTACTGCTCTTGTTTTAAAACTTGCACCTTCAAGAACTTCTTTTTTGATGTCTTTTAATTTATTAATAACTCTTTGTTTTTCCTCTTCGGAAACTTTTGGAGTGATTACAATTTGCGCCATTTCAAGTTCGGCTCCAAACATTGGACGTTCCATTTCAGGAATTTTTTTGAAAAAGTTTCTTGTTTCTTCAGGAGTAATTTGAATTTCATCAATGATTTTTCTTTGCATTTCAGCAGCTAATTTTTGCTCTTTTAACAAATCAAACATTTCTGTTCGAAACTCTTCCTCTGTATCTTTTTTGAAATATTTAACTGTTGCTTCCATGGAACCAATTTGCTCCACCATGTAGTCAATTTTTTGATTCATTTGACTTCTAATATCTTCATCTTTAACTACAATAGAATCTTGAATAGCTTGATGAGAATATAATTTTTCTCCAAGAAGTTTTTCAAGCATTTGACATCTTGAAATATCTTTTACAGAAATTCCTTGACTAGAAAGTTCTAGAAATGATTTATCAATATCAGAATCTAAAACTATGTATTCACCAACGGTTGCTATAATTCCATCTACTTTTTGTTTTTTTCCAGTGCGAACAATTTCTTTTTTAGTTTTTACAGAATCAACAATAATTTCTTGAGCAAACGAAACGCATCCTGCAAATAAGAAGAAAAGTGTTGTAATATTTTTAATTGATTTTGATATTTTCATTTTGTGTGTGATTAACTTCTTTAATTGCAATTTTTTATTTTTTTATTTTTGTTTTTATTTTTTCAAAAACATCTTGATTAACTTTAACTGAAAATTCTTTTTTCAATTCATTAACCCAATTTTGTTCTAAATATTGTTGATAATCATTAACCATTTTTCCTCGACATTCATCTAATGATTTATCGCCTTCAGGAATTACTTTATTTACTTTGGTTATATAATAGTAATCGCCTTCTTTGAATATTTCAGACAATCCAACTTCTTGTTTAGTTGCTTTAGGCATAACATCTGATCCTACTTCATTTACACCTTCCGTTACCATTACATTGACAACATCTTTTGTATTCAATTTTTCCTTTATAGTTTTAAATTCTGAACCTTTTTTAAGCATCGAAAGAGCTTTTTTCATTACATCTTGCTTTGTTGAAGAAAAAACAGTTACATCCAATCTAGTTTTCCATCTTGGCTTATTCGTATGGTCTTCATAGAACTTTTTTAAGCCAATTGTATCTGTTTTTGAACGTTGCCAAATTTCTTTTTCCATCAAATCAAAAAGCAAAAGTCCATCTCTGTATTCTTCAACAACAGAAGCAAATTCTGGAAACTCCGTTTCTAAATTATCATTATAATATTGATTAAGTTGGTCATCACTAAATTTAGAAAACAATATATCAACAGCTTTTGAAATAGGTTTTACTTTAGTTCCTGATTTTTGTTGGCTTTTTACAAAATTTAAAAATTGCTCGCCTGAAATATTTTTACTTTCAATTGAGAAAAGTTTTCCTGCAAAAGCTTTTGTATCTTCAGGCATTTCCCATTTTGCATCATAATAATCATTTGTTACAATTTTAGAAACTGCAGCAAACATTTTCTCATCTTTCTTTACCTTGTATTTTTTTCTTAATTTCTCAGTTAAAGAATTCGTAATCAATCTTGAACGATCATCTCTTGCAATTTTAGATTCTAATTCTGTTTTAGATTCTTCAAATGATTTTATTGGAAATTTATCAATGAATTTTACAATATGCCATCCAAATTGTGATTGAAATGGTTGTGAAATTGGATTTTCTTTTGATAGAGAAAAAGCTACATCTTCAAATTCTTGAGAACTCAACTGTCCTGAACCAAAACGATTTAAAACACCACCTTTTGAAGCAGATGATTTATCTTCTGAAAATTGTTTTGCTAAATCCTCGAAACTTTCACCTTGCTGAATTTTTTTATAAACATCTTGAATAATTGATTTTGGTTTTTCAGCATCTTCACCTTCTTTTGCATTCATCAACATGATGTGAGCTACAGATACTTCTCCTCTATTATCTCTAATATCGTTTACCTTAATAATATGATATCCAAAGCGAGTTCTAATTGGATTTGAAATTTGACCTTTAGGCGTTTTATAAGCTGCATTTTCAAAGGCATACACCATTCTAAAACTTGTAAAATATCCTAAATCGCCTTTGTTTTCTTTAGCCGATGGATCTTCAGAATAATCTTGGGCTAAACGATCAAAACTTTCACCATTGATAATTCTTTGTCTGATATCAACAATTTTCTTGTATGCTTTTAAAGTATCTTCAGGCGAAGCATTTTCGTCCACCATTATTAAAATATGTGAAGCACGAATTTCTTTTTTCAAACGCTCATGACCTTCTTTTATTAACTCAGCAGTAACTTTAGAGTCGGAAGTATAGTTTTTTGAAAGCTGTGTTCTATAACTTTTTAGTTCGTTTTGATATTTTACATCATTTTGAAGTCCAATTTTATTGGCTTTAGTAACTTTTAATTTATATCCAACAAAAAGTTCAAGATAATGATTCAAATCTTTTTGAGATTCGTCTTTTACTAAGTCTAAATTTTTATTATAAACTCTTTCAAACTCATCGGAATAAAAAGGTTTATCATCAATTGTAAATAGAACTTCTTTAGGTTTATTCTGCGCATTTATTTGTGAAAGGAATAAGATTAAAAACCCTAAAAACACTTTTTTCATATTCTGAATTTATATTAAAATTTTATAATATTTACAATCAACAAAAGTAACAATTCGATGTTATTAAACAAGTATAAGCACTACTATTAACAAAAATTTATTAACACGAAAATTTAATTGCAATCATTGAAAATGCAATTAGTTATTTCGGCAATAAATAGTATTTTTGCAATCCATTACACAAGATATGAGTTTTTTAAAAGAAATAGAACGTAGAAGAACATTTGGAATTATTTCACATCCAGATGCAGGAAAGACAACTTTAACCGAGAAATTGTTACTTTTTGGAGGTGCAATTCAAGAAGCTGGTGCAGTTAAAAACAACAAAATTAAAAAAGGTGCCACGAGTGACTTTATGGAAATTGAACGCCAAAGAGGTATTTCAGTTGCCACATCAGTTTTGGCATTTAATTATAAGAATAAAAAAATAAACATCTTAGATACTCCAGGACATAAGGATTTTGCAGAAGATACATTTAGAACTTTAACTGCTGTAGATAGCGTTATTGTTGTTATCGACGTTGCAAAAGGTGTTGAGGAACAAACAGAAAAATTAGTTTCCGTTTGTAGAATGCGAAAAATTCCAATTATTGTTTTCATCAATAAATTAGATAGAGAAGGAAAAGATGCCTTTGACTTGATGGATGAAGTGGAAAAGAAACTTGGATTACATGTTACACCATTGAGTTTTCCAATTGGAATGGGATACGATTTTCAAGGAATCTATAATATCTGGGAACAAAACATAAATTTATTTAGTGGCGATAGTCGAAAAAATATCGAAGATACTATTGCAATTTCTGATATTAATAGTCCTGAATTAGAAAAATTAATCAAAGAAAAACCTGCTCAAAAACTTCGTGAAGAACTAGAATTAATCGATGAAGTATATCCCAAATTTGATCGCCAAGAATATTTAGATGGAAATTTACAACCTGTTTTCTTTGGTTCTGCTTTAAATAATTTTGGTGTTAGAGAAATTTTAGACTGCTTTGTTGAAATTGCACCTTCACCTCGACCAAAAGAATCTGATACACGATTAGTAAATCCTGAGGAGGAAAAATTATCGGGCTTTGTATTTAAAATCCATGCCAATATGGATCCAAAACATAGAGACAGACTTGCGTTTATCAAAATTGTTTCTGGAACTTTTGAAAGAAACAAACCATATACTCATGTTAGATTGAATAAAAGTTTAAAATTTTCAAGTCCAAATGCCTTTTTTGCTGAAAAGAAAGAAATAGTTGATATTTCCTATCCTGGTGATATTGTTGGACTTCACGATACTGGAAACTTCAAAATTGGTGATACTTTAACTGAAGGCGAAATG
>Ga0209480_10003206_pt1 | contig 10759 bp, 10 predicted proteins | sample JI61114C2DNA_FD_187501 | JGI IMG/M metagenome (GOLD analysis project Ga0209480, IMG submission 187501) | Wastewater effluent complex algal communities from Wisconsin, to seasonally profile nutrient transformation and Carbon sequestration -... | ecosystem: Engineered > WWTP > Effluent > Algae...
TATTTTTCGGAATTAAGTCCGCGGCCTCACGATACAGGAATGGTAACATTAGCGGGCACACAAAATTTATCGGAGTTTGAATTACATGCACGTGCAGTTTTAAATTTACCAATACCTGAAATTACTTTATTGCAATGTGGTGCCAGTGCAGTTATTTTAGCCAGCGAAGAAAGTAATGAGTTTCATTATGAAGGAATACAAAATGCTATCGCAGAGCCCAAAACTGATATTAAAATATTTGGCAAACCAACAACCAGAAAATATCGCAGAATGGGTGTGACATTAGCATATGATGAACCTAATACTGATGTGCAACAAGTGAAACAAAAAGCAATAAATAATGCGGCAAAAGTTCGTGTTGTAAACGGTAAATAATAAAAAAAGACAAGCTTTGCGGCTTGTCTTTCTATTTAGTTTTATGATTGTATTATTCTGGTAAATCAGATAAGTCGAAACTATTCATAAATGATGTATCAAATACACCTGCTCTGAATCTTTCGTCTTTCATTAATTTTTTGTGAAAAGGAATTGTTGTTTTAATTCCTTCAACAATAAACTCATCTAAAGCGCGTTGCATTTTTAAAATTACTTCTTCGCGAGTTCTTGCTTTACAAATTAATTTAGCAATCATACTATCATAATATTGCGGAATAGTATATCCTGCATATACAGCAGTATCTACGCGAACACCATGTCCTTTAGGTGAATGGAAGCTGGTAATTTTTCCAGGGCTTGGAGAGAAATTTTTTCTTGGATCCTCAGCATTAATACGACATTCCATGGCGTGTAATTCAGGGAAATAATTTTTACCTGAAATTTTATCACCCATTGCTATTTTAATTTGTTCTTTAATCAAATCAAAATCAACAACTTCTTCTGTAACAGGATGTTCAACCTGAATACGGGTATTCATTTCCATGAAATAGAAGTTGCGGTGTTTATCGGTTAAGAATTCAATTGTTCCAACACCTTCATATGCGATAGATTCAGCAGCTTTAACAGCAGCATCACCCATTTTACGACGTAATTTATCATCTAAAAACGGAGAAGGACTTTCTTCAACCAATTTCTGATGGCGACGTTGAATAGAGCAGTCACGTTCACTTAAGTGGCATGCTTTTCCATAGCGGTCGCCTGCAACCTGGATTTCAATATGGCGAGGTTCTTCAATGAATTTCTCCATATATAATCCATCGTTACTAAACGAAGCTTTTGCTTCCATGCTTGCAGTAGAAAATGCGCTTTCCATTTCAGATTCCTTCCATACAATACGCATTCCTTTTCCACCACCACCGGCAGTTGCTTTTACAATAACAGGATAACCAATTTTTTTAGCTTGTTTTTTAGCGTCTGCCACATCTTTTAACAAACCATCGCTACCCGGAACAACAGGCACACCCGCTTTTTTCATGGTGTCCTTAGCGGTGATTTTATCGCCCATTTTGCGAATCTGATCAGGCGTTGGTCCGATAAATTTGATACCGTATTTTGCACAAATTTCAGAGAACATATCGTTCTCACTTAAAAATCCATATCCCGGATGTATAGCATCAGCATTGGTAATTTCAGCTGCGGCCATAATTTTTGGAATACTTAAATATGATTCTTTAGAAGATGGAGGTCCGATACATACGGCTTCATCTGCAAAACGAACAGGTAAACTGTCTTTGTCAGCAGTGGAGTATACAGCAACGGTTTTTATACCCATTTCTTTAGCTGTACGAATAATGCGAAGCGCAATTTCACCACGGTTGGCTATGAGTATCTTTTTAAACATTTGTAAGTTTATGGATTAACTAAATAGCTGAAAAATAAATAGCTCCCAAAGAAAGGGAGCTAATGCTAATTATTTAGGTTCAATAAGAAACAATGGCTGGTCGTATTCTACCGGACTAGCATCATCAACTAAAATTTTAACGATACGACCTGAGTGTTCGCTTTCAATTTCGTTGAATAATTTCATTGCTTCGATGATACATAATTTAGTCCCTACACCAATTTCATCTCCAACTTTCACGAATACATCTTTATCAGGTCCAGGAGAACGATAAAAAGTACCTACAATTGGCGACTTGATAGTGATTGTATTTCCACCGGATGCTTCTTCAGATTTAGCAGATTCCTGAGTGGTTTGCGGCTTTTCAGATGTTGCTGCCTGCTGCATTTGCGGCATGGCAATCTGTTGAGGCATTTGTTGCATTACTACCGGCGCCTGAGTGGAGTAGGTAGCGGCTAATGCCGTTTTAATTTTTATACGAAAATCCTGATTTTCGATAGTAAGTTCAGCGATGTTGTTTTTGTTCACCATCCTGATTAACTCCTGAATTTCTTTAAAGTCCATAGTAAGGTTATTTTACACGTTCAACATATTCAAATGATCGGGTGTCAATTTTAATAACATCCCCTTCTTCTACAAACAAGGGCACCTGGATATTGGCACCTGTTTCAACCGTTGCATTTTTATAAGCATTGGTTGCAGTATTTCCTTTTACCCCCGGTTCTGCATAAGTAACTGCTAAGATAATATGTGCAGGCAATTCGCAAAAGAGTGGTTTTTCGGTATCAGCGTGGAAAAGGATGTCAATTTCCTGTCCTTCTTTATAAAACTCTTTACCTTCTACCATGTCGGCATCCAATGTTACCTGGTCGAAAGTTTCATTATTCATAAATGTATAACCGGTTTCATCGTTATACAAGTATTGAAAAGTGCGGCGTTCAACGCGCACAATTTTTAAATCTGCGCCTGACGGGAAAGTGTTTTCCAATGTGCGGGCAGTGGTTAAACTTTTAATTTTTGTGCGGACAAAGGCATTGCCTTTACCTGGTTTCACGTGTTGAAAATCTACAATTTGCCAAACATCGTTGTTGAGTTCGATGCAAAGGCCTTTTCTAATATCTGCAGTAGTTGACATAACTGTTAATTAGTGATTATTAGCGAATCGGCAATTTATTGTATTGCCTTGTTATTTATTAGCTTACTGAAACTCAATAAGCCCATTTAATTAATGTTGCACCCCATGTAAATCCACCACCAAAAGCAGCCAACACAACGTTGTCGCCTTTTTTTAATTTCGGTTCCCATTCCCACAAACATAATGGTAATGTACCTGCAGTGGTGTTGCCAAATTTTTCAATATTGATCATCACTTTATCTTTTGGCAGCCCCATTCTTTCAGCTGTTGCGTCAATAATACGCAAATTAGCTTGATGAGGAACTAACCAGGCAATGTCTTCACTTTTCAGATTATTGCGTTTCATGATATCTTCCGCAACATCTGCCATGTTTTTTACAGCAAATTTGAAAACAGTTTTACCTTCCTGGTAAACGGTATGTTCATTTGCAGCAACTGTTTCGGCACTTGCCGGTTTTAATGAACCACCTGCTTTTTGATGCAAATAGTGACGACCGGAACCATCCGATTTTAAAACAGAATCAATTATTCCATTACTATCAGTGCTTGGCTCCAGTAAAACTGCACCGGCACCATCACCAAAAATCACACATGTTGTGCGGTCAGTATAATTAATAATGGAAGACATTTTGTCTGCACCTACTATTACCACTTTTTTATACATGCCGGTTTCAATAAACTTGGCACCTGTGGTAAGGGCATACAAAAAGCCGCTACAAGCGGCACTAATGTCGAAGCTTAAAATATGATTACAGCCTAATTTATCGCAGGCAATGTTTGCTGTTGCAGGAAAAGGCATATCAGGTGTAGTAGTTGCTACCAATAACATATCGATGTCGGTAGCCTTATTACCTGTTTTTTCGAGTAAACCTTTAACGGCTTCCACAACCATGTCGGAAGTGGCTAAACCTTCGCCCTTCAATATCCGGCGTTCTTTGATGCCGGTTCGTGTCATAATCCACTCGTCGGAAGTGTCTACCATTTTCTCGAGTTCGGCATTGGTAAGCCTGTATTCGGGAACATAACCGTAAACACCGGTAATTGCTGCGAGCGGTTTATTCATACTGTGGGTATTGATTAACTGAAAATCCCTTTAGTGGATTAAGCTTTTTTCTCGATAGCAATTTTACCTCTGTAATTTCCGCATTCTGAGCATACGCGATGACGTAACACCGGTGCACCACAATTAGGACAATTTGCAACATTTGGCATGTCTGCTCCGTGATGGTTGCGGCGCGTCAAAGTTCTTTGCTTGGAATGGCGTCGTTTTGGATTTGGCATTGTATTAAATTTTAATTTGTATTTAAATTATTCAAAATATCCCAACGGGGATCTTTATTACTATTATCATCTTCACCGGCAACTTCATCTTCAGATGCCAGTAATTTTAATATTTCAGGGTCGCAACCCGGTTTCCCATCCCTTAAATCAGGGTGTGTACGCTGAATGGGTAAGGTTAAATGCACAAACTCATAAATGATTTCTGCAAGGTCTAAAACCGATTCGCTTTCCGGTATCCATATAACTTCCTCATTATCAACGTCTTCTTCTCGTTTGTCACCGAGCTTAACATATAAAGTATGATTGCCATGAATGGGTAAATCAAACTCCTGTCCGCAACGGTCACATTCAGTAGTTATACTTCCTGAAACATCAAATTTAAGAACAAACAAACGCTCCTTTTTATCAAACTCAAGGTCGATGAAAACCTTGCCCTTGCTAACTTCGCTGCCTTCAAAATGGCTGAAGAATGTCTCCTCCAGTTCGAAGTTGAAGTGGTGCAATCCCAACTTCATGCCCACAAAGGGGATTTGATATTCCCTCAACTCGTTCACTTCCCGTGTTTTTTAAAAAGGCTGACAAAGGTAAGGAATGATAACTAATTATGGAAGTTTACAGTAAGAATAGATATAGAAATAGGGTGATTTACCCTGCTTTCGACTATATTTTACATTACTTTACCCCTTTCTGCTTCCACGTAAGTCCGTTTTAGTGGATTTTTTGTGCTTTCCAGATAGTCGGCCCGGTTTTGACAGATATCAATTGCAGCGTAAATAGCATGTAACATGCTATCTGCTGAAGCTGTGTTTTTCCCGGCAAGGTCGTAGGCAGTGCCATGGTCGGGTGAAGTGCGTACAAATGGCAAACCGGCTGTGAAATTGATTCCGCTGCCAAAACTCAAACTTTTGAAACCAACCAAACCCTGATCGTGATACATGGCCAAAATCGCATCAAACTGCTGATAATTACCACTCCCAAAAAAACCATCTGCACTAAATGGACCTACTGCTAAAATCTTTTTGTCCTGTGCTTCTTTGATTGCAGGGATTATAATATTTTTTTCTTCCTGCCCCAGTAGCCCGTTATCACCGGAATGTGGATTTAAGCCCAAAACAGCAATGGTTGGATTAAATAAAGCGAAATCTTGTTTTAAGGTTTGATATATGATTTGGATTTTTTGTAAAATCAACTCCTTGGTGATTGCACCGGCCACATCCTTCAACGGCAGATGATTGGTAACTAACCCAACCCTGAGATTTTCGTTCATCAACATCATTACACTTTCCTTGTTGTTAGCCCTGGCATTAAAGTATTCGGTATGTCCAGGATATTTAAAACCAACTGTGTGTAAATTATTTTTGTTAATAGGGGCTGTTACCAAAGCATCGATTTTTCCGTTGATTAAGTCATCGGAGGCTGCTTCCAGACTTACTAAAGCAGCTTTCGCACCTACTTCAGTTTCTTGGCCCGGAGTGAGAATTATTTCTTCTGTGATGCAATTGATAATGTTTACAGCCTTCGAATTGGCCTGATCTGCAGTGGCACAGGTAGTGTAACTAAAGCCTTCTGCATTTATCATTTTTTTATAAAATGAAATAATTCGGTTTGAACCATAAATAACGGGAGTGCAAATGCCCAGTATACGCTTGTCTTCCAAGGCTTTAATCAAAACCTCAGGTCCAATGCCATTCACATCGCCAAGAGTAAACCCAATTTTTATTTTATTGTCCATCAACCCTAGTTTATTGTAAGTGCGAAATTAAACATTTGAAGTGAAGTTGTAATATGTTAAATTCACTATACGAACTAATTTTTGCGTTAATTGCAATTAATTGTTAATTTGAGAATATGTTTGGTGATATTCGGTATTGGCAGAGTAGGTAGGTGAAAATGACTACATCATTGGCCTATAAAAATCAGTTTGCCAACAATATTTTGCCCAGTTTCATTCTCCTTTTTTCTCTTTTTTTTCTTAATAAATAACCTATTAGTTGTAAAAAAAACGTCTCGTATCTTAGTTATGATCCTAAGTAAATTGAAACGAAAATATGTATTTTCAAAAGCTGCGTATTTAGCAGAAAACAGCAGATTTATAACGAACTGTTTTTCATATAAACAATGTAACGAATTTATAAAAATGACGTGTAGTTGACTAGGCGAATTTTTTAAAACGGCATAGCAACAGGACAGGTTTTTTTAATTCGAAATTAACCATCTGTATCACAATATTGCGATATTGGTTATGCCTGTTTTGGAATTGACAAAGGAACGCAAATTTGACTAATTGAAAAGGCTGGATTTTATTTATAATCACGTAAAATAAAAAAAGCATTTATTTTTAAATAAATGCTTTTACAAGTTGTTTATTTAAATTATTCAATAACTAATAAAGTCGATGCATAAGCATCGGGTTTTCCGACCTTTACAAAATACATTCCTGCTGCAACATTTAATTCAATTGGCAAATTGTTGTTGATGGTTGTTAAATGATGCGATTGGGAAGCAATAATTTGTCCGGTAATATCGGTAATTGTTACAGCAATATCACCATTTATTCCATTTATTGATAGCGTGAAAATGCCATTTCCGGGATTTGGAAAAATATGTATTGTTGCGGCATTAATTGATTGTAAATTTAAGCCCTGGCAGGTGACGTCAAGTGCCTCAGATGTTGCAATACAGCCCGTTGCATTAGTTGCAGTAACAGTATAGGTGCCGTTTGCTAAAACAGTAGTGGTATTTTCATTTTCACCTGCAATTAAAGTGCCGTCTAAATACCATTGATAATTTAATCCATCAACTAATTCTACACTTAAAATACAGTCAGTATTTACAATTACAGGTACTGCTGGTTGAGGGTTAATGTTTATTGTTTTACTCACACAGGTAGTTGTATTACACTCACCAATTACTTTTACATAATAAGTTGTAGGAGTTGTTGGGCTAACAGTAATTGTTTCTCCGGTTCCAACTGGTGTGCCTGTGCAACTGCCACTATACCAATTCCATGTACCGCCATCACCTAGGGCACCGCCTTCAACAGTTAATGTTGTGCTTTCACCAATGCATATTAATGGGTCCGTTGTATTAATTTCATCTGCAGGATATGAACTAGCACAATCGGTATATGCACATATTGAAAAAGAACCAAATGCATCGTTGCCAACTTCCCATAATCGCAAATAATAATTAACTCCAGGAGTTCCGGTTAAGGTTATCCCTGGCATTAATGGAGAATAGGTACTTCCATTACTGACACATCCATCGGGATATGATGTTAAGGACGTGCAAGAGCCAGAATAAACTTTCATTCCCATATTATGCACAATAGCGCCATTGTCTGTATCAATAATTACATAACCTACCGGTGGCATTGTTACTTTAAACCAAACATCTCCTTCACTTATTCCGTCGCAAGCAACGGTAGCAACAACAGAATTAATAGCACCAATATTACTTCCGTCAATAAAAATACATTCTCCATTAACCGGCAAAATAGTGGCATCGCAAGGCCAATCGTTTGAAGGAGGTAAATCACAGGCATCCAAACAACCTACATCACCATAAGTGTCTCGTATCAAATCGCCAGGTAGTGGGCCAAAACCATTTGCAAAGTTGATACCTGTAGGTGATAAATGGCAGTAACTCATGATAGTTCCACCATCAACAGGTGCAGGTCCGGGTGAACAAGCTCCTTCTGTTTCATAACAGTTGTCAATTGCGCCACCTGGCCAACCGCAGTTTTGCGTATGTGGCGAACCCAAATTGTGACCAGATTCATGTGTAAATACATATGGTGTCCAGGAAAAGGTTGGAAAATCTGCAAAGTAATTATCAATATTACTATAAGCATATTTATAGGAGGTGCATACACCTGGTAGGTAAGCTATACCACCAAGATTTTCAACATCGTAGGTTACCAAATGAGCTAGGTTGCCATCAAATGTAGGTCGATAATCTCTAAAATATGCTAATGCTTCGTCCGATGATCCATGGGGATAAGGGTCTTCAGTTACCCAAACATATATTTCTGATATAATGATGGTGATTTCCTCATTATAATATAAAGTTGAGACAACATTAAATAAATCAACAATCTGATCGGCAGCTTGAATTATTCCACCTTCTTCCTGATAAAGTTGATAATCAGTTTCAATATAAACACGTAAACAAGGGTCAATAGCTTCAACTCCTTCTATGGCATCATTCAAATCAATTAATATATCTTCATCGTTAGTAGTACAAATAAAAGGATTGGTAATTAATAAATCTCTGTCCTGATAAATTGTATGGATTGGCGATGAACGCAAATTTGCAACAACAATATTTCCATGCTGTTTGGTTGATATAATACCTTTAATTCGGTTGTTATAAAAACTCATTGCAACAAACGATGCATTATCGCCTTTTACGATGCCTTTGTAGTAGGCACCACCTTCATAATGAATAAATTCGTTTTTGGAATTTTTTATTTTGAAATCAGGTGCAAATAATTGAGATGGAATTAATTGTAATTGCAACAATTCACCTTTAAAAGGTATAGCTATTTCAATAAAACCAAAATGGTTGGTTAGTATACTGTTCAGTACACTTTCGTTTACTTCAAAGTAGGTAGCATTTTTAACAATATCTTCATGTTTTGGCACCTCAAAATCCGGTTCCTCAAATGGTGCAAAATAAGTAGGCGTCTCGTTTAATTGGAGCAGTGTATTAATTTTTTGCGCTATTGGGGTTATGTTCTCTGATTGTGCATTTGCAACCGAAATGCCAATAAAAAGGCTTAAAATGGTAAGGTAAAACAGTCTCATTTTTTTGTATTATCCCACAAATATAGCAGAACTGTTTGGCACTTGCATTTTTTAACAATTAAGCCCTGGTTTAATTTAACCAAAGTCAATCATCCACCCTGGAAAATGGAAGATACCATGTCTCGAATGTTTAAAAATAGGTATCTTAAATGCAGTTGTAAAAAATAAAAAAAGACGAACCTCGAGAGATTCGCCTTGTTGGTTGTCTAATTAAAAACTTAATCGCATGAACTTGTGCTAATTGAAATACTATCACCTTTTTTGGCAAATTCAAACGCATAATTTCCATTCAATTGCATACATGAATTATCAATAAGTAATTGATAATATTTGTCTCTTGCTGCCACGCCTTTTTGATCGCCATCAACTGAAAAACCCTTTGAAGTAATTTCGTATTTATATTTTTTATCCGATTTTATGTAACCATCCGCTAATAAAGCTTGTTCAATAATAGCTTCATATGCATTTCCTTTTTCACAAGGATAAGTTGTAAAATTATATACCACATTTTCGTCTTCATTATTATTACCACTATAACTAGTAATGTAAGCGTTATTGCCACTAATAACAGATGTTGTGCATGAAGAATTTGCAGTTCCGCCTACCGAAACATTTGAGTAGGAGTAACCTGAACCTGAACTAACCGCTATACTTGTTTTACGTTTGGTAGTATCATCAAGTTGTAGGTTGCCTGCTATATCAGGGAAAAGCATATTTAAAGGATTTGCCAATGCAATTTGAGCAGTAGTGTTTGGCTGTTTTTTTTCTTGTGTAACTGGTGGCATGTTTTCCGCTGATTCTTGTAGTGTGTTTTGTGGAATATTAACCATAGGTTGTTCAGGGAATATTTCTTTTTTTACGGTTAAATTAGTTGCCGCAGTTGGTGTTTCAGATTGAGTATTGGTAGTAAAAAATAAAACTGCTGTTGTTATAATTGTTGCTATACCGGTTGTCATAAAAATAATTTTTGTAGATGAAAAAATAGTTTTTAATGTAAACACAGTTGCAGGTTGCGACATAACAAAATGTTCAATACCCGAATAGTCGATTTCAACAGGCAAATTTTTAATGCTGTTAAACGTTGAATTGATGTCCGGATGTGGTTTCATTAGTTACATTAATAAAGTGAATAATTGTCCTGCTTTTGCCAATTTTATTTGGTGTTCAGGCTCCTCTTCCAACAAGGATTTTAATTTTTGTCTCGCTCTGCTTAACCGTGTTTTGGTGGCATTCTCATTTGACGACTGAATAGCAGCAATTTCTTTTATAGAATAACCGGTAATTTCGAAAAGGATGATAGCTTCTTTATCTTTTTCTGCCAACATATTTAATGCTTTGTACAAATAATGGATGTCCATTGCAACGTCTGCATTGCCCGACATTGCAGTGAGTTTACTAAATGCCTTTTCGTCATAAACGCCTCTGAATTTTCTTCTTCGTAAAACATTATGCATAACATTGTTGGCAATACTTATCATAAAAGGCAATAACTTTTCTCTGTCCTTTAATGTGTTAAAATGTTGCATTGTTTTTAATAATGTTTCCTGAACAAGATCTTCAGTTTCCATAATACCATAAGCATGACTACTGCAATATCTTACAAACCGTTCATGAACCGGTTGGTATAGTGCTAAAAATTCGTCATGTGCTTCTGATCGCATCTATTCAATTTATGTGATTGCTGTTCCTATAGAAACATTAAAATACAAAAGGTTACACGATGGTAAGTTTATTATCCTTTTCTTTGCAAAAGTAATG
>Ga0209480_10003211_pt1 | contig 10745 bp, 11 predicted proteins | sample JI61114C2DNA_FD_187501 | JGI IMG/M metagenome (GOLD analysis project Ga0209480, IMG submission 187501) | Wastewater effluent complex algal communities from Wisconsin, to seasonally profile nutrient transformation and Carbon sequestration -... | ecosystem: Engineered > WWTP > Effluent > Algae...
ATGATATTGAATCTAAAAAAGCAGATTTTGGAATCGTAATTTGTGGTTCAGGAAACGGAATTGCAATGACCGTCAATAAACATCAAGATATTCGTGCCGCCTTGTGTTGGACAAAAGAAATTGCCGAACTTGCAAGAAAACATAACGATGCAAACGTGTTAAGTATTCCTGCAAGATTTACTTCAATTGTTCAAGCTGTAGAAATGGTGGAAATATTTCTATCTACTGATTTTGAAGGAGGAAGACATGCAAATAGAGTGAAGAAAATTACTTGTAAATAATTATTTATGAGCCAAAATCACGTTCACATCCACAAACACGAAGTAAAAGCAAAAAATTTAGTTTATTCTATTTTACTCAATTTACTCATCACTTTAGCTCAAGTTATTGGCGGAATTATTTCGGGAAGTTTAGCTTTAATTTCTGATGCTTTGCACAATTTTTCCGATGTTTTATCATTGGGATTTAGTCTTTTAGCTCATAAACTTTCACGAAAAAAAGCTTCATTAGATCAAACATTTGGCTACAAAAGAGCTGAATTAATTGCCGCTTTTATCAATGCAATGACTTTGATAATTGTTGCATTATTACTTGTATATGGTGCTTTTGAACGCTTTTTTCATCCGCATCCAATAGAATCGGGATTAGTAATTTGGTTGGCTATTTTAGGAATTGTCGTTAATGGATTTTCGGTTTTGTTATTGCAAAAAGATGCCAAACATAACATCAACATGAAATCGGCCTATTTGCATTTGTTGACCGATATGATGGCGTCAATTGCAGTTTTGGTTGGTGGAATTTTAATGAAATATTTCGGCTGGTTTTGGATTGATAGCGTTTTGACAATTTTAATTGCAGTTTATTTAATTGTAGTAGGAGTAAAATTATTTATAGAATCAACAAAAATGTTAATGCTTTTTACGCCTGAAAAAATAGATATCAAAGAAATGGTTCGAGAAGTGCATAAAATTAAAGGGGTCAATAAGTTACACCACATTCATGTGTGGCATCTCAATGATGAAGAACTGCATCTAGAAGCGCATCTCGATTGTTCGGAAGATATAAAAATGAGCGAATTCAATGAATTATTGCATCAAGTGGAACAGGTTTTGTTTCATCAATTTCATATCAACCATATTAACATTCAACCCGAATTCAAAAAAGAAGATCCAAAAGATTTTATTGTGCAAGATTAGTAAATGACTGAATTTATATTAATTCAGTCAATCAACTGACGGAATTTACATTAATTCAGTCAACCAACTGACGGAATTTACATTTTTTTAATATATTTGCATCATATTTATTAATTTATTGGTTATGGATTTTATAAAAAGAGGCATAGCAGAAACATTCCAAAAAAAAGTTTTACCAAACAAAGTATTGGTTTTATTAGGCGCAAGACGTGTTGGAAAAACAGCTTTTATAAAAAATTATCTTTCCACAATTCCAAAGGAAGATTATTTGCAATTGAATGGTGAGGATATTGATGATGCCAATTTATTAAAAGAACGATCCGTAAATAATTACAAACGCCTTTTAGGAAACAAAAAATTATTGGTAATTGACGAAGCCCAAAATATTCCAGAAATTGGTTTGATTTTAAAATTAATTGTTGATTCTGTTGAAGGAATAAAAATTATTGCAACAGGTTCCTCTGTTTTTGATATGTCCAATAAGTTAGGAGAACCATTGGTAGGAAGGAAAAACACGATTTATTTATTTCCATTTGCACAAATGGAATTTTCAAAGCATGAAAATTATAAAGAAACAATCAGTAAATTAGAACAACGATTGCTTTTTGGAAGCTATCCAGAGCTTGAACAATATTCAGATTGGGATGATAAAATTAATTATCTAAAAGAAATAATAAATTCCTATTTATTGAAAGACATATTAATTTATGAAGGAATAAAACAATCTAATAAAATTTTGGATTTACTCAAATTAATTGCTTTTCAAGTTGGGCAAGAAGTTTCATTGCAAGAATTGGCAAAACAATTGGGAATTTCAAAAAACACCGTAGAAAATTATTTGGACTTGCTTTCTAAGGTTTTTGTGGTTTATAAAGTGCCTGGTTTTAGCAGAAATTTAAGGAAAGAAATCACAAAATCCAACAGATGGTATTTTTATGATAACGGAATTCGTAACGGAATTATAAATAATTTTACCCGATTAGAAAACCGAACAGATGTTGGTGCTTTATGGGAAAATTATTTAGCTTACGAAAGAGTAAAACACCAAAATTATACCAAAAAATCAACAACAAATTATTTTTGGAGAACGTATGACCAACAAGAATTAGATTGGCTTGAAGAAGAAAATGGAAACCTAAACGGATTTGAATTCAAATGGAACGAAAACCGAAAGGCAAAAATTCCAACCGCATTTGCAAAAGCCTATCCAGAAGCTACTTTTGAAGTGATAAACAAACAAAATTATTTAGATTTTATAGTGTAAAAACATATTATTTTGTGGTTATAACCCTAAAATAATATATTTTTTTATGACTCTAATTTTTAAAAAATCTTATTTCAAAGTCTCTTTTGAACAAAAATCAGCTAAAAGTAAAATAAGACAAGTAGCTTTATAAAAATTTATAACACAAAATTTATATTTATTTTTAAAAACTTTGCTAAATCCTTTGCATCTTTGCGGTAGAATCAACTAATTGAGGAAAATAGTATTGCTTTATTTCTCGAAATAACTAACATAATGACCCAAATACAATTTATTCAAAACCAAGTAAATACAACTTCAAAAAACATTGAAAATACACTTTCTCTATTAAATGAAGATTGCACCATTCCATTCATTTCTCGATATCGAAAAGACCAAACTGGTAATCTTGATGAGGTTCAAATAGAAGCTATTGCAAAACTTTCTAAACAATTTGATGAAATAGAAAAACGAAAAGAAAGCATCTTGAAATCTATTGAAGAACAAGGACAACTTTCGCCAGAATTGAAATCTAAAATAGAGAAAAGCTTTGATTTACAAGAAATTGAAGATTTATATTTGCCCTATAAAAAGAAGAAAAAAACCAAAGCAGATGTAGCTCGTGAAAAAGGATTGGAACCGTTAGCAAAATTGATAATGGCACAAAAGGATGATGATTTCGATTTTATTGCTTCAAAATATTTGAATGATAAAGTGGCAAATGAAGACGAAGCTTTACAAGGAGCAAGAGATATTGTAGCCGAATGGATTAATGAAAATATTTATATTAGAAAAAATCTTAGAAGACTTTTTCAGCGAAATGGCATCGTTTCTACCAAAGTTGTTAAGACCAAAACCGAAGACGAAGCGGCTCAAAAATTTTCTCAATATTTCGATTGGGCTGAACCTATTTCCAAAGCACCATCTCATCGTTTGTTAGCGATGTTGAGAGCAGAAGCGGAAGGTTTCGTGAAATTCAACATTGAAATTGAAAAAGAAGAAGCATTAGATTTTATTGAACAAAATATCATTACCAACAAAAAATCGGAAGCAAAACACCATTTGCAATTGGCAATTAAAGACAGTTACAAACGGTTGTTGGAACCTACCATATCAAATGAAACCTTACAAGAAGCCAAAGCCAAAGCTGATATAAAAGCCATAGATGTTTTTGCTGGAAATTTGAGCCAATTATTATTAGCACCACCGTTGGGCGAAAAACGAATTTTGGCCATCGACCCAGGCTATAGAAGCGGTTGCAAAGTAGTTTGTTTGGACGAAAAAGGCGATTTGTTGTACAATGAAACCATTTATCCACATCAGCCGCAAAATGAAAGTGCCATGGCGATGAAAAAAATCCGTTCTATGGTTAATGCTTATAATATTGAAGCCATTTCTATTGGAAACGGAACCGCAAGTCGAGAAACGGAATTTTTTATCAAGAAGATTGCATTTGACAAGCCAATTCAAGTTTTTGTGGTTTCAGAAGCTGGAGCATCGGTTTATTCGGCAAGTAAAATTGCACGAGATGAATTTCCAAATTACGACGTTACTGTTCGAGGTTCAGTTTCTATTGGCAGACGGCTTTCTGACCCGTTGGCAGAATTGGTAAAAATCGACGCCAAGTCAATAGGAGTAGGGCAATACCAGCACGATGTAGATCAAAATAAACTGAAAGAAGAGCTGGATAATACCGTAATTAGATGCGTGAATTCAGTGGGAATCAATATCAATACCGCTAGTAAATCGCTGTTGAGTTATGTTTCTGGAATTGGTGAAAAAATGGCAGAAAACATTGTGACTTATCGTTCCGAAAATGGCCCATTTATAGAAAGAAAACAATTGAAAAAAGTACCAAGATTGGGCGAAAAAGCTTATCAACAAGCAGCAGCATTTATCAGAATCAAAGACGGAAAAAATCCATTAGACAATTCCGCTGTGCATCCTGAAGCTTATCCAATTGTTGAAAAAATGGCAAATGATTTAGGAACAAAAACCACCGAATTAATTGCCAATAAAGAGATTATTGCCAAAATAAAACCAGAAAATTATGTAACCCAAGAAATCGGAATTTTAACATTAAAAGACATTTTAAAAGAACTCGAAAAACCTGGTTTAGACCCAAGAAAATCGGCAAAAGTCTTTGAATTTGACCCCAATGTAAAAAGCATAAAAGATTTGAAAACAGGAATGATTTTACCTGGAATTGTCAACAACATCACAGCCTTTGGTTGTTTTGTAGATTTGGGCATCAAAGAAAGTGGTTTGGTTCATATTTCCCAACTAAAAGCAGGTTTTGTATCTGATGTGAATGAAGTGGTAAAACTCCATCAGCACGTGCAAGTGAAAGTAGTTGAGGTTGATGAGGAAAGAAAAAGAGTGCAGTTGACGATGGTTTTGTGAAAATTCTAAAAAAAATCCAAATTCCAACTGTTTAATTCGGAATTTTTTATTTATTGGAATTTAAAAAAAGCTATCTTTGAATAAAATTTATCAAATATGGAAAATTGGCAAAAACACATTAGCATAAATCCTGAAATTAGAAGTGGAAAACCTTGTATAAAAGGAACCCGATAACCATTTCAGATGTTTTATCTTATTTAGCATCAGGAATGTCTGTCAATGAAATTATTAATGATTTTCCAAATTTGGATAATGAAAAAATACTGGCCGCATTATCCTTTGCAGCTCACAGAGAAAGTATTACAAAAATTGCTTTGGCATCATGAAGCTTCATTAGATGAAGATTTATCGTGGCGGATGGTTAAAAGTTAATTCCTTTTTTTAAAGATGTAATCCATGTTTCTTCCTTAAAAATAAACCAACCGGCTACGGATATTTCTATTTGGAATTATGCCAATGAAAATTGTTTTATTAAGAAAAGCTCCTCCGAAACTTCTTTTTCTTAAAACTTATAATTTAGATTCAGATAAACTAATTGACTTAATTATTAAAAACAAAGAAAAAATAATCGAATTTATTGATTCAAAAGAAAATGATATTTTAGAAATTTATTCAAATTAAGAAAAGCACTTTCAAGTAAAAGTAGTTGAGGTTGATGAAGAAAGAAAACGAGTGCAGTTGACGATAAAACTTTAAATTAAAAAATCCCAAACCCCAACAAAAAATGGAGATTTGGAAATTAAAATTTTAAAAAAATTATTCTTTTTCCTTAGTTTCTTCTTCTTTTTTAGAATTTGCTGGTTGATCGTCTTTGGCAGCATTTTTAAATTCTTTGATGCCACTACCAATTCCTTTCATTAATTCTGGAATTTTCTTACCTCCAAAAAGTAACAATAATGCAACAATAATTAATATTACTTGTGGCGCTCCAATTACGCCTAAAAATATAGATAAATTACTCATGATTTCTTATTATTAAAGTACAAAGATATAAAGAAATATACAAATGATAATTTTTTAACGATTAATTATGTTCTTTCATTTTCTAAACACGTTGTATTTAGTATATTTGTGATATAAATTAGTGAAAAATGGCTAACAATAAGCTAAAAAGACAATTGTTTCTTAAAAAATTATATAACAAAAGAAGATTAGTAATTCTAAACGAAGACACTTTTGAAGAAACGTTTTCGTTAAAACTAAACTTAATGAATGTTTTTGTAGTGGGAACAATTGGTGCAATTTTAATAATTTTTGTAACCACATATATCATTGCTTTTACACCTTTGCGCGAATATATCCCAGGTTATGCTTCTTCAAAATTGAAACAAGAAGCGATGGAAATGGCAATAAAATCTGATTCTCTTGAAAAATCGGTTAAAATCAACAACACCTATATTGCTTCTATAAAAAAAGTATTAACGGGCGATTTAGAATATGCAAAACTCAATAAAGATTCAATAAAAGCATTAGATATTTCTGAAATAGCTGAATCAGGATTGCATCCAACAGAGCAAGAAATAGAATTGCGAAATCAAGTAATAAAAGAAGATAAATACAATGTATTTGAAACTTCTAAACCAAAAGTAGGTTTTGTTTTGTTTCCGCCTGTTCAAGGTTCAATTTTGCAAAAATATAATGTAGCCAATAAGCATTTAGCCGTAAAAATTGCTTTAACAAACAATACACCTATAAAATCAATTGGTGCAGGAACAATTATTTTTTCCGATTGGACACCAAGTTCAGGATATGTAGTAATTATTCGTCATAAAGATGATATTATTTCGGTATATAAAAACGCTGCTTCGGTTACAAAAACGCCTGGTAACATTGTAAAATCTGGAGAAGTTATTGCACTTGCTGGAAATGCAAATTCGGTGCAAAATTCGGGTGCAATACTTCATTTTGAATTATGGAAAGATGGTTTTCCAATTGATCCAACACAATTTATCAATTTTAATTAACATGTCGATAAAAGGTTTAGCAGCAAAACTATTTGCTAAAAGGATTCACGCCAAAACCCAAAAATGGTCTAATAATCCTGTTGAAACACAACAAAAAGTGTTAGAATCATTACTTTTTGAATCAAAAACAACACTTTTTGGTCAAAATCATAACTTTTTCGATATAAAATCGCATGATGACTTTGTAAAAAATGTTCCAATTCGTGATTATGAAGGTTTGAAATTTTATATTGATAAAGTAGTAAAAGGCGAAGAAAATATTCTTTGGAAAGGAAAACCAATTTATTTTGCAAAAACATCAGGAACAACTTCAGGAGCAAAATATATTCCGCTCACAGCAGCATCTATGCCATTTCATATTCAAGCTGCTCGAAATGCCATTTTAAGTTATATTCACGAAACAGGAAAAGCAGAATTTGTGAAAGGGAAAATGATTTTCTTGCAAGGAAGTCCACTTTTAGAAGAAAAAAACGGAATTAAACTCGGCAGATTATCAGGAATTGTAGCTCATTTTGTGCCGAAATATTTGCAAAAAAACCGAATGCCAAGCTGGGAAACCAATTGCATTGAAGATTGGGAAACCAAAGTAAATGCCATTGTGGAAGAAACCATTCACGAGAATATGACTGTGATTTCTGGAATTCCTTCTTGGGTGCAAATGTATTTTGAGAAATTAGCAGCAAAAGCAAATAAACCTGTGGGCGAAATTTTCAAAAACTTCAATTTGTTTATTTATGGCGGCGTAAATTTTGAACCGTATAGAGCCAAATTTGAAAATTTAATTGGGCGAAAAGTAGATTCAATCGAACTTTTTCCTGCTTCGGAAGGATTTTTTGCCTATCAAGATTCGCAACATGAAAAAGGAATGTTACTCTTATTAAATTCAGGAATTTTCTACGAATTTATTAAAACAGACGAATTTTATACCGAAAACCCAAAACGATATACTATTGGCGAAGTTGAATTGAAGGTAAATTATGTGTTGATTATTTCCACAAATGCTGGACTTTGGGCTTATAATATTGGTGATACTGTTCAATTTACGAGTTTAAAACCTTATCGAATTATAGTTTCGGGAAGAATAAAACATTATATTTCTGCTTTTGGCGAACACGTTATTGGAAAAGAAGTAGAATCGGCACTAAAAGAAGCTATGGATAATACAAATATTCGAGTAAATGAGTTTACAGTAGCACCACAAATTACACCAACAGAAGGTTTACCTTATCACGAATGGTTTATAGAATTTGAAAACGAACCTACTGATTTAGAAGAATTTGCATTAAAAATTGATGCAGCCATGCGCAAACAAAACATGTATTATGACGATTTGATTGTGGGAAATGTGTTGCGAACATTAGTAATAAAAAGTGTTCCAAAAAACGGTTTTCAAAACTACATGAAATCCATCGGAAAACTCGGTGGACAAAATAAATTGCCAAGACTTTCAAATGATAGAAAAATAGCAGATTTTTTTAGTTGAGTTGTTTCGTAGATTGAAAGATATAATTGAAATTGATTACATTTGTAGTATAAATTGAAAGTTTAAAATCAAAACTATTGCTTATTATGGAACTTACAATAAAAATAAACGAAAAAAATCAAGACGGAAAAAATTTGCTTAAGTATTTAAAAAATTTATCTTATATTGAAATAATAAAAAATTCATCAAAATCCAAAAAAGAAGAAATATTTTACAATGAATTTGAAATTGCAGTAAGTGAAGCAAAAGAAATTTCTAAACAAAAAAAAGCAGGAAAACCTTTAAATGAATTGCTGGATGAATTATAACTATAATTTCACGGCTACTTTTGCTAAAAAAATAAAAATACTTTTAAAGAAACACAAATCAATAAAACAAGACATCCTTGATTTACAAGCTGAAATTGAAAAAAATCCTAATATTGGTGTAGATTTAGGCAGTGGTTTTAGAAAAATCAGATTAAAAATTTCATCAACTAATAATGGAAAAAGTGGTGGCGGAAGAGTTGTTATCCATGAATTAGTTATAGATACAAATTCAAAAAACATCACATTCGTAACCATTTGGAAGAAAAATGAAATTGAAAATATTGATATTAATCGACTGAAAAACCTTATCTAAATTAGAATCAAATATTATTTTAATGAAATCCTTTTTTTTCCTCTTTCTCACATTTTCCCTTTCTGCACAAATTCGTGGCGTGGTCAAAGATAGTATTTCGGGCGAACCGATTCCGTATGTGAATATTTGGGTGGAAAATGAAACGATTGGCACAACTTCGGAACTAGATGGCAGTTTTTCTTTGGATATAAAAGAAGAAAAAGTATTGGTTTTTTCTGCATTAGGATTTGAAACCAAGAAAATTTCATCTAAAAACCAAGATTTTTTATTAAAATCAATAGCTTATGAATTTAAAGAAGTTGTGGTTGAACAACCGAAATTAAGTAGAGAAATTGAAGTTGGGAAAATTAAAAAATCTGCAGGATATCATATTTCAGGTGATTTGGATTGGAGTAATGCTAAATATTTTAAATATGATTCTGTTTATGTTGATACAAAATTTATAAAAAAAATTAAAATTACAACACGAAGTGAAATAAAAAACGCGAAATTTAAAATACGAATATTTAGTGTAAATAAAGACGGATTTCCCTATTTAGATATAATAGATGAAGATATTATCATAACTGTGAATAAAGGAAAAAGAAAAAATGTGATTGATATTTCTAATCACAAAATAATTTTTCCAAAGAATGGAATTTTTATTGTTTATGAAGTATTAAAAATTGAAAGTAATAAATATGTTTTTAAATACACTGAAAACAATAGTAAAAAAGTAATTAAAAAAGTTTATTATGCTCCTGATTTTGAATGTAATTTAGTTGACGAACAGAACACTTATTATTTTAGAGATACAAAATGGAATAAACAACAAAAATGGCATAATGAAGAAACAGGAAATTTTAAAAAGTTCAACAACAAAGTCTTTGAACCTGCAATTAGTCTAATTTTAACCAACTAATGAAAGTATTTTTATTTCTTTTCCTCACACTTTCCCTTTCTGCACAAATTCGTGGCGTGGTCAAAGATAGTATTTCGGGCGAACCGATTCCGTATGTGAATATTTGGGTGGAAAATGAAACGATTGGAACAACTTCTGAAATTGATGGTAGTTTTTTCTTAGAAGTAAATAAAGATAAAAACATAGTTTTCTCCATTTTAGGATATGAAAAGAAAATCATCAAAGGTTCTGAAATCACTACAGTTATTTTAAAACCAATCACTTATGAATTTAAAGAAGTTGTGGTTTTAAATAAAAAAAAGTCCAAACAAATTGAAATTGGAACCATCAAAAACGCAATTTTTCAATCTTTTGATAATGGTCCAAAAGTGGAAGCAAAATTTTTCCCATATCAAAATTCGTATGCAAAAACCAAATTCATAAAAGACGTTACTATTTTTACAGATAGTAGAATTGACAGTGCTTCTATCAAAATTCATTTTTATAGTGTTGATGAAAATGGCTTTCCTGGAAAAGAATTGTTGTCCAAAGATTTTGTGGTAACTTTAAAAAAAGGAGTTTTAAGACATAAATTTGATGTTTCTCAATTTGATATGATTTTTCCAGAAAACGGCATATTTGTGGCTTATGAAAAATTATTTATTGAAAGCAATAAAACGGGAACAAAATACCAGCCTTATGTCTTATATAATTTTGTTGAACGCGATTTTTTCTATACCTATTCTTATGGAAAATGGCATAAACAAGAAGCAAATCCTAATGAAAAACTGCAACTAAACGAACCCTCAATAAACTTGATTTTATCCAACTAAAAATAAATTGTACATTTGCAGGTTAAATAAACAAAATATTAATGAAAGACATTAAAAACATTTCGCGTTCTAGAGCGCAAGAGTCCTCAGCAGCTATTGAGCGACTGTACATTACCATGAGA
>Ga0209480_10003212_pt1 | contig 10744 bp, 6 predicted proteins | sample JI61114C2DNA_FD_187501 | JGI IMG/M metagenome (GOLD analysis project Ga0209480, IMG submission 187501) | Wastewater effluent complex algal communities from Wisconsin, to seasonally profile nutrient transformation and Carbon sequestration -... | ecosystem: Engineered > WWTP > Effluent > Algae...
TCTCCAGCCCTGGTGAATGGTCCAGGCACGTACTTCCTGTACGCCGGCGGTGAAGTAAGTATACAGATTCAGCAAACGGTATGCGGAGTGGATCAGGCGATCGAGGGCTGGTTCTTCCATTTTATATTCTTCCATGAAGAGCTGCTTGTCTTCCGGATTTTCCATTTCGGAGATCTGTGCTTCAATATTATTGTTCATCACGATCACTTCCGCTTTTTCATCCTTGACGGCTTCTTTCAGCGCATCAGAGAATTTGTTACCGGTATGCATGGAGGCTTCGTCCACGTTGGCCACATAGAGCACCGGCTTTTCGGTAAGCAGGAAAAGATCAGCAATAGCACTGCGGTCTTCTTTGGAAAGATCCAGTTCACGAATGCTTTTCCCTTTTTCGAGATGGGATTTGCATAAATTCAAAACTTCCAGTTCAGCTTTCAGTTTAGGATCCGATTTGGCGAGTTTCTCATTGCGCTGAATTTTTTTGTCCACGCTTTCCAGGTCTTTCAGCTGCAGTTCAGTATCGATGATTTCTTTATCACTGATCGGGTTGATGGCGCCTTCATCACGAAGGATATTCTCATCTTCAAAACAACGGATCACATGGATGATGGCATCCACTTCCCGGATATTCCCGAGGAATTTATTGCCCAATCCTTCCCCTTTACTGGCACCACGCACCAGTCCGGCGATGTCCACGATCTCGATCTGGGTGGGAACCGTACGGTTGGGCAGTACCAGTTCCGCCAGTTTATTCAACCGGGGATCGGGTACATCCACCAGTCCCACATTGGGGTCAATGGTGCAGAAACGATAATTGCTGGCCTGTGCTTTGGCGCTATTGCTTACTGCATTAAATAAGGTTGATTTGCCAACGTTTGGGAGACCGACGATACCTGCCTGTAATGCCATATTAGTTAGTAGTTAGAAGTTAGTAGTTAGTAGTCGGGGAAGACCCGATAAACCGACTTTTCAAAAAGTGTGCAAAGATAGCTTAATTCTTCGGCATGGCCTCCTCCTAAAGCCGCTAAATCTCATTATCTTCATCCTGTCATAAACGATTTGTTAGCAATCGGTTGTAAATGAACTGTATTGACTACTAACTACTAACTTCTAACTACTAACTGGTTAACAATGGCTTTAAGCAGAATCTGGACCGCTTTTATCGTAATTGCCTTGCTGGTGGCGGGTGGTCGTTTTCTTATGGAACCCGGACAGGAACAGTTATTCAGTCACCTGGCAACGGGTAAGAACACGGACACTGTATCCACGCGCTTATTGGATTCAGCCAACGTTCCGGCTTTTGTTCATAACCAGTTGCTGGTACAGAAAACAGCAGTATGGGGAAAGGAAAAAGTGGTGAAGAGTGGCGATGGTTCGTACCGGGTATTCAGGTTGCTGCCGGCCAATGGGGTGTTTGAGACAACAAAAGATGCGGTACAGCTCTGCATCAGCCTGATTGGTATCATGGCCTTGTTCCTTGGTTTTATGAATATTGCTGAACGGGCAGGGGGGATCCGATTTCTGTCCAGGATCATTGGTCCGTTTTTCTCCCGGATTTTTCCGGAAGTACCCCGGGAGCATCCGTCGATGGGACATATGGTTATGAATTTTTCGGCCAATCTGTTGGGACTGGATAATGCCGCCACCCCGTTTGGAATAAAGGCCATGGAAAGTCTGCAGGAGCTGAATCCGGATAAAAGCAAGGCCACCAATGCGCAGCTGATGTTTTTGTGCCTGCATGCTTCAGGACTTACATTGATCCCCACCATTATTATTGCAGACCGGGTGGCATTAAGATCTGCCCATCCTACTGATATTTTTATTCCCTGTATGATTGCCACATTTGCAGCTACCATTGCGGCCATGACCATTGTATCCATCCGTCAGCGGATCCGTTTATTTCAACCGGTCATTCTGTTCTGGGTATTGGGTATTACAGCGGCCATCATGGCCATTATTTTGTATATACGGACAATGGATGCAAAAGGGGTGCAGTTATTTTCGACCAGTCTGAGTAATGGGATTATTCTGTTGATTTTCCTGCTGATCCTGGCCGGGGCGGTGTATAAGAAAACACCCGTTTTTGATTCGTTTGTGGATGGGGCGAAGGGCGGCTTTGAGACCGCTGTGCGGATCATTCCGTATCTCGTGGGATTGCTGGTAGCGATCAGCCTGTTGCGCAACAGCGGGGCATTTGAATATGTGATGGACGCACTGAAATCATTGTTTGTCTGGTTTGGCGGAGATACCCGGGTGGTGGATGCATTGCCAACAGCAATCATCAAACCACTCAGTGGGAGTGGGGCAAGGGCGATGATGATTGATACCTTAAATGCGCAGGGGGTGGATTCCTTTGCCGGTAACCTGGCCTCCGTATTCCGGGGATCATCCGATACGACTTTTTATATTATCGCCGTTTATTTTGGCGCGGTAGGGATTAAAAATACCCGTTATGCGGTCAGCACCATGTTGCTGGCAGATCTGGTGGGGATCATTACTGCGATATCCGTTGCTTACCTGTTCTTTGCCTGATTCATCCAGAGGGAGGCAGATATGCGAACTGATAAAAAAAAAGAGGCTGTCTTTTCAGATAGCCTCTTTTTTATAAAGGGAATTGTTATGCTTAATAATTCGCGAACAGGTTGGCGATTTTTGTGCCTCTGTCCGATCCGCGATAGACCAGGGTATAACTCCTTTTCTGAGTAAGTCCGCCGGTCAGGACGTATTTAACCAGATTGGTGGTGGTATTTCCGGTAGGCCGGATATACAGTGTATCCGTCAGCAGAGCTGAAGGATACGGTACAAAACTGGTCACATCTGTTACTGCAACATTGGTAAACAGGTTGGTATTCCGGTTAAAAGAAAATACATCCACCGCCGGAATCGCATTCGGGTTGTAGATGAAGTTGGCAAACCGCAAACGACAGGTGGTGTCAGCCGGAATCACAATGGGGGTTACCACTGTTTTTTGTTTGGCTGCATTCACCGTATCATACGAGAATACAGTATAGCTCTTGCCGATTTCCATATTCTGAGCAAACGATATCTGAGGCTGGGTGGTTGCGGTCAGTGTATCCCTGATCAGGAAAGAGCGCATACCGGTGGGTACGCTGAAGCCAAAACCTGCACTGGGGAACAGAGTGCCGGCTGTAAGAGCGGCACCATTCATGGGCTTTGAATCCACATAAATATAGTTACGGGCTGCGCCTACTGTGGCTACGAAAAACTGCACATTACTGCTTTTTTCATTGCCTAAAGTATAGTTTATTTTGGAGTCAAAACTCTTGGAACAGGATACCAGGGCTATTCCCGTCATCAGCAGGCCGGTGGCTCCGAGAATTATTTTATTCATTGATTTCATGATTGTGCTGTTTTCGGTGATTAGTTATGGTTTGGAGAACCAGCATTCTTTGGTAATATAATCAGTGGCAAATGCACCCAGGCGGTTCAGTTCATCAACATTATACAGGTATTCTGAATTATACCGCGGACGATGACGATAGATCCATTTACCATTGTTACGGCTGTACAGATCGGTTCCTGTAGGCGGTGCAAACTCGCGGTATACCTGCTGGCCGGTAACCGGATCCAGGTCAGTATAGTGATAGCGGCGCATATCTACCCAGGTTTCAACTACACCCCATCCAAACATGGCTACATATTTCTGCATCATGATATGAGAGAGGGTCAGGTTGGCTGCAGCAGGAACCACCAGCGGATTGGCCAGGAAGGCATCCCTGGAAGCATCGCTGATTTTATTCGCTGCAGGAACCGTGGCTTCATAATCGGACCTTAACTGGGCAAAATGAAGTTCGATTCCTTTTTTGTAGGCAGTCAGGGCCGCAGCATTATTACCACCTTTTCTCAATAAAGCCTCAGCTTTGATAAACTGGATCTCACTGGCAGTGATGATCGGGAATACCGGTGCATTTCTGAAAATATAACGGCAGTTGGCATCACTGGAAGGAGCAGTGGTGGATGTAAAAACTCCACCCCAGAAATTTGCAGGCCTATCATCTGTGGCTAATCCGTCTGTTCCTTTGTTGGGGCGGGTTCCTTTGAACGTTCCATTGTTATTTTCACGGATGATATACCAGGCACGGGGATCCTGACTGTTGGTCGGGAACTGTGTATTTACACCCTGCATCAGGTCGGCCATAAACTTGGTCTGACGTAAAGTGCCGATATTACCACGGAAAGGGGACCAGTAACTGTAAGTACCCACGCCACCGGCATTGGACCATTTCAGGGATGTGTTCTCTGCATTGGTCTGCATAGCAAGATCACAGTAGTAAATCACTGAATCAGGCTGGTATAAGCCGGTCTTATTGCTAATCCGGTTATACGTTCTGGCCATTATGCCGTATACAAATTTTTTCCATTTGTTTACATCGCCATTGTTCATATAGGCATCACCCAGGGCCAGGTTGGTCTGGCTTACTCCATCACCTGTTTTAGACAGGTTTTCGAGTGAAGCTTTGCAAAGGCGTTTGATTTCCTCATATACTTCAGACTGGGGATCGTATTTGAAAACCAGTTGTTCAGGGTTGAAGGCTTCATAGAGGATTACATCATCGTGAATATCCGTCAGTGTCAGCCAGCCCCAGGCACGAATAGCCTGTCCTACACCTACATAGTCCCATTTCTTTTCTTCGGTTCCCCACTCAACCATCCGCTTCAGATTGGCACCCATTCCATAGTAATGCATGGCCCAGATACTGCCCATTACATCACTGGAGTTGATAAAGTTGTCGCCCATCTGATCGTACTGATTACCAGTGGTAACAGTGGCCCAGTTCTGGATGAAACGGCCTATATATAAGCCATCATTTTGCGGGCCGTACAGGGTACCATTGGCCGAGTGCTGAATGGCCATATTGGAAATGATACCGGGTAACAAGGATTCGATCGGTTGTTTGATCTTAGCATTCGGGTTAGCGAAAGCCTCATCAATTTTCTTGCTGCAGGAACCCAGCAGGAGCAGTGCTCCGCCGGAAACCGTAAGTATGAATTTATTAATTGACTTTTTCATAATTCAATAATTTTTGATTGTTAGAAGGACGCTCTGATACCAAAATTGATCTGCATGGGGCTGGCGAGTGTACCATAGTCGAAACCAAAGGCACCCACACCACGGCCACCTGCAGTATTACCGTTTACAGCCGGGTCAGAACCGCTGTAATTAGTCAGGAGGATCAGGTCATTACCTGTTACAAACGCACTCAGGTTTTTCAGTCCGCGGATCAGGTTTTTATTGAATGTATAACTAAGGGTGATGTCACGGAGACGGAAATAGTTCACGTCTCTTTCAATAAACTCTTCATCGGGCAGCGTATAGAAGGTATAGTTATAAGCCGGTACCACAGCAATGTTATTGGGAGTGGGTGTTGCTGAATTTTGTAATCCATCATTCAATACACCTTCCACCACACGGGGAGTATAACGGTCAAGTGTACGTGTGCTCAGACCGGTAACGGTCATGAAGCGACTGGTACCATTGAAGATATCGCCACCTACCTTCAGGTCCCAAAGCATATTCAGTTTCCAGTTCTTGTAACGGAAGCTGTTGTTCCAACCGGTGGTGAAATCCGGATTACGGTCACCGATCACACTAAAGGCAGAGTTGGTGATGGGGAAGCCGTTAGCCGGGTTGATCAGGATCTGACCAGCGGCATTACGGGAATAAGTACTTCCGGTAATAGAAGTGGTAGGTCCGCCAAGTTTAAGTCCGCCGCGGGCTGTATAGAGCCAGGTATCAGCGATATAGTATTCTGATACGGATTTCGGCAATCCAACCACTTTGTTACGCATGCGGTTGAAGTTGAAACGCATATCCCAGGTGAAATCCTTTTTCTTTATTACACTATAGTCCAGCACGATCTCGATACCCTTGTTGCGGGTAGAACCGGCATTCTGGGTATTCAATACGAAACCGGTACCATAACTCAGGCGGAAGTTCTCGATGATCTGGCCTTTGTTCAGGGTATTATAATAAGTGAAATCAACACTCAGGCGGCTGTTGAACAGTCTGAACTCTGTACCGAGTTCCTGGGTATTTTGTTTTTCAGGCTCGAGTTCTGCATTGTTGTTGAAGAATCCGTATGAATAACCACCGCCACTGGCCAGGTTATCCACGAATACAGACTGGGTGGAATAAGGAGAGTTCAGACGGGCCGTAGTGGCACGGGAAGTCCTTATTTTCCAGTAGTTGAGGATATTGCCTTTCTTCAGCGCGGGGATCAGGTCACTGACAATTAAACTGACACTGGCACCCGGATAATTATACTTCCTGTTTTGTTTCGGAAGCGTGGACGCTTGTTCAAAACGATGGGTGTAGTTGATAAAGGCCAGGTTTTTGTAGCTCAGGGCTACTTCACCGAAGTAGGCGATCTGGCGGGTCTGTACATAGTTCCATTCGCCGAATTTATTCCGGTTCAGGCGTAAACGGGTGGAAGCACGGGTTACGTTACTGTCCATATAATTTCCCATGGCTGCCGCGAGATCTTTGTCAGAAATGATGTTTCCGCCTTTATACATTTTACCATTTCCGGTTGTATTGGCAATGCCACCCACTGAATCCACCAGGTTGGTGCCGTATACCGCAAACATTTCAGTTTTATAATCCTGCCACATGGTTCCGCCCATCGCTCTCAGGCTGAAATTCTTGTTCAGGTCTTTTTTCACGGTACCAGTGATGGTATGGTTATAACCGGTATATTTTCTCCAGTAATTATCCAGTGTACCACCACTTGAAGCAGTTACATAGAAAGACTGGGGATGGAAGAACAGGAATCCGTTTTGGTCATATGTGTCATATCCAAAACGGCCGGAAATCGTCAGCCATTTCCAGGGATTAAGATTCACCCCAAGGCTAAAGGTCTTACGGGAAGATTCATCCTTACCGAAGTTATTGTTCACGTTCCAAAGCGGGTTGTCATATTCCCCGTTGGCAGATGTACCATCAAACAGGTCCAGTTTGTCACCGGAAAGGTCATTCTCATATTTCCGGATATCATTGGTATTCGGCCAGATCAGGAGACTCAGCAGGTAACCGCCGGAGCTTCTGAGTACTTTATTGTTTTCTGTTTTGATATAGGCAAAAGAAGGCGTGATATCCGCTTTACCTTTCCAGAATTTGGTGGTATTGGAAATACGCAGATTGTAACGTTTGAAGTCGTTGTTAGGCACAACACCTTTCTGATCGAACAAACTTCCTGATACACGGAATTTGGATTCACCTACTCCGAAATCCATACCGATATTGTGCGTCTGTGCAAAACCGGTACGGAAGAAATTGTCGACATTGTCATAAAACTGTGTACCGGCAGGGTAGGCGGCTCCAAAACGGTTAAAGGAACTGCTGGGAATACCATTCAGTCCACCACCATAGGTATTCTGGATTTCCGGGAAGCGGGTTACTTCCTGGATCCGGAAGCTATTGTCATACTGGATGGCCAGTTTATTGGTTTTGGCTTTGCGGGTGGTGATGATAATGGCACCGGAACTGGCCTGGCTACCATAAAGCGCGGTGGCTTCAGGGCCTTTCAGCACGGTTACACTTTCAATATCACTGGGGTTAATATCCGCAATCCGGTTCTGGTAATCACTCACCCGGTTCGGACGGTCAGATGCCAGACCATTGGTGGCACCACCGGAAGATGTTTCATTCAGTGATGAGTTATCCATGATCACTCCATCCACCACATACAAAGGCTGGTTACTGAGTGAAAGGGAGTTGAACCCGCGTAATACAACTGAAGAAGAAGAACCGGCCACACCGGATGTCTGATCCAGGGTAAGACCAGCCACACGACCTTGGAGTCCGTTCAGAAAATTCTCCCGCTGTGTTTCCTGGATTTCATCTCCTTTCAAACTCTGGGTTGAATAACCCAGTGAACGGGGACTTCGTTTAATATCCATGGCGGTTACCACTACTTCACCCATGGTGTTATCAGCCGTTTTCATGCTGATTCCCAACGTGGAACCATCACCAGGCTTTACATCTGCGGTGACATAACCTACATAGGTTACCTGTAGTACTTCACCGGGGTTTACTTTCAGGGTAAATTTTCCGTTTGCATCCGTTTGTGTGATCTTACGGGTGCCTTTCACCCTGACCGTTACTCCGGCCAGCGGCGTCTTATTATCCTCTGACACAATGGTGCCTGTAATGGTGCGCTCCTGTGCCTGCATGACCTGCGGCAACAACAGCAGCATCACAGAGAAGGCCAGGAATAACTGGAGAATTTTTCTCATAGCTGTTTTTTTTGATATAATTATTAAATAAGCAGTTTACAAATTAATTACAAAACATGAATACCCGCATCAACGAATGTTTTCAACAAGGGGTTGCCAGGATCCAGTTCCGTGATCAGCATATCGATATCGCTGAGTCCGCAAACCCGTATCGGCTGCACCGTATTGATTTTTTCCGCAATACTGAGACAGATCACCTTTTTAGAAGACTCTATCATGGCCTTCTTTAGCTGCACCACTTCCCAATCATTATCCGTGATCCCATGTTCGGCATCGATTGCGTTGGTGCCTAAAAAACAGAGATCAGGCTTTATTTGTTTAATCTTCGCAATTGCCTCAGAGCCAACGGTTATCTTAGAGTTTTTTGAAATTTTATCTCCGATAAGTATAACCTCAATATTCGGATGGTGCATGTATTCCAATATTACCGGGATACTGCCGGAAATAAAAGTGGCTTTCAACTGGGGTGGCAGGGTCCGCGCCAGTTCCATAATGGTGGTCCCGCCGCTGGTCAGAATGAACATGCCATTCTGAATCTGGCTGATGGCTTTTTGGGCTATCAGTCGTTTCTGATTTTGTGAATAAACCCCGCTGATGGGAAATGATACTTCATTGAATGAATGGGAGAGGGCGCCACCATGTACTTTGATGATTTTTCCTTCATCTGAGAGTTCCTGGAGGTCGCGACGAATCGTATCTTCTGACACATTGATTTCTGTGCAGAGAGAAGAAGAAAGGACCTTGTTGTGCAGGTTCACCTGGTGTAGAATATAAGCCTGCCTTTCCTTTTTAAGCATCCGTCAGTTTTAGCAGGACTAAAATAAGGGTATTCCTGCAAAAAAACGCAGAAACCTGAGAAAATTTGCATTGATAAGTTTACATGTTGATAAGTTAACAAGTTGACAGGGTGGGGGCTTTACGGCTTTCAGGTGAATCTTGTAAGAAAGTACCCTGTCAACCTTTTACCTGTAAACTTTTCAACCAGACAGACCGGTTAATAAGTTAAAAGGTTAAAAAGTTGAAAGGTTGACTAGGTGGGGGCTTTATGGCTTTCAGGTGAATCTTGTAAGAAAGTACCCTGTCAACCTGTTAACCTATTAACTTTTCAACAAAAAAAGGGGCCCATCTCTGAAACAAGATGAACCCCTTTACCGTCCCGATCCCTAAGGAAACAATTATTTGCCAAACGTGAACCTGGCCGTAAATCCGATAGCCGCCGGTTCAAAGTTGATATCATTTACAATATTCAGCTCTGGTTTCCAGTCGAGCGAAATATTAAGTGGAATATTCGTGAATTTATAATCCAGTCCGATCACTCCCTGTGCTCCTAAATTGGGATCGGTGCTGGTTTTCTGGGTCGTGGTGTTAACCTTCTTAAGAAAAGCCAGGTAAGCACCACCTCCGTAATACCAACTCAATCCGGGTGAACTCAGCGGCTGATGTAATTCCAGCAAAGCACCCAGGGCCAGCGGATCACCAAAGGATAATAAGCCCTCCACCGCCATTTTATCGTTTATAAAATGTTTAACAGAAATCGCATTACTGACCATGGCATTCGAACTGCTCAGACGTACCCCGACTGCAGTGGTATAGGGTTGCTGGGCGGATGCGGTATAAAAAATACCAGTAGTGAGGACAACAAGCAAGCTGACAATGATTTTCTTCATGATGAATGATTTGTTCATTCTAAAACGAAAATGATGCCAGCTAAGTCTAAAGAAAATGCAAAAATTAGATAGTAGTTAGAAGTTAGTAGTTAGTAGTCAACAGCCCCTTTTAAGTAAGTTTTATCTAAAGTAACGGACTCTTACTGCAATTTCGAGCGCAGCGAGAAATCTTGTATTTCTTTTTTATCTCCCCGATACATCGTCATCCCGACAAAGGAGGGACCTTGTATTTTAAGAAGATGTCAGTAAACAGCCCCTCAAAAGAAAGTTGTCAGTTGTAAATTGCCATTCCGATGCTTCGGGAGTCAGTAAAAGCCTATTCTTAGATAAAACTTCTTGATCCGTGGATATCTGTGATATCCGTGGCCTCTATGCCGCAGGCATACATTTGTGCAGCAAATCCTTTCGTGCCTATTTGTGTATTTCGTGGCCAACCTTATTGCCGCAGGCAATAATCTGTAGTAAACAGCCCCTCTTAAGTAGATTAATCAAAAAGTTCATACTTCGTCTTAGGCCTCCTGTTATCCAGCCACTGAAATTTCTCCAGCCGCATTTCCGAAGGTTGTTTGTCTTTCATCGGCCAGATGGTGCCGGTAACCCCGCTGCGAAAGACGATTTTGTCGAGTTCTTTTTCGATGAAATAGATATCCATCACATCGCATTTGGATTCATTGATGCCGGTATAGGCACTGTCTTCATCCTGTATAAAATAGATACATTCCGCATAGCCGGCCGCCCTTACCGAGTCCAGGTTTCCTTCCCGGAAATATCCATCCATCCGGATTGATTTGACCTGATTGTATATGCCCGGTTCAGATTCATTG
>Ga0209480_10003214_pt1 | contig 10744 bp, 7 predicted proteins | sample JI61114C2DNA_FD_187501 | JGI IMG/M metagenome (GOLD analysis project Ga0209480, IMG submission 187501) | Wastewater effluent complex algal communities from Wisconsin, to seasonally profile nutrient transformation and Carbon sequestration -... | ecosystem: Engineered > WWTP > Effluent > Algae...
CATTAATGGGTTGTTTTGTTTCTGCATCAATAATTTTTCCTTTCAGCAAGGTAACAGGATCCGGTTGTGCTTCAACGGGAAGAGGTATGCGAAATAAATCTGCTTTACCATACGAATTTTTTGTAGATGAAAAATAAGCATAGTCGCCACTTGCAGGAATGGTATAATAATAATCGTGACCTTCACTATTAATTTTGTTGCCCAGATTTACCGGTTCACTCCAGTTTAACCAGGTATCGTCGAGGCGTTTGCTCATAAACATATCGTAACCGCCAAAACCACTTTTACCGTTGGTCGCAAAATAAATTGTTCTGTTGTCGGAGGCAATAAATATGCTGCCTTCAGTGGCTGCAGAGTTAATGGTCATACCTAAATTTTTAGGCTCGGTCCACACCTTATTACTTTGTAAAAAACTGACATAGATATCCATGTCGCCATAAGAATCGGGGCGTTCAATGGCCATTAAAATTACATTACCTTCGGTGTTCATGTGATAACAGGAAAATTCGTTGTCGTTATAAAAATCATTAATTTTTAATGCTTTTGGGAACGACCATCCGTCAGGTGTTTTTTTAGAAATGGAAATATCTTGTTTAATTTTTTCGTAGTTATTGGCAAGTAATAACGAGCTGCCGTCGGAACTAATCCACGATACATAATTATGTTGCTCATTATTTAATGGGAAACCGATATTAATTGCCTTGGTCCATTTATTATTTGCCCATTTGGAAACATATATATCATCACGGAGGGCTCCACCGGTATTTTCATGGTAATTTTTTCTGGCGAAATACAATGTTTTGCCATCAGGAGCAATAAATGCAAACATGTCATCCGCATCGCTATTTACTTCTACCCCTAAATTTTCAGGGTCCGGAATGGGTTTTGCATATTGTAATTCATTTACAGATGCTTTTATTGGCACTTCACTATTCGAAATACCAATACAATCGATTTGATTCATGCCGGGTATTGCTTTGGTATTTAAAACAACACGCACTTCGCTTACATCATAATCGGTAAGGGGAATAAATACTCGAAATATTCTTCCACCGGTTGTAAATTCGGGTTTGATATTTAGGTTTTCGTAAACGCTGTATTTTTTTCCGGTTGTACTGTAAAGAATTACTTCTTTAATGGTGCCGGGACAATTGCTTTCTCCAATACCAATTTGTTGCACTTTTTGAGGGTTGGCAAAACGGACATGAATAAATTCCCCAGCCGGATTATCGGGAGTGCTTGGTGCCCATGCTACGGCACTTTCACCGAATGCAGGCAACTTATCCGGTTTGCCCAACACTTGTTTGGCTGCAAATTGTTTACGGGTATATTCAGTCGAAAAACGGACAACTTCAGATGCCCATTGCACTTCCTGTGCAGCGGCAGTTAGGGATAACAAACATAATAGCCATACAAAATGAAAACGCAATGTTGTAAATTTTGAATTAAACGAAAACTGGTTGTGCATTATTTTGGTAGGGTAGTGCTGTCGTCGGTAACCTCTTCATATTCTGTAAATCCACCATCATTTCCCGGCATTTGATTATCAGGTGATTTGCGTTTACGATTAAATAATATAGAAAAAACTTCATCTGACGCCTTGATGCCTCTGAAAATGATATTCAGCATATAGAAAAATGCAAAAAATCCGATGATATATTTCAGAATTGCTGTCTGATATATTTTGTCGATAGTCGCTAATAACCATTTATGTGGCGGTAAATTCGCTATTTCCGGTTTTAAGATGGTGATGATAAATAATACGATACATGCCATCAATAAATACCCATCAAACCGCATTACCCGTACACGTTTGCGTTCAAAATTCATCACTGCACGCCAACGATTGCGTTCAAGATTGCTGGCAATAGTAGCATAAATTACAAATGTTCCGATAATGGCATAGGAAACTGCCGCAAGTGAATAGGTAGCATCCATATGCGAAAATGTAACTAAGGCAGCAAGGCTCACCAGGATATAATAACCGAGGGCTTTGAAAAACAAAAAGGAAGAATCTTTATTGATACCCATATCGTTCAGCAGCGAGGAAGTAACTGTAGCCAGGATTTTCCAACCTGTTGAAAACACGATATTAATAACGCCGAGATAAAATATGTATTCGAATATTTCCATGTTTGCGGGTACAAATATACCGTACCGGCATAAAAAAAGCCGCCCCAACGACAGGGCGGCAGATTCAACAGCCTATGGTGAGAATTAAAACGTGCTTGGGATAGCAGAGTTGTGTTTACATGAGACAAGGTTCAGTAAACACCATAGGGTTTAAAATTCCATTGGTGATGGTATAATTGAACACACCAAATATATTTTTAGCGTTAACGCGTTTGATCATTCGTTTGCGGTGACTTTCCACGGTATTTACCGAAAGCCAGAGTTCATCGGCAATTTCACGGGTTGTTCTGCCTTTTGCAATGAGGTTCAAAATTTCAGTCTCACGTTCTGTAAACGCGATTGGTCTGAGTAAGCCGGAGTCGATTGCACTTGCCATATTGTTTTTGTGTTTTTGTTTGTGATTGATGATGTAAAGGTATTTTGACCCTATACCCTGGGCAAACCAAATTAGGGGGCATTATTCAATGTCTGACGAACATATTTGTAAAAAATTAATATGTATATGCCTTGGAAGTCAACCCCGTAAAGGGTTTTAAGCGGCTATTTGACGCCATTAACGGTTTTCAGTTAATGCATTTTTCTATATATCCTTAAATTTGCCCATATTTACCTCAACTTATGCCTTTACCCGGAGACGACCTGTTTTTCCTGATTCACGCGCTTAATCCCAGCGAGAAGCGATACTTTAAACTTTTTGCCCAGCGACAGGGCAATGAGAAGAATAAGGTGTACATGAAAGTTTTCGACCTTATTGATGAACAGGAAGAGGCCTATGATGAAGAATTGCTCAAAAAGAAACTCAAAAGCAAGGGCGATATCAAAATGTTGCCTCAACTTAAAATCTATTTGTTCGACCTCATCGTAAAAAGTATGCGGGTGTATCGTTCGGAAAAGAATGCAGCAAACGAAGTATTTGATTTAATACAGGACGAATTGTTTTACACCGAAAAGGGGTTAACTGAGATGCGTGTAAAAGCATTGCGCAGGGCAAAAGAACTGGCGTATAAATTCGACCTTACTTATATGTTAGTGGCCATTTTACAACGCGAACGTGTATTTGCCATTCGGTATTCGGGAGGTGACCCGGTGGCTAAAATTAATTTAATCCATGAAGAAGAACAAAGGGTATTTAAAAGTTTGAATAATGAATCAGAGTTGGGCAAAATTTATTACACATTGTTGGCGCAATTTGTAATTGACCCAAAACTCAACGACCCGCAGAAAATTGAATGGCTGGTTGGATATAAAAACCATCCCTTACTTCAAGATATAAATGCAATTGATACTTATTACAGTAAATTTCTTTTTCTCAAGTGCCACGGATATATTTATCGGTTTAGCAACGATTATCAGGGCATGTACCAAAACAATTTAGCCTTATTAACACTCATGGAGCAATACCCGCAGCATCATTTTAATGTGTTGGGTAATTACATGGACGCTATAGCTTCCGTTTTATCTGCAGCGCATAATTTGGGTAAATACGAGGAGTTTGAGGGCTTATTAAAAAAACTGGATGAGTTGCCAAAAGATAAATTAAAAGATGAGGCAACCATTGCTATGAATATATTGCATTATAAAATGCTGTATTACATGAATACTGCTCAATTCGATAAATCGGAAGAAATTATTAACGAATGCGAACATGTACTGAAAAAATATAGCAATCAATTATCCGATTCACAGTTTGTTTCTGATGTATATAACCTGAGTTTATTTTTATTCTGTAAAGGAGACATCCATAAATCACTACATTATTGTCAGGAAGTATTAAATTTTAAAACAGAATCTAAACAAGATTTACAACACGGAGCTCAAATGTTACATTTATTGTTACATTACGAATTAGGTAATACTGTATATCTGGATTCAGCGTTGCGCAATGGCATTCGCAGCATGCAAAATAAATCGCGCTTCAACGACTTTGAAAAATCATTTACCGGCTATATCAAAAAATTAATTAAAACGGCTGAACGTGAAAAATCGGGTGTATATAAAGAGATGTATGATTTTTATTTAATCATGCATCGTCAGAATAATCATAAACGTTTAGTGCTTATCGAAGAAACACTCGCTTGGGCCGTTTCAAAAGTGGAGAATAAACCTCTTTCAGAAACGATATTTTATAAATATAAATAAGGGTGACTGTTAATCAATCACCCTTATTTATTATATTAGATATTACATGCATAACAATAAGGGCTGTTGAAACAGTCCGCTATTCCCGCGTTAACATTGAGATACACATTACCTGAATAACGGGCAACCAAACGCATTTTTGGCTGATTATTCACCATAACCTGTTCAATTTTTGCTTTGAAGGTACAATTAGTGCTAATATTAAAATAAGAAGTAAAACTATTGCTTCCTATACATACTTGTCCATTAACATCATCGTCCCAACCGTACATTTTATATGTAGTGGGAGATGTAGTACAACCCACAACACAAGGCGGATGATTGCGATTGTTAAAATCATAATATACCGTATCTACCATGGGATTATTGGTATTCCCTTGCGTATATACCGAATTGCTGATTTGTGTTATTGTTAAGCTGTTAACACCGTTATTCACCGTAACATACATCGTTACCGGATATTCAGCATTAATAGAACCTAATAAAGTTCCTTTTACAAAAACCCTTAGTTCATTAGAGGAACATGTAAATGTTATTTCACTTGGGTCTGCAAATGTGAGTGTGTTTGAGAATAAAGAAGGCATGGTTTGTTTTTTTGCAAATCTTGGTTAATTCCTTGCAATTTCCAAATTGCACACTTGCATTTATGAATGTTCACCTAAAAATCACCATTTTTGACTGGCAATTAGCTGGCAGGCAGCAAGTTTATGGAGAAAAAGCTGAAAAAAACATTCCTTACTTTTAACAAAACGAAGGTTCCGGTACTCACAGGTGAGTTCTGGACTTCTAAACAACGGCAAGGACATAACCTCCATGAGATAGCCTATCGCGCTTGCTTTAAGTCGGCCCTGCCACAATATTTTATTTCCCGTTATACCCATCCAGGTGATGTTGTTTACGACCCATTTAGTGGGAGAGGAACAACCGTAATTGAGGCTGCATTACACGGCAGAAATATTATTGCCAATGATGTAAATCCTATCTCTACTATTCTTGCTGAAGGGCGATTATGTATTCCGGACTTACAAGTTTTGCACAATCGTTTGGATGCCGTTTTTGCAGAACCGGTGCAACATGAAAAAAATCATTTGCACATGTTTTATCACAAAGACACTTTTCGTGAATTACTTGTTTTACGACATTGGATTATTACTCGCGAAAAAAACGGTAAACTCGATGCCATTGATAAATGGATACGTATGGTAGCCACGAATCGCCTCACCGGTCATTCACCCGGATTTTTTTCTGTGTATACATTACCTCCTAATCAGGCCGTTACCCGCGAACGCCAAATTTTGATTAATAAAAAACGCAATCAAAAACCGGAGTATCGCAACATTAAGTCACTTATTGTAAAAAAGACAAAAAGTCTGATAAAGGACTTACAACCAACCGATATTAAACAAGTTCATACTGCGGCAAAAAAGGCATTATTTATACAAGGTGATGCAGCAAATACAACAAGTATTAAAAGTAAATCGGTGCAACTTACTGTTACTTCTCCGCCATTTTTAGATGTGGTGCAATATGCACGCGATAATTGGATGCGCTGTTGGTTTAATGGAATTGAAATGAAATCCATCGAAAAAAAAATCACCATGTCGAAAACCATCGATGAGTGGAATATAAAAATGTCGGCGGTATTTAATGAGTTGTTTCGAATTACGAAAAAAGGTGGTTATGTAGCATTCGAAACCGGGGAAGTACATCTCGGAAAAACGCAATTGGAAGAACATGTTTTAGCGATGGGATTAAATGCCGGATTTAAATGCGATAAAATCATCATCAATCAACAACAATTTACAAAAACAGCCAATATCTGGGGCATCAAAAACAATGTAAATGGCACCAACAGCAACCGCATCGTGCTCTTCACCAAACCCTGACAGGGAAATACAAGGAACGCGGATGACGCTGATGGCGCGGATTTACGCTGATTTTTTTTATATTAAATATGTGGGAAACTGATGCTTACGCGACAGTTTGATTACTGGCAGTGTTTTATTTGGTTGATTTTATTTAATTAAGGTTATCAAACTAAACCATCAAATAAATTTCAAAAAAAATAAACCTTCCGAGCAGGAACTCCATCAAACTCATCATTATTCATTACAATTAAAACAAAAATTAATATATCTAAGCAGCATTAATCACATTAGCTCAAACCAATCAAACCCAATCCGCGCAAATCCGTGCCATCCGCGTCATCCGCGTTCCCTCTTCCACAATCAGCCATCACACCATTTTCCCATCCTGCATCACGATTTTGCGATCAGCCATGTTGGCGAGGTCTTCGTTGTGGGTTACTATGATAAATGTTTGTTGCATGTCGGTCCGCAAACGGAAGAATAAATTATGCAACTCTTTTGCATTATGTGTATCTAAATTACCCGATGGCTCATCCGCTAAAATTACTCCGGGATTATTGATGAGTGCACGCGCCACGGCAACCCTTTGTTGTTCACCGCCCGAAAGTTGACCGGGTTTATGTTCAAGTCTGTCTTTCAATCCTAAAAAATCGAGTAACTCTTTTGCTCTGTTGTTGACAACACTTTCTTTTGTTTTGGCAATAAATCCGGGAATACACACATTTTCCAATGCCGTAAATTCCGGTAATAAATGATGAAACTGAAATACAAATCCAATATGTTTATTGCGGAAATGCGCCAGCTCCTTTTCATTTAATCCCGATAAACGAATATCATTCATAATCACCTCTCCGGAATCAGGTTTATCGAGTGTTCCTATAATATGTAACAACGTACTTTTTCCCGCACCTGAAGCCCCGACAATACTCACCAATTCCCCTTTTTCTACCTGAAGGTCAACACCTTTCAATACTTGTAATGGCCCGTACGACTTTTGTATTTGAATTGCTTTAATCACGCTTTTGTCATTTAAATGTCTTTATCCCCTTGCCTTCGGTTTGTTAAAACCTGTACTTGGCTATATTTGTGTCAAACTTACAACCATGTTGTCATACATTACTAAAATTTTTACACTCATTACTGTTTATTTTATCGCAACATTAGCGGTATACGCGGGTCCCGGCGATACCATTAAAGTGCAAACCTTTACGTTTGGCTCCCCTCAAGACGCTTGGTTCGAGCTGCCGGGATTAGATGTGGACGTTGAAAAAATCCTGATGAAATACACCCTCAAATGTAATCCCGCTCAAAGTCCGGCTTGTGGCGAATGGGATTATTTGACGTATACTTATTTGTATGAACATACCGGAAATCTGGATTCAACCTTATTAACACATCCATATTTCACCGCCAATGGTGCTAGTCCCGATGAATTGAATTATTCATCAACACCAACTTATACCAATGTGCCTTCTTGGCAATATTCAATTGTTTACGACGATACCATTACCTATAACAGTTATCAATCAGGCGTTGCCGATAGTTATGCATTTTATCCTTTTTATACAGCTTATCCGGTAGGCAGAACACAAATTTTATGGCGTGCAGATGAATTAACGGCAGCTGGTTTAACTCCCGGCAATATTACAGGTATGGATTTCGAAATAAATAGCCCGGGTGATGACATGAAACATTTAAGTATTCGTATGAAATCTTCAGTGCTGACTGAATTTGTTTCCAACGTTTTTGAATCAGGATTTACTGATGTGTATAATCAAAATACCACATTCGATTTAGGTTGGGATGGTGTAGATTTTACAACACCTTTTTATTGGGATGGTTTATCTAATATTATTATTGAAATTACTTATGATAATACCACAGCAACCGGATTATCATACATGACAAGTATGACCACTACTCCATATTTCTCATTGCTTACATCAAATACCAACGATAAATATGTTGAATTTTTGACACCTGATTATGCTGATGTAATTGGCAATCCTTTATCCGGATTAAGCGACCAGGTAACTGTTGCATTTTGGTCACAAGGAAATGCAGATTTTCAACCACAAAACGGAACAACATTCGAAGCGGTTACAAGCAGTGGTGCAAGAGTATTAAATAGTCATACCCCATGGAGCGATAGTAATGTGTATTGGGATGCCGGTGATGATGGTGGTTACGACCGTATTAACAAAGCGGCTGTGGCTGCAGATTACGAGGCCAACTGGACCCATTGGGCATTTACCAAAAATACCACGACAGGTTCAATGAAAATATATAAAAATGGTGTGTTGTGGCATTCCGGTACCGGCAAAACAAAATTGATGGAAGGCATCGATAAATTGCGGTTAGGAAAAGGCAATTGGGGTGGCAGCGAAAGTTATGCAGGTAATATGGATGAATTTGCAATATGGAATGTAGAATTAGATGCAGCAACTATTGCAGCTTATATGTATAAAGATTTAGATGGCGCACATCCAAATGCAGCTAATTTATTATTGTATTATAATTTTAACGATGGCAACGGATTAACAGAACCTGATGTAGTTAGCGATAACGATTTAGCATTGGTTGGTGCTGTTGAACGTTTTATGTATTCGGGTGATATATTTAGAAATATTAATAAAATTTCAACACGTCCGATTGTAAAATTTGACCAAGGCGAATTTGTTAGTCATGTCGATTCGGTTTTAGTTGTACAAGAAGTAATTACCGACCCAATTGCATTAATTATTTACGACCCTGCGGACCCATTAACTGCAACTGATTCGATGTTGGTATATCCGGCAGAATTTTATGTATATACGTATAATGCAGATGGCACTATTGCCGATTCAACTTTAGTTGAAGCAACCGATAATATTGTAAACAGCGATTTGGAATATTATGGTGAACCTTATGAAGTAGTAATTACACATGAATTAGCACGATATATTACACCTTATGGTATTGGTTTAGATTTAGGTGAAGGATTTACTTGGACTTTTGATTTAAGCGATTACCGTCCTTTATTACACGATTCAGTGCATTTAAATGCAGGTAACTGGCAAGAATTATTAGACCTAGAATTATTATTTATTGAGGGAACACCTCCGCGCGACCCAATTGCGGTAACGAATTTATGGTACGGCTTTTATGGTTATGGATTAACACCTTCTTTCGATGATTTAACACCTCCGCAAACAGTTACTATTCCTGCCAATGCCAAAAATTCACGCGTAAAAATTCGTGCAACAGGTCACGGTTTTGGTGGCACTGCAAACTGTTCTGAATTTTGTGCGCGCGACCATTATTTTAAAGTAAATGGCAGCACCGTTTGGAGTAAAGAAGTTTGGAGAGATAATTGCGATGTTAACCCTGTTTATCCGCAAGGTGGAACTTGGGTTTATGACAGAGCAAACTGGTGTCCGGGTGCTGAAGTATGGACCTACGATTATGAATTAACGCCTGAAGTTACTCCCGGTAATACCTATACATTTGATTATTCTGCTGAAGATTATACGTGGAATAATGTTGGTAGTGTGCCTACTTATGTTACTTCGGTGCAATTAGTTACTTATGGTGATCCGAATTTTAGTTTAGATGCCAGATTAGATGCCATTATTGCACCAAGCGATGATGATATGCAACAACGCAAAAATCCAATTTGTAATAATCCGATAGTGCGCATCACCAACACAGGTGCAACGGCATTAACTAAATTAGATATCACTTTTGGCATTAAAGATTACGATCAGGACACTTATACCTGGACAGGTAATTTGGCTTTTATGGAAAGTGAAGAAGTTACCTTACCTAATTTCGGATGGAATGGTTCAGGCACTGAATTTATTGCAACCATAAGCAGCCCAAATGGTGGAACAGATGAATATGTATATAATAATTCTATCACAACACCATTGGCTATTCCGCCGACATATCCATCAGAATTTATTGTAGAAACAAGAACTAATACAGCATCACACGAAAACGATTTATTTGTGTATGATGAAAATGGTAATACTATTTTAGAAAGAACATCATTTTCTGATAATACCGTTTATAAAGACACATTAATTCTGGAAGATGGTTGTTACGAATTGTATTTATGGGATTACGGTGAAGATGGATTAAGCTGGTGGGCAAATAGTGATGGTTCGGGATATTTCAGGACCAAAGAAATTGACGGCACATTTATTAAATCATTTGAAGCCGATTTTGGTGGATTGATTTACATGCAATTTATTGTGGGTAATTATACTCCGGTTGAAACTTTTGTTAAACCTGCTGATGAAGTGAATTTATATCCTAACCCTGCTCAAAATGAAATATTTATTGATTTAGATTTTGCGCAATTAAGCGATGCGGATATAACAGTTGCAGATATAACAGGAAAAACAATTCATACACAAAGTGTTCAGCGCGTGCAAGATGAAACCGTACATTTTAGTATGGAAAATCAGGCAGCCGGTGTTTATGTGGTAACGATAAAAATGTCGGATAAAATAATCACTAAACAATTTGTACTCGAAAATTAAATGGATGATATTACTGCTTCCCGTTTTGTATTTCACAGCGGGATGCAGTAATCATAAAAACCAGCCTGCAGAATCGCC
>Ga0209480_10003215_pt1 | contig 10741 bp, 7 predicted proteins | sample JI61114C2DNA_FD_187501 | JGI IMG/M metagenome (GOLD analysis project Ga0209480, IMG submission 187501) | Wastewater effluent complex algal communities from Wisconsin, to seasonally profile nutrient transformation and Carbon sequestration -... | ecosystem: Engineered > WWTP > Effluent > Algae...
AGACGAACCCGATCGGTGCGACGACGACCGCGCTGACCCCACCCTCGGCGGCGAGCTCCTCGATGCGGTCGTTGACGTCGGGCTCGAGCCACGGCTGGCCGGGGCGACCCGACCGGGAGCAGAAGACGAGCTCACCCTCGACGTCCAGGCCGAGCTCGGCGTTGACCTCGTCGGTGAGGCGGCGCCCCAGCCGCACGTGCTGGTCGACGTAGAGGTTGCCCTCGCCGTCGCCCGGGCCGGACGTGTCGTCCATGGCCGTCGGGATGGAGTGGGTGACGTAGAGGATGCGCGCGCTCGCCGGCTCGGGCAGCTCAGACAGGGCCGCGACGAGGGCCCGGCGCCACGTCCTCCCGACACCCGGGTGCCCGGAGTACGGGCGCACCTTGTCGATGACGAGGCCGTCGGCGGCCGGGCCGACCTCGTCGACCGCTGCCGCGAGGTCCTCGCGGTACTGACGGCACGAGGAGTAGCACGAGTAGGCGCTGGTCACCAGGGCGAGGACCCTGGACGCCCCCTGGTCCAGGGCTTCGTGGACCGCTCCGGCGAGGAACGGCTCGGAGTTGCGGTTGCCCCAGAGCAGCGGGGTCGAGATCTCGCGGCGATCCAGTTCCGCCCGCAGTCGCGCGAGCAGGTCGCGGTTGAGGTCGTTGATCGGGCTGCGCCCACCGCGGGCGAAGTAGTGCTCACCGACCTCCTCGAGGCGGGAGTCGGGGATGTCGCGACCGGCCGTGACGCGGCGCAGGAAGGGCACGACCTCCTCGGGGGCCTCAGGGCCGCCGAAGGAGACGAGGAGGACGGCGTCGTACGGGGCGAGTGGGGACGCGGAGTCAGGCATGCGACAAGCGTAAGCGGGCAATCCGGCGAGCCTCGGCGTGGGCTGCGGCATCTGGCCGTCGGGCAGTGGCACAGTCGTCCTGACCACGAGCACCACCGGGAGCCCCGACATGCAGGACCTTCGACTCATCGGCGTCCACGAGGACGGCCAACACCTGCTGCTGGCGAACGCCGACGGCGGGCGCTTCCGGCTGCCCCTCGACGAGGCCCTGCGCGCGGCGGCCCGGCGGGACCGGCCACGGCTGGGCCAGTTGCAGATCGAGATCGAGGGTGGCCTGCGACCGCGGGACGTGCAGGCGCTCATCCGCCGCGGGCTGTCCGCCGAGGAGGTCGCCGACCGCGCCGGGTGGACCCTGGAGAAGGTTCGGCGCTTCGAGGGCCCCGTGCTCGCCGAGCGCGAGTACGTCGCGACCAAGGCCCAGCAGTGCGCCGTCGGGACGCGGGGCAACGGGCCGCTCACGCTCGCCGACCGGGTCGCCGACCGGCTCAAGGACCGCGGAGTCGAGCGGGATGCCGTGGACTGGGACTCCGCGCGCGACGAGGAGGGCACCTGGCAGCTGAGCATGACCTTCAGTGCCGGAGGGCGCCAGCGCACCGCGACCTGGCGTTACGAACCGCTCGGTGGGTCGGTGACGGCCACCAACGACGAGGCCCGGTGGCTCAGCGAGGACGCCACACCCGGGGCGATCCCCACCCCGCACCGGGTCGCCCTCGAGGGCGACCTCGACGTGTACGACATCGACGCGGACGGCGGTCTCGAGCGCGCCCCTCGGGAGCCCACGCGGCCCGCACGCGGCCCGCACGACCCGATCGACCTCATGGCGGCCATGCGTGAGCAGAGCGCCCGAGGTCGAAAGCGCCGACGCTCCTCTCCGACCCACACCCCGGGAGCCGATGCGTTGCGCGGCGACGCCCTCCCCCTGGAGGACCTCCACCTCGACCCGACGTTCGTGCCGCCGCCACCACCGCCTGTCGCCGTGCCCGCCGATGGGGATGGCCCCGGGGTTGGGGCGCACGACGAGATGACTGCGCACGGCGAGCTGGCTGCGGAGGCCGAGGAGTTCATCGTTCACGACCTGCCGGTCGATGACGCCGATGCCGCGCCAGCCGAGGCCGAGCACCCGATGGACGACCCAGAACCCACTGACGACCCGGCATCCAACGCCGACCCGGCATCCATTGCCAGCGCGACACCAGAGAACACAGCATCCGAGCGATCCGGGGCCAAGCGTCCGCCGATGCGTCCGACGCCGTCGCGCAAGGGGCGCCCGAGCGTGCCGAGCTGGGACGACATCGTCTTCGGCACCAAGGGCAGCGGCCAGGGCTGACCCGGCCGACCGCCGTGTCAGGCGCGAGAAGGCGGCTGGGGCGGCACGGCGCACACGTCGAGGTCGAACGGCAGCGTGTCCGGCGAGAGGGCCGCGGCGCGTGCGGCGTGGCTGTTCATCCGCCGCATGTAGTGGCGGCGGCAGAGCACCTCGTACTCGACGAGCCCCACCGAGGCGCTCGCGGTGTCGCCGACGACGACCTGCTCCCCCTCGACGACCATCACCCCGTCGACGATGCGGGCGTTGTGGGTGGCCTTGCGCCCGCACCAGCACAGCGCCTCGACCTGCAACAGCTGCACCCTGTCGGCGAGCTCGATGAGGCGGCGCGACCCGGGGAAGAGCTCGGTCCGGAAGTCTGCGGTGATCCCGAAGGCGTGCACGTCGATGCCGAGCTCGTCGACGAGGCGGGCCAGCTGCTCGACCTGCTCGGGGGTGTAGAACTGCGCCTCGTCACAGATGAGGTAGTCCACCCGGACACCCTGGGTGAGCCGTTCGACGACGGCGTCCCAGAAGTCGAGGTGGTCGGAGACCTCGATCGCCGGGGTCGACAGGCCCAGCCGCGAGGAGAGCACCGACTCCCCCATGCGGTCGAGCTTGGTGAAGATCAGCCCCTGCCGTCCGCGGGCGGAGTTGTTGTGGTCCATCTGCAGGGCAAGGGTCGACTTGCCGCAGTCCATCGTTCCGGAGAAGAACACCAGTTCAGCCACGAGGCGACACCCTAGGCGACGACGGCCGGTGGCACGTGCACGACGGGAACCGACACCTCGTCGTCGCTGAGCGACCCGTGCAGGCCGATGAGCGCGAGCAGTTCAGGGCGGGCGCGGCGGGAGTCCTCGACGGCGAACCGGCCCCGCATCGCGACGACGACGTCGCCGATCCGCGGCAGGTTCTCGGGCAGCACCGCGCCGAACCACCCGGCGGCGACGGCCTCCGCCCGACTGCGGACGAGAGCCCGCTCGCCGAGCGTCTCGGCCCAGGCAGCCCGGACGTCGTCAGCGGCGCCGGGTTCGACGTAGAGCTGTGGGGCCCGGGCCTCGGCACTGACGTGGCGCACCCCATGGGCCAGCACCGGCTCGTGGGCGACGTCGAGGCGCAGCTCGTGCGGGGAGTCGACCATGCCGTGGTCGGCCGTCACGGTGAGCGAGCAGTCAGCCGGCAGCCGGGCGGCGAGCCTGGCCAGTTCCCGGTCGACGGCCTCGAGCTCCTCGCCCCACTGCCAGGAGTCGCAGCCGTGCACGTGGCCGACCTTGTCGAGCTCACCCCAGTACAGGTGCACCAAGGTGCGCGGCGCAGCGCGGACGGCGGCGAGTGCGGCGTCGACCCGGGCCTCGAGGGAGGTCGCGGCGACGAAACGGCCTCCACGCAGTGCGGCCGTGGTCAGCCCGGATCCGTCGAAGTACGCCGGGCCGATGCGCACGACCTCGACGCCCTCGCGCTCGACGGCTTCGAAGACCGTGCCGTGCGGCTGCCAGAGGCGAGGGTCGGGCCCGTCCTCCCACGACAGCTCGTTGAGCAGCCGGTCGTGACCGGGTACGAGCACCTCGTAGCCGAGCAGCCCGTGGGCGCCGGCCGCCAGCCCGGTGCCGAAGGTGCCCATCGACGTCGCTGTCGTCGACGGGAAGCCACTGGCGACCCGCTGGGTACCCGGGAGCCTCGAGCGCAGCCACGGCGCGTGGCCGGCCCGCCGGACCAGCAGGTCGTGCCCCAGCCCGTCGATGAGCACGACGACCGCCCGGCGGGTGGGTGGGAAGGCGAAGCCGTCGGATGCCGCCGGGTCACCTCCCGCTCGCGGCGTGCCCCACGCGACACCCAGGCTCCTGGCGACGCTGGGCAGCACGTCGGCCAGCGAGGGCGCGGACCCGACGGGTGCGGCCGCCGACGGGTCCCCGGTGGACGGCATCCGGGGGCTCAGGCCTGGCCGAGGGCCGCGGACAGGTCCCTCGCGAACGACAGCGCCTCCGCCAGGGCGTCCTCACCATCGGCTGCGGCCGAGATGCGCAGGGCGATGTCATCACCGGTGATGGTGCCCTCGTAGCCGTGGTCGGCGTCGCAGTCGGGGTCGGCGCAGGAGGCCGGCACGAGGTCGAGCCGGGCCACCGTGCCCCACCCGAGGGTGAGGGTGATCTCGCGGCCGAGGCTGCCCGGGACGTACGTCGACGGGCTCTCGACGACGTGGGTCAGCATGACGCCGCGCACCGCGGACAGCGGGATCGACTCGGTGGTCGCGGTGGCGACGTCCTGCGGGGCGGGTGGCTCGTCGGCGTGGTCGTCGGCGTGGGCGATGAGCAGCCGGGTGGGGGTCAGCACGAGCACCGTGATGTGGCGGCGCACGACGTCGCGGTCAAAGGTGGTCTCGAGGTGGACGAGGTGGCTGTGGATCGGCTCGTGCACCAGGGCTGCGGCGACGACGTCGGCGACCAGGGCTGGGTAGTAGCCGGCCCGCACGATCGCGGCGGTGAGGTCCGCCGGGAGGACGGGGGCGTCGGGGGCAGGGCTCATGGGGTCCATTGTGCCCGCTGCCGGTGACAGCCACGTCAGCGAACGGCGTGGCCTGCGCTACGTCAGCGACCGGCGCCCCGGGTCGGTGCGGCGGGGTGCGGGGGCGAGCACGATCTCGGCGCCGAGCACCTCGACTCCCCCGGGGTGGGCGTTGACGGGGTTGAGCACGAGCGAGGCCACCTCGGCGAGGTCGTCGGCGAGCACCGAGACCCGCGCGATGAGGTCGGCCAGGGCAGCCCGGTTCACCGGGGTCGCCCCGCGGTGGCCGTGGAGCACCGGGGACGCCTTCACCGACGAGATGAGCTCGGAGACGTCGACGTCGGTGAGTGGCGGGATGCGGTAGCCGATGTCACCGAGCAGCTCGGTGGGCAGCCCGGCGACGCTGAAGCCGATGACCGGCCCGAAGAGCGGGTCCTCGTCGGAGGTGACGACGCAGGGCACCCCCGGGGTCGCCATGCGCTGCACGACCAGGCGATCCGCGTCCAGGGGTGCGAGCCGTTCGGTGAGCGACTCCCACGCGGCCCGAAGGGCGGCTTCGGTGCGCAGGTCGACGCGCACCCCGCTGGTGCCGCCCTGGTGGCGGACCATCGGCGCGGTCGACTTCAGCACCACCGGGTAGCCGACCTGCTCGGCCGCCGCGACCGCCTCGTCGACGGTGCTGACCTCCTGCTTGGTCCAGACGTCGATGCCGTAGGCCTGCAGGAGGGCGGTTGACTCGTCCGAGGTGAGGCGCCGCCCCTTGGGCTCCATCGCGAGCACCGTCTCGACGATGTCCTCCGCGATCCGCCGGTTGATGCCGGCCGGCGCCACGGGCACCCCGTGGTCCTTGGAGCGCCAGGCACCGTACCGGGTGGCCGCGGCCAGGGCGCGCACGGCATCCTCGGGCATCGCGTAGACGGGGATCGCCTGGGTCGAGCCACCCGTGCCGGTGACGGAGGAGTGCCCGTCGTCCACCCCGCGCATGCCGAGGAAGGTTGCGGCGCAGGGCTTGTCGGCACCGTGCGCCATGTCGCGCACGGCCGCGGCGACGTCCTCGTCGTTGGTCACCAGGGGCGGGATGAAACAGGTCAGCACGGAGTCGACCTTGGGGTCGGCGAACGCGGCCGCGAGCGCCGTGCGGAACTGGGCCGCGGTGGCCTCGCTCGGCAGGCTCACCGGGCCGTGGGCGACCTTCAGGCCCCAGCTGGTGCAGGCATCGGCGGTCAGCGTGCCGAGCGCGGTCGAGTTGCCGACGATGGCGACGCGGTCGCCGCGGGGAAGCGGTTGCGTGGCGAGCAGCTGGGCGATGTCGAAGAGCTGGTGGACGTTCTCGACGCGCAGCACCCCGGCCTGCTTGAGCATGGCCTTGAACACCGCCGGGCGGGCCTTGGTGCGGCGGACCCGGTGCCCCGGGGGCACCCCGAAGCGCGAGACGCCGGACTTCACGACGATGACCGGCTTGATGAGGGCGAGGTTGCGGGCGATCCGCGAGAACTTGCGCGGGTTGCCCATCGACTCGAGGTACAGGCCGACGACCTCGGTGTTGTCGTCGTCGATCCAGTACTGCATGAAGTCGTTGCCCGAGACGTCGACGCGGTTGCCGGCCGAGCCGAACGTCGAGATGCCGAGGTTGCGGCGCGCGGCCGAGGCGAGCACGGCGATCCCCAGGGCCCCGGACTGCGCGAACAGACCGACCCGCCCCACCGGTGGCAGCGTCATCGCGAGCGAGGCGTTGAGCCGCAGCGACGGGTCGTTGTTGATCAGCCCGAAGGAGTTCGGCCCGACGACCCGCATCCCCGCCCCGCGGGCCCGGCGCAGCAGTTCTGCCTGGAGGCGGGCGCCGTCACGGCCCTCCTCCGCGAACCCGCCCGAGACGACGAGCAGCGCCTTGACCCCCGCCTCGGCGCACTCGTCGACGACCTCGAGCACCGCGTGGGCCGGGACGGCGATGACCGCGAGGTCGACCCGTCCGGGCACGGCCGCCACCGAGGGGTAGGCGGTGCGCCGGCGCAGGGTGCGCACGTTGGGGTTGACCGGGTGGATCTCGCCGGTGAACCCCGCCGCGACGATGCGCTCGAGCAGCTGACTGCCGATGGAGTTGCGCCGCCGGCTGGCGCCGATGACGGCGATCGTGCGGGGGTGCAGGATCGCGGCGACGCTCAGGGCCTCGGCCCGGTGTTCGCGTGACATGGCGACGGCCTTCGAGGAGTCGGTCGGTTCGATGTCGAACCCGACCTCGACGACCCCGTCCTCGATGTGCCGCGTCACGTCGTACCCGGCGTCGGAGAACACCGAGAGCATCTTGCGGTTCTGCGGCAGCACCTCCGCGGTGAAGCGGGTGATGCCGACGTCGCGCGCGATCGCGGCGAGGTGCTCGAGGAGCACCGATCCGATGCCCTTGCCCTGGTAGTGGTCACTGATGTTGAAGGCGACCTCGGCGCTGCGGGCGTCGATGCGGTCGTAGCGACCGATCCCGACGATGTCCTCGCGCAGCGTGACGACCAGGGCGACCCGGTCGACGTAGTCCACATGGGTGAAGCGGTGGACGTCGGCGTCGCTCAGCCGCCGCAGCGGGGCGAAGAATCGCAGGTAGATGGACTCGTCGGACTGGCCGCTGTGGAAACGGTGGATGCCGTCGGTGTCCGAGGGTCGGATCGGCCGGACGTGGGCGACGGTGCCGTCGCGCAGGACGACGTCGGCCTCCCACTCGCTGGGGTAACCCGGAGGAAGCGGGTCGTCGTCCATGGGCACCATCGTGCCACCACGAGGGACCCGTCGGACACACTCCCGGCACCCACCGGCACACTGGGGTCGTGGAGCTACGCGACGCAGTGCTGCGGCGGCGGATGGTGCGCCGGTTCGACCCGTCCGTCCCGGTCGAGATGGAGGTCGTGCGCGACCTGGTCACGCTCGCGGTGCGGGCCCCGAGCGCCGGGTTCAGCCAGGGGTGGGACTTCGTCGCGCTGCTGAACCCGCAGGACCGCGCGGCCTTCTGGGCCGCTGCCGACGACGGGGGCCCGGCCGATGCGTGGCTACGCGGGGTGTCCGCCGCTCCCGCCCTGGTGCTGTGCCTGTCCGATGCCGGCGCCTACCTCGACCGGTACGCGCAGGCGGACAAGGGGTGGGTCGACCGCTCCCCCGATCGCTGGCCGATCCCCTACTGGGACACCGACACCGCCATGGCGGCGATGATCATCCTCCTGGGCGCACAGGATGCCGGGCTGGGCGCCTTGTTCTTCGGCATCCCGGGCCAGCGCCACGACGCGGTTCGTGAGGCGCACGGCATCCCCGAGGACCGGCGCCTGGTCGGGGTCATCGCCCTGGGCACCCCGGCCGCTCGGGCCGCGCACACCGGCGGGTCACCGCGCACGAGGCCACGTCGCCCCCTGGAGGACGTGCTGCACGCGGGACGGTTCGGCGGGTGGTCCGGCGCGTCGGCGTGAACGGCCGCTGACCGATGGGTGAGGATGACGGGGTCCCCTGCCGCGGCATCCGCGGTCCGAGCCCTCACGTAGAGCAGAGCCCGACCCCATGGCCAAGCGCACCACCACCCCACCGCCCGGGGAGACCCCGCAGGACGGCGTCGAGCGGGTCGTCGACATCGACGTCGAGGACGAGATGCGCAGTGCGTTCCTCGAGTACTCCTACAGCGTCATCTACTCGCGCGCCCTGCCCGACGCGCGCGACGGGCTCAAGCCCGTGCAACGCCGCATCCTGTTCGGGATGAGCGAGCTGGGCCTGCGCCCGGACCGGCCCCACGTGAAGTCCAGCCGGGTCGTCGGCGAGGTCATGGGCAAGTACCACCCGCACGGCGACCAGGCGATCTACGACGCCCTGGTGCGCATGGCGCAGCCGTTCACGATGCGCCTGCCGCTCGTCGACGGCCACGGGAACTTCGGCAGCCTGGACGACGGCCCGGCGGCCTCGCGCTACACCGAGGCCCGGATGGCCCCGGCGGCGCTGCTCATGGTCTCGGGCCTGGACGAGGACACCGTCGACTACGTCCCCAACTACGACGACTCGCTCCTGCAGCCGGGCGTCCTGCCGGCGGCCTACCCCAACCTCCTGGTCAACGGCGCCTCGGGCATCGCGGTCGGCATGGCCACGAACATGGCCCCGCACAACCTCGTCGAGGTCATCGGCGCGGCCCGCCACCTCATCACCCACCCCGACTGCTCGCTGGACGACCTGATGAAGTTCGTCCCCGGCCCGGACCTGCCCGGCGGCGGCCGCATCGTCGGGCTCGACGGCATCCGCGACGCCTACCTCACCGGCCGCGGTTCCTTCCGCACCCGGGCCACGGCCCGCGTCGAGAAGCTCACCCCGCGCCGGATGGGCATCGTCGTCACCGAGCTGCCCTACCTCGTCGGACCCGAGAAGGTCATCGAGCGGGTCAAGACGCTCGTGCAGGCCAAGAAGCTCCAGGGCATCTCCGACGTCAAGGACCTCACCGACCGCAAGCACGGCCTGCGCCTGGTGTTCGAGGTCAAGAACGGGTTCAACCCCGACGCCGTGCTCGAGCAGCTCTACAAGCTGACGCCGATGGAGGACTCCTTCGGCATCAACAACGTCGCGCTCGTCGACGGCCAGCCGCGCACCCTGGGCCTGAAGGAGCTGCTGCGCACCTACGTCGACTTCCGCATCGGGGTCGTGCGCCGCCGCACCGAGCACCGGCTGCGCAAGCGCCAGGACCGCCTGCACCTCGTCGAGGGCCTGCTCGTGGCCATCGTCGACATCGACGAGGTCATCCAGCTGATCCGCACCTCCGACGACGCGGCGACGGCGAAGTCGCGCCTCATCTCGGTGTTCGACCTGTCCGAGGCGCAGGCCGACTACATCCTCGAGCTCCAGCTGCGACGCCTGACGAAGTTCTCGCTCATCGAGCTCGAGACCGAGCGCGACGAGCTGCGCCGCCAGATCGAGGAGCTCGAGGCGATCCTCGCCGACGAGAAGCTGCTGCACCGCACCGTCTCCAGCGAGCTCGCCGACGTGGCCAAGGCCCACGGCACCCCCCGGCGCACCGTGCTGCTGGAGTCGGCCGGAACGCCGGCGTCCGTCGGCACACCGCTCGAGGTGGCCGACGACCCGTGCTGGGTGCTGCTGTCGTCCACCGGGCTGCTCGCGCGCACCTCGAGCGCGGACCCGGTGCCCAGTGAGGGTGGCCGGGCCAAGCACGACGCCATCGTCGGGGCCGTGCGCACCACGGCGCGCGGGGAGTTCGCGCTGCTCACCTCGGCAGGGCGGATGCTGCGCCTGTCCGCCCTTGAGCTGCCGACCCTGCCGCCGCTCGGCGGTGCGCCGAGCCTGTCCGGTGGGGCGCCCCTGGCGGTCTTCGCCGACCTGCCCGCCGGCGAGGAGCCGCTGACCATCGTCGGGCTGGACGCCGACGGGCCGGGCATCGCCCTCGGCACCGCGCAGGGCGTCGTGAAGCGCGTGACCCCCGAGTATCCCGCGCGCCCGCACTGGGAGGTCGTCACCCTCAAGGACGGCGACCGCGTCGTCGGGGCGAGCGCGCTGCGCGACGGCGAGGAGGACCTCGTCTTCGTCACGAGCGACGCGCAGCTGCTGCGCTTCCCCGCCTCGTCGGTTCGACCCCAGGGGCGTGCGGCCGGCGGGATGTCCGGCATCCGCCTGTCCCCCGGCGCGTCCGTCGTGTTCTTCGGTGCGGTCGACCCCGCTTCGGATGCCGTCGTCGTCACCTCCTCGGGCACCTCCGACGCGCTGCCCGGCACCCAGCCCGGCGCCATCAAGGTGACCCCGTACGCCGAGTACCCGGCCAAGGGGCGCGGTACCGGGGGCGTGCGCGCCCACCGGTTCCTGCGCGGCGAGGACGCCCTCGTGCTGGCGTGGGTCGGGGCGCAGCCCGCGCGGGCCAGCGGTGCGGCAGGTGTCGCCCTCGAGCTCCCGGAGGCGTCCGGCAGGCGAGACGGCTCGGGGACGGCCTATCCGTCGGTCATCGGGGGGATCGGCGCCCCGGTGCGCTGACGCACCCACTCCCCACGCGGAGATCGCGCTCTCTCACCAGGGCGCGGAACAGACCTGCGACCCGTTCATTGCAGCCGTGTTACGCAATCGTTACCGCCGCCATGCGTGGAGTCGTT
>Ga0209480_10003221_pt1 | contig 10734 bp, 9 predicted proteins | sample JI61114C2DNA_FD_187501 | JGI IMG/M metagenome (GOLD analysis project Ga0209480, IMG submission 187501) | Wastewater effluent complex algal communities from Wisconsin, to seasonally profile nutrient transformation and Carbon sequestration -... | ecosystem: Engineered > WWTP > Effluent > Algae...
GGGCTTGCCAGCGGTTCGTCGTTTCGGCAAGGAAAATTGCGTGATATTCGACGTCAAGTCTATGTACGGTAGCGAACACGTCGATGGGCGACTGTAATGCGAGAATACGTCTGTAAAAAATTCACATCCGTATGGGCGCAGCAAGCAGGCGCCCCTGCGGGCAAAGAATAAATCGATGCCGATTGTCTATCATGCAATCGAAATAAAAATTCAAACAGTGGACTACCCATGAGAAATTACGAAGCAAGAAAACGCATTCTGGTCACCGGCGGAGCTGGTTTTCTAGGCTCGCATTTGTGTGACCGCCTGCTCGAACGCGGCGATGAAGTGGTGTGCGCCGATAATCTGTTTACCGGCAGCAAACGCAATATTGAACACCTGCACGGCAATCCGCGTTTCGAATTCGTGCGACACGACGTGACGTTTCCGCTGTATCTCGAAGTCGATGAAATCTACAATCTCGCTTGCCCGGCATCACCGGTGCATTACCAGCATGATCCGGTACAGACGACCAAAACCTCGGTGCACGGCGCCATCAATATGCTCGGTCTGGCGAAACGTCTTCGCTGCCGCATCTTCCAGGCATCAACCAGCGAAGTCTATGGCGACCCATCGGTGCATCCACAGACGGAAGGTTATTGGGGCAATGTGAATCCGATCGGTATTCGTTCTTGCTATGACGAAGGCAAGCGTTGTGCCGAGACCCTGTTTTTCGATTACCACCGACAGCACGGGCTGGATATCAAAGTCGCGCGCATTTTCAATACCTATGGCCCGCGCATGCATCCCAACGATGGCCGCGTGGTATCGAATTTTATCGTGCAGGCGCTGCAGGGCAATCCGATCACAATTTTTGGCGAGGGTCAGCAAACGCGTTCATTCTGTTATGTCGATGATCTGGTCGAAGGTTTTTTACGCTTCATGGATACCGATGCCGGCTTTACCGGCCCGATGAATCTGGGCAATCCGGGTGAATTCACCATTCGCCAATTGGCCGAAAAAGTCATTGAACTCACTGGTTCGAAATCGACGCTGGAATTCAAACCGCTTCCATCGGACGATCCATTGCAGCGCAAGCCCGATATCAGTCTGGCACAGTCGAAAATAGGCTGGACTCCTGAAGTACAACTGGAAGCCGGCCTGAAAAAAACGATTAGCTATTTTGATAAATTGCTCGCCGGACAATTGTGAGTGCTGCTGATTGTGATTAATTTGAAATCAGGATTTACAGCAGAGTGTCATTAAAAGATTCCGCCAAGAAAGCCATTCTCTGGTCCGCAGGCTTGAACCTGTTTCGCGACGGGCTGCAGTTTGTCCAGATGCTGGTCATGGTCCGCTTGCTCGATCCGGATATGTACGGCATGGCCAATTACGGCAGCACCCTGATTAGCTTTATCGGCCTCGTTTCGTTCCAGCATATCTCGGCCCATATCGTTCAAGTGCGCTCGAAAGACGAGGTCGACTACGACCAGCATTTCACTTTCGGAATGTTCCTGAATTTAAGCCTGTTCGTGCTGACCAACCTGATTGCATTCGGTTCAGCGTATTTTGGTCAATATGCAAAGATGCAACCGATCTTGCATGTGCTTTCTTTCACCTTTCTCTTTACCGTGCCGATGGATTTGCGCCAGCGCATGCTCGAACGCGAACACCAATGGGAAAAATTGCGACCATTGCAAATGGCGATGATGGTGGTATCAGTTGTCGCCGGCATTTCAATGGCGCTTGCCGGTGCCGGCGTCTATGCGTTGATCGTGCCCGGCATGCTTTCCATGCTGGTCTTTTCATACGACCTTTTTATTATCTTGAAATGGCGGCCACGCTGGACCTGGAACCGCCATGCCTACCAGGATGCTTTGCACTTTGGCCTGAATCGTATCGCCTCCAACGCGATGAATGCCGGTCGCAAGATGGTCGAAAGCACCTCGATTACGCATTATTTCCAGTTCACCGGCCTCGGCGTATTCGGGCGTGCAGAGGGTTTGGCGAATATGTTTTGCGGCCGTATCGGTGCGCAAGTGGTTGCCGCGTTATATCCGATCATTACCCGCGCCGATCCCGGCAGTGAACGCTTCCAGAAAATTTCCGGCCTGGTATTGCGCAGTGTCGCCTGGGTCATCATTCCGATTGCGGTGTGGTTTTCGCTGGAAGCAAGAGTCATTACCACCTTGCTGTACGGCGAAAAATGGGAATCGGTTATCAACATCCTGCCGTTGAGCATGTACGTTGGCGCAACCCAGGCTATCGGTAGTTGCGTTTATGCTTTGCTGCTTGCTAACGAAGCACGCCGCCAGTGCCTTCGCTCCGACATTTTCGCCATGGTGCTGGTAGTGAGCTGCGTACTCGTTTTCGTGCCGATCGGCTTGGCACAATATTTATTTGGACTTGGCTGCGTGTATGTGGTGGTCGATACGGTCCTGATAAGCTTGTTGATCAGCACCGCCGGCATAAATTCAAACGGGATGAGGGTGGCCTTGCTGCCGCCCTTGCTTGCGGCGGCATCGGGTGCGATTGTGGTTTGCCTCATCCAGAAAAATATCGCGTTTCCGGGCTACAAGATAATTCATGCAGCAATTTCCGGCGTAATATTTGGTGGTATTTACGTGTTGATCATTCGCCAGTTTTTCCGTAGCCAGCTTCTGGAATTGCTTGAATATCTTCCAGGTGGGCGATGGGCGAAGAAATTTCTGGTGTTGGCATGAATAGGCTGACCGATTTTTGTGCAGGAGAGCTTTCTTGAAACTGCTGTTCATGCTGCCCGAATATTTGCCGCACTCCGGCGGCGGCATCATTACTTTCTATCGCATGCTATTGCCGCAATTTGTCGCCATGGGTCACGAAGTGCGGGTGATTGTCGGCAGCGCAATGTTTGCCGAACAAAACCGGAACCCGGTGGTAATTGACGGCGTCAAAATCGAGTCGCTTGAACAGGCCTTGTCGGACAAGTATTACCATCAGTTTCAGACTCATGCATCGATGCCATGGTTGCGTCGGCATCTTGCTGCAGCTTGGGCCATGTACGAACAAGCCGGGCAAGGCGAAGGCTACGACTTGGTTGAAGCTACCGATTGGGGACTGTTGTTTGTTCCCTGGGCGCTGCAACAAACATGTCCATTGCTGGTTCGCATGCATGGCAGTGTTGGGCAGATCGATATTCACGATCCGGTGGCCGGCGAAGAACTTCAAGGACATTTGGTCAGATTGATTGAGCGACAGGCTCTCACGCATGCGCAGACAGTGCAGACGCTAAGTAAAAGCAATGCAGATTCTTGGCAGCAGCAAACCAGTCGCGAAGTCGACACTGTATATCCTGCGTGGCAGGCAACAACAGCGACTACGGACAACACAAGCCAAATCAATCGCGGATTGGTCGTAGGTCGCCTGCAGCGCTGGAAAGGCCCGCATATTTTGTGCGAAGCCTTGAACATGCTCGGCGACAAAGCGCCAGCTATAGAATGGATGGGCCGCGATCTTCCTTTCGACAGTCGGCATGGCACCACAGCGCAATATCTGTCGGAAAATTATCCCAACACATGGCAGAGCAAGTTAATCCATTGCGCGCCGCAATCATCGGAAATAACGGCAGCCCGGCAAGCAGGCGCCGCATTTGCGCTTATCCCCTCGACCTGGGACGTTTTCAATTTCACCTGCGTTGAGGCAATGGGTCGTGGAACACCGGTGATCTGCTCGAGTGGGGCAGGCGCCAGCAGTTTGATTGAAGACGGCGTTAATGGCTTTGTGTTTGAAAATGAAAATTCTCAAGCGCTCGCCAATGCCATTTCACGCTGCATCTCGATGACGTTAGAACAACGGGGTGCAATGACGAATGCAGCTCGGTCGACGGTAGAGAACGAATTGAACCCGAGACGCATCGCTGAAAAATATCTGCTGGCCTACGAGGCCACCGTGAAAAAATCACGACAAGCGCTTGCGCAGGAAAGCTGGTTACGCCTCGCCTGCGGTCCGTCTACAAAACAGGTGGGTGCGCTTACCTTCCTTGACCATCTGCCCTTGAAGGATTTGATGCGCTATGTCTGGCAACGCAGCAAGAAAAAACTATCGCCATGAATAACGAATCGCGCAATGGAAAACTCGCTCTCTGTATTCCGTCGTTCAACGCGGAAAAGTTTTTGCCGCGTTTGCTGACATCGGCAAGACAGCAGGCAATTCCTTTCGATGAAATCTGGCTTTACAACGATTGCAGTACCGACGGCACTGCCGAAGTAGCCCGCCATTTCGGCGCAACGGTCGTCAACGGTGAAAAAAATGTCGGATGCAGCGGCGGTAAAAATCGGCTTCTGCACGAAACCAACTGCGAATGGATCCATTTTCACGATTCCGACGATGATTTGAAACCGGATTTCACGACACTGGCCAGGAAATGGATGGCTAAACCGGATGCGCCGGACGTCGTGCTGTTCAACTACGAGAGCCGCAGTTACGAAGACGAATCTCTTCTTATGCTGCGTGAATTCGACGCGCAGGCCTTGCGAACCGATCCTGCTCGATACTCTATCCGCAACCAGATTAATCCGTATTGTGGACTTTATCGCCGCGAAGCCTTGTTACGTGTCGGTGGTTACGACGAGGACCCTGCCGTGCTTTATAACGAAGATTGCCGCTTCCATATGCGGCTGGCATTTTTCGGTTTGAGCTTCGATGTCGAGCCGCAATTCGCCGTGGTCAACCTTGAGCGCCAGGGCTCCATGTCAGGCGCCAACAAGGAAAAATGCGCGCGTGCCCGGCTTGCCGTATTGCAAAAGGCGTTAAATGAAGCATCACCGGAACTGCAGCGGGAGATCGGACTCGAAGCCTGGTTGAATGCCCGGCACCTCGGCGCATTCGGCGCCTGGGACGCGATGGAAAACGCAATCAAGCTTGCACACCGCTGCGGTGTTCGAACACCGGAAGAAGAATCCAAGGCGCTAATAAGATTCTGTGCTACCTATCTTCCGGTACCGACCTTCCGTGCCAGAGCCCGTTATGTCGAGCTACGGGATTAAACACGATGTCGAATAAAACCTTTGCCGGAAATACGAGCAATGCAGAAATGCAAGAAGTAAGCGAGCTGCAATCTCCAAAGTCCGATTGGGAAAAGAAATTGCAGGAACTGATTCTTGCAAAAGGCAGCCCGCTAACGCCGAGAGAATTCCAGGAAAAAATCAATATCGTGTTCCACGATGTCGAAGCCCGTGTCTATGATCACGTCCACGACGAGATGTGGAAGAGTCTCGAGCTGTTGACCTATACGCTATCCAAAGCCGCAATCGATCAAAAACAGGACTGCCGCGAAATCATCCTGGCTGATATCGGCTGCGGTACCGGCCTGGCAACCGAGTTGTTACTGAGGGGGCCCTTGTCGGAAAAAATCAAGACCGTCCACCTGGTAGATACCTCGACCGAAATGCTGAACCGCTGCAAGCGGCGGGCGCAGTCGTGGAAAAAGGAAACGCATTTCTACCATGGCCGCATCGATTTGTTGGCCGACGAATCGGTCGATATTTTATTGATGAGTTCGGTTCTGCACCATATTCCGGACATCCGTGAATTCTGCGAACAAATTTCCAGAGTCATCAGGCCTGGCGGCGTATTCATCCACATGCAGGACCCGCGCTCGGGCGGCATCAACGACAGCGTGCTGCGGGAAAGGGCGGAACGTTTTAGTGCGATTGGCCGCAATGGCTTTTTATCCTGGAAAACATGGCCAAGAATTCTGCGTTTGCCGATGAGTGCGCTAATCAGGTTGAATATTTGGCGAAAGCATTCGCATATAAGAGAAGTCAACAAGCGTCTAATCAATGCCGGAGCAATCAGCATACCGATGAGTGCAGGCGAGATATGGAGCGTAACGGATGTGCATGTAGAAGGCTTGCCATTTGCCATTGGTAAGGGTGTTTCAATGGAAGCGCTCTCTGCAGCCCTTTCAGCATTTGAGAATACTACGTGGAAAACATACGGTTTCTTTGGCGCATTATCGTCAGATCTTCCAAAGCAGCTAAAGCGCGAAGAGGAGGACTTGTTCAATAGCGGCGACAAGCATGGGGCACAAGTTGCCGGTGTTTGGGTAAAGGGTAGGTAACAAACTAAAAGCTATTTTTTATTTGGCGACAAAAGATTTACTACGAATACGGAGTGTTAAAACAATATGAGGTTCCCATTGTCAAACGAAAAAAATAGCATATGGGCCGGGCGCGGAGCTCTATCCAAAATATTTGTTAGCTACGCTAGATCTTTTAATCACCCATTTAAGCTCAGGATAATATTCTTTATCGCACGAAGTTTTTTTAGACAGGGTGTGCCTATGGCGCACACCACCGGGGCGAATATTCTTGCAATGCCAACAGACTTTATAGGATGGAGCATAATAAAAGCGGGTCACTATGAGCCAAGCACAATTGCATTAATGCAATCCCTGCTGCATGAAGGAGGTACATTTGTTGATGTTGGCGCCAACTTCGGATTGCTTTCGAGTATAGCGGCAACGATACAGGGAGTTTCTGTAATTAGTATAGAAGCACATTCGGGAAACTTTGAGCGGCTTCGGCAAACTAGGCGATTGAGCCAACGCAGCGAAAAGTGGATGTTGTTTGAATGCGCTATTTCGGATGACAAGGCATTTGTCGAAATTGAAGAGTATAAAGACGGCAATAGCGGAATGCATCGTGTCGCCGCTGTCAAAAATAAATCCGGAGCGAATGCGTTTCGGGTCGCGTGTCGAACGTTAAACGAATTGATAGACGCCGAAGATGTCAAAGATATACAGGTCCTAAAAATAGATGTTGAGGGATACGAATTTCAGGTATTGCAAGGTCTTGACTTGGCACGAACTCCACGACCGAAGAATATCATTCTAGAGTTTACTGATTACGGAATTCGTTTTGGTTACTCGAGAAATGACATCTACAACCATTTAGCTGCAGCTGGTTATGAATTGCAGGATATTACGGGAACAATAAAATTGCCGTCAGATGATTTTGCCGAAGACAATGCACTATTCATCGACAAGAAATTACATAATTAGAAGCAATACGGTTGTTGTTAGTGGCGTGCATTTAATACTTTAATTGAGTACAAAATGGGAATTCTTGATCCGATCAGAAAGCTAACCTCGCAATCAGCCATATGGCCTCCGATTGAAGACGAGTTGATTGATGCAAAAAAAGCCGCTAAGGGACACATTAATCTATAAGGTTTTACGTGTATTGCTGTTGCCCCCGTTAGCTTACTTGGCCAATTATTCGCAATTGAGTTCAGACAAGTTGGCATCGGGATTCCAGATAATTGAAAGGAAACCGTTGAAATCATGAGTATGCCGTTAGTTTCCATAATCATTCCTTGCTACAACGCCGAGTTATATATACAGGTAACTATTGAATCGGCGTTGAAGCAAGCTTATGAAAACACGGAAATTATCGTGATTGATGATGGCTCAACCGATAACACGTTCGAACTGGCAGGTCGCTATCGAGATCGCGGCATTATTATTCTTCACCAAGAGAACAAGGGCGGCTCGGCGGCTCGCAACAAAGGCATAGAAGCTGCAACCGGCGAATGGCTCCAGTTCTTGGACGCAGACGATATTCTGCACCCCCAAAAAATCGAATTGCAAATGCAACGCGCCGAAAGGGATGGCCCTGACTATATTTACAGCGGTGACTGGAGACGGTTTACGAAAGATATTAGCGACAGCTGGGTCGCGCCTTCGGAATTGTTGGTCGATGCAAAACCAGTGGAGTGGCTGGTTAAGAAGTATTCTCTTCACGACATGATTCAGCCGGGCGCATGGCTAACCTCACGGAGTTTGATCGAGAGGTCTGGACAATGGAACGAGCTTTTGTCTCTGAATGATGACGGTGAATTCTTCGATCGCGTAATACTGAAAAGTGCAGGCATAAAATATGTCGCAGGAGCTGAAATATTCTATCGCTCAGCTGTAAAAAATAGTGTTTCAGCACAAGTCACCAGACGTGCCGCAGAGTCGGGTTTGCTGGCAATAAATCTTTGTACAGAGCGTCTGATAGCAGCAAAAGACAGCGCCGAAACTCGAAAAGCATGCTCAATACAGTATCAACTTTTTGCATATCAGTTTTATCCTTACTTTGAGGATTTGGCGGAGAAATCAATTCAAGAGTCGCTGCAGCTTAGTGGATGGCGGGTTGATTTGCCGGGCGGAAAAAAACTCAAATATCTTACGCATTTAGTTGGTTGGCGGAAGGCGAGAATGCTCCAGTACTGGTACTACGAAATTAGGTATAAAAAAACAACACGGACGTAGTATCGCTTGTTTTGTTTATTGGCAATAAATGGGAGTTAAGATCAATCCATCCCGGGTAAGTGTTTAGGTAGTTTAATAGCGGTATTTCCACTTTTTACTATATTTGATTAGTGGTTCTTCGAGGTATCGCCAGGAAATGTGTGCGATCAAAATAACTGTAGCGAATGCCGCTAGGGTTATTAGGGTGGAGTTTAGGTCTTTTAGTTGAGGGGGGCGCTGCCTAAAACCGAATACATAATTCCTATTACTGGCACGTGGACTAAATAAATCGCATATGCGTAGGTACCCATGGTCATGAGGAAGCGTATTCTGAAGAGGCGCGCGATAACTCCACTATTGTCGCTTATAACAGTAAGCAACAATGCGCAGTAGAAAAGTGCAAAAAATGTATAACTGGCAACGTCAGTCAGCAGGGTATTTGGGTGTTGTCCGCGAACGGTAAAAAACGCCATTGGTATCGAGGTAAGCAAAAGAAGCCATTTAATATTTTTAAGACTGTAATTTTTTGTTTGTGTGTACCATGCGGCTAGAGCGCCGATGAACAAGGAATCCATTCGACACAATGTCAAAGCAAATGCCGGATGCCAGCCATGCGAATAATGAAAATACAGACGAAATGCAATCGCCGAAAACGCTAGAACAAATAGCGCCAAAGGCAAAATTCTCCGAGGAAGCATGAACACGACTAATGGGAAAAATAAATAAAATTGTTCTTCCACTGCAAGCGACCATGTAACACCAATAAATGGAGAATCACCCTCAGTGAAGGCCATTTGTATGTTCTGGGTAAATGTTGCCAAATACGGCCAGGGCACCGGATCACCAACAAGATATTCAAATCGGGCGTTAAAATAGTGGACACATACGAGGTAGAACACGCAGACAATAAAATACAGAGGTACTATTCGAAAAAAACGTCGTATATAAAAAATCTGATAATAATTCGATGCCTCCTTGTATTTGAATAAAATTCCACCTATGAGAAACCCAGATAGCACAAAAAACAAGTCGACCCCCGTCCCGGCAAGTCTTAGGCACGATACCGCATAGGAAGGAAAAGAGCCGGGCTCGAATACATTTAGTGTGTAGCCAAAAATGTAATGAGCTAGTATGACCAGTAGAATAGCCAAGCCCCTTAATCCGTCCAGCTCGGGTATTCGTTCGGTAGAAACTTCGGATGTTTTCATGCAAAAGAATGCCGGCTGTTTTTTGTTAACAATAGCAGACATTGCGTTACATAATTTGGGTTTTAAAGAGCAGAGAAGCATGGCACGAATAGTCATTGTGGGTCCATCACAGCCGAGTAGAACACCTCGTTTAGTGAGGAATGCCGCTGCCCTCTCGAAAGGGGGGCATTCGGTTGTGGTGGTAACGCCAGTGATTGAAAGTGCGTTTATCGGATTTGATGAAAAGCTCGTCGCTGAAGAAAACTGGAAATACATTCCTGTTTCAATGCTGAATGAAAGGGCAGAATTAAAGAAATCGGTACGCGCAATTAGAAAAGCGGCATTTTCAATTGCGTCGGCAATCCCGTTGCCTGCCAATGGCTCGGATGCCCTGATTTATGGCGCCAGAAAAATTAGAAATACTATTTTCGCATTGGATGCGGATTTGTATTTGGCCCAGCAACAAGCGTCGTTGCCGTTAGTAGCACAGGTGGCCATAGCCAAAGGCAAGCCATATGCCTGCGATATCGAGGATATATTGACCGAGTCGTCAACGGAACCCGTGCGGTTATTGTCATCGATCGAACAACGCTATCTTCAAGGTGCCGCGGTGGTTTCAACCATGTCAGAAGTTGCGGCCGACTATCTTGATAAAAACCTGAAACAAAATAAAAAAGTCATCGCGCTGCATAATTGCCCGGATATCCGGGAGCGTGATGGGTTGAATGAACCGGCGGCTCGCGATGGCATCAGGCCTTCAATTTACTGGTTCGGCCAGACACTCGGACCACATTCCCTGGCCATCGAGTTGATAGAAGCGAATGCCGCTATCGGCCATCCTTTCAATATTGCTCTTCGGGGGAAAGCGAATCAGAACTACCTGGAAAAAGTCGTCGAGACGATCAAGGCAACGTATTCGGAAAACCGGGTGGAAATTCTGCCCATTGTCGATACGACAAAAATGGTCAGCGAGGCTGCGAAGTACGACATCTTGTTCGGCTCGCAGCCTAGTGAGCAATTGTTTCACCAGCTGGCGATTGGAAATAAAGTATTTACCGGTCTTCTGGCAGGCTGTGCCTTGCTAGTTACCGACACGATTGCGCATAGAAAACTCATGGCTGATTTGGCCGATTGCATGCTCCTTGTGGGCAACGGCAAAAACGAGCTGGCGAATGCGCTCAAGACCCTCACCAGTGATTCCGAAGGTTTGTTGCGGATGCGAAAATCAGCCTGGGATTCAGGCACAACGCGTTATCATTGGGCTCGGGAGTCCAGAGACTGGGTTTCCGCGAT
>Ga0209480_10003222_pt1 | contig 10733 bp, 10 predicted proteins | sample JI61114C2DNA_FD_187501 | JGI IMG/M metagenome (GOLD analysis project Ga0209480, IMG submission 187501) | Wastewater effluent complex algal communities from Wisconsin, to seasonally profile nutrient transformation and Carbon sequestration -... | ecosystem: Engineered > WWTP > Effluent > Algae...
GATCAGCGTCGGCGCCTTTGCGCTTGGCTGCGTAGCTGGGCGGGCCTGGCTCTTGGGGGCCGGGGAAACCAGCGTGCTGTCAAACTCCGCCTCAAGCGACGTATCGGCATAGGCCGGAGTGACCGGCGCCAACACCGTGCCGACCAATGCCAGCGAGCTTAACAGCTTAGAGAACAGTCCCGACTTCATGCCGGATGCGATAGCCCAATCATGCTTTCTGTTTGGCTAACAGCTTCGTGTCAGCATAGGATTGCGCGACGAACTGCACCGTGCTTGCGGGAAATTGCGTATTTCGACAAGAAAATGGCCGGAGGATTGCTCCCCCGGCCGATTCTCTTCGGTTCAGACAGTTGGACCTTAGAAGTCCATCCCGCCCATGCCGCCCATGCCGCCACCGGGCATTCCGCCCATGGCAGGCTTGTCTTCGGGCTTTTCCGCGATCGCAGCTTCGGTGGTGATCAGCAGGCCAGCAACCGATGCAGCATCCTGCAGCGCGGTACGTACAACCTTGGTCGGATCGATCACACCGGCCGCAACCAGGTTTTCGTAGACGTCGGTCGCAGCGTTGAAGCCCTGGGTTTCGTCGCCTTCACGCAGCAGGTTGCCCGAAACAACGGCGCCGTCGTGGCCCGCGTTGGTGGCGATCTGCTTGACCGGGGCGGTGATCGCCTTGCGGACGATGTCGATGCCCTTGGTCTGGTCGTCGTTGGCACCCTTCATGCCTTCCAAAGCCTTGGTGGCATAAAGGAGGGCCGTGCCGCCGCCAGGGACGATGCCTTCTTCAACCGCAGCGCGGGTCGCGTGAAGCGCGTCATCAACGCGGTCCTTGCGTTCCTTCACTTCGACTTCCGAAGCCCCGCCAACCTTGATCACGGCAACCCCGCCGGCCAGCTTGGCCAGACGTTCCTGCAGCTTTTCACGGTCATAGTCGCTGGTGGTGGTTTCGATCTGGGCACGGATCTGTTCGACCCGAGCCTTGATGTCTTCACCCGAACCCGAACCATCGACGATCGTGGTGTTGTCCTTGTCGATCGTGATCTTCTTGGCCTGGCCGAGCATGTTCAGCGTAACCGATTCGAGCTTGATGCCCAGATCTTCGCTGATCATTTCGCCCTGCGTCAGGATCGCGATATCCTGCAGCATCGCCTTGCGGCGATCGCCAAAGCCGGGGGCCTTGACCGCCGCAACCTTCAGCCCGCCGCGCAGCTTGTTGACCACCAGAGTGGCCAGCGCTTCGCCTTCGATGTCTTCGGCGATGATCAGCAGCGGACGGCCCGACTGGACCACCGCTTCGAGCACCGGCAGCATGGCCTGCAGGCTCGACAGCTTCTTTTCGTGGATCAGGATATAAGGATTATCCAGCTCTACGATCATCTTTTCCGGGTTGGTGATGAAGTAGGGCGACAGGTACCCACGGTCGAACTGCATGCCTTCGACGACGTCGAGTTCAAACTCGAGGCCCTTGGCTTCTTCGACGGTGATCACGCCTTCCTTGCCGACCTTTTCCATGGCTTCAGCGATCTTTTCGCCGACTTCACGGTCGCCATTGGCCGAGATGATCCCGACCTGAGCGATTTCGGCCGAACCGGAAACCGGCTTCGAGCGGCCAACCAGATCAGCAACAACCTTGGTCACAGCCAGATCGATCCCGCGCTTCAGGTCCATCGGGTTCATGCCGGCGGCAACGCAGGTCATGCCTTCGCGAACGATCGCCTGAGCCAGAACCGTGGCAGTGGTGGTGCCGTCACCGGCCTGGTCGTTGGTCTTGCTGGCGACTTCGCGCAGCATCTGGGCGCCCATGTTTTCGAACTTGTCCTTCAGTTCGATTTCCTTGGCGACGGTAACGCCGTCCTTGGTGATGCGGGGCGCGCCGAAGCTCTTGTCGATCACCACGTTGCGGCCCTTGGGGCCCAGGGTAACCTTGACGGCATTGGCGAGGATATCGACACCGGCGAGAATGCGTTCACGCGCATCGCGGCCGAATTTCACGTCCTTGGCTGACATAGTTCAGTTCCTTCGAATTGGGAGAAAATGGGGAGGGAAATCGCTCAGCCGAGAATGCCGAGGATATCGCTTTCCTTCATGATCAGCAGGTCTTCACCGTCGACCTTGACTTCGGTGCCAGACCATTTGCCGAACAGCACGCGGTCACCGGCCTTGACGTCGAGCGGGGTAACCTTGCCGTCTTCAGCTTTGGTACCTGAACCAACGGCGACGATTTCGCCTTCAGCGGGCTTTTCCTTGGCGCTATCGGGGATGATGATCCCGCCAGCAGTCTTTTCTTCGGCCTCTACGCGGCGAACCAGCACGCGATCGTGCAACGGGCGAAAGCTCATGTGGATGTCCTCTCTACATGACAGTTGAATGTACTTGGCACTCTCTGCCTGAGAGTGCCAGCGAGGCGCATATGGGTGCGAGGCTCTGGCCCGTCAAGGCGCGGGGGCGACTCTTTTTGCGGGGTCTAGCCCGGCAACAGCCCAAGCGCCTCACGCCGATGCCAACGCCAGCTGAGCAGCGCCGCCACCACCACCAGTCCGACTGCCAACCCGATCCATACCCCGGTTCCCTCCAGTGGCGTATAGAATCCCAGCCAGATCGCGACGACGAAGCCGATCATCCAATATCCAAACAGCGCAATCAGAAGTGGCATCCGGGTATCCTGCAGTCCGCGCAGCGCGCCAGCCGCCACCGCCTGCGCTCCGTCGAACAGCTGGAACGCCGCAGCGATCACCAGATACTGCACCGCAAAGGCTACCATTGCCGCGTTCTGCGGAGCGGCGGGATCGACGTAGAGCGAGAGGATAAAGCGCGGTGCCGCCATCATCCCGGCGGCCATCACGCCCATGAACAGCACCGAGACCAACAGTGCTGCCCACCCGGCCCGGCCCGCCGCCGCGCGGTCCTGAGCGCCAAAATGATAGCCGACCCGGATTGTCGCGGCCTGGGCAATCCCGAACGGAATCTGAAAGGTCAGCGCGGCCAGATTGAGCGCCAATGTGTGTGCCGCAAGTTCGACCGAGCCGATCCGCCCCATCAGCAGCGCCGCTCCGCTGAACAAACCGGCCTCGGCCAGCACGGTCAGCGCAATCGGGGTGCCAATCACCATGATCTGCCGCAGCCGCTGCCATTCGGGCCGCCACCAGCGGCCAAAGATATGATAGCGCCGCAGCAACCGGTCTTGCCCAATAACCGCGACATAGGCCGCGATCATCGCCAGCGAGGTGATCAGGCTGGAAATTGCCGAGCCTTCGAGGCCCAATGCTGGCATGCCCAAATTGCCGAACACCAGCACCCAGTTGCCGAAGATATTGGTCCCCAGCGCCAGCAGCGTAATTCCCGTGGCATAGGCTGGCTTGCCCAGTGCGGCGACAAATATCCGGAACACGCTGGCCAAAACCATCGGGATCATCGCCCAAGACAGTATCGCAAGGAACTGGCCCGAAAGCGCAGAGATCTGGGCATCCTGGCCACTCGCCAGCAGGATTGCCTCCCCGGAAAAGCCGATCCCCATGCCCAGCAAACCAAATCCGACCGAAACCCACAGGCCCATCCGTACCGTCCGGCGCACTTCGCGCACGGCTGGGCCGCGGCGACCGAGTTCAGCTGCGATCAGCGGCGCACAGGCCCCCGTCAGCCCGGTCATCGCCCACATCGTCAGCCCGAACACCGCGATCCCCAGGCTGGAGGCAGCCAGCGGTTCATCGCCCAGCCGGGCAATGAAGATCACGTCAACCGCGTGGATCAACATCTGCAGCAGGTTGGTCGCCGCCAGCGGCACCGCCAGCCGCAGCGTTGCGCCAAACTCGGTGCGCCAGGGGGTCAAGGCAGGATCGTCAGTCATGCAGCCGGTCCGGTTAGGCGCTGGCGGTGCGGCGGGAAAGGGCTATCCGATCTTGGGCGAACTTCTCCGCCAGCCCGTGCGGTTTTTGCAACGCTTACTGCAACAAAGGCACTTCCCGGCGGCGATCACTGACGGCATAAGGAAAAGGTTCAATTCGCAGCACCCGTGTGGGGCGGTGGACTGCTGTTCAGCTGGAGAGTTCCCTGATGCGCAAGATTTCGACGACCTTCGCCATTGCCGCCCTGACGCTCGCGCTGGGTGCCTGCGGTTCGCCGCCCGAAGACAAGGCTGATACTGCCGCCGCTCCGGCTGCGGACACAGCAGCCCCCGCCGCGGATACCGCCACCCCCGCCGCAACTACGGCAGCGGTGGGCGGCAAGCCTGCAGTCTTTGCGCAATGCGCGACCTGCCACGCGGTTGAGCCGGGCAAGAACGGGGTTGGCCCCAGCCTTGCCGGGGTATTCGGCAAGAAGGCTGGCGGCGTTGCCGGTTTTGCCTATACCGATGCCAACAAGAATTCCGGGTTGACCTGGGACGAAGCGACGCTCGACACCTATCTGACCAACCCGATGAAAATGGTTCCGGGCACCAAGATGACCTTTGCCGGACTTCCCGATGCAGCCAAGCGCAAGGAAGTGATCGAGTACCTCAAGACCTTGAAATAGCCCGAAGGCAAAAAGCTAAGCGATCTTCGGGTCGCGCTGAGGGTCGGAACGCAAGTTCCGGCCCTCTTGCTTTGAGCCGGACTGCGCTGCGCTAATCGATCGCCAGAACCTCCAGCGCGGCTTCATTCCCGCCAAAATCGAGCTCCTCGCCAACCTGCGCGCCAAGCAGCGCCCGGCTGAGCGGAGCCAGAAATGACAGCAGCCTGTTGGCCGGGTCCGCTTCATCGTGGCCAACGATGGTCACCGTATTGTCTTTACCGCCAAGCCGGTAGCGCACCGTCGCACCGAACCGCACCTTATCGCCGCTAGCCTGCGGGCGTAGTTCAGCGGTGGCGAGGCGTTGGCGCCAATAGCGCAGATCACGCAAGACGGCCTTGCGCGCATCGGCATCACTTTCCGGCTGCACAGCAGCCTCAAGCTCGGCAACCCGGGCGGCGATCAGGTCCAGCCCACGCGCGGTAACCAGATTGGGTCCGGGCGGGATCGGAATCTCGAACCTGGGTTCCAGATGCTCCTCATCACTGTCCCGGCGAAACGCTACGCTCATCTGGCACCATCCTTTGGTAGCGGGTGTGAAGCGAACGGTGGCCAACCGCAAACGGAAAAGGGCGGCCCCGAGGGACCGCCCTTCCATCTGCGAGTGCTTCAAGACACCCGCAAAACTGCAAGCGAAGCTTACTTGACTTCGACGGTACCACCAGCAGCGGTGATCTTCGCCTTGATTTCTTCAGCTTCAGCCTTGTTGACGCCTTCCTTGATCGCCTTCGGAGCGGCTTCCACCAGCGCCTTGGCTTCGGTCAGGCCCAGTGCGGTGATCGCACGGACTTCCTTGATGACGGCAATCTTGTTGCCGCCGTCACCGGTCAGGATGACGTCGAATTCGGTCTGCTCTTCAGCAGCTTCGGCAGCAGCGGCAGGAGCCGCGGCAACAGCGACAGCAGCAGCGGCAGAAACGCCCCATGCTTCTTCGAGAGCCTTGGCAAGATCAGCTGCTTCAAGGACGGTCAGCTTCGAAAGTTCTTCAACCAGTTTGGCGATATCGGCCATGATGTTTCACTCCAGATAATGTGTGGCCGGGGCGGGTGCCCCGAAAATCGTTGAATGTGCGTCTTATCAAGCAGCCTTGGCGTAAGCGCCGAAGACCCGTGCCAGCTTGGCCGCCGGAGCGGTGGAAAGCTGAGCGATCTTCGTTGCCGGAGCCTGGACCAGTCCGATGATGGTGCCGCGCAGTTCGTCGAGCGAAGGCATCGAGGCAAGCGCCTTGATCCCGTCCGCATTCAGAACCATCGTCCCCATCGATCCGCCGACGATTTCGAGCTTGTCGTTCGTCTTGGCGAATTCAACGACGGCTTTGGCGGCAGCAACCGGATCAACCGAGCTGGCAAGCGCGGTGGGACCGGTGAGCATATCGCCGAGACCGACGTAATCGGTGTCCTTGATGGCAAGCTTGGCAAGACTGTTCTTCGCAACCTTAAACGACGCGCCGACTTCACGGACCTTCAGGCGCAGGGCAGTGGACTGAGCCACCGTCATGCCGAGGTTGCGGGTGACAACCACCACGCCAACTTCGTTGAAGACCGCGTTGAGCGATGCGACCGATTCGGATTTCTGCGAACGATCCATGCCTAACTCCTTCTACATGGCCGCTTGGAGTAAACTCCGCACGGCCGGCTACGTTTGTCCATGATGCCGGGGCACCATGGGCGAGTCCGTTTGCGATGGGGAAGGAGCCGCGCCGAAACGCGATTGGCACCGCACATTGGCGCAGGCCGAAAATTCTCTGTCCCCGCCTAGGCTGCAAATTAAGAGGGCCCTTGATTTCTCTTGGCCATCAGCAACTGTCTCGGACGGATGACACGGACGCAAGCGCCCGGTCGGAGCGGGCCATTAGCAGGGCGGGTGCGAGAGTCAAGGCAAAGGCGGCGCTTCGGCTCTGCGAAGCGCCGCCCTGGCTGGGACCGGGTCCCGGATCAATCGGCCTGATAGCCCAGCAGATCGCCCGGCTGGCATTCGAGCACTTCGCAGATCGCCTCGAGCGTCGAGAAGCGCATGGCCTTGGCCTTGCCGGTCTTGAGGATGGAAAGATTGGCGAGGGTGATGTCGACCCGCTCGGCCAGTTCGGTCAGCGTCATCCGCCGGGCGTGGAGCAGGTCATCGAGTTTGACTTGGATCGGCATCACACGGTTCCTTCCAGCTCTTCGCGCATTTCAGCGCCGTGGCGGAACACCCGGGCGAGGATGAACAGGATCAGGGTGAGCAGAATAGCGCCGCCATCGACCCCAAATCCCATTTCGGAATGGCCGCCCATTTTTTCGACATAGGGTGCGAACCAAGCCACCATGCCGCCGATCACCAGACCGAGGCCATGTGCCGCAACCGAGATCCAGCCCATCCGGCTGAGCCGCGTTGCATTGTCGGCGCGGAACGGTTCGCCGTCACCGACCGAGCTAACTACGCTGCCCAGTTCCTGAAAGAACCGGTAGCCGAGCATAAGCATGCCCATGATCAGTGCGATGGCGGCAAGCAACAGCCAGTAGGCACCATCTGGTGCGCCGGCTTCGGCAATCTTGGCCAGCACTTCAGCGCGGCCAACGCTCAGCAGCGCGCCTATGCCGATGCCCAGCATCACGATTGCAAAAATGAACACGATCTTGATCAGTATCAGCATCACCTGAACGGCGGCCAACAAGGGGTCATTGTTACGCATTTGCAACGGTTCCTTCCAAATTCAATGGACCGATTCAGGCGAGCGCCGGAACCAGCAAGGTCGTAGCCTGCGCTTCGGGCATGGCCAGCGTGGGAGCCCACAGCGAAACCACCAGAACGGCGGCGAGCAGGGCGGCGAAGGGGGACTTGGTTTTGGTCATTTGTCGAACTCCGGTATGGTTGATATCGACATTCAATAAGGCGAGTCGCGCATATTGTCAAACGATATTATCGTAAAACAATATGCGCGACATCGAATAGCGGAAACCGAGCATTTCTGCAGGCACGCCGAGGCTGAGCATCGCGCCCACCCCGCTTTCCACGTTTGACAGCGCCCCCACCCCCGCCTATAGGCCCGCTTCGCTCGGCGCTTCGAGCACGGCGGGTCCTTGCGCGGGGGCCTTCCTCGGAAGGAAGCACCGGACATTCCATCTGACGCAACAGGCTGCGGGCAGCTTTCCGATTTCGGAAGGCATTTGCCATGCGGCCTTTTTGCTGTCCGGGGATGTTTTCCGCCCGCGCAAAACAGGTTTCAGCGCCGGACCCTTGGATGTTCCTGGGGCGGCACAACAGCGAAGAGGCAAGACCCTCCCATGGCCAAAAAGGCTTCCACGCCCGCTCCCGCCGCAGCTCGCACTGCTGCCAAAAAGCGCATCCGCAAGATCTTCGGTGATATTCACGAAGTGGTGCGGATGCCGAACCTGATTGAGGTTCAGCGCGAATCGTACGAACAGTTCCTGCGTTCCGATCCGTCGATCGGTTATGTCTCGGGTCTGGAAAAGACGCTGCGGTCGGTATTTCCGGTGCGCGACTTTGCCGGAACCAGCGAGCTGGACTTCGTTCATTACGAACTGGAAGACCCCAAGTACGACACCACCGAGTGCCGTCAGCGCGGCATCACCTATGCCGCGCCGATGAAGGTCACGCTGCGCTTGATCGTGTTTGAAGTGGACGCCGAAACTGAAACCCGTTCGGTCCTCGATATCAAGGAACAGGACGTTTACATGGGCGACATGCCGCTCATGACTCACAACGGCACCTTCATCATCAACGGCACGGAACGCGTTATCGTCAGCCAGATGCACCGTTCGCCGGGCGTCCTGTTTGACCATGATCGCGGCAAGACGCATTCTAGCGGCAAGTACCTGTTTGCGGCCCGCGTGATCCCGTATCGCGGTTCGTGGCTCGATTTCGAATTCGACGCCAAGGACATCGTCAACGTCCGGATCGACCGCAAGCGCAAGCTGCCGGTCACCGCGCTGCTCCATGCGCTGGGTCTGGACGACGAAGGCATTCTTGACCACTTCTACCAGACCGTCACCTGGAAGCGCGGTCAGGGCGGCTGGTGCCTGCCCTATGTCGCTGAAACCTGGCGCGGGTCGAAGCCGGCCTTTGACATCGTCGATGCCAAGAGCGGTGAAGTGATCTTCCCGGCCGGAACCAAGATCACCCCGCGCGCCGCCAACAAGGCGGAAAAGGATGGCCTGGCCGAACTGCTGATCCCGACCGAGGAAATCTTCGGCCGCTATTCGGCGCATGACCTGATCGACGAGAGCACGGGCCGGATCTGGATCGAAGCGGGCGATGAAGTCAGCCCTGAAAACCTCGAAGCGCTCGACAAGGCCGGGATCGACCAGCTCGAACTGCTCGACATCGACCACGTTTCGACCGGCGCCTGGATCCGCAACACGCTGAAGGCCGACAAGGCCCCCGACCGCGATCACGCACTGGCCGATATCTATCGCGTCATGCGCCCCGGTGAACCGCCGACGCGCGAAACCGCTGAAGCACTGTTCGAAGGCCTGTTCTTCGACGCTGACCGCTATGACCTGTCGGCCGTGGGCCGCGTCAAGCTCAACATGCGCCTCCAGCTCGACGCCGAAGACACCATCACCACGCTGCGGACCGAGGATATCCTCGCCGTGGTCAAGGAACTGGTCAATCTGAAGGACGGCAAGGGCGACGTCGATGACATCGACAACCTTGGCAACCGCCGGGTCCGCTCGGTCGGCGAACTGCTGGAAAACCAGTACCGCGTCGGCCTGCTCCGCATGGAACGCGCGGTCAAGGAACGGATGAGCTCGGTCGACGTTTCGACCGTGATGCCCAACGATCTGATCAACGCCAAGCCAGCCGTTGCCGCGGTTCGCGAATTCTTCGGCTCCTCGCAGCTGTCGCAGTTCATGGATCAGACCAACCCGCTGTCGGAAGTCACCCACAAGCGCCGCGTTTCGGCACTTGGGCCGGGCGGTCTGACCCGCGAGCGCGCCGGTTTCGAAGTCCGCGACGTTCACCCGACCCATTATGGCCGGATCTGCCCGATTGAAACGCCGGAAGGCCCGAACATCGGTCTGATCAACTCGCTGTCGACCTTCGCCCGCGTCAACAAGTACGGCTTCATCGAAACCCCGTACCGCAAGGTGATCGACGGCAAGGTGACCGGCGATGTGGTCTATCTTTCGGCAATGGAAGAGCAGAAGCACGTTGTGGCGCAGGCCTCGGCTGAAACCAACGCCGATGGCTCGTTCGTCGAAGAACTGATCTCGGCCCGTGACAGCGGCGAATTCGTGATGGCGCCGCGGGCTACCGTGACGCTGATGGACGTCAGCCCCAAGCAGCTGGTTTCGGTTGCTGCCTCGCTGATCCCGTTCCTGGAAAACGATGACGCCAACCGCGCTCTGATGGGCTCGAACATGCAGCGTCAGGCCGTGCCGCTGGTGCGCGCCGAAGCGCCGTTTGTCGGCACCGGGATGGAAGAAACCGTAGCGCGCGATTCGGGCGCTGCGATTGGCGCGCTGCGCGGCGGGATTGTCGATCAGGTCGACGCCACCCGCATCGTGATCCGCGCCAGCGGCGATATCGAACCCGGCCAATCGGGCGTTGATATCTACCGCCTGCAGAAGTTCGAACGCTCCAACCAGTCAACCTGCATCAACCAGCGTCCGCTGGTGAAGGTCGGTGACGTGATCGAAGCTGGCAGCATCATCGCTGACGGTCCTTCGACCGAACTGGGCGAACTGGCGCTGGGCCGTAACAGCCTGGTCGCGTTCATGCCGTGGAATGGCTACAACTACGAAGACTCGATCCTGATCAGCGAACGCATCGTCAAGGATGACGTGTTCACCTCGATCCACATCGACGAATTCGAAGTCATGGCCCGCGACACCAAGCTGGGGCCAGAAGACATCACCCGTGACATTCCCAACGTCGGCGAGGAAGCGCTTCGCAACCTCGACGAAGCGGGCATCGTCTATGTCGGCGCCGAAGTGCATCCGGGCGACATTCTGGTCGGCAAGATCACGCCAAAGGGCGAAAGCCCGATGACCCCGGAAGAAAAGCTGCTGCGCGCAATCTTTGGCGAAAAGGCCAGTGACGTGCGTGACACCTCGCTCCGTCTGCCCCCGGGCGTTGCCGGAACGATTGTCGATGTGCGCGTGTTCAACCGCCACGGTATCGAAGTCGATGACCGTACCCGCGCGATCCAGAACGAGGAAATCGAACGCCTCGCCAAGGACCGCGAA
>Ga0209480_10003223_pt1 | contig 10732 bp, 12 predicted proteins | sample JI61114C2DNA_FD_187501 | JGI IMG/M metagenome (GOLD analysis project Ga0209480, IMG submission 187501) | Wastewater effluent complex algal communities from Wisconsin, to seasonally profile nutrient transformation and Carbon sequestration -... | ecosystem: Engineered > WWTP > Effluent > Algae...
AAAACCTATAAAAACACAAACGGCAGCAGGGATATCCCTGCTGCCGTTTAATACATTACTTTTATCCTTTAAAACCGTATCACTTTTTTAGGACGTCACAATTTTTTTTCTTTTTTCTAACCTGTCAATTTTGAGTTTTGACTTTTAACTTCAATCATTTCCCCGCCAATACAAAATTCATTGTAGGACTAGGTTTGGTGCTCAAACTAGGGAAAATGGTTGTATTGGTAATGGGGTCAGTATATTCATCTGCTAAGAAACTATCGCCGTAGGCTTTTACATAAATGGTTTGACCTTTTTTGAAACCCAGGTTCTCAAAAAAGCGAGTGGTTAAGTTAAAATCATTCAATTGTGAAGCAGCCCCACTACTCCTTACTTTTACTTCTGCTAAATAATTTGTAGAATTAACATTGCCATTATCACTAAAGAATAAACGTATATATTTTTCTTTTCCAGAGGGATTGTTAAAGACAGGATCAATATGAACACCAGTTACACCCGCAGCTTGAATAGCTGCGTTAAATGGCGTGATCACTAAATTGCTTACAGCGATGCTTGAATTTACAGCCATGGATTCACTTTTAGAAATAACAGTGGTAGCATGGTTGGTAGCAGCATGATAGAGCCCCATGATTTTACCAGTTCCATATCCTTGCTTGGTATAACTGATATCGTAAGTGCCATATGGTATACTATCTAAGGTCCATTTTCCATCTATGCCTGTATTGGTGCTAACGGTGCTATTGTCAATACTTACGGTAACACCACTCATATCTGTTTGGCGGTTGCCTTCTTCATCGTATAATAAGATCATACCTTGAATGTTGGCTCTGTTTTGTTGTGCCAAAACAACATCAGGAACGGCAATGCTGTTATTTCCGCTGTCTTTACCACAGCCCATTGCAAGGACTATTAAAATGGCGAAGGATTTTTTCATGTTTGTTTTTTAAAGTTTGTCTATTGATGAAATGGAAAATTACGAAATCGTTATTGGATTCAAAAAGGAGATGCACCCTGATTTAACATCGCCGGAACGGCAAATAAAACAGTGCCCTTTGATGCTTCTTTCAATTGCCATGGATTTAAATATGGAACTTCCATTTTATATATCCCAGCCCCAAAAACTAAAAAAAGGGCTAGCCAAATGGCTATTTTGACCAAAATCGGGGATTTTTAAGCCTGAAACCCCCAATTTTAGGGCTAATTTCCTTTGTAAATCCCGTCTTTTCCTTACCTTCGCAGCCCCGAATTTTAAACCATCGGGGTTATTTTATGCAATTTTTCTTGAAACAATTAAATGCAGATGCACAGGAGAACGCCGCAGCTTCAGAAGCTGTTGAAGTTCCTACTGCAACAACAAATGCACCTGTGGCTGAAGCACCTACAGCGGTTGTGGAAGCACCTGTTGCTGTTGAAACAGCACACGATGACTTTGACTGGAGTATCGACAAACGAAACGTAAGTTCTTATGCCGAAACTGAACGTTTAAAGTATGACAAAGTTTACGATGAAACCTTTGTACAAATTGCCGATGGCGAGATTGTTAGAGGTGGTGTTGTAGCATTGACCAAAACTGACGTGGTAATCAACATTGGCTTTAAGAGCGATGGTTTGGTTTCACTAAACGAATTCCGTGACGTGCCAGGCTTGAAAATTGGTGACGAAGTGGAAGTAATGGTAGTTGAAAAAGAAGACAGGGGCGGTAACTTGCACCTGAGCCGTAAATCTGCTCGCATCTTCCGTGCTTGGGAAAGAATTGTGGAAGTACACAAGACTGGTGAAGTTATCACTGGTACTGTTACTAGCAAAACCAAGGGTGGTTTGATTGTAGACGTATTTGGCATGGAAACTTTCTTGCCAGGTTCTCAGATTGACGTTAAACCTGTAACTGACTACGATCAGTTTGTAGGAAAAACTATGGAGTTCAAAGTGGTTAAGATTAACGAAGCCATTAAGAATGCCGTAGTATCTCACAAAGCACTGATTGAAAGTGATATTGAAGCACAACGTGCCGAAATCATGAGCAAACTAGAAAAAGGACAAGTATTGGAAGGTGTGGTGAAAAACATCACAGACTTTGGTGCTTTCATGGATCTTGGTGGCTTAGATGGTTTGTTGTACATCACCGATATTTCATGGGGCCGTATCTCTCACCCAAGCGAAGTGGTGAAGATGGACCAGAAATTACAAGTGGTTGTATTGGACTTCGACGACGACAAAAAACGTATCAGTCTTGGTCTGAAACAATTGACTCCACATCCTTGGGACGTGTTGCCTGAAGGTTTGTCTGAAGGATCAGTTGTAAAAGGTAAAGTGGTAAATATTGAAGATTACGGTGCATTCTTAGAAATTCAGCCTGGTGTTGAAGGTCTGGTTCACGTATCTGAAATCACTTGGGCTAATACCCCAATCAACGCTAAGGAATTCTTCAAATTAGGAGATGAGTACGAAGCTAAAGTGGTTACCCTTGACAAAGACGCAAGGAAAATGAGCTTGAGTATCAAACAAATGAGCCAAGATCCTTGGAGTACTATTGAAAACAAATTCCCTGAAAACAGTAAGCACAAAGGTTTGGTGAAAAACATCACTCCTTATGGCGTATTTGTTGAATTGGAGCCAGGTATTGGTGGTATGATACACATCAGCGACTTAAGCTGGTTGAAGCGTTTCAATCACCCAACTGACTACACTAAAGTTGGAGAATACATTGATATCATTATCCTAAGCATTGATAAGGAAAACCGCAAATTGCAACTGGGTCACAAGCAATTGGAAGAAGATCCTTGGAATGCACTAGAAGATACATTTGCTGTAGGAACTGTTCATGAAGGAACTGTTACCCGCAAAGATGACAAAGGTGCTTTGGTACAATTACAGTATGGTTTAGAAGGATTCACTCCTAACCGTCACCTGAACAAGGAAGATGGTTCTACAGTGAAAGCTGACGAAACTACACAGTTTGTTGTGATCGAGTTTGATCGTAACGAAAAGCGTATTGTATTGAGCCACGCTCGTATCTGGGAACAACAAGTAGCTGAAGTGAAAGAAACTGCTAAAAAAGAAGCAAAAGCTGAATCTGAAAGCACTAAGAAAGCTGTTAAAAACATCCAAGCCAAGGTTGAAAAAACAACTTTGGGTGACCTGAGCGCACTTGCCGAAATCAAGGCAAAATTGCAGGAAGGCGAAGGAGATAAGCAATAATTCCTGTTTGAATCAGTCAAAAGGCTGTTCCGCTTAGGTGGAACAGCCTTTTTAGGTAATTCTTAACTAGGATTTGGCCCAAACCAAGATCCAAGTTTATATATTGCCCGATAATAACTAATTTTGCAAACTTGTATGAATAGGATCCTCATTTTATTGTTTTCGGTTCTGGTACTCGGCAGCTGCTCCAACAAGTTCTCCAAGATTGTGAAGAGCAAGGATTACGAGTACAAGCATAAGATGGCGGACCAGTATTACGAGCAAAAGAATTACGGATACGCACAACAGCTCTTTGAAGACATTTTTCCCTATATCAAGGGCACTCCCGGATACGAAGAGGCTTATTATAAATTTGCCTATTCCTATTACTACCAGAAGGATTATCTAAATGCAGAGAATCTTTTCAAAAGTTTTGTGGAGAGTTTTCCTAACAGTGCCAAAGTGGAAGAATGTGATTACATGCGGGCTTACTGCTATTTTAAGCAGTCTCCCAAAATTGACCTTGATCAAACCAATACCAATAAGACCATTGGTCTGATGCAAACTTTTATCAATACCCACCCTAGTTCTCCTAGAGGAAAAGAGGCGGCTGATATTATTGACAAGTGTAGGGAGAAATTGGAAGCCAAAGATTATAAGAGTGCTGGTTTGTATTACAACCTAGGATTCTATAAGGCCGCGGCCATTGCCTATGGAAATGTGTCTGATAATTTTCCAGACAGCAAAAAGGCGGATGAGTACAAGCTGCAAGTAATTAAGTCTTATTTCAAATATGCTGAAATGAGCTATGAAGACAAGCAATTGGCACGCTATGAAAAAGTGTTGTCAGAATGTGCCGACTTCTCAGAGCGATTCAGCGAAAGCAAATACCTGGCAGAAGTGGCCAAAATAAAAACACAAACAAATAACTTTATCAAAAACCTGAAAAAATGAGCAAATTAAGAAGGCAAATGAGCGCTAACACTGCCAGCGTTGTTGAAACCAAAAGCCTGATTGAGATCAAAGGAAAAACAGGTAATTTGTACGAATCCATTGCCATCATTGCAAGAAGGGCTAACCAAATTAATATTTCTTTGCGTGAGGAATTGCATAATAAACTAGAAGAATTTGCTAGCCACACTGACTCTTTAGAAGAAATTCACGAAAACAAAGAGCAAATAGAAATCTCTAGGGCTTATGAAAAAATGCCTAATCCAGCTATCTTGGCAACCCAAGAGTTCATGGAAAACAAAATCTACCATAGAAGAAATAACGAGAACGACCTGTTCCGTTAATAGATAAAATTTATGTAAATACCTAAAACGACAGCATTTGCCTGTCGTTTTTTGTTATTTTCAAGTCTAACTAGAAACCATGTTGCAAGGAAAAAAAATCTTATTGGGAATTACGGCCAGTATTGCCGCCTACAAATCTATCCTATTGGTTAGGTTGTTGGTAAAAGCTGGTGCAGAAGTAAGGGTAATCATGACCCCTGCCGCAAAAGATTTTGTATCTCCCTTGGTCTTGTCAACGCTGACCAATCATCCCGTGTTAATAGAGCTTTCCGGTACCGAAGGATGGTCTAATCACGTGGAGTTAGGCCGTTGGGCAGACTTATTTGTGATAGCGCCTTTAAGCTGTAATAGTTTGGCAAAAATGGCCAATGGTCAATGCGATAATCTATTAATGGCAAGCTATCTTTCTGCAACCTGTCCGGTGATGGTGGCACCCGCCATGGATGAAGACATGTGGCAGCATAATAGCACCAAAAGGAATTTGCAGACCCTACATAACGACGGTATTTATATTATGCCCGTTGAAACAGGAGAATTGGCCAGTGGTTTATTTGGTCCGGGTAGAATGGCTGAACCCGAAACCATTTTACATGCAATGATTAGTAGATTTTTTAGAAAAGATAGTTTGAAAGGTAAGCGTGCATTGGTTACAGCTGGTCCTACATTTGAAGCCATTGACCCCGTTAGATTTATAGGCAATCATTCCTCCGGACAAATGGGCTTTGCACTAGCTGAAGCCTTGTATTTGCAAGGTGCAGATGTGGTTTTGGTAACTGGTCCAACAGCACTTACTCCGGCCTTTGCGGGCATTGGATTGGTAAGGGTAGTTAGCGCAGCAGAAATGTTTGAAGCTTGTAATCGAGTGTTTGACAATATGGATATTGCTATATTATCTGCGGCTGTTGCCGATTATAAAATGGAGCATATCGCGGAGCAAAAAATCAAAAAGACAAACACAGATCCCACTTTACAATTGGTGAAAACAAAGGATATTTTGGCCCATTTGGGTGCGTCTAAAAAGCCTGGTCAATTTGTAGTAGGTTTTGCACTGGAAACTGAGAACGAATTGGAGAATGCACAGAAAAAACGCTTGGCCAAAAATGCCGATGCCATTGTACTCAATTCACTCAATGACAAAGGAGCAGGTTTTGGAAGTTCGCAAAATCAAGTAACCATTCTTGACCAAGATGGGGCAGGATTATTCATTCCCCTGGTTTCAAAAACCGTTGTAGCAGAGCAAATTGTTTCATACATTGTATCCAAGACTCATGCATAAGAAAGTATTCATATTGTTTGCAGCTTGTCAATTGTTGGTTCTTGGAGCAGCTGCTCAGGAACTCAATGCCCGCGTAACCGTAATCTCCAATAGGGTAGGTACAACAGTAGATAGAAAGATATTCACCAGCTTACAACAGCAATTAACCAATTTGCTGAATACCCGCAAGTGGACCAATGAAACCTACAAAGTACAGGAGAAAATTGATTGTAGTTTTATCATCAATATAGAACAGGTAGTTGAGCCCAATATTTACAAAGCAACGCTTACGGTGCAAGCTGCAAGACCCATTTTTAATGCCTCTTATAAGTCAGCCATTGTGAATTACCAAGACGCAGATTTAACTTTTAAATACATAGAATTTCAGCCGGTAGAGTTCAATGAAAATAGGGTACAAGGTAATGATGCATCTGCTGCCAATCTAACAGCTGTGATTGCTTTTTATGCTTATTCTATTATTGGTTTGGATAATGATTCTTTTAGCCCTAAAGCTGGGGAGATTCAGTTTAATAAAGCACTGAATGTAGTGACCAATGCACCCGAGGGAAAAAATATTGCAGGTTGGCGCATCTTTGATGGTTTGCGCAATAGATACTGGCTCAATGAAAACCTCACTAATAGTAAATACAATATTATCCATGATGTGATCTATACCTATTATCGTGCAGGTATGGACAAGTTGTATGATAATGAAACAGAAGCTAGGGGTAATATTTTACAAGCTTTAATTCAATTGCAAGCATTTAATAAAGAGAACCCCAATACCATGATCCTGCAATTTTTCATGCAAGGAAAATACCAAGAATTGGTGGGCATTTTTAAAAATGCATCGGGTGCCGAAAAAGCTAGGGCCCTTGAAATATTGAGTGAGATAGATATTGTGAATTCAAGCAAATACAAACAAGCATTGCAATGAGTAGGAAATGGATAATCTTATTGGGCATTTGCTTTTCTATCTTGGCTTGTAAAAAGACACCCAAGGACCAAGTAATTTTGCCAATCAATACCATGAAACTAGCCATGTGGGATATGATGCGGGCAGATGAATGGTTTACACAAACCACGCTCAAAGACACCCTCTACTTGCGCAAAAAAGAGAATATCCAATTGTATGAGCAAGTTTTTGCTATACACGGTACTACGCGCAAACAGTTTTACAATAGTTATAAGTATTATGAAACACATCCCAAAGAATTCAAGGAATTAATGGATTCCATTTATGCTTTTAAGGAAAGGGAGAAAGCCCCCCCAATACCACCCCCTGTTAAAATTCCAAAGAGCCAACGCTAACAATCATTAGTTTTTCTAACTTCGGGCCATAATGATTGCCCATGAATAAAGTATATACCAGCGCTGCATTAGCCATTGCAGATATTCCTTCCCATGCAACACTGATGCTAGGAGGGTTTGGTTTAAATGGCATTCCTGAAAACTGTATCAAAGCCTTAGTAGACAAAGGCATTAATGGTCTTACTTGTATTTCAAACAATGCAGGTGTAGACGATTTTGGATTGGGCTTGCTTTTGCAAACCAAGCAGATTAAAAAAATGATCAGTAGTTATGTAGGGGAGAACGCAGAATTTGAAAGACAACTCTTGAGCGGAGAACTAGATGTAGACCTAGTACCACAGGGAACACTGGCCACCCGTATACAAATGGCTGCCATGGGAATTCCTGCTTTTTTTACTCCAGCTGGCTATGGTACAGAAATTGCTCAAGGAAAAGAGGTTAGGGAATTCAATGGTAAAATGCATTTAATGGAACTAGCATTGCACGCAGATTTTGCATTGGTAAAAGCTTGGCGTGGAGACCATTTGGGCAATTTGCAGTTTAGAAAAACCACCAGAAATTTTTCTACTTCCATGGCAAAAGCGGGAACCATTACCATTGCTGAAGTAGAAGAGTTAGTTGCGCCTGGAGCAATAGATCCTGATGATGTTCATGTGGCGGGAGTCTATGTGCACCGCATCTTTCAGGGTAGCAACTATGAAAAAAGAATTGAACGCAGAACCGTGCAAATTCCATCATCCCATTAAACCTATCTTATGGCACTTGACAAATATGGCATAGCCAAACGCATTGCGCAGGAGCTGCGCGATGGTATGTATGTAAACCTTGGCATTGGGATTCCCACTTTGGTAGCCAATTATATTCCAGAAGGCATGGATGTATTTTTTCAAAGTGAAAATGGCATTTTAGGTATGGGACCTTATCCAACTGAAGAGACCATTGATGCGGACCTAATTAATGCGGGTAAAGAAACAGTAACCTTGATCAAGGGAGGCGCTTTTTTTGACAGTGCTGAAAGTTTTGGCATGATTAGAGCAGGCAAGATAAACCTGACCGTTTTAGGGGCTATGGAAGTAAGTGATGTTGGTGATATTGCCAATTGGAAGATCCCCGGCAAAATGGTGAAGGGTATGGGTGGCGCTATGGACTTAGTGGCCAGTGCCAAAAATATTATTGTAGCCATGATGCATACCAATCCCAAAGGGGAGAGTAAATTATTACCCCAGTGCAGTTTACCCCTTACAGGCATTCAATGTGTCAAAAAAATTGTGACAGAACTAGCCGTTCTAGAAATTGGCCCTGAAGGTTTTATCTTACTTGAAAGGGCTCCCGGGGTTTCTGTAGCTGAGATTGTGGCAAAAACTGCAGGAAGGTTACAAGTACCTGAACTGGTTCCAGAAATGGTCATTTGAGCCATTTAAACCTTTCATTGGAAAAATTGTTTCTGCTTTCGTAATAAGCAATGACCATTTGCATGGGTTGTTGACGTATTTTGCAGCACTTAAAAATTTTACCATGAGCATTCAAGTTGGCGAAAAAGCCCCCGTATTATCCTTGTTTGATACAGAGAAAAATCAAGTTGCTTTAGGAGCATCTGACAAAAACACCGTTGTGTTGTTTTTTCCTCTGGCTTTCACCGGTGTTTGCACCGCTGAATTGTGCAATATTCGCGACAATATTGCCTTATACAACAATACCAATGCAACTGTATTGGGTGTTTCTGTGGATTCCCTATTTACACTGGGTAAATTCAAAGAAGAACAAAAATTAAATTTCCCCTTGTTGAGCGACTTCAATAAGGATGCTGCAAAAGCATTTGGCGTTTTGTATGAAACCTTTCCTGCATTTGGTATGCAAGGGGTAAGCAAACGTGCCGCTTTTGTTATAGACAAAGAAGGAGTAGTGCGTTATGCAGAAGTTTGTCCTACACCGGGTGACTTGCCTAGCTTTACTGCCATCCAAGAATGTTTGGCTGGATTAAACTAATTCATTGGAATTACTAGGGCCTCGTGCAAACAGCACGAGGCCTTTTTATGTTAAAAAATCGGCAATATTGTTTTATTTAACAATGTTTTGCTAATTTTCCATTGAAAACCAATAGCTGGGAAAGCTTATGAAGTATTTATACACGCTATGTTTAATGATCTTACTAGTTGTTGGCAGCAGTTTTGTTGCTGACAATGAGACCAATTTGGTCACTAGTACCAAGATCATGCGTGTTTATCCCAACCCTGCTACTTCCTATATCATTTTTGAGTTTGACAAATCGGTAGACAAGACTTACAGCTTGCAAATCTTTGCCTTTTTTGGAAAGAAAATGACCGAACAAAGATTAACGGATACCAAATTGAATATCACCCTAGATGACAATTACCTACGCGGTTTGTACATCTATCAATTGCGTGATCAAACTGGAAAAATTGTTGAATCCGGTAAGTTTCAAGTAAACAAATAAGTAGTTTTTTTTTGCGCCAGTGTTTGCTATCTATCGCAAACTTCTACTATCAAGAATTTGAGGTAATTGGTATTTTCCATTCCCCAAATAATGGGATGGTCAGAGCTTTGAGCCTGAAACACCACTTGTCTAATTCTTTTGCGTGCGTCCTTTGCCGCTTGGTCAATAGCAGACAAAAACATTTCTGGATTTACCAAATTGGTACAGCTAGACGTAACAAGGAAACCCCCGTTGCGTAAGAGTTTCATGCCACGCAAATTAATTTCTTTATAGCCGGTAATGGCTTTGCCAATGCTCTCCCTGCTCTTGGTAAATGCAGGTGGATCCAACATGACTACATCATATTTGCGACCGTCTTTGCCCCATTGTTTGAGTACATCAAAAGCATTCATGGCTTCAAATTTGCAAATACTATCTAGCCCATTTAAAGTCGCATTTTTATTGGCTTGTGCTACGGCATTTTCAGAAATGTCTAAACCCAAAACAGATTTAGCACCATAAGCAGCAGCGTGAATTTCAAAAGTACCAGTATAGGTAAATGCACCCAATACATCGGCGCCTTTGACAATGTTTTGAATGGCTCTGCGATTATCCTGTTGGTCTAAAAAGTAGCCTGTTTTTTGACCATTTTCAAGATCCACCAAGAACTTTAAACCGTTCTCTACAATTTGAATATTGGTGTCAAAAGGAGCAGACAAAAATCCTTTTTGTAGAGGTAATCCTTCTAGCTGTCTTACTGGAACATCATTGCGTTCATAAATCCCCTTGGGGCTAAAAATAGTTTCCAAACTACGCACAATGGCATCCTTCCAGCGGTCCATGCCCAAAGACAGGGTCTGGATCACAAAATAATCATTGAATTTATCAATGATCAGTGCGGGTAGTTCATCGGCCTCGCCAAAAACTAAACGGCAATTCTCCGTATAACCCAGTTTTTGTCTATAGGCCCAAGCTTTGGCTATTTTTTGATGAAAAAAAGCCTCGTCAATGGTTTCTTGTTTGCGGGTAAGCAAACGAACCAAGATCTGGGATTGGGGGTTGATATAGCCCCTTCCAGCGTATTTTTCAGCACTATAATACACGTCTACTATATCTCCAGCCACCACATCACCCTCAATTTTTTCTACTTCGTTGCCATATACCCAGGGATGACCATTGGCAATCCTTGGCGCGATTTTCTTTCTGAGATACAGTTTTGTCATTCGGCAAAGATAGGTGAAGCGTTTCTCCTGTCAT
>Ga0209480_10003228_pt1 | contig 10727 bp, 9 predicted proteins | sample JI61114C2DNA_FD_187501 | JGI IMG/M metagenome (GOLD analysis project Ga0209480, IMG submission 187501) | Wastewater effluent complex algal communities from Wisconsin, to seasonally profile nutrient transformation and Carbon sequestration -... | ecosystem: Engineered > WWTP > Effluent > Algae...
TAGACTTTTTTACGTCTTATGGATATGCTGTCGTAATTATTGATGTACGCGGAACCGGCGCATCTTATGGCACACGGCATATGGAATTCAGTCCGGAAGAAGTGGAAGACGGCAGAGAAATTGTGGACTGGATTATCAGTCAGCCCTGGAGCAATCAAAAAGTGGGCTCGACCGGAATTTCTTATTTAGGAACTACGGCAGAAATGTTGCTTGTGAATAAGCATCCGAATGTGAAAGCCTGTATTCCGCGAAGCAGCATTTTCGATCTATATAATGATATTGCTTTTCCCGGTGGTGTGCGTCACGGCAAGTTTATTGAAGTCTGGCGCGACACCACTTTATCGCTCGATAAAAATAATCTGAAATATATCGGAGCCGTTGCCAATGCGGTCATCAAAAATCCGAAACCGGTAAAAGCAGATACAAAAGCGGAACAATATAAAACGGCACACGCTCAGCATCAAAGCAATTTTGATATCTTTTCCGGCATGTACAAAATCACCTTCAGAAATGACATTCATCCTGATTTAGGAAGAAGCATCAATGAGTTTTCTGTTCATCATTACAAAGATAAAATCGAGCAATCTAACACACCGATCTATCGAATTGGTGGCTGGTATGACGGAGCTCTTGCTAATTCTGCTATCAAAGGATTCTTAAGCACCAAAAATTCTGTCAAATTATTAGTAGGCCCATGGGATCATGGTCCTGCACAAAACATTTCACCGTTTGTCTATTCCAACGTTAAAAAATTTTCTGTTTGGGAAGAGATGCTGCGGTTTTTTGATTTCCATTTAAAAGACATTGATAATGGCATTATGGATGAACCGCCTATCGCCTATTATGCTATGGGTAAAGAGCAATGGCGACATGTGTACGACTGGATGCCGCATGACTCTAAATACAAAACATTTTTGTGCTCTGCAGATAAAAAACTTATTGAAAAAAATAAAGATAAAACGGAGGGTTGCCTGCATTATGCTATTGATAAAAAATTTGGAACCGGCGGCGGTGCAAGATGGAACAGCTTAACCGTAAAATACAGATACAACAGACGAATTGCCTATAACGACTGGACAAGACGCACTAAAAATTTATTACATTTTACATCCGAGCCCTTAACGAAGAATATGGAACTCACGGGACATGCAACGGCTGAGATTTATCTGAGTTCGGATGCTAAAGATGTGCAGTTGTTTGTGTATATTTCTTCGGTGGATAAATTTGGTAAAGCAACGCATATAACGGAAGGACAATTTCGTGGTTTACACAGAAAAGAATCCACTAAAAAATCGCCTGTACCAACCTTTGCACCTTATCACACATTCAACAAAGAAGATGCAATGGGATGGATTCCGAACAAAGTAGAAAAAATACATTTTGAATTAATTCCGACTTCTCACTTAATAAAAAAAGGAGAACGAATACGGATTTCCATTGCCGGTGCGGATGTCGACCATTTTGATGAAATAGATGAAAAGACAAGCAATCCGTCATCTATGCAATTATTTTGCACCAACGAATTTCCTTCACAAATACATTTGCCATTAATGGTTGTTTAAAATTAAACACATGAAAAAGACATTACCAGCCTCAGGATTAACAAAAACAGAAATCTACCAGCAATGGGATGATTATACTAAAGATGATATGCTTTGGAAAGAAGGAAAATTCTTCGGGTACGTCTATTATCCTGGTGATGAATATTATAGCGTTATCAAGGAAGCTTATGCTGCATTCTCTGCTACCAATGCATTGAATCCGGCCGTGTTTCCGAGTTTAAAAAACATGGAAAATGAAGTGGTGCAAATAACCGCTTCATTCTTGCATGGTGATGAAAGTGTTAGCGGCACAATGACTTCCGGCGGTACGGAAAGTATTTTCATGGCGGTGAAAGCAGCGAAAGAATGGGCCAGACTACACAAACAAACGAAGAACCCACTGATATTGCTGGCAGAAACTGCACATCCTGCATTTTGCAAAGCGGCAGACACGATGGAATTTAATTATAGATTGATAAAAGTGGATGCTGAATATAAACTCGATTTGGACGACTTAAAAAAACATTTATCAACGGATGTGGTATTGATAGTTGGCTCTGCGCCATCGTATCCGCAAGGTGCCATAGATCCAATTCAGGAAATAGCTGTGATTGCAAAAAAACACAAGTGTTTATTCCATGTTGATGCCTGTGTAGGTGGTTTTATTTTACCTTTTTTAAAAATGGAAGGGGTGGATTTGCCAAAATTTGATTTTGAAATTGATGGCGTAACGTCTATGTCGGCTGATGTACACAAGTATGGATATGCGGCTAAAGGTGCCTCCGTGGTGCTGTATAAAAATGCAGATTTGCGCAAGGGACAGTTTTATGTGAAGACTGACTGGAGTGGTGGTATTTATGGTTCTCCTTCATTTATGGGCACGCGCGGTGGCGGCCCAATTGCTGCAGCCTGGACTGCATTAAATCATATTGGTGAAGATGGTTACAGACGCATGGCTAGAGAAACTTACGAAGAAACAATTTTCATCAAACAAAAAATTCAGGAAGAAATTAAAGATTTAAAAATTCTTGGAAATCCGAAAGCAACTTTGTTTGCCTTCGCATCCGATACGATAGATGTTTATGAAGTAGCAGATGAACTGGCTGAACTCGGCTGGACCATCAACCGACAACAGCTGCCTGCCAGTTTACACGTATTGCTGAATTACATACATGTTGGAAAAGGTGAACAATTTGTAAATGACCTGAAAACTGCCGTACAAAAAGCAAAACGTTTTTCCATGGTGCATCTAAAAAACAACATTCAGGTTGGTGCGGTAAAAAGCCTGAAAAAAATCCTGAATGAGAAACAATTTACAAGCTTAACACAACGCTTTTCAGGCGGCGATGGTCCGGAAAGTAAACGGAAAGCTGCCATGTATGGCATGATGAGTGAATTATCCGGCAGTGGCTCACTGAAAGATATGGTAGTTGATTTTCTGGATAAACTGTATAAACCAGAAGATAAAAAAGCATAGATTTGCACCTATCTAAGCTTCCTAAAGGAAGGAATAAAATAGCACTATGAAAAAACATATTCCAAATTCATTAACCTTACTAAATTTATTTAGCGGTTGTTGTGGTATTGTTGCCTGTTTGCAACATCAATATACATTAGTGCCTATATTTATTGGCATTTCCTTATTAGCAGATTTTTTAGATGGTTTTGTAGCTCGTTTATTAAAAGTAAAGTCTGACTTAGGTGCGCAATTAGATTCATTGGCGGATATGACAACGTTTGGTGTCTTGCCAGGCATTATGTTGTTAAGCATAATCAACTATAAAGTGAATTTGATTACCGGAACTCCATCACCTGAAGTAAACAATATTTTTGCCGGTGATTTATTGCCTTTAACAGGATTTGTTTACACGGTTTTTGCATGTTTACGTTTGGCAAAATTCAACATTGACACACGTCAAACCATAGATTTTATTGGCCTAAATACACCATCCGGAGCCATTTTTATATTAGGATTTTACATGCAGTTTTTTACAGACTGGCAATTCAGAACTAACTGGGATTTTTCCATTTATGCAAAGCTTGCAGCCATGATTATTCCGTTTATACTGGCATTTTTACTGGTTGCGGAGTTCAGAATGTTCAGCTTAAAGGGAAATCCATTTAGCTGGAAACAAAATAAATTCAGAGTCTTATTATTATTGTGCGCTATACCACAACTTATTTTTTTAAAATGGTTAGGATTGAGTACAGTTATTTTGAGTTATATCTTGTTTGCATTCATTCATAATACAACTGAAAAATCTGCAACTAAGTAAGCTGCTCTTTTATTTTTTCTTCCAACCATTGTTTTTCTAAAACTACGGTAGATTTCTTAAATGCTTCATATACTTGCTGTGCTTGTTTTTTAGTATTTATGGCAAGCAAAGAATTCAGATTCTTTAAAAAAGCTTTATTGATAATTACATGTGATTCCGCTATCGTATTTTTGATTGAAATAAATTTTTTAAATGAATCCATACCGGAAATCAGCACATTATAATAACTCTTATTTTTTAACATCATTTCGTAATATGTTTTTAATAAAAGCCGTCTCTGTGCAATATTATAATAAATATCATTCTGTTTTGTGCTGAGTAAAGTCTTTATAACTTCATCATACATTCTCTTTTCAAAATACAAACATGCTTTGTTAAAATTGTATGTTTCTTCTTTTAAATCATCTATCAGAAAATCTTTGTACGTTTCCAGAAACAGTTCTGCTTCCTTAATTTTCTTTGTCTTCAATGATGCATTGATATAATTTTTGTAAGTTGCCGCAGAAATTTTACCAAATTGATTCAGTATCAAATTTAACTCAATAAATATATGGTAGATACGCAATTGCTGTTCATAATAAACTGAAAAACCTGCATTATTTTTTTGAATGGTAAAATTTAGCAGTAGCTTTAAAATATCACGACTTTCTTCCGGTGCAAACTTGTGTAAATTACTTTCAATAATCAGCATCGCTTCAAAAAAATACGATTCATCATTTTGTTTAAACAACTGATTAATTAGATGATGTATGATATAAAATGCTCTTTTTTCTCTTGATTTCTGCTCCATTGGAAAGGGTTCAATAAAATAAATATTTTCCCATCTTAGTTGTTCCGCTTCCACAAACTCACACAATTCATTGTATACATCTGTATAATTTCCAACACGTGAGTTGAGTTTCATCTGATAGGTAGCCAGCAATTCTTCGTGCTGATATTTCATGAAATTCTGATAGGTACCGAAGGGCAAATCTTCTATGAGTTGTTTTAATTCACGTGATGATGCGATAAAATATTTATCCAGATTCTTTTCAAAATAAAATTTAAGCAAATTCATTTTATTATCTGCTGCATTTTCTATTTGCTTAGAGTAAATAATAAAATCTTCTATCAGTTTCATTAACTCAGACATTAATTTTGACAGTTTATTGTCATTGAATTTCTTATCTGAAAAAACTTTGTTATAAACTTTTTCACGTGTTATTGCTTTCTCCGGAAAATCCGGAAACTGTTTTTCCAATATCAACAGTAATTTTTGCGGAAGCGTATCTTTTCTATCAGCCTGCTTTGCTGCAAAATCAAGCAATTGCTTCATATCTTCAGCTGAAAAAACTTTCAAAACCTCAATTAATTTAGAATTGACCATAAGAATAGTTAATTTTTACAAGAACGCTAAATTTAACATAAATAACTGTATTTCTGTATTTTACGTTATTAAACAATGCGATTTTTCATTCATTTTACAGGAATAATTTAAAGATATTGTATTTTCCTGAACAAACAAATTTATTCAATATTACAACGGAAAACAAAATGTATGTTGGCAATTCAAAATAACTCCTTACTAACAAATTACTTACTGCAAGAAATCATTAAGCTGATTTTTAGTTTGCCAAAAATTGTACAGAAATTTGTTTACAAAATAATTTACGATTATCCAACCATGTTAAGACACCGACACTTAACAGATTTAAAACTTAAGAAAAACACATTAAGTGCAGGCATATTTATCAGAAAAGATCAGCTTACAAAAACAGGTGACCATACATACAAATTAGAAACGCATTCTATTGGAAAACAAAAGAAATTAATATCAACAGATTATTTTTTTCACGAACGATTTTTGAAACATGCTGCCGGAAGTTGTTTTGTGAAAGATAAGCAAACCATCAGTACCGCTTATCACATTATAAATGCTACAGGATTGGATATTGATCTATTTATAAAAAACTATGTAGTATTATTTGGTTATACGAATTCATCAGAAGAAGTTATTATCATAAATGAAAACCAACTTATTGAACTGGATAGTGTGGTGCATGCAAACAATAACCCAAATGATGATTTCATTGATTTTAAAATTAAACAGCAACTGCCATCCTTTGTTGAAATTCCAAAGGCATACACAGGTGTTTTAAAGCCAGACATGGAAATATATATCGCCGGCTATCCTTTGCGTTCATCTTTAACAGTTTCCGGAAATGCAGTTATCGATAAAAAGTACAAAGACTATTTTACCACACATGCTGATTTATTTGAGTACAGCAGCGGTTCACCGGTTTTTCTTAAACAAAACAATCAGTTAATCGGCTTTGTGAAAGGCAGCAGCGAAAAAGATTTTATAGAAACGGAAAATGAGCAAAATCAGACAAATATAATCGCTTCCTCAAGAAGTGAAGGTAAAAAAATATTATTCATTAAAAATAATTAACATGAAAACCATTACCACACAAATCGGATTTGTCAAGCTTACAGAAGAAGAAAGCAAACGACTCACTATTTTATGGCAAAACACAGATGCTGGAAACATAGATTCCATAGCAGTTTATGCTACAGATAAAAATTATCAAAACGGTAAATTAATTCCGGATGCGGATGTAATTATCCTCAATGATGACAAATCTGACAGTAAAGGATTTCAATTCAGCTATCTGATAAACAAAGGTGATTATGATTTCTATTTCCAGATAATTGCCACGATGGATGACAAGAGTCAGGTAATTTATAATGCAAATTCGTTTTATAAAACAGAAGGAAATCCAACTTCAGAAGGAGATTCCGCAAAACCACTAAAACCATAAAACTTTTCCATATTGCAGTTTAGTTTAGTTCAATCTCTGCAGGCCCTGTAAGTTTTTTCCCAAATTGCACTTACAGGGCCATTTTTTTATCTGAATTACTACGTTTCAAACCCAGGTCACCTTTAATATGAAAATGTATTGGAACAATCTCTGTAACCACATTCACGGTATCCAGTCCAAAATCCATATACAACGGATAAGCTATTTTATTTAATCCTTCGTACACGGCAATACTGAATTTATTTACGGGTTCCAAATCATTATCGGCGGAAATAATAGGCTTTACAAATACATATTTAAAGTCAGCAGGGATATTATATTTACGCATAGATTCATAATGGCTTAATGAATCCACTTCTTTGCTTTCAGTCATCTCCTCCACTATTCTGTTAAATAAACGATGAACATTATGTTTTACCTTAAATCCAAACTGCAGATTCACCAAAAATAATTTCTCAGGAATAATGGTCGTCACTTCATAGTTTTTCTCATGTTCATGCGGATAATCTAAAATCTCTACATGAATGATCCAGTAAACGTCTGCACGTTTAGGATTTTGCTGAAATAAAGAATAAATGATATTAGAATCTACCAGTGTTTCTGATTGGGATTTTTTAGTCATGAATACCAGATTAGTAGCAGCTTTCGGAACCGTTGTATCCTTAATTAAATCCTCAAACATGGGTACATAATCTTCCAGACTCACCAGTTTATATTTTACAGAACGCAATTTTCTTGCGCGGTGCAGAAAATACAACAGCAAAAAAATACAAAGACAAACCAGCAACGTAAACCATCCGCCGTAAAAAAACTTTTTCAGGTTAGATACAAAAAATGCAGCTTCCGATACAAAAAACAAAATCCCCATCAATACCAAAACAATCTTCGGAACTCCCCGTGCACTGAAAACCAGCAACAACAAAGCTGAAGTCATCAGCATATTTATTATGATGGTTAATCCGTAAGCAGCTTCCATATTATATGATTTCTGGAAAGCAAGTACCACCAGCATACATCCTGAAAATAAAAACCAGTTGATGCTGCTGATATAAATTTGTCCTTTATGACTGGATGGATAGGTGACTTTATGATTAATCCATAGACGCAATTTTATAGCTTCATTCACTAAAGTAAAACATCCGGATATCAATGCCTGACTGGCAATAATTGTAGCTATTGTGGCCAGCGCAATAATAAACGGCAATATCATTTTCGGAACAATTGCATAAAAAACACTCACATCTTCCATGGTGGTTCCGGTTTTATCCAGCAACCAGGCACCTTGTCCAAAATAATTCAACAAGAGGCAAATCCATACAAATGTCCAGCTGAAACGAATATTTAATTTACCGCAATGTCCCAAATCAGCATACAGTGCTTCTGCTCCGGTTGTGCATAAAAAAACAGCACCCAATATCCAGAAACCGCCGGGGTATTGAATCAATAAATGAATTCCATAATACGGATTTAATGCTTTTACTATTTCAGGATGTACTAAAATCTGATGAACACCTAACAGCGCAATTACAGAAAACCAGACAAACATCACCGGCCCGAATGTTTTACCAACGATATCTGTTCCAAATCGCTGAAAACTAAACAGCAATACCAAAATGGTAATGCCAATAGGCAAGGTAGGTAAATTTGGATATAGCACATCTAATCCTTCTACTGCTGAAAGAATAGAAATCGGAGGTGTAATAAATCCATCTGCAATCAATGCAGAACAGCCCAGAAAAGCAGCAAACAGGGGCCATCTGAACTTATGCTCTTTAACTAAACCATACAGCGCAAAAATACCGCCTTCTCCATGATTGTCTGCCGCTAAAGCAAGCAGTACATATTTGATTGTGGTAATCAACAACAAGGTCCAGAATAGACAAGAAACACCGCCCAGTATTAATTCATCAGAAATAGTACGACTTCCAATTATGGCTTTAAACACATATAAAGGCGAGGTGCCTATATCTCCGAATATAATTCCAAGTGAAATAAATACACCTGCTATACTTAACTTACTGAGATCGATATGCTTATTTTCCAAATGAATCAGGTTTTATAGTAAACTCATTTATGATTTCCATTTGAAGATACTACAATTTCAAGTTTCATTCAACTCTTCCATTGATTTACCTAAATCATCTTCCTGGGTATTTAAATAATGAAGTGCCAATTCTTTATCTTCTTCTCTAACCATTATTTCAAAATTGGCAATACCAAATTGTAATTGTGCCACGTGTTCATTCTTCAGAAAGCAAAAAATATTATTTTCTTCCAATTTCAACTTTGCTAATTCAGCATCGAAATTATTGTAGTAGGTTGCTATTTTAATTAATTTATTTTCCATTTTTATTTCTTCTCGGCACAACCTTTTAATTCCATGCCTTTATAATTAAATGTAGCAGAATATGGATATGTATGATCACTCATTCCATCAGAACAAATCTCTTTCTTTATAGTAATGTTTACCTTATTTGAATTTTCCAGGATATATGTATAAGTATTAATATTATCTATATCAGTTACTAAAGCAGATATTACAAATTTCTCTTCAATCATTTTTTCTTTCAATATCGAATAGGTAACACTATCTTCAAATATTGAAATATGCCAAAATGGCTCTGTGCCAGTTATTTCCCAATTTATTTCATTTATTAAAAGTCTATCAACATAATTAATATGGACAGAATCAGTTGACAACACTACACTGTCTGGTAAAATAACTTTGATTTTTGATCCATCACTTGCTGTTAAAGTATGAGTTTTATTTTTACAACCAATGATTAGTAAAAATATAGTAACCATAAAAATTATTCTCATAATCTAAATTTTAAAACAAACTACCTGTTTGTTGCGGCGGCACTTTTCCGATATGTGTGTAGGCTTTTGCGGTAGCTTCTCTCCCGCGTGGTGTTCTTTTTAAATATCCTTCCTGAATTAAGAATGGCTCATATACTTCTTCTATTGTTCCGGGCTCCTCACCTACGGCAGTGGCAATGGTAGTGATACCAACAGGACCACCGGCAAATTTTTCTATGATGGCCGACAAGATTTTATTGTCCATTTCATCTAAACCATGTTCATCTACATTTAATTGCGACAAAGCATATTTCGCTATTTCCAGGTCAATTTTTCCATTGCCTTTAATTTGTGCAAAATCTCTCACGCGTCGCAGCAAAGCATTTGCAATCCTTGGTGTTCCTCGACTGCGCATGGCAATTTCTGTGGCACCTTTTTCGTCAATCTCTGTATTTAAAATGGATGATGACCGTTTAATGATTTTCTTCAGTACTTCTTTATTGTAATATTCCAGCCTGAAATTGATACCAAATCTTGCACGCAACGGCGCAGTGAGCAAGCCGGAACGTGTGGTGGCACCAATCAGCGTAAACGGATTCAGCGTAATCTGAATGCTGCGGGCACTCGGACCGCTGTCAATCATGATATCAATCTTATAATCTTCCATCGCAGAATACAGATATTCTTCAATGGTCGTGTTTAGTCGATGGATTTCATCTATGAACAATACATCATTTGGCTGAAGATTCGTCAGCAAACCGGCCAAATCACCCGGTTTTTCCAACACTGGCCCTGAAGTGGTTTTCATCTCCACCCCCAGTTCATTCGCAATAATATTAGACAAAGTGGTTTTACCCAAACCCGGAGGTCCGTGTAACAAAACATGGTCGAGTGCTTCATCGCGCTGTTTAGCGGCCTGTATGAAAATATTCAGGTTCTCGATAATCTGCGGCTGCCCGGAAAACTGTTCAAATGCCTGCGGACGCAATACTTTTTCCAGTTCCTTTTCGGTTTTGGATAAAAAATCGCCGGTGGCATCTAAATTCGGATTTTGCATTACTACAAAGATAAATAAATAGATGAAGGTTTTTTGTAAAATAACATACAAATCACTTCAGACGTATTGTGGAGATAACCGGATGGTGATCTGATAAATACTGAAATTTATACTTACAAAAACAGTCCTTATTTTTGGGTTTCAGAATATCCGTAGAAACAATTTCTGCGAATGGATGATGCTGATTTCTTAGTAATATGTAATCCAAGGTCTCCAGTGTATGTTCGGAAAATTTATTGGCAAGGTCATTTTC
>Ga0209480_10003229_pt1 | contig 10725 bp, 9 predicted proteins | sample JI61114C2DNA_FD_187501 | JGI IMG/M metagenome (GOLD analysis project Ga0209480, IMG submission 187501) | Wastewater effluent complex algal communities from Wisconsin, to seasonally profile nutrient transformation and Carbon sequestration -... | ecosystem: Engineered > WWTP > Effluent > Algae...
TCTACCTTTTCCTTTTTGAAACTTTCTGAAAATAACCTTCTAACTTTTTTTGTCATAACTTTAAATTTAGAAAGTTTTCCACACTTTTAGTTGTCAACGTATATCATGATACATCACTGTTGTGGAAACGAGATGATGTAGTTCTTGCGGATTAAACGTTTTGCTATTTTTTCTAATATAACTTAAGAAATGCCCTTATAACATTCTCACCTTCTAACATTCTCACATTCTAACCTCAATTTCATCATAATGCCACCGCCTTCGGGGTTATGGAAGAATTATATTCTTTTTTTCTATAATAATGCCAACCTTTCAGGTTTTTTTAGCTGCTTTATCTATCTCCATATATTTGAAGGGGCTTTTGGCTTTTAGCTGTTGGCTTTTGGCTTTTTGTGGAAACGAGATGATGTAGTTCATTTATCAATCGATCATACGATCACACATCGCTTGATCACATATCACCTGATCACTCATCACTCATATTTTATCATTTCTCACCTTCTCACTTCCTCACTTCTTCACTTTCTGACCTCTATTTCATCATAATGCCACCGCCTTCGGGGTTATGGAAGAATTATATTCTTTTTTTCTATAATAATGCCAACCTTTCAGGTTTTTTCTAAAAATGAACTTTATCTACTTCGTGAAATTTTAGCATATTAACGATTACCGATTACCGATTACCGATTATCAATTACAAATTACCCATTACCCATTGCCTCCTTATTCACAATTCCCGCCCCATCCACATATTACATCCAAAGTGACCGGAATTACCTAGAGGTCCATTTAAATTTTCAAAGCCATATTTCTTATACATATTGACAGCCAGGCTCAGCTGAGGAAGCGTTTCAAGATACATATACTTAAAACCATCTTTTATAGCATGTTCAATTGCTTGATCCAGCAGCATCTTGCCAATTCCTTTTCCACGAAAGGATGCATTTATGTACATTTTGACCAATTCACAAGTGTCAGAATTCAACCCTTCAGTGGGGAAATAACCACCACCTCCGACGATGTTGCCATCCACTATTGCTACAAAATAATTTGAATTTGTTGCCTCGAAAATACTATGAAGATCATCGGTCGCAGTGTCGTAGTATACAGTTCCGGGAAGATCTGCTCCAAAATCTTTTAACGCTTCCCGAATGATGACGGCAATAGCTTTATTGTCTTTAATTTCAAGTTTTCTAATGTTTACCAAATCCATCAATGAGTTTTAACATTTTGAATTATAAGACTATTTTGTATTGAACTGCAAAAAATATAAAATGTTTTTCTTTATCCCAGGGATTGAAAGAGGATAACATAAGATATAGTTTATCTGTTCTGTAACCAATTAAAATACCGGGATCAATCATTCTGATCGTATTATCCCAAAATATTTGCACCGTAGCACCTGCCCTGAATTTATTGAAAATTGGAAATTGAATGTCTGACCAATTAAAATAAAAATTTGGACGATCATTGAGGATCACAGAGTATTGGTTGGTGAGGTTGAATTCGACTTTTGGATGGATGAGATTGTAGTAAAACTGGAATGAGGCGCCCTGATAATCGCCTAAAAGTATGCCTAATTGAGGTGTGAAGATATTCAAGCCCGTTTTTCCAACCATAAAGTTTCTGCCGCCATAAAGCCCAAGTGTGCCATTGCGGTCGTAATTATACCGCACTTCACCGTAGAAATTACCTTTCGAAAATGGTATATAAGGAATTAATAAAGGATTGTATGTTTTAAGACTATAGTCAAAGTTAGGAAAAACTGCACCAATGAGTGCAGGATTAATAACGAATGAGCTATCCTGGGCATTCAACTTGAGATTTAAAAAAACACACAATACAATCAGATAAAAAAGCTCTCTTTTTGTTTTTATTGTTGAACTTCTCATAATCTGTTAATTTAAGATTTGAACCATAGACTGCCCAACCAAAAAGCTACTAATCCTAATGTTACTGTAACCCCAAGATATACAGATGCAAGTAAGAATTGTTTATTCGATATAAATGAATATTCTTCAATGGTTAATGCCGAGAATGTTGTAAGGCCTCCACAAAATCCTGTTATTAGAAGTAAGCGCAGGTCATCTGAAAGTTGAATATTCTTTTCAATTAGATTAAGGAACAACCCTGCCAGGAAGCAACCGATAATATTAACAAGAAAAGTAGCAATAGGAATCTCAGAAAACTGAAACTTATAGGTCAAAATATTAATGATATACCTTAATGCCGCTCCAATGGCACCGCCCAACCCAACTATTAATATTGATCTAAACATATTCAATATTAAAAATAATAATTGAATTATCCTTAAGAATCTGCCTTATTGATATTTTTTCAGTAATTGAGCATTAATAACTTTAGATATTTCTTCTGCTTTTGAAAGTACCATAAAATGTTCGCCACCTTTAATCACTTTATCGGCATCGACATATTCAAGCTTAACCATTTTATCTGCACTTCCATTGATTTGATAAGCGAAGGGTGACTTATTGGGATGTTTCCATTTACCAATTGCTTTCAGTGCCCATTTTAGAAACTTTGCGTCAGTATCTTTCAGGATAGATTTTAATAAAGCTTTTTCTTCAAGGGTATGGGTACCAAAAAGATTGTAGGTAAATTTATTAGTTGATTTTAGGAAAGGTGCTGAGAATGGACTTAGGAGCACAAATCCAATAAGTCCTCTGTAGAATTTCCCTATTGGCCTGCCCACAGAATTGCTGGATATCAGGATTATTTGTTCCGGACGAATCTTCTCCGAGATAACTGTTGCCATCATACCTCCAAATGATAAGCCGACTATTTGAAAGGGTTTCGTTGTATCTATTTGGGAGATAAGTCTTCCCGCATAATCCTCAATGGTCTCTTTTCTTTTAGGATCGATCCATTCTATATTAATTACATTGAACTTTGGATCTATGTTCAGATTTTGGAATACCCTTTTATCCGCACCTAATCCACTGATAAAGTAAACATTCATTTTATCATTTTTAACTTGTCCCAGCATACTTGTCGGATTGTAGAAATTTAAGATCATGAATATAAATGCATAGATAAATTGCTTCATACGAACTTTTTTTACGATTTTTTTATGACCCTTTCGTGTGCCATGGTATTATTACGCAAAATCCAATAAAATAGTTTTGACGGTGGTATTAATTTAGAATAATTACTTTTGCCAATAATTTTTAGATCCAGGAGATCCTGTTTTAAAATTTTTCTATGTTAAAAAGTATTTATAGATTTTTAAGCCCAAAGTTCCAAAATATTTTTCTTGATTATAAAGTGGATATGAGGCCGCGCTATGGGCATGGCTTACCTGCTCATAAAGGTCTATACGAAATTATAAATGCACATAGAAGTGATTATGAATTGATTCTGAAGGAAGCATTAAAGTATAAAGAGCAATTTTGGATAATCAAGGATAGCAGTATTGAAAAAGATTCTATCAAGCCGGCTTGGAATAATGGATTTTTGCCGGGGCTGGACATTATTGCGATTTATGCCATTTTAGCCAAATTCAAACCTTCAAAATATATTGAAATAGGCTCTGGCAATTCAACCAAAGTAGCATATAAAGCGAAGAAAGAGTTAGGCCTTACTACTAAAATTATTTCGATTGACCCTATGCCTCGTGCGGAAATTGATAGCCTGGCTGATGAAGTTCACAGAAAACCATTTGAAAACCTTGATTTTGACATTGTTGATCTACTGGAAGAAAATGATATTCTTTTCGTGGACAACTCTCATCGCATACTTCCAAATTCGGATTCTATGGTTTTTTACATGGAAATTCTTCCAAGGCTGAAAAAAGGTGTGATCGTTCACATTCATGATATCTATCTGCCATATGATTATCCTCAGTTTATGTGTGATAGGGCATATTCTGAGCAATATGGTCTAGCCATGTATCTGCTGGCCAACCCGGAAAAATATAAAACAATCTTTCCAAATTACTTTGTTTCAGAAGATAAAGAACTTTCGTCCATCTTAAGTCCTATTTGGGATGGTGATTCTATGAAAAATGTGGAAAGACATGGTGGATCTTATTGGATCAGGATTGAATAATGATGTTAGATATACACTAGATTCGAGATATTAGAAGTCAGTGGTCAGTAGTCAGTTGTCAGTGGTCAGCAGTCAGCAGTCAGTAGTAATGAAGGAATCGTTCGATCTATGCAAAAAATTTGTCGAAGACAAAATCGCTTTGTGACATTTATTAAATTACGAAGTATAAAGGCACTCTATGTGATGACTATATTAATTACGAAAAATAAAATCCAATCTCTCAAATCACATTTCATCCAGCACTGAACAGATAAAACTTATAGAATCTGTAAATCATGAAATAAAATTCCATTGTGTTAAAAGTCCTTATTTCAGTGTGATCGGCAGTAAGTAGTCAGACACTCAACGTCAGAGGTTAAAAAAAATTAACTACCCCTATTTAAACTTATTTCTTGCCAAATACTTTCTTCAGAAGATCAGTGACCTGTGCAGCAGCATTGTTTCTAATATTGATCTCTTCTTTAGCAATCAATACCATAAGTCCGTCGATTGCTTTATTCGTTACATATGCCTCCAGGTCAGGATTTTGTTTTTGAACAAAGGGAATTTTGTTATAGGTAGTAATCAAAGGTGTCCAGTAAGAGGTTACTTTGACTTTATCTATTGCACTTCTGACTATTGGCGTGAAGGTATTTCGTAAAGATTCAGAAGTGTTTGTCCTAAGATAATTGGTGGCAGAAGTATCAGCACCTTTGAGGATGTTAAAACCATCTTTAACAGTCATGTTTTTGACAGCTGATACAAAAATCGGAGCAGCACTTTTCGCTGCTTCTTCAGCAGCTCTATTAAGCGATGCCTCAAAGTCTTCCACTTGCTTGCTCATGCCTATTGCAACAAGCTTTTCTTTCATATTCCGGGCTTCTTGAGGCCATGGAATAAAGATTGCTGGGTTTTTATAAAATCCATCAACTTTTGAAGCGAGTCCAGCAGAGTTCTCCGCGCCTATTGTAAGAGCTTCTTTAAGCCCGGCAACAACTTCGTCATTTGAAAGCGAAACGTTTCCATTGCCGGAGGTTATCTCTTTGGCAGCTTTCTTAGCTTTTGAGAATAAGTCACTTTGAGCATTTAAGTTCAAAGTTAAAAGACAAAGAATAGAAAAAAATATTAGCTTTTGAAATTGCATGTTTTGTTTTTGTAAGTAAGTAACGATTTATGTGATCCGTATGTTTATTCTTGAAAAAATATTAAGAATATTCTAACAAAATAGTACTTTTTGCTTGATACAACCATCGGAGTTTTATTCTAATTTCTAATTTTTAATTTAATAATACCAACGTTTTTAGAGTTTCATTTCTAACACTGAAACTTTATCAATTGAAAAACAAAGCAAGCCACAGAATTCTGTGTAGATTCTGCAGCCTGCCTTGAATATAAAAAAATACTACCCTCTTCCTGAACGTTTTCCTTGTCCACTCGATCTGTTTTGACCGGAAGGAGCTTTGGAATTGCTTCTTTCGCTTCTTTTTACATCAGACCTTTGTTGTCTGCTATTACTTTTCTCCACTTTTTCAGGGTGGGAATTTCTCTCTTGCCTTTGAGGTTTGTTATCTCTGGATGGAGCTGTGCGCGGTTCTGAGCGCTGTGAAGGGTTATTTTGCTCACTCCTGTTTCTTTCAGACGATCCTCTTTGGTTTTCTCTTACATCAGATCTTTGCTGCCTTTGATCAGAAGGTTGAGTTCTTTGTCTGTCACGGCTATCCGCCTTAGGAGTAGTTCGTTGATCAGAGCGTGAAGTTTTGTCAACATTGCTTCGGGAGTCAAGTCTGTCTGCACGGTCAACTGAGCGGCCACGACTGCCCTCATTTCTGATCACTATCTTATTGGTTGTTCTGTAATTATTGACAACTTTTTCATTGCGTACTTTGACTGTATTTGAAGTCATTCTATGTGGATTGTAAGCCGCTCGTGCTTTATAGCACCTTGGTTGACTAATCACATGGTAATGATTGTGGTAATGATAAGATCTTGGATAGAAGTTATGCCAATACATTGGTCTCCATGGATTCCAATATGATGGATAGCGGTGCCAATGCCAAGGAGAAACATACACTATATAAGCAGGTTGATAGATAAACCTCACACAAGGCCATGCCCATACGTTGAAATACAATCTAACAGGAGCCTTGTATTCAAATGGTGAAGGGCCGCTTTTTACATCACCGTTGACTCTGATATCATTTTGAGTTTCTTCCATCGCCGGTTCTACGTATACGTCTTTACCATAGATATCAGCATCTCCCACTATTTGTGCAATAGCGTCATCCTTACCTTTCATCTCTATTTCGATAACAGCGATGTCCTGGCTTTCATTTTCTGAAATAACTGCTTGAAGCACAATGGCATGGACATCACTTTCTTTTTTGTCTATTACTTTGATATAATCAATCTCTCCATCGCCATTGAGATCCAGATTGTTCACATTATTCTTCTCGTCATTTATAGCTTTTTCAAAATCTTCCGGTGAAGTTGCTTTGCTAAATAAGTCCATAGCTCCCTGCAAACTAAAATTGTCTCCAGGCAAACCTGTTGAATCAGCCTTTATATCAGCTTGACTAAATGCTGTTAAGCTGAAAAAAATACTAAAAATGAAAACACCAAATAATACGCTCTTGTTTTTCATGATTTTTTAATTTAAAATTTAAATATCTTTTGTTAAATCGTTTTATCCACATTCAATAATTTTGGATCTGCAGATCATTTAATTACCTATTGGATGTAAATAAAACGATTTAGTTTAAGCTGTAGTCGCACGAATAACATTAATGTTGCGTTAAACAAATGAAAGAATGTTAAAATTCTATAATTGGGAAATTGGATTAATGTTCTAAAACTAAATATTCTCCACATATTTACTATTTTTCAACTGTTAAAATTTATTTTTTAAATATTTAAAATAATTTAGTTTTGACATGAAATAATGAATCAGATCACTGAATGAAGCAAAAGAAAAAACATCTTCCTATAATTTTACTAATTCTCGGCTGTTTATTGTTACTAATTGAAGTAGCAAGGATAATTGCAGAGGTTCAGGTTAAAAAAGTACTAAGGGTACAAATAGAAAATTTAAAAAAGAGAGGAATTCAAGTTGATTATGCCAATGTGCAGATAGGTTTATTTAATAGATCTGTGGTGCTTTCTCAAATCAATGTTTCTGCATTGAATGAAAAGGATAGTGTCTTTCATGCCACAATAAGGAAGATCAATCTGGTAAATATCGATATAAAAAAGGTGCTTTTCCTGGATCACTTGGACATTCGCAAACTTAATATCTCCGGTGTTGAAGTGGAGACTCATGCTAAATATAAATTGAAAACATACAATAAGCCTGAAGATGAAAAGTCTAAACTTAGAAGCATAAAGATCCATAATATAGTTTTTGATAATATTGAATGGAGACGATGGGATGCTAATGATAGTCTCGGCATGATCACCAATCTTAATAAATTGATGATAGATGGTTTCAGGATTGATTCTTTGCAAAAAAAACCGCTTAAGTATGAATTTGAAGGGCTAAGTTCGGCTGATATTGCCATGAAAATGGATAAGGGAAAACATAAAGTTACTATTCAGAAGGCGCACTATGATGAAAGCAAACAAGATCTTCTTCTTGATTCCATAAGTGTGATACCTCAATATTCTAAAGCTGATTTCCCTACCTATTTTGATCATCAGGTGGATCGTATCACTGCATATTCCAAGTCAATTCATTTACTTGGATTGACTCTTTGGGATCAAAATTCAATGTATCTGAGAGCACGTAAATTACTAATGGACTTTCAGCTTGAAGTGTATCGAGATAAAATTAACCCAAATAAAAAAACTACATTATCTGAATTACCAACAGATATACTTAAAAAGTTCAAAGTCTTTTTTAATATTGATACGTTGGAAGTTAATAATAGCTTCGTAGCATATGAAGAACTGAACAAGAAGGAAAGGGATCCAGGAAGAATATTTTTCAGTAATTTGAATATCAATGCTAATGATTTCACTAACGATACTTCAAAGCTTTCGAATATTTTGAATGTAAAAGCAAGGTTTATGGATAAAGGGCTTATGGATGTACAATTCACTTTTCCCTTTAATAATATTGAAAAATACAAAGCTTCAGGTCACATTGCACCATTTCAGCTTACAGAATTGAATAGTATTCTTAAGTCAGCTGTCCTTATTGAAGTTAAGTCCGGATTATTAGATACTTTGAGTTTTCAGTTTACTTATGATGATAAGCTTGCTACAGGTAGGGTGAATTTTTCCTATAAAGAATTAAAGGTCAACGCTTTCAAGCCAAAGAACCCTGATAAAGTAGCCATTTTTAAGACCATTGCCATTAACCAGCTTATCAAGATCAACAAAGTTATTAATGCAGATCTCACTGGTAAAATTAATTATCCTCGTAGTCCAATGAAATCAGTTTTTAGTTATTGGTGGAAGTCCTTGCTGTCCGGACTTAAGGCGGCATTCATTAAGGACGGGAATTTGCGACCCAACAGGAGAGCCACAAATAGTCCTTTACCGGCATTTGATTAAGTTTTTTTCCATTATATTTTGTTTCTTTACCTGATATAACTCTATGTCAGTAGTAAATAATTCAGAAAAAAATCAACTCAAAAAGGTCCTTGGACTAGGCTTCGGTATTGCCATCGTAATTGGCGGTACGATCGGTGTCGGTATTCTAAGGACGCCGGGTACTATAGCAGCGCAATTGCCCAATATCTGGCTTATCCTTTTATGTTGGTTGGTAGGAGGGCTTTATATGTTTATCTCTGCCATTTCTTATGCAGAACTCGCTGCTATGATGCCAAAGGCAGGCGGAATGTATAATTATGTTAAAATTGCCTTTGGGAATTACTTTGGGTTTATCGTAGGTTGGTTTGATTACATTGTCAATGCGATGGCGCCTGCTTATTATAGCATCGTCATCAGTGAATACCTCTTGTTACTTTTTCCAAATATTCCACTTAGTAAAACCATTATGGGACTTCTCATATTGTCTTCTTTTGTGGGCCTCAATTTATTAGGAACCAGGACTGGTAGTATATTTCAGCAGATTACCTCTGTTATCAAAGTATTGTTTTTCCTCTTTTTAATCATTGCCTGTTTCGGATGGGGATCGGCCTCAGTAAATCCTGCAGAGGTGGTAACTCATCTTGGCGAACCGAAAAGCCTGCTACTACCTTTCTTTATTGCGCTTCAGTTTATTACAGGTGCATATAACGGGTGGTGGAATGCAGCTGTATTTGCTGAGGAAGATACTGATCCGGGAAAGAATTTGCCTAGATCCTTTTTTATAGGTACACTTATTATCATCGCTATCTATTTGTTGATCAATGCTGCTTTATTTTACGTAGTCCCTGTTGATCAAGCTGCAAATAATCCTTTAGTTGCATCACAAGCTGCTGAACTGGTCTTTGGTAAGGCTGGGTTTATCATTATGGTATTATTCGCATTGTTTTCTTTGATCAATATTCTCAATGCCTACATGATGATCCCTGCAAGAATTCTTTTTGGTTTAGGTAGGGACGGATTATTCTTAAAACGCGCAACAGTGGTCAATTCTGGTGGAAGTCCTGTCTTTGCTTTGATCTTTTCCTTCATTCTTCAGGCTATCCTAGTTGTCATTAGTTCCTTTGATCAGCTCTTTGCTTTGGGGTCATTTTTAGGAGTTTTAATTTTAGGCTTGACTTTTTATTCAGTTATTTTTCTACGAAAAAAGTACCCTGATATGAAACGTCCCTATAAAGCCTGGGCATATCCATGGACAACTATTATAGCACTTATTTCTACTTTTGCCCTGATTATTTTCTTTTCTATCAACGACTTCAAAAGTTTGGTCATCAGCATTGTTTTGATATTGATCTCTATTCCTGCATTTAAGTTGGTTAGGAGAGGGAATCAGTAATTAGTAATCAGTAGTCAGTAATCAGTAGTCAGTAATCAGCAATTGAAGATTACCACAAATTTTGGTAAAGAACGACCTTCTAACCTTCTCACCTTCTCACCTTTAGAATTGATAATGAGTAATAGGTAATGGGTAATGGGTAATGAGAGCGGGTGGAACTTCTGGAATTATATCACAGGCGATTATTGAGCTTTAGATATATGAATTAAATAGAGGTTGTTTGGTGTTTGTTTCTAGGTGACTTAATTGAGTCGATTTCCAGCTTAAAGTTTATTGCCCCCAACTAAAAGCCAAAAGAAGGCCTGAAAGGTCGTTTCCCTCCAGCGAATTGCGAAAGCTGCTTGCGAATTAATGAAACATATTCCAAATAAATCAGAGTAATCAGAATCGGACTTGATAATTATCCACATGGAAGCCAATAGCCAATAGCCAATAGCCATCAGTAATGGGTAATTAGTAATCAGTAATGGGTAATGAGTAATAAGTAATGGGTAATGGGTAATGGGTTATGAGAGCGGGCGGATCTTCTGGAATTATATCAAAGGTGAATATTGAGCTGTAGTTATATGAATTAAATAGAGATTGTTTGGTGTTTGGTTCTAGGTGACTTAATAGAGTCGATTTCCAGCCTAAAGTTTATTGCCTTAAGCTTACAGTCAAAAGAAGGCCTGAAAGGTCGTTTCCCTCCAGCGAATTGCGAAAGCTGTTTGCGAATTAATGAAACATATTCCAAATAAATCAGAGTAATCAGAATC
>Ga0209480_10003230_pt1 | contig 10724 bp, 11 predicted proteins | sample JI61114C2DNA_FD_187501 | JGI IMG/M metagenome (GOLD analysis project Ga0209480, IMG submission 187501) | Wastewater effluent complex algal communities from Wisconsin, to seasonally profile nutrient transformation and Carbon sequestration -... | ecosystem: Engineered > WWTP > Effluent > Algae...
AGTGCAAGTGGGCCATTCGCAGTCGGCGCGTATTGCGCTCGAAAGGCTTTGAGTCGGCCGCATTGTTAATTGAAGCTGGGCAGATTAGCAAAATCGTTGCCTTTGACAAAGTGCCTTCGGCCTACGACCTTGAAGATGTGGGCGATTTGATTGTTATGCCTGGTGTGGTTGATAGTCATGTTCATATCAATGAACCAGGTCGTACAGAGTGGGAGGGTTTCACCACTGCTACCAGGGCTGCCGCTGCCGGTGGTATCACGACGCTTGCTGACATGCCTTTGAATTGCATTCCGGTTACTACCAGTGCTGAGGCTTTTCGCGAGAAACTCAAACATATTGAAGGTCGACTCTCAGTTGATCTCTGTTTCTGGGGTGGGGTTGTGCCCGGCAACAGCGCTGAGCTGAACAAGATGATGGATCTTGGAGTAATGGGCTTCAAGTGCTTTCTCATTCATTCAGGAATTGATGATTTTCCCAATGTGGAGCGCCACGATCTAGAGCTGGTCATGCCGATTTTGGCTAAGCGCGGCCTGCCGCTACTCGTGCATGCTGAGCTTGACTGTTCGCATAATTCGGATGGCACGCATATTGATAGCTCCCATTCGGATCAATCGAAGCTAGACAGCGACTTCGCTGCCGCACCGCATAAATACTCAAACTTCCTCAGTTCGCGTCCGCGCTCGTGGGAAAACGAAGCGATTAAACTAATGATTGATCTCTGCCGCGAGTTTGATTGTTGCGTGCATATCGTCCATTTGTCTTCCTCTGACGCTCTGCCTATGATCGCTGCGGCTAAGAAAGAAGGGCTGAAGTTAACCGTTGAGACCTGTCCCCATTATTTGACTTTAGTGGCTGAGGATATCGCCGATGGTGATACCAGATTTAAATGCACTCCGCCCATTAGAGAAAGAGAAAACTGCGAAAAGCTATGGCAGGGCCTGGCTGATGGCACAATTGATTTCATTGTTTCGGACCATTCACCCTGTACTCCCGAGTTGAAACTTCTAAAGGAAGGCAATTTCGACAAGGCCTGGGGCGGTATTTCTTCTCTACAGTTTGGCTTATCGGCAGTTTGGAGCGAAGCCAAAAAACGCGGACATTCTTTGGCCCAGGTCAGTGAATGGATGTCCAAGCGCCCGGCGCAGTTTCTTGGCTTGGCCAAGCGTAAAGGCTCATTAGAAGAAGGTATGGACGCTGATATCGTGGTCTTTGACAGCGAAAAATCTTTCAAAATTGAGCAGTCAATGATTGAGCATCGCCACAAGGTTACCCCCCATGAAGGGCGGATATTTACTGGCCAGGTGCAACAAACGTTTGTTCGCGGAATCAAAGTATATGATCAGGGAAACTTCTCAAAAGAGCCTTCTGGTAAGGCTTTGATGGGTACAAAATCGGGAGAGTATGTTGATGCAAACGTCCATTCTTGAGGCTTCTGCCTTCACTGGTTTGATTGATTTAGCCACTGAAAAACTTGGCGGAAAGGCCCTCAGCTGCAGTGATGAATTTTTTGCTGAGAAAGAAAACTTGCTCATGCCTGGTCGCGGCATTTTCATTGAAGACAAATATACTAAAAATGGTAAGTGGATGGACGGCTGGGAATCGCGCAGAAAGCGCGGCCCTGGCCATGATTGGTGCATCATCAAACTCGGTTTGCCCGGAGTAATTCGTGGCGTCGATATCGACACCAATCACTTCTTGGGCAATCATCCGCCCTATGCATCGCTTGAGGCCTGCATCGCCGACCCCAATGAGCATGCTGACAAACTTGCTGCTTCAGATAAATGGGTTGAGATTGTGCCCCGCTCAGCGCTAAAGCCTGGCTCACAGAACCTCTTTGCCGTATCAAGCGGCGAGCGTTTTACCCATGTGCGTTTGAATATTTATCCTGATGGTGGCGTTGCTAGATTGAAAATCTATGGCGATGTCATTCCTGATTTTTCTAAAATAAAGGCCGATGCTCTCGTTGACTTGGCCGCTGTGGAATTTGGTGGTCATGTGGTTGCCTGCAATGACATGTTCTTTGGCAACATGGACAATTTGATTATGCCTGGTCGCGGCAGAAACATGGGCGATGCCTGGGAGACAAGACGCAAGCGCGGTCCTGGTCACGACTGGGTTATCGTCAAGTTGGGCCAGCCTGGTTTAGTGAAAAAACTAGAAGTTGATACTGCTTTCCACATCGGCAATTATCCTGATACTTGCTCTGTAGACGGTTGCTATTCGCCTGATTTGGAGATGGACAATCTCACCTGGCCCCAAGCCCAGTGGAAAGAACTTCTACCGCAGCTCAAGCTGTCGGCTGATAAGCAGCACCACTTTGAGAAGGAGATTATTGACATAGGCAATGTTACCCATGTGCGCTTAAACATCTATCCTGATGGCGGTGTGGCTCGTTTGCGCGTGCACTGTCGTCGCGCCCAGACTTAAGGTAATAACTTCTTGAATCTCGCCCAGCTAAATCAATCATCAAGTGCGCTACTGCAAGCAGAATTGCTGCGTTGTTGTGGCAGTGCTCGCTGGGTAGAAGAGCTGATTGCCGGCCGCCCTTACGCTACCGAAGTTGATCTCTACAATGCCTCCGATCGCATCTGGCAGAGCCTAGACTCTGCTGATTGGTTGGAGGCATTTAGTCATCATCCCAAGATTGGTGATTTGGAGAGCCTTAAAACTAAGTTCGCCAGCACTAGTGCTTGGGCCTCTGGCGAGCAAGGTGGTGTGGCCCTCGCCAGTCAGCGGGTGTTGGAAGAGCTAGCCGCCGGAAACAAAGACTATGAAGCGAAATTTGGCTACATTTTCATTGTCTGCGCCACCGGTAAGACTGCTAGCGAGATGTTAGCCTTGTTGCAAGAACGTCTGCATAACGGCCCTGAGGTCGAGATAAAGAGAGCTATGGAAGAGCAAAACAAAATCACACGGTTAAGGTTGGAGAAACTTTTAGGGTTGGAGAAACTTTTAGGGTTATAGAAACTTTTAGGACTGTAGAAGCTCAGTTCGTTGTAGAGACCTATTTAATTGGAGATTGGTGCCATGAGCAGAATCACTACCCATGTTTTAGATACTTCGTTAGGCCGCCCAGCAGCCGGTGTTGACGTTGTGCTTGAATATAAGGGCCTTGATGATTGGGAAGAAGTTGGACGCGGTACCACCGATAAAGATGGCCGCTTTAGTGATTTAGTACCAGCAGACTGGGCTAACCGAGCCGGTACCTATCAGCTTACTTTTAATACTGGTGGCTATTTCGAAAAGACCCATCGGCAAAATTTCTACCCTACGGTGCCAATTATTTTTGAAGTGGTCAATCAAGACGAGCACCACCATGTACCGCTCTTATTGAGCCCCTTTGGCTATTCTACATATAGAGGCAGCTAGTCTATAGAAAAAGCTAGCCTATAGAGTCAGCCAGAGTATCGTGTCACTTATTGCGTTTTGTCATTTAGTCCAAAAAAGGAAACTAATCGTTCTGTTTATTGTGTAGTTTGAGTGCTTAGTTTAGATGCTTAGTTTATTTAGCTTAGATGTTCAGCTTAAATCAGGAGTGCAAGATGAAAGTCAGTCTGCCCGAGGCCACCACTAAAGATGTATTCGCTAAGTTGGCCCAAGCCAACGGTGCTTTTAATCAGTTTTATCCTGGTGAGTCGTCCGCCAGGCAACCAGTGCACACTGTATATGGTGGCGCTCAGTTGTTTAAGGCCGACTCTGCTAAGAAGCTAGGCACTATGGCCGTTGCTAGTCTGGAAGAGTACGCTGCCGATGCTGATATCTTGGCAAAGGCTCTTAATTTGCCGGGCAAAGACACAGGCTTAGCCAACAAAATTTATGAGAGGGTTAAAGAGAAGCTCAAGCGCGAAGCCGTTGAAGACTTCCGCATTGACTTTGAGGATGGTTATGGCAACCGTCCCGATTCTGAAGAAGACCATCACGCCGAAGCTGCTGCCAAAGAAGTGGCGCGCGGTATGAAAGAACAGCTGCTTCCGCCTTTCATTGGTATTCGCATTAAGCCTTTCAATGAAGAGCTGAAGCATCGCAGTGCTCGTACTCTCGATATTTTTATCACTACTCTGGTAGAAGAAACTGGTGGCTTGTTGCCGGCCAACTTTGTGGTGACTTTGCCTAAAGTAACTATCCCTGAGCAAGTAACTGCTCTAGTTGAGCTGTTGGCCTTGCTGGAGAGCAAGACTGAGTTGCGCCCAGGCAGTCTCAAAATGGAAATAATGATCGAGCAAACCCAGGCACTCTTTAATCGCAAAGGCGAAAGCAATATGCCGCTCTTAGCTGAAGCGGCTCAAGGGCGCTGCGTGGCCGCGCACTTTGGCACTTATGACTACACTGCTTCCTGCAACATTACCGCTTCTGAGCAGCGCATGGACCACCCATCTTGCGATTTTGCCAGGCACATGATGAAAGTGACTTTTGCCGGAACTGGCATTTGGCTGTCAGATGGCGCTACCAACGTTATGCCTGTGGGACCTCATCGGGCTGAAATGGGCAAGCAGTTGACCGCCGCGCAAAAAGCTGAGAACGCTGAAGTGGTTCATCGCGCCTGGAAATTGGCCTATGATCACACCCGTCATTCTCTCGTGCATGCCTATTATCAGGGTTGGGACCTGCACCCAGCTCAGCTCCCGGTGCGCTATGCCGCTTGCTATGCCTTCTTCCTTGAAGGGCTGGAAGCTGCATCGCTCAGGCTTAAGTCGTTCATGGAAAAAGCAGCACAAGCTACTCTGGTCGGCGATGTCTTTGACGACGCTGCCACTGGTCAGGGATTGCTCAACTATTTCTTGCGTGCCATCAACTGTGGTGCCATCACTTTAGACGAGATCAAAGCCACTGGTTTCACCCTTGAGGAAATTCAAACTAGATCGTTCTTGAAGATTCTCGATGGTCGCACCAAGCGGATTGCGGCGAAGTAGCAATTGAGCCTATATGGAACGGGTCGATTTAATAATCGGGCCTGGTAACAAGGCGAAACTTTTGCTTGCCACCCCTGGGTGGTTCTGTTAAGCTCGGGGAGTAAGGTTGGAAATTACACCAATCGAATTTGACCCGTCGCCAGACAACTTGTCGGATTAACCGCACTAAAATGACTGCCCGTAACGCCTACAGCTATTACTACTATACCCACTCCCTCTGGGTCGGCTAGTTGGCGTTGTCATAAAAGTATAGAACTTATGAACAAAAAGCCTTCTCGTCGATCGAGAGGGCTTTTTCTTTGCTTTAAAAATCAAAAAACAGAAAATCAGAAATTCAAAAAAGGATAAATACGTCATGCTTCAGAAACTCGAAACCATTGCAGTACAAGAAAGACCAGCTGTTACGCTCAGTCTTGTTGCAGCTACTGTGCCTGGTCCTTGCACTGTAACCGCCGGGGCGGCATCAACAGATGCTGGCTCCGCAGCCGCCCTGGCCGCGTTCAAGATACGCGTTGACGACTTGATTGGCAGTCACCCCATAGTCAACTCGAACCAATTTACCTCATGGTTTAGCCAGGGCGACGCAAGCCCAGAACAGTTGCGCCAATTCACAGTGCAGTTCTCTGTCTTCAGCCATCTCTTCATCGAAGCGCAATTGCGTAAGTGCATCAATGCCGTTGATTTGGCCAGCTACAGAGCGAGCAAAGAGATTTTGATGAACGAGTTAGGGGTGATGTTCACTGCCGATGGCTCAATCGATAACGGTCGTTTTCGCTTTACTGCTGCCCATTTCGAGTGGTTGGCTGATTTTGCTAGCCACCTGGGTCTTGAGTTTAATCAAATTGGCAAGCGCAAACACGGCAGCGCATCTACTTTGGCCTTCTGTGACGCGCTGATGAATTGGTACAGCTCGGACGATGAATCAACTGCTGCCGGTGCTTCTCATGCTATTGAACACTGGGCGGCTGCTGGCTTTTGGAAAGAGTTGATTGCTGGCTTGAAGATTATCAAAGAAAGCCAAATTGCGGATCTTCCTCTGGGCTTCTGGGTCTTCCATGATCAAATAGAAGATCAGCATGCTGCTCATACCGACGACGAGCTAGCTGCTGCTTTCGCTAAGCCAGATTTTTGTGAGGAAGCATTTTTGGCTGGTGGCAAAGCCATGCTTGATGCTGTGGCAATTTTCTGGAATGGTCTGGACGAGCAACGGAAACTAGCTGGTGATCAGAACCTTTAGGTTTAGAACGTGGGCGAGACGATCCATTTTATCCATAGAGATACCGTGATATTCGTTGCGTTCATCGCGCGATATCGCTGATTCTTTGACATTGAGCTTTTCGGCTAATTCTCGCTGTGTCATGCCTCTGGCTATTCTTGCTGCTATGAAATATTTTCCTTTGCTCGCGAAACTTTCCATTGGTGGCAATTCACCTCTTTTGAGTTTTTCGTACAGCTCAACTTCTTCCTTGCACTGCATTGCGTATGTCCATGAAGACGACAAGGAATCTTTGGCCTGCTCTTCGCTTAGGCCTTTGGCTTTGAGGTCGGCTAATTGCGTTTCGTACATTTCGTCGAGTTTTGCAAGTTGCTTTTTTGCTAGCTCATACTCTTTTTCTGTTTTCATCATAGTGCTCTACCTCGAAGAGCTGCTTTGTACTAGCTTGATGATTCCTTTGTCTTCGCCTGCTTTAGTGATGCGAAATAGTTCTGCATGGGTCAGCTTCTCTCCGCTTAATGGATGAATTTGACCACTCCACTGTCCATATTCAGGCCACATTTCAACGTGATATTGCCACCACATTGGCAGCTGTCCCTTTTCCGCCGCTGCTGGTCGTTTGCGATCTTTGTCTTTCCATGTCCATATATTATGGTCGTCTCGCTTATTCAATCGTTGGCACAGTTCTTGCTCGAAGTCGAAATCGAGCATGTTCTCAGGCTTTTGGATCGCAAAATAACCGTCTATGTCGCCAGGGTGCAACTTGTCTGTGGCAAAAGAACCGTCGATATAGATCTCAGTGATGCCCTCGTCCCATAGTTGTTGAATCATAATTCGGAGATTCTGAACAAGCTGGAGTCGCCATTTTGTATCCCAGGCGTCATCTCTATCCTCATCCCCGGTTACGAGTATTGATTGCGCTAGCTCATCTAAATTCATGGAATAGTCGCCCGGTGGAAGGCGTCCATTTTCGTCAAAGCGTAAATCTATTGGCTTACCTCCCGCTGTTAAACTTAACACATATGTTAAACATACCATTCGGGGCAGGTGTCGTCAAGAAGCGATACGAAATGCAACGGTTGCGGTGTTCTTTCCTGAATTAAGGGTATGTCTATTTGTTGTGCGAGAGCAGGTAGGTGAGCCGTGCTAAAGATTTCGCAGCTAGTGCTGTTTGTTTGTCTGTCGCTATTCGCCGGAAGTTACTTAGCTTTTGTAGATACATTCATGCTTGCCAGTGACACCTATGACCAGCAGCAGGCGGCTAAGTATGCTTCCTTTCAATCTGACATGAATGGACTGCGGCCGCTCGAGAATCACGTTTCGACCGGAGTATGCGGTACCGGCGAGTTCGAGAAGTCTCTTCCTGAGATCGGACGGATATGCGCTACTAAGCTGGACTATTGGGCTGTGCGAGCAACAGTTTATTCTGCCTTGATTTTCTTCGCGCTGCGGATGGTGAGTGCTTTATTCCTTCGGTTTTGTCGAGAATTGCGGATGCGCTTTTTCTCTTTGGTCATGGCTTTTAGTGGTCAGTAAGAAGTGTAAAATGCTCTTGTCTCATGCAATTTGAGTGATTGCGCCAGTAGAATATTTGGCTGGACATTTGAGATTCACAACACTTTTCGAGGAAAACTAAACGAATGGCATTACTTCGAGAGCGATTGCTTGCAATAGCGGCAAGTTCGTTTGGTCTATTGTCATCGACACTAGTTCTTCCAGCGGTGGCAGTTCCGACTGATGCCCACGGATCTGTAAACGGATCTGTAAGTGCAAGTGGAAGTGGAATAACTGATGCCGATGTCGCCAAGGTAAAAGGCGAAGTTGGAGTTGCAGTAGTCGACACGGCTCGAAAGAAGCAATTTATCCTCAATCAAGACAAGCCTTTCCCGATGCAGAGTGTCTGCAAGTTACCGATTGCTATTGCCATACTGCGATTGGCGGACGCTGGGAAATTATCGATCCAAGATAAAGTTACTGTGCGCAAGGACGATGTGGTGCCGTTCTATAGCCCAATCAAAGAGGCGATAAAAGGCAAGCAATCAGATTTCACGATTAGAGAACTGATGACGCGAGCAGTTTGCAGCAGTGATAATACCGCTTGCGACCTTCTGATAGCTCGGGCCGGTGGTACTTCTGCTGTAACTGCCATGTTAAAAGAAGCTGGCATCACTGGCATTAGAGTGGACCGACCCGAAGGTACGTTGCAGCCTGAGAGCGTGCAGATCGCCAAGTTTCTCAAAGATCCTAGAGATACCGCACTTCCTCAGGCTATGGTTGAGATGTTGCAAAAGCTCCATAGCGGCAATTTGCTATCTAAGAGCTCAACAGCGGTAATTTTAGAAGACTTGTTCAATTGCAAGACGGGCCCAGCCCGCATCAAAGCAGGGCTGCCTGTCGGCTGGACATTGGCGCATAAAACCGGCACAGGTCGCGATGTGGCTGGACAGAACACGGCTACCAATGATGTGGGAGTGGCGGTCGGCCCCCATGGAGAGACGATTTATATTGCCGTATTCACCAAAGGATCGCGAGCGAAAATTGAAGAGCGTGAAGCTTTTATGGCAAAAGTGGCTGCTAAAGCGGTTGCCGGTGAGCTATAACGCCGTATTGATAGTCCGGCGCGAAATCAAACTTGAGGGATGAACAGGGCATGCCAAGTGACCGCGAAATCGAATCATGCAGAGATGTCTATTTGCAGTCGTGCGCCAGTATCTGTGAGCCTTTCAAGGCTGATGGATTTCTCTACGCTAAGTCTGGACCGAAGATGTCCAAGAAAAGCGGTGAATTCACATTCACTGTGTCGTTTCAGTCTAATCGCTACAATGTCGCTGGTGAAAGCGTCGAATTCTGGATTCATGGCAACGTTTATTCGCCTGCAATGAAGAAATGGCGCTCAAACAATCAATCTCTCCGAAAAGATGATCGTATGGCCGGTGGGCAAGTTGGCAATCTGCGTAAAAAATATTCCTGGTTGGTGTGGGATGTTGCAAGTGCTGAATCAAGAGTCAGTAAAATTCAACTGGCTATTGAGGCAATCCGTACTATCGCTCTGCCTTACTTTGCGGCCTTTGAAGACGTGCCAGCGATGTGTGAACGCCTGGAGAGAGAAGAAGTTCCAAGTATGGGGATTGAAGATCGAATTGATTTTCTCGCTCGCTTTGCTACTACTCAGGCGGTTCAGAATGCTGTAAGGCAGTTTGTCGCCGAGCATAGGCATGAGCAACTCGCTTTCGAGATTACTCGAGCTATGCATGTAATTCGCAGACACGAGGAACTAGACCGGGACTTTTCCGCGTACTGTAAAGTCATTACTAGAGCCATAGTCATGTTCGACCTTGACGAGAAATTCGTGCTTTCAGGTTAGTGGCGTGACCTACCTGTCGTTAGAGATACTAAGAGTCCTACGCGAAATTAAAGTCGGTTTTCCGCCCTTCTGCTGTGCAAGGACGTCAATATAGTAGAGCCCTGGCTTCCAGCTCTTTTGTGGTGTTACTAGAACGCGAAATTGCTGCAGGCCATTGCTATTTCTGATCTGGAAGGGCTGCTTTGCCCACTCTACAGCAAAGTAGTTTTCTAGGGTTTTGCTGGGATGTTTGTACGATTCTAGTTTGTTGATTGCTTCAGGAGTAAGTGGCTCCGGAGCCGGCTCCCACTTGATTGACACGCATTGGACTGCCCAGCCCGGGCCAAGAGTGCCAGTGACGTAAAAGGGCTGACTGAGGTCGCGAGGCAGGCTTGCGAATTGACCATAGTTGTCTGTAAATTCTTGAGTATTGGCTAAGCGATACTGGTTGCCATTTGTGGCAATAGTGAAGGCAATGCCAACGCCGTTATGAATTGGATCTAGTATGTTTTTTCTGTGCCCATCATGCGGTGGCTCTTCGTTGTAATAGTCCGATTCGGCTTTCTCAATATCGCTTTTTTTAAATGCCTGCACCCCATGCAGTGTGAAGGGCTTATCTGCGCCATCTCCCTCTGGCGGTTGGTCTTGGTCGTAGCCCTCGTAGCTTCTGGCAGACCACCAGAAGGCATTTTCTGATACGTATCCGCTCCCGCCTAGTTGGCTATAGCGTTGCCATGGTTTCTTGCCATCGACATCATAGTGCCCGTGGTGGTAATTCAACGTCATATCTTCAGTGTGAATTTGACCAGCCTGCGATGCGATTTTATCGAGTATCACTGGTGGCAAACCATGGGCTGCGCGGTCGCGATTGATTAGTGTCAGCATGTATTCGCGAGCTTGGTCAAGGGTGAGAATTGTCTCTGCTTCTTGTCCTGTTGCTTGCTCTGCGGCTCTAGCTGCGCCAATGTCATGGTCGCCATTGGTGGAGAGAATTAGAAGTGTTGCGAATAGTAATGGCAGTTTCAGGCGCATCAAGTTATCCTTTCAATACTCGCTAAACCCGCACCAATAGCTTACCTACATTCTTCCCTTCAAACAAACTGTTCAGCGCTTGTGGCAGGTTTTCAAAGCCATCCACTATTGTTTCTTCAAAGGTTATTTGCTTGTCTTTCACCCAAGGCGCAACTATTTCTAGCATTTCATCCATGCGATGGGCATAGTCACGAGCTAGTATGCCTTGAATCGTTGCTCGTTG
>Ga0209480_10003232_pt1 | contig 10716 bp, 10 predicted proteins | sample JI61114C2DNA_FD_187501 | JGI IMG/M metagenome (GOLD analysis project Ga0209480, IMG submission 187501) | Wastewater effluent complex algal communities from Wisconsin, to seasonally profile nutrient transformation and Carbon sequestration -... | ecosystem: Engineered > WWTP > Effluent > Algae...
AGGCTTTGGCGGTGCTTCAATACCGCGACCCCAGACCATAAACGTGAAGGGGTTGGTATCAGGATCATTGCTGTAAATGGTAATTTGGGATGAGCGCCAGCCGGTGGTTGCTGGATCAAATGAAATATAGCCGTTGGTGCCCCCATCAGGCGGCAAGTCTGGATATCCAGAAAACACAGTGAACTCATCTGGGTTGCTCGAAGTGATCGAGCTTATCGACAGCGGGCCAGCACCGCTGTTGTAGAGCGAAAAAACATCCCCTCCCTTGCGCGTGCCGTTGTGTTCCACGTCGGGATTCACGAAAGTCATCTGTCCATTGTTTGGTACGTTACTCGTGTAACCAACCTCAAGATTCGGTTGCGGCTGATAAATGACGGTGATGACTGCATCGGCTGAATTGATGGAGTTGGCGCGGCATTTGGATTGGATCGTGTTCACTCCGGGCTGAAGCGTCAAGTTGGTGGACCAGTTTGTTGATGTCCCCACTTGGTTGTAGCCAGTTCCGTTCAAGTTCACCCATGCGAATGAGATCGTGCCGCTTGCTACTGTCGAGGTGCCCATGACCGTGATGGTGGGATTGGTGACAGTCATACCGTCGGACGGACTGGTAATTCGGGAGACTGGCTTACTCGCGGCGGTACTCTCAATGGAGACATTCACTGGGTTCGAGTATGCACCTGTTGGTAGCGGCACATAGCTCCCCCCGCTGGGGCGATACCAGATTTTCACTTGGTATGATCCCGGCGCAGACCCAACAGCTACTCCTGTTGTAAGGCTGAAGGTCCTTTGGCCGTTCTCGGGCACGGTGGTGCTGTACGTTTCTCCAAGACTGCTAACATAGCTCCCCCCTGAGGTGAGTAGTTGCGCCAGCAAATCGCCGGTAAATGTCGAGCCACCTGTATTCACCACCGTGCCAGAGACAGTGACCGTGCTACCCTGCTGGATCGGATTCGGAGCCGTAACGATACTACTGCCAAGCGACAAAGACGCTGGTGTTCTGGCATTCACCACCAAACTCACATTGATCGTGGTGGCAGCCATGCCCTGAGGTGTCACATAGATTTGGCCCGAGTAGTTCCCCGGCGATAAGCCCGAAGTCGAGAAGGTCACGTCATGCGAATGCGAGCCGCCATTGGTATTGCCCGGACTGCCAGATACATTCAGCCAGGAGGCATTGTCTGTGATCGAATACGAGAGAGCCGATGAACCTGACCCATTGACACTGAAGGTTTGATTGGCTGCATTGCTCCCTTGGATGACCGTAGCGGAGAGATTTGAAGGATTTATCACAAGCGCTCCTGTGATTGTGACAGAAATCATGACCTCCTTTGCCGTGCCCCCGGTGCTTCCGATCCAAATATAGATCTGGTCCACTGCCGTAGCCGAAACGACGGGGACTTGATAGCGCACATAGTTGTTTGTGCCGCTGAGTGACTGGAACTGCCCCAACCGACATGCCCAATAATATCTCAACGGTTTTCCATCGGAAGCCGCCGTTGCCCCTGGGCCGATCAGCACAGTGCCCCCGGAGCCTACGGCCACATTGAGCTGTATCACCGCATTGGGCGTGGCGGCGCTGGTGCTGCCATCAATGTACTCAGCCTTCCTCCCGAGCGTCGCACCTTGCCCGCTTGTTCCTGAGAACAAGATGAAGATGAACGCTACGAGAGCGAGAAATGGGGAAATGCAGCACATAACGAAGTGAGTTCTGAAATGGACTACATGCTGCGCAGGTTCAATGGAGTGGCCTTCCAGTGGAGCAGGTTGATGAGCATCTTCGCAAAGACCGCCCTGCGCGCTGGCACCGAATAGCCCTTGTTATGAAGGTCGCCCTCGGGGGTATTGTACTCCAAATCAAGAATGCCTGTCTCATCCAACCAAGATTGTCCCGAACTTTGACTCAACGGCTGATTCAAGCTGCTGCCGTTTCCGTAAGCGGCAAAGAAATCGTAGTCCGTGCTGCCAGGCCTTTGAAAGCTGGCGCTTCTGAATTTGCTTCGCCAATAGTCGAATATCGCAACAGAGTCCGTATTGCCACCGTCCGCACCTAAATTGAATACTTTCCTGGCAAAGAGTACCATCTCACCAATGCTGGCGTTGCGGTTCACATAAAAGACTGCGTTGCTTGAGTTGACGATGCCGTTGTAGGCGAAGAGTCTGATGTTGAGCCAATGTGAAGAGTTTCTCGTCTCGGTATCGGCGGAAAACGGATCGTATGAACCCGGCGGCTGGCTAAAGGCATAACCATTGAAATACATTGGAGTATATTTCTCAGCCGCAGCTTTCAGCAGCGTGATCATCTCCCCTCGGGTCACAGGCTTTTCGGCATTCATCCAAACACGATCCGTCGGGTTTAGATTGTTCATGACCCCGAGGTCGATGCATTTCTGCAACTCCACATGTGCCCAATGATCAGTCTTATATAGGGCTACCAAGTTACTTGGGATTGTTTTGCCATCAGCGTAGTTGGCAATTGTTCGAGCATAAGTGTTGATACATTCCACATTATTGGCCCCTCCAGCCGAGGCTGGGCCGGTAAGCCCAAGGCTGCTGATGCTTCCTCCGCCAACCCTGGTCAAAGTCTTGTTCGATGATGTATTCGAGAGTGCGATTGCTGGATTTGAGAAATATGGAAGATATATCCCGCTGCCAGAATAGCTCATGACAGTTCCGTACTCCTTTCGGTTGCCGTTGATCCCATACAAAAAGCGTGACCCGACGGCTGCATCTGTAACCAACATCGCATATTCAGTGGGGCCAATCACCTCACCAAACGCATGATCAACGTCATGAGCACATCCAAAGAAATGAGCTAACTCATGAGTCAACGTCACCTCGAGGTCAGGTGTTGAAACCACTCCTACTGAATTTTGCGTAGCGTGATCGGTGGCGAATGGCGCAATCGTTGCTCTGCTCGGCACATAAGCGATTCCCGATTTGTCAACCGGCCTGCTGATAACAACAATCGAGATATCTGCGCCAGCATCTGATGCTGCGGTCGTAAGTGCGCCAAATCGCGTCGCATCATAAGATGGCTTGGAGGGCATGGCTGCGTTCCGTGTCGTGAGTAGAGATTCATTGAAGATCTCGGGCGATGGTAAAAGACTGAAAGACGCTGCATAAAATCTGGCAACCGATCCACTTTGGCGATGCACTTGATTCGCGTAAGCAAGTGCTGCTGTTGTACAGGCTTCGATTCCTGAGAGGTCAGCAGAGGATGCGGTTCCTGAGGGATTCTCAATCGTGAGTTTTGCATCAGCAGCAGCCGCTGCTTGTAACGTGTAGCCAAACGATACTCCGATATAAACGAGATCAGGAGTCTCAGCCACAGCTTGAGAGTTATCGATATTAAGACCTGAAGGAATGATAGTTTGAAACACACCTCCCCCAAGAGCTGCGTTAAGGGGATTGCAACCGCAACCGCCCGTTCGGGTGATCTCCTCAATCACTACAGACGGGTTACCACTAACTTGAACAGTCTTGATTCTGAAATATCCGATATTCGGCACCAGAGCGACGCCTGCGTACGAATCACCGATTCGCGAAATCACTCCGACACTACCAGGGTGTCCGTCGAAGGAACCTGATATTGAGAATCCCCGAACGTTAGCATCAATCTTTTCATCGTTAGCCAAAAGAAGCGTCTTATAGCCATGTTCAAAGAGTTTAATTCGGATCGATGGTTTTTTTCCCGCCCTCAGTTGAACTAGAGCGTCCTCAATTTCAATCTTGTTCAGTGGATATGGTTCCGAGCGTGAAATGTAAGGGTGCCACGTCTTCCCGCCCTTGGGTGCCTCGGGCCTCATCAAACTCCCTCTACCTTTTGCTAATGATTGACGGGCTGTGATGTCTGTGGATGTTGGGTCGTCATCTTTCTCGCTGCTCTTCCCAACTGGCACGGCGTGTTCGCCAGATGTCTGCACAGGTGCCCGACTGAGGCTGCGCCATAAAAGGGCACCAAGCACTAACAGGAAAAGCGCAAGTATTGCTGGTTTGGGAATGCTTATGTGCGGCATGGAGTGAGAAAGATGTTGTGGTCGGGAATCTTGCTGGCGAGTCCGGCGTCCGTGGCATCAATCCCCTGCCATGCCTCCGCATTTAACTTCGCGGGGAACATTACGATGTTCCCGAAGGCGGCTTTATCCTTTGCGGTGAAGGGCACCTGCGAGGGATTTTCTGGGACAGCGCAACTGCTCAGGCAAATGAGGACAATCACTGTGATCATGAGGCGGTAAGTAGCAGCAAAGCAAAGCCTAGAAGGTGGGAGAAGTGCAAAAAAGGTATGAAAAGGAGAATGTGATCCGCAATTATATGGAATCACTACCACGAGTTAACGGGATTGAAACGCAATCCTTCTCCGACGTTTAGTCTTCTCCCCTGCGTGTTCCGCCTTGGCCTTGTTCGTCTTCAAAATCTCACGCGCCAGCATCTCCTTCGTCACCAGCCATTTCTCTGGGGCTGCATCCGTGCCGTCGGCATGAATAGCGTTCACGCACACATTCAAGATGTCCCCGCCGCTGAGGCACTGAACTTGAGTCATTGAACTCATAGCTAAAAAAGCAGGCATTCATCCCGGCATTGTCATCAATGCCGGGATGAATGGGGAGGATTTGCTCCATGGCTTTCAGTGTCCAAGCATGATCACAGGAAGTGATCCAAGTGACCGGGGCCGTTGCCTTCGGGGTCGGCGAGCGCCGTGATCGTAGCGGTCTGGCCATCACGATCACGGCCACTGAGGATAAGCACTGGAAGCGGTTGGCCTTCCAGTTCGTCCCAGTGAATTGCTACGATCTGCCGTCCAACGAGCTTTTGATAATGCTCGCATTCGATCTGGGTGGGCTGTCTCATGCGGCAAGCCCCACGTGAGTGTCCAGCAACCCGTGGAGGGCTTCGGTGCGTTTGGGCAGTTCGGCGAGGTTGCCGTCTTTCAGGGACTCCGTGAACGCGTTGAAAAGGCTCCAGACGTTACGACCTTCAAAGGCATCATGACGGGGCTCACGCCATTCATGAAGCACTTCGGGGATCAAACGGTTGGAGCACACGCTGACATCGGTCGCTCTGATGATGAGGTCATGGGCTTCGATGTCGGTGATCTCGGCTTCCTTGTAGGCGGCGATGCGTTTGTCTTGATCGTGCCATTTCGCGAGCAGGAGACCGATGGAGCGAGTGACCAATTGAGGCAAATCCCGCACAATGAACCGGGTGTGTTTACGGGCAAACTTGATTTCACCACTGAAGGAAAGGTTGTCGCATACGAACACGCTGGCCCCGGCGACGATGCCAGCGGGGAAGGTTTTATCATGGCTGTTCCGCAGTCCAAGTACCCAACAATAATCTTCGCTGGGTTTTTGGGCATGGATTTCCATGAGTCCGAAGTAGCGCTGACCCTCATGCGACAACGAATGTGCCTGGGCACCGATGCGCAAGTTGGTGGTGGCGAGCGTGTGCTGCACCGTGGTGATAAGCTGATGGTGTGGAATGGGGCACCAGCTCTCTGTGGAGCGTGGCGTGCTGACTTCGCGGACATCATGAAGGTCCACATGAGAAGCTCCACAATGGAGCATGAGGTTTGGCGACTTGCGGCTGACGACAAGTGCGTGGGGATCAAGATTGGCAATCATGGCGGTGGTTCCTTTCTGGTATGAAAAAGGCCGGACACGCAGCGAACGCATCCGGCCTTGGTGGGTGGGTTGAGTTGTCTTCAGAGGCGGACGCTTTGCAGCGAACGCAGTGTCTGGCGGACGTTGTGGACTTCTTTCTCGCTGGCCTTCTGCTCGCGCATGGCGTGGCGAATGGCGTCGCCAAGTTTACTGAGGTTGTTCATGGCTTCACGGAATCCCGCTTTGATGCTCTCCACCTGCATGAGGGCGGCTTCGAGCGCGGTCTTGGTGTCTTCTTTGACGGCTGAGTGGGAGGGGCCGTTGGTTTGGGGCTGAGTTTGCATGGGTGGTGGTTTTGTGGGTTGCTCCGCAGGTCGCGGAAGGTTGGTGGCTGCCGTCGTTGTGAGGGCAGGGGATGGGGCCGGAGGCTGGGCTCCAGAGGGAGGTGCGTCGGAACGCAATGGCATCACGATCATCTGTCTCCCGGCGCTGTGGAAGCGAAGGGGTGACATGGGATCAATGAGGCTGATGGTGTTGAGCCCAAAAGTGAGGGCTTTGATGAGATACCGCCGATCCACAAAAGTGGTGATGGACGGGCCAATGCCATTGGTGTCAGGCACCGGGACTCGCAGCCATTGTTCGGCTGGCGTGTCCTTGCCCAGAAGCACGAGCTGCCCCTGATTCCAAGACAGGCCGATGGTTCGGTTGGTATTGTCATCATGACATGGCATGCGCTGGATCAGCTTGATGAGAGGTTCCAGTTTTGCCGGGTTGAGAGTGATGGTCGTCTTGACTGTGTTGGGATTGGGGATGGGGGTGCGCCAGTCGGGGTATTTGCCCTCGATCTGTTTGCTGATGAATCTCCAGCGTCGGCTGGAAAGCTGGACGTGCTGGTCATCAGCCTTCATCTGCCATTCTCCATCGGTGTTAAACTCCTTCCATTCGAGGAACTTGTGGCTCGGAATGATCAGAGAGGTCTTCAGCGGCAGCGTGAACGAGTTCGCACTGTAGAGGTGCCTGCCATCTGTGCCGACGATGTAGTTGGCTTTGGGATTGCTGGCGTCAATGAAGGTGCCGTTGAGGACATAGCGTGTGCTGTCCACACTGGCACAATCCATGGCTTCGTGAATCGACCGACGAAATTCCGGATGCAACGGGATGGCATCCATCTGGATGCGCGGCGTTAGGGGAAATTCCTCGACTGGAACATGGATCACTTTCGTTTCACCAAGCTGAGCAGCGAGAGCGAACTTGATGACCGGCCCCTGCGCCGAATGAGCGAGTTGGATTTGCTCGTCTTTGCCGCAGTTCTTGGTGATTTGCACCAACTGCTCGTAGGGCACGAGAACAGCGGTGGGTGGTCCTTCAGCGGGGTGTTCAAGACGCACGGTGACGAATCGATCAAGGTCGGTGCCCGTGAGAGCAATCCAACCGTCGGCAGTGCGTTCGATTTTGATGTTGGTGAGAATGGCCAAGGAGGCGCGTGAATTGACGACCTTTCCAAGGCCAGCCAGAGCGGGTTTAAGTTCCGCCACAGGAAGGGTGATAGGATGCATAAGATGAATGTAGGGTTGAGGTGGTTGCGTCTTGGAAGTCAGGCCGCGTCATGGCTGCCTGGCTTCCAGGGATGTCTGCGCCGGGGCGGTTTTGGCCTCGGGTGTGTTGATCATTTGTGGTGCCACGATAATGATCGGTGGTGATGGCTGCCGGTGACAGGCCACGCCAGTGAGGCACAACAGCGCTGTGAGGGCTGCTCCAAGGTGACGAATGAGTTGCTTCATGAGTAATGGGTCTTGGTTGAATGCAGAAACCCATGCGCCGGTGAAGGGCGCATGGGCTTCGAGCGTGGGGTTGTCTAGGGCGCCTCAGTTTTGTATTTGAGTTGGGCGGTGGTGCACTCGGCGGCGCGAATGTCGTCACGCTGGCCGAGGTAAACCGGCTGATAGATGGAGCCGGACTCCTTGAATGCATAGAGGTAGCGGCACTCCACTACTGATCCCGGTGCAGGAACATCAAGGTTCGGTGGGATGGTGACGTTGCCGGCGGGTCGAACTTTATCGCCCTCAAACAAGATCAACATGACACTGCGTTTGTCGTTCACCTTGGTGACGATAAAGGAGGCGGTTTCGTAGAACTTGAATTTGAGCTGAGGTCCACCGGAGTTGGGCCTTCCGGGCACATAAGGGGCATCCACATGTTTGAAGACGACGCCTTCCTTGCCTTCACGTTTGAACTGCGAATACCAGCCTGCCTTTTGTGGAGCAAAGTGGCTGCAGACGATCTGGATATGCGGATGGTAGAATGCGTTGAGAAGAACCTGCAAACGAAGGTAGCGATCAACAAATCCATACGTCCGCATGTCCTCTCCGCCGATGGAGAGCAGATCGAAGGCGTGGAGAGAGTCGCCGACGGCTTCACCATCGAGGATGAAGTCGCCATCATGCTTGGCAGCACTGCGGACGATCATGTCGGGAACTGACATGGTGAACCCCAGACGATTGATGCCGCTAATGTTGTCGCCCACCTTTTTGATGAGAAGTCGGCGGCCGTCCATCTTCTCCTGCATCAGGTAACCCGGATGAGTGAGAAGTGCTTCGGCTTCCTTTTCCTCAATGGGATTGAGGAGCTGGCACTGAATGCCACTGTGCTGTTTGTCGCCTGTGGTTGCTGAATATCCGGGCGAGTTGTCACCAGCGCGATAGCCCTTGGCGAGCTTTTCTTTGATAAGCTTGTCGTAGATGCTCTTGGCGATCTGGTAATCGACAGGTGTTTGTGTTTTGCAGCCTGTATTGAGTGCGCTGCCACGACGACCATAGGCGAAGTGAACGAGGTAGCCTTGGTCCTTGGGCTGGATGCTGGCTTGATACACTTTGTCTGACGGGCCTTCGCGGAAGTAGAGGGTGATGCTTTCCATGCTGTGTGTCCTTTCAGAAATAAAAAGAGCCGGACGATCCTGTGATCATCCGGCTCTTGAGTTGAGGATTTGGGATTAAGTGAGCTGTGTCAGTAATGGTAAGGATCTCGGGGCTGCTGACGCGTGCGCATTAGCAGGATCGAGCGTCCGATGGAGACGAGTCCACCAATGAGTCCCACCACCAGCAACACCGAGAGCGGAACGAGCACGAGGTTGGAAGTCGTCTTCGTGATCGTGTCGATCCACACGTTGATTTGTTTGAGTGCGAATGATACAAGCGGTGCCAGCAGTAGTGAAGGCACAGCCAGCCCGAAGGCGAGCCGCAGATTGAACTTGAACCATTCGCGCAGGGTTCCCTGCGGTGAGATCCAGTATTCCAAGCGGCGGCAGGTGTAGCAGATGACCTCGGCCGAGCGCTCGATGGCGCTTAGCTGCGGCAGATCGTGATCCACGACCGGCACACTCAGCGCTTCAGGCTGCCATCGACGAACGACGATCTGGCGTACCTGCTTCGCCCATGTGGTGCCGGGTGCCATTGGCACCTGACGCGGGCTTTCGTTCCATGGTTCTGGTTCCATTATAATCTTGACGTGTTTTTGCCCCGAGGGCGGTTCCGACGACAAACAACAACACGCAGCCGAATGCCAAGGAGCCCGAGGCAATGACCCAGTGGCCTGTGACTTTGTGTTGTTCCGACATTTGATCTTCGAGGCTCGCGATCTTGGCCCGGTATTCAGGGCCGAGATCTGGAGGATCTTTGAAGAACCAACCTGCACTCGCTGCTGGTGTGAACAGGAGCAGGCAGATGAAGAGGATGTGATGTTTCATATAAAGGGTGGGGATGAGAAGCAGGCCGGCGCTCATGAGGAGAACCGGCCTGCGTCAGGGTTAATGCCAGTGGCGGCATTCATTAAAGAACTCGCAGCTTGAGCAGTGCATCCCAGGCGAAGGGATGAACTCAGCGCGCTGGAGTCCGTCGAGGTAGGCTTCCATTTGCCGGAACAGCCGTGTTTGTTGAGGCGGGCTCATGGGAGGCTGTGTGGTAATGACTACCTTGGGGTTTTTGAGTTTGACCAGATGATGAAGTTGCATGCCCGCTTCCATCGCACCCGTATTGTGGCGGTAGAGGATGGCATAGCTGCTGGTCTGGATCTCGTTGGTGTGGGTGACCTTTTCTGGGTTGGGGGTCGAAGCGATGGTTTTGTAATCAATGATCTGGCGTTGTTGCACAAGATCAAGAATGCCGATGAGGCGTGGCAGACCGTGGGCTTTGAGATCCGCCTCCACCGGGACTTCCACGGCGTCAGGTTTCACATCGGCGGGAACATGGCTTTCACGCAGGTAGGTATCGCATAGACGCCAGCCGGTAGTTTTTTCAGCTTCCTCTTCACCAGATTCCCAGGTGACAGGACCCTCAGTATTGTCCGCCCAGGCTGTCAGGTAGGTCTCATGGACCACCTTGAGCGAGAGCGGCTTTTGCAGCCAGCGTGCCTTGTTCCAACTTTTTAATACGGCATGAACCGCATTGCCAAGATGGAGCGAGGGTGTTTTAGGCTTCTGCAATCGGAGCACATAACGGAAGTAAAACTTCAGCCTGCATTGCAGGAACAAGGAGAGCCGTGAGGCTGAGACCTTGTCCTGCAAGCGGCTGATGAGATCTTTCTCGCTGAGCTCAGGGGATGAGTCTTCAGCGATGGTGGTCATGCGGCTTGAGCGTGGGTGGGTTGTTGCCAGCGGGTCTGGCGTGCGGGTTTACCTGCCTTGATGAGCAGGTCCTCGATGAGTTGTGAAGCCTGCATCTTGTTGAGCTGCTTCACACCGATGCCAAAGAGCTGCTGGGACAGCCCTTCAGCCTCCTGCTTGTCCATCTTGTTGTCACTGATGATGCGCAGGATGAAACCGCGTTGGCCCGGCGTGCAGTTCCAGTGATCAATCACCGGCTGTGGGGATTGGCTGGCGTTAGCGGGGCGACTGTTGCCGTTGATCTGATAGGTGCGTCCGTTCTGTGGTGCCGAATGACCGTTGCCCTGATGGGCTTCGTTCGAATGGCCAGGCGGGATGAACCCTGGGTGCTGGATTTCCTGGTCCACGGAATGCTGCAGAAGCGCGTAAAGCTTCTGAACTTCCGCTTCGACCTGCGAGATGTCAGTGAGTTCGACTTCAACGGAAGCGCTGAAGCTGTGGCTGCTGTATTGGGGCAGG
>Ga0209480_10003233_pt1 | contig 10707 bp, 10 predicted proteins | sample JI61114C2DNA_FD_187501 | JGI IMG/M metagenome (GOLD analysis project Ga0209480, IMG submission 187501) | Wastewater effluent complex algal communities from Wisconsin, to seasonally profile nutrient transformation and Carbon sequestration -... | ecosystem: Engineered > WWTP > Effluent > Algae...
AGTAATGCGCAATGGTTGCTGCATTTTTCACGAATGGCCTGCATCCATTTTTTTGATGGCGTTGTTACACCACTTTCTGCCTGTATGGTTTCAAGGATTACGCAGGCTGTTGTGCTGTCAATTGCATCAATTGCTTCGTTACTTCCATAATCAAAATGATACACATCCGGCAGTAAAGGGCGAAACGCATTGCGCCAGTATTCGCTACCCATCACACTTAATGCGCCCTGCGTGCTTCCATGATAACTATTGTTGAAAGCGATTATTTTTGAACGGCCCGTAACACGTTTCGCCAGTTTCATTGCGCCTTCTGTGGCTTCGGTGCCGCTGTTGGTAAAATAAACCGAATTGAGAGAAGCAGGGAGATGATCGGTTAATAATTTTGCATAAGCCACTTGCGGTGCTTGTATAAATTCCCCATAAACGATGAGGTGCATATATTCTGCCGCCTGCTTTTGCACTGCTTCCACAACCTTAGGGTTTGAATGGCCGATGTTGGCAACACTAAAACCTGAAATAAGATCAATATATGCTTTGCCATTTGCATCGTACTGGTAAATGCCGGTTGCCTTAACTATCTCCAGTCCAATTGGTGCCGGGGAAGTTTGGGCGATGTGTTGAAAGAACAGTTGACGTTGGTTCATAATTTAGTTTACCAGTTTCAGGTTGTCAGTTTGCGGGTTGCTTGCCGCTATGTAAAAAAATCAAAGTTAGCAGAAGTTATTTGTTCACTTTAAATTCGTGGGGTAAATATGGGGATGTGGTTCTTTTATTGGGGCTTTGGTTTAGCTTGATAAAAAGATTCACAGGACAATGTTTGTAAAAGGAAAGCAGGACTGCCTCGCAACCGTTGAATAAAGAAGGAAAGTACAAGTGTGCGTCCCGATGAAGCATACGGGATTAAAAACGCAAGAAAAGTTTAATAGCAGTTGTATTGCCGGGCCAAAAAAAATTCTTTGTATTATTTCTGTGTTAATAAACATCTATTAATCATCAACTGTCAATTACTGAAAATGGCTACAATACTTCCTGTACATGGCAAACTGCCGCAATTTGGCAACAACTGTTTTATTGCTCCAAACGCAACCATAGTGGGCGATGTGGTTACGGGTGATGAATGCAGTATATGGTTTAATGCCGTAGTGCGCGGCGATGTGCATTATATAAAAATGGGCAATAAAGTGAACGTGCAGGATGGTGCAGTGATTCATTGCACATACCAAAAGAACCCAACCAATATTGGCAACAATGTTTCTATTGGTCATAATGCACTTGTGCATGGCTGCACCGTGCATGATAATGTGCTTATTGGTATGGGCGCTATTGTAATGGACCGGTGCGTGGTACACAGCAATTCCATTATTGCAGCGGGAGCCGTTTTGCTGGAAGGAACGGTGGTGGAAGAGGGAAGCATTTATGCCGGTGTGCCTGCAAAAAAAGTAAAAGATGTTTCGAAAGAACTGATAAATGGCGAGATTAACCGTATTGCTAATAATTATGTAAAATATTCTTCCTGGTTTTCTGATTTTGATGCAGCGAAATAAAAAATGTTCTTGTCTACGTATCCAATAGGATAATTTCCGGGCCGTGACCACAACTAACTGCCTGTTTACTTTATATAAATTCCGCCGGAAATTATCCTCCCTTTTTTAGCACGATCTTTGTTTCTCAAATATAATTGCCCGTTTTGTTTGCAAAATACACGATGGGCCCGACCAATAACAACCATCAACCTGTAAAAAACGTATTTTAATAAAAAGGGGGATTTTATGAAACTGAATGAGTACAACACCACACAAATGACCATCATTGATGACAGTGCTTCTTTGCAGCAATTTTACCTGTTTACCAACGAGCTAAGCCGTAACAAAAGGGTTCGTTTTGTTGACAAACTTGATGAAGCTGATAATATTGAATGGAATTTTAAATACCGTGGTTATCCTTTTACGTTGCAATACAGTATTTATAATGGTGTTACATTGGTTCCCCAAAATGGCAAGGATGCAAAAGTTGCTGATAAAGTGGCACTTATTCTTAAAGGAAAAAGTAATTAATACGGCTTTTCTAAAATAGAGTCAAGTATCTTGTAATAGCTTACGTATCTGTCCATTACAATATCCCCGTCACCTGCTTCCACAATCATTTTTATTGCGCAGCCCGGTTCGTTTACATGTATGCAATTATTAAACTGGCATTCGTGTAAATGTCTCCGCATTTCGGGGAAGTAATGCGAAAGTTCTTCTTTAGGAATATCTGTAATACCAAATTCACGAATACCTGGCGTATCAATTATGTGGCCGCCAAATGGCAGGTCAAACATTTCGGCGAAAGTGGTGGTATGCAGACCCTTGCCACTCCAGCCGCTTACATCCTGTGTGCGTAATTTAAGTTCAGGAAAAATGGTATTTATAAAAGTTGATTTGCCTACACCACTATGGCCTGCGAGCAAAGTTGTTTTATTTTTCAAAGCATTTTTTAAATCTTCCACGCCTTCTTCTTTTTCTATACTTGCGAGTAATACCTTGTAGCCAATTGCATTGTACATTTCTTTCAATTCTTCAAACTTCAGCATTTCTTTTTTGCCGTATAGGTCGCGTTTATTAAAAGCAATAACCGGCGGCACATGAAATGCTTCTGCTGCAACGAGGAAACGGTCAATAAAACCCTGCGATGTGCGTGGCTCTTTTAAAGTGGCGAATAGTAAAAGCTGGTCAAGGTTAGAGGCTACAATATGCCGGTCCCTGTTTTTATGTGGTGTGGTGCGGGCAATATAATTCTTGCGTTCATAAATATCTGCGATCAATCCTGTTTGCTCCACTTCATTTTCTATTTCCACTTCCACGGCATCGCCAACAGCGATTGGGTTGGTAGAGGTAAAACCATCAATTTTAAAAATACCTTTTATACGGGCATTCATCATTTGCCCCTCTGCCGTTTTTACCACATACCAGCTTCCTGTTGATTTATATACGATGGCTTTCATTAAAACGAAGATAAGAATGGTTTACGGTTTATGGTTTTTGGTTAACATTGTATAGTATTTTTATTAGCCAGGCTAATAATATTTGTGCATCTTTTCTTGCGTCGCACCCTTGTACTTTCGGATGTGAATCAGCCTTACCGAAGCGTAGATTGATGCGGGCGGGTTTAACCAATAAAGTTTTGGGTTCTTGCTAAAACCGGTATTTTGTTATTATTAGTTCTGCGGTACACCCTGTACATCTACGCTTCGGTAAAAGCCCGGTAAAATTCCCAAAGTACAAGGGTGCGACGCAACGAAAGTTCAATTCATATCCCTCCGTTTGGCTCATAAAATGTATTCAGAAAATCATAACACCCAAAATCAGCCATCACTTTATTACTTTTGCCACTCTAAATTTTTCTACAATGACTAAAGGACCGGTTTCTCAATTTATAGAACACCACTACCGCCATTTTAATGCGGCTGCGCTGATGGATGCAGCCAAAGGTTACGAAACACATATGCTTGAAGGCGGCAAAATGATGGTTACACTTGCCGGTGCCATGAGCACCGCCGAACTGGGTATTTCTTTTGCCGAAATGATACGGCAGGATAAAGTGCAGATAATCAGTTGCACCGGTGCCAACCTGGAAGAAGATATTATGAACCTGGTGGCGCACAGCCATTATAAACGTGTTCCTAATTACCGCGATCTTAGTCCGCAGGAAGAATGGGATTTACTGGAAAACCATTACAACCGTGTTACCGACACCTGCATACCCGAAGAGGAAGCTTTTAGACGGTTGCAACAGCACATACATAAAATATGGAAAGATGCAGAAGCTGCAGGCGAACGTTATTTTCCACATGATTACATGTACAAAATGCTGCTGAGCGGCGTACTGGAACAATACTACGAAATTGACCCAAAAAATAGCTGGATGCTGGCAGCGGCACAAAAGAATATCCCAATCGTTGTGCCCGGTTGGGAAGACAGCACGATGGGAAATATTTTTGCATCGTACTGCATTAAAGGCGAACTGAAAGCCAGTACCATGAAAAGCGGTATTGAATATATGGTGGAACTGAGCGACTGGTACCGTAAAAATTCTGGCGGTAAAGGTGTTGGTTTCTTCCAGATTGGTGGTGGTATTGCAGGCGATTTTCCGATCTGTGTAGTGCCGATGATGTACCAGGATTTAGAATGGCATGATGTTCCTTTCTGGAGTTATTTTTGCCAGATAAGCGACAGCACAACATCTTACGGCAGTTACAGCGGTGCGGTTCCCAACGAAAAAATTACCTGGGGTAAATTAGATATTCATACGCCAAAATTTATTGTGGAGAGTGATGCAACAATTGTTGCGCCATTGATATTTGCGTGGTTGCTGGGTTGGTAGAAAACCCCTCTAAATCTCTCCGCCGCGGCGGAAGACTTGAAAAACCTCTTGCATTTGTGAGAGGTTTTTTTATTTCCAGATTTCGGTGAAATCAATATTGGCGGTGCAATCTTCTTCAAAAGAAAATTGATGGGTAAAACTGTTGCCTTTTTGTGCAAGTTTATATTCGGTGTTTTCTAATTCATACACTTCCACTTCTTCTGTATCAGGGGAAACAATCAGGTAATATTTTATTCCCTGCGATTGATAAATCTGAAATTTTGTATGCCTGTCTTTCAATGCAGTTGCTGGTGATAAAATTTCTGCCACCAATGATGGTGGAAAATCAAGATAGTTTTTTTCAATTTTATTGCAAACAACCAGTAAGTCAGGCTGTACAATAATATCATCAGCAACCCTGTAATCCACAGGCTGCATGGCTTTGCAATGTTTGCATTTCTTAAGCGCAAATCTGAATTCTGCACCAAGTGCATTTGCAATAACCTGGTGTTTAGGCACAGGTGCAGGGCTCATAGCATAAGGAATACCATGGATCAATTCCCACTGGCCTTCCCACCGCTGCCAGTCTTCGTAATAATAATGCGGTAATATTTGTACTGCTGCTGCCATAATGATGGATCAAATTTACAAATAACTTTTTACGTAAAAATGAATGTTTACCTTTCCCTGCTATTTAATTCAATACCATTATGACAACGCAATTCGAGCAAACATATCTTGAAGCGGAAGCTGATATACGCAACAGCAATTATCACGAGGCATTTCATAAATATGAAAGTATCCTTTACGAAGAGCCGGGTTATGCACCTGCACATAATTCAATGGGCTGGATCTTCCGTACACAATTTGATAATTACGAAAAGGCTGAAACCCATTTTCAGGCTGCTATACAGGCCGATCCGCTGTACCCGCATCCCTATTTTCACTATGCTGGTTTACTGATAGATCTTGAACGTTTCGATGAACTGAAAAAACTGCTCGAAAAATGTTTAAAAGTTACCACTATTGATAAGTCGTGGGTTTATTACCGCTATGCGCTTATTGCCGAAATAGATGGTAATTATAAAGAAGCCGCAAAACAATACAATACAGCCATACTTAACTGTATTAATAACGATAAAATAAAAGATTACCAGGCCGATATTGAGCGCTGTAAAATAAAGGAAGATATAGTTGTTGAAACTGCAACACCAATTTCGCAAGAAACTAAAACGGTATAACTTTTACTTTTAAATAAGTTTCTTAACAGCTAATTCAATTAATATTTTTTATACCGGCACTTGTACTTTGTGGCGTCTTCGTTGCGTCGCAATCACTTTATCTGCATATCATTGGTCAACAAAAGCCGGGCAGCAAATCTTTTATGAACTTGTATTTGTACCGTTCAAGATTAATACTTTATTAAGCTTTGGTTTAACTTATCAATCTCCTGTTTTTAAGCAAAAGCAGTTCACATGCTGCAATAAACAGGTTATGCAAAAACCTTTCTTTACAAAAATTGATAGAATACTTCCCTTTTTTAATAACATCGTTATAGATTATCAATAAGTAATTACTAACTTTCCATTACGATTGTGGACAGTAAATTTTTCTTCAATAGCCATATAATATTTTACCATGCAGCTTACAGGCAAACATGTTATTAATGCAGCACCCGCAAAAGTTTGGGCCATGCTGATGGATACAGATACACTTGCTAAAATTGTTCCCGGTATTACATCATTAGAAAAACTCGGCGAAAATTCTTTTAAATCAATACTTGCTGTAAAGCTTGGCCCCGTAAGCGGTTCATTTACCGGCAACCTGCAGATGGAAGATGTGCAGCAAGAAAAAGGATTTACTTTAAAAGTGCAGCAAAACAGTAAAATTGGCAATGCAAGTGCCGCCATAAAAATTGATCTCTCGCCTGTTGCCGAAAACCAGACTGAAGTAGCTTTTGATGGCGATGTAAAATTATCGGGCATGCTGGCAAGTATGGGCCAGCGTTTAATTGGCAGTGTGGCAGATACATTGAGTAAACAGTTTTTTAAAAATATGGAGAAAGAGACCACGATTTTGACCTGATTTTACTGATTAAAGCAGCGGTGTAATTAATACTCAGTTCGTTCAGGTTAATCAGTGGAATCAGGTCAGCAAAACAAGCAGGTTAATCGTATCTGTCAGGTTCTCCGCACATCGGGTTAATCAGGTAAATAAGGTTAAAATCCCGGTTCAGACAAATGCTCATAAAATTCCGAACGTACAAGTGAGTGACACAAGGGACGATCAGTAAAGAACAATAAGCTGGTAACAAAAATTTTCTTATACAATTTAAAATCAAAACTTCATGAGTATCCGAATTCATGTTAAGGTAAACGGCGCGGAATACAGCCACGATGTTGAACCTCGATTGCTCCTTGTGCATTACCTGCGTGATGTGCTGCGCCTTACCGGCACCCATGTTGGCTGCGATACCAGCAGTTGCGGTGCCTGCACTATTCATGTGAATGGTCTTGCCACCAAGAGCTGTACCCTGCTTGCGGTTCAGGCAGATGGTTGCAAAATTACAACCATTGAAGGTGTTGCAAATAATGGCAACCTGCATCCATTGCAGGAGGCATTCAAAGAATGTCATGGTTTGCAATGCGGATTCTGTACGCCTGGCATGATTATGACTTCTGCAGACCTGCTGAAGCATAACCATAACCCTTCAGAAGAAGAAATACGTACAGCGCTGGAAGGTAATTTCTGTCGCTGCACAGGCTATCACAATATTGTAAAATCTGTGCAGCATGCTGCAGAAAAAATGCAAAAGGAGGTTACTGTATGAGCACTACAAACGGGTTAATCGGAAAATCAATCAGGCGTGTGGAAGACAAACGCTTTATTACCGGCCGTGGTAATTATACGGATGACATTATATTGCCGCATCAAACGTATGCTTCGTTTGCACGCAGCCCTTATGCACATGCAAATATTTTAAGTGTAAATATTGAAGCTGCCAAAGCCATGGCTGGTGTGGTAGCCATTTTCACAGGAGCAGATGTTGCAGATATCAACGGAGTTCCCTGTGGCTGGCAGGTAAACTTTAAAGATGGCACTACCATGAAGGAGCCCAAACATCCTTTACTGGTAAAAGATAAAGCATTGCATGTTGGCGACCCGGTAGCGATTGTAATTGCCGAAACACGTGAACAAGCCAAAGATGCAGCGGAAGCTATTGTTGTTGAATACGAAGAACTCGCTGCTGTAGTAAATGCCGCAGAAGCAGTAAGGCCGGGAGCACCGCAGGTACACGAGTCTGCGCCCAATAATATTTGTTACGATTGGGAATTGGGCAACCCAAAAGCCGAAGTGAACGAAGCAATGAGCAAAGCCGCACATGTAACCACACTGGAATTTGTAAACCAGCGTTTGGTGCCAAATGCCATTGAGCCACGGAGCTATATTGGCGCTTACGATGAAGCTTACGATAAGTATACATTATATACGAGTACGCAAAACCCGCATCTTATCCGTTTATTAATGTGTGCATTTGTACTTGGTATTCCCGAACATAAAGTACGTGTGGTAGGCCCGGATGTGGGCGGTGGTTTTGGCAGCAAAATTTTTCATTATACTGAAGAAGCATTGCTTACATGGGCAACTAAAAAAATTAAACGCCCCATCAAATGGACTTCAGACCGCAGTGAAAGTTTCCTGCTCGATGCACATGGCCGTGACCATATTACCAAAGCAGAAATGGGTTTTGATGCGGATGGAAAAATTGTAGCATTAAGGGCAAAAACATTCGCCAATCTTGGTGCTTATCTTTCCACTTTTTCAACTGCGGTTCCCACATATTTGCATGGAACTCTTTTGCAAGGTTTATATACCACACCAAAAATAAATGTGGATGTAACAGGTGTGTTTACCAATACAACTGCTGTAGATGCTTATCGCGGTGCAGGCCGTCCGGAAGCTACTTATTTATTGGAACGCTTAATAGACCTTGCTGCACTTGAAATGGGTGTAGATCCGGTAACGCTCCGTTTAAAAAACTTTATCCCGCCATTTAATGGTGTTGATGAACCGGGTTATCAAACACAGGTTGCTTTGCAATATGATAGTGGTAATTATCATGGTGTATTAGAAAAAGGCCTCGCCATATTAGGATATGAAGATTTTCGTGCACAACAAAAAGAAGCATTGAATAATGGTAAATTATTAGGCGTTGGTTTCTCTACTTATATAGAAGCTTGTGGAATTGCACCATCTGCTGTTGTTGGTTCGCTTGGTGCAAGGGCAGGTCTTTTTGAAGTAGGCCAGGTGCGTGTACAGCCTACCGGTAAAGTAAGTGTTTATACAGGTTCTCATTCGCATGGCCAGGGCCACGAAACTACATTCGCACAGGTGGTTGCAGATAAGCTCGGCATTGCAATGGACGATGTGGAAATTATTCATGGCGACAGCGACAGCGTTGCTTTTGGTATGGGTACCTATGGTTCGCGAAGCCTTGCTGTGGGCGGCTCTGCAATTGTGAAGAGTATTGAAAAAATTGTAGAGAAAGGAAAGAAAATAGCTGCCCATAAACTGGAAGCAAGTGCAGATGATATAGATTTTGCAAATGGAAAATTTACTGTAAAAGGCACAGATAAATCTTTAAGTTTTGGCGATATTGCGCTCACTGCTTATGTGCCGCATGTGTATCCAAAAGACCTGGAACCCGGTTTAGATTTCAGCAGCTTCTACGATCCTGCAAATTTTACGTATCCGTTCGGTTGTCATATTGCGGTTGTTGAAGTTGATAAGCAAACCGGCAAGGTTACCATGAAACGTTTTATTGCAGTGGATGATGTGGGCAACGTTATTAACCCCATGATTGTTGAAGGGCAAATTCATGGCGGTGTGGTGCAGGGTATTGGGCAGGCTTTATTCGAAGGTGCAGAGTACGATGAAAATGGCCAGCTCACCAATGGTTCTTACATGGATTATTGCATGCCCCGTGCCGATGATTTCCCCATGTTCGAAACAGGTAGCCAGGTTACTCCTTGTCCCCACAACCCGCTTGGGGTAAAGGGTGCAGGCGAAGCAGGTTGCATTGGTTCAACGCCGGCGGTGGTTAATGCGGTTATTGATGCATTGTGGAGTGGCGGTCATAAAGTAAAAGATATACGCATGCCATTAACTTCAGAAAGGGTATGGCGTGCCATGAAGCAATAAGTTCTTTGTATAGTAGATGAATATTATGAGCCCAACAGAAGTACATGTGTAATCGTCCCTTGCGTCGCACACTTGTACTTTAGGATTCATTATTCAGCTTTAAACAGCCAGCGAGTACCAGTGAGAAAAGGATTGCTATGAAATCTCTGTGGCTCTCCAAACCTCTGTGGTTCTCTGTGGCCTGTTTTTCAAATTATTAATTACTAATTTTTAATTATCATTATTATGATACCAGTTGCATTCGATTATCAAAGAGCATCAAGTGTTGAAGAAGCCATTGCAGCCTTATCCGGCGGCGATGGAAAAATTCTTGCAGGCGGCCATAGTTTAATACCAGCTATGAAGCTTCGTTTAAACCAGGCTTCAAGGTTGATAGATATTACACGCATACAATCACTTAAAGGCATTAAGGAAGAAGACGGCGAAATAGTAATTGGCGCAGGCACCACACATGCCGATATTGCCAACGATACACTTATTAAAAACAAACTTCCCTTCTTTGCAGAAGCCGCATCAATGATTGGCGATGTGCAGGTACGCAATCACGGCACCATTGGCGGAAGCCTTGCCCATGCAGACCCGGCAGCCGATTGGCCGGCATTAGTTCTAGCCGCTGATGCAGTTATAAAAGTAAAAGGTGCCGGTGGTGCAAGAAGAATAAAAGCCACAGATTTTTTTACCGGATTTTTTTCTACAGCGTTGGAAGAGGGCGAAATCATTACCTCCATCCGTATTCCCGTTCCGGCTGAAGGAACAAAGACAACGTATCAAAAATTTTCGCAGCCTGCATCAAGGTTTGCAATTGTTGGTTGTGCGGTGATGCGTTCTGGTGCTAAAATAAATATTGCATTTACCGGCGTAAGCGATACACCATTCCGCGATACTGCGGCTGAAACTGTTTTGGCTGGTAACAATGTGGATGGTGCATGCAGCGCAGCAGCAGAAGGCGTTACAATCATGGGCGATCATTTTGCATCGGAAGAATACCGTAAGCATCTGGCGAAGGTTTATTTGAAAAAAGCATTACATGCAGTTTTGTAACAGGCATGGTTGTTTGAAAATAATAAAGGCGGTAGTAATGTGCCGCCTTATTATTTTGCAGTCAGGGGCTTGGAATGTTTTAAACATAACAATATTTAGCGTATCAATTAATAATGAGGTAAC
>Ga0209480_10003235_pt1 | contig 10706 bp, 7 predicted proteins | sample JI61114C2DNA_FD_187501 | JGI IMG/M metagenome (GOLD analysis project Ga0209480, IMG submission 187501) | Wastewater effluent complex algal communities from Wisconsin, to seasonally profile nutrient transformation and Carbon sequestration -... | ecosystem: Engineered > WWTP > Effluent > Algae...
CAAATAAAGACTTATGAAAATTAAAGATTTAGACGAGTTTGACGGCATTAAAATCGGAGATTTGGTTCGTTGGAAATCCGGGCTGTTGGGGGCTGGAAGGCTTCAATATGTCCGAAATATTTGGCAGGACGAAGACTCAATAACTTGGGTTGATTTGGAGAATAGAAAAGGTCAACGCTATTCATCCGATGTGTTACCTTTATGGAAAGTTGAAAAAGTCTAATTAAATTCTGAAAACAAATAAATAAGCCCGTTGATTTACCGGGCTTTGGGGAATAGAAAATTTTAACCGTTCAATTCTTCTTGAGCCAATCTTTGAAGCCTGTATCGCGTTCAAAAAGTAATTTCAGACCGTGTTCAATGACATCACCGGGAGATATTTCCGTCCTCATTCGCTCGGTTGCATATTGGATATATTTTTCGAGTTTGGCATTGGTCGTTTCCAGAATTTTGCCGTTTATTTTAGCGTAGCTTAATCGGTTTAATTGCAGAATCGGCATTTCAGTTTTTGTGCCGGCTCCCTGTTTTGTTTCGTTTATTTCACTCATCTTTTCCTCTTAAAAATTATTAGAATTTCTTCCCTTTCCGAGAATCAGTAAAGCCCATAAACAACTTTCGTGCCGTATCAAGAAAAGTGAACCTCAAATCACTCAAACACTGCAAAAAATATCTGAACACAAAATTCGGCTTGTCTTGTATGACAGGATAGAGCGCAATTTTACGCTCGTCAGAAATTAAATGTTGGAAAAGCTGGATTTACGGCTGTCAGATTCTGACAACTACATAGAAATGACAAAAAAACGATTCGCAACGCCCGAAAACTCAAATCTCACGCAGTTTAGGAACAAATTTTGCTTCTGTATCAAAGCAGAATTTTCTGACAGCGTAAAATGCTTTTATTTCAACAATTAAAGAATTATGAGAATTTCGCTAATTCTTTAATTAGGCAATTAAAGAGGTTACGGTGTCAGAGATTTTCTGACCGAAATCAGAGAAAAATTAAATTAATTGCAACAGTTAAAAATCAATGAGAGAGCAGGAAAAAAGAAAATTAATCGGCAAAACAAATAACATCGAGGCGGAAGTTTTAGGCGAGTCTATGTATGTCAGACCATACAAACAGGACGAGAAAAAAATTGCTGAACTTGCCCGTGCGAGCGGCGAGAAAAAGAGTGTCATCACGCAAAAACTTATTCGGCTTGCTTTGCGCGGCAAACAATTTGATTTTACGGATGAAAAAAGCGAACTCAAAAAACTCGACTGGCTCATCAATAACGAAAAACACAAACTCATTAAATCCGATTGTCTGGATGCGAGAGTTGAACGACTCGAAGAACACGCCCGAACAATGGAAAAGCTGGCACAAAAACAAACTGAAAATTCCTATTTAACCGGCGTTCTGGTCAGCGAAATTTGCTGTATGACGAATGTTTGTATGTCCTACCTGAATCAAATTTTCACCAAACTGATCGAGTATTTTTCGCCGGTTGAAATCGAAAAGAAAAACAGCACCGACTTTGCCAATCGAAATATCCTGGGACTTGTCGAACATTCGCTTGTCGAACTTGAAAAGATTGCCGGGCATCACAATTTTGAAGCGGAAATAATTGAACCAGAAATGCTTTATCTTTTTACCAAAATCGAAAAAATCAAAGCCAAACTATTGCAGTCTTCAATTCAGACAAATTCGAGTGAAAGTTAATGAAAGTCATCGCCTCGGTCCAAGCCAAAAAATCGAGTTCGCGCGGACTCGTCCATTATATTGCCCACAGCAAAATTGACGCGGCTCGTGAGCAGTCCGAGCGTGAAATTTTTAATGAAAATTCTGACAAAACCATAGTCGAAAAAGCCAATGATTTATTAAAGAACGGCATCTCCAATAAAAGACCCGGCAATGATGAACTGCATCACCTTGTCCTTTCATTTAAGCCGGAAGATTACGAGCGGTTAGGCAAAGATGAAAAAGAGCGGCAAAAATCAATCAAAGAAATCACGCGCCACGCGATGAAGCAATTTGAAAAGGAAATCGGCGCGGACAAGTTAGCTTGGGCGGCGGGTATTCACCGGAATACGGACAATCCGCACGTTCACATCGCTATTCAGAAGGAGTATTTCGATAAAAATCTGGAGAAGAAAAGTTTAAATAAAATTCCCGTCAATCTTTTGCCGCATTACGAAAAAATAGGCGAAGGAAAAATATTTAAGTCTGGTATTTTAATTGAAGCTGCAAATCAAAAACTCGACGAAATTGTGCTGGAAAAGGAACAGCAAAACTCACATGATCATAACGCACAAAACCGGATTGCCAATAAAAGTCAAAACAAATCAAACAATTCTCAAAGAATAGAAAATTTCCAAGAGGCAAAATCGAAAGCTGAAAGCGAAAGGGAGCGAGAAATTTTAGCTGAAGCGATATTGGCAAAATTTTACCTTGAAAAAGCACGGGAAAATTTGGAGTCTTTGGTGGATCATGGCGATAAAAGAAGATTCAAAATCTTCGATGAAATTACCAAAAAAACAAGAAAAATGTCGCTTTTTGATTTGGAACGCCGCGCCGAAAAACGGGCGCATCGAAGTCTAAATAAACAGAATATTACCGATGCCGCAAAAAAGGACGAGTTAAGGAAAAACTTGATTGAGGGCGAATTTGAGAAAAACGCCGAAGGTATCAAACGGATCAAGACGATTCTGCATAACTTGGTAGTCAAAGAAAATCGTGAATTAATTACCCGTGAAAACCACTACAAAAATATTAAACCTTTGGCGGAAAAAATTCGCACGTCCTACAAAAGCGACAATAAAATACTTCCCATTCCGTTGCTCAGTTTGGATGATTTAGAAATGCTTCAAGCAAGCAGTCTGGAGAAAAAGGATATTCGCGTTGCCAATTATTTTGAAAAGGTGCGAAAAGAATTATCCAAAGAGCGAGCCGAGCCGACACGCTCAAATGATGAAATTGCCAAACTTAAAGGCAGGAAAATTTTCATGGATTTGAGGCTTCAATGGCAGGAAAAGCAATTAAAAGATTTTAACGACCACAAGCGGGCGTTTCCGTTTGAGATTGACGGAAAAAAATGGACTCTTCCAAAGGTTGATTCGTTGATTGAAAAGAAGGAGCTGGACGAGAAAAAAATTGTCGGAAAAGTCAGCAAAATCTTCAGCAAAATCGGTTTGATTGATGAAAAGACGAGCCTTAAACAACTGGAAGAAATAAAAGCCGTCATCGGGGAGAAACTGAGCGAAAAAAATGACCGAATGACAAGCGATTTAGCGAGCGAAAAATCCATCCAAAAAGTTCTGGAGGATTTTTACAAAAATGAAACTAATCCCGAAAAAGAAAATTTACCGGCAAAATTTACTGCGACTGAACTCGCCGAAGTTGAATATTTTGCCTTTGATTTGAAGCAGGCGCAACTTTATCGGGAAAATTGGGAGCAGCAAAAAGAGCTAATCGAAAACGCGCAAGGATTAAACAAAAACGGATACGATTCAATTAACGAATCGAAGGAAAAAATAATCGCCGGACGCAGCCTTGCGCGTGAAATAATGAGCGAAATCGAAGTTGCCCGATGCAAAGAAGAATTCGCGGATTTTAAGAAGAATAAAGATTTCCAAAAATTCGAGGTTACAGACCAAAAATCCGGCGAAGAAAAATTCGTTTCACTTTCTGAAGTCCGCTTTGATTCACGCGGCTCGCTGTTTGACCAGACGCTCGAATATTTTCTGGAAAATCGGGAAAAAAGAAGAACGCGAAATGCGCTCGAAAAAATCGTTAAAGAAAAAGGTCTTGAACTCAAAGAAAATCTAAAATCAGCGAAAGATTTATTAAAGGTCTCGAACGAATTTACCATTAATTTCAAAACAAAATCATTTTTCGTGGCGACAAATTATCATCATCCGCCAATTTTCACGCCGAAGGAGTTAATAACGATTGAACTCAGAATCATGAACACGGATAATAAATCCGAAGCGACGAAATTACAGAAAATTCTTGATTCGGTTGATCATTCAAAGGCGAAAAATCTTCCGGCAATTCTGGAAGGTTTTACTGCCGAAAAAGAATCTGCCCAATCTATTGAAAAGAACTCAATCAATCAACACAACTCGCCAGTTGAGATTGAAAAGGATGAGGTAAAATCAGAAGAGAAAACAAATGAAATTCGGGAAAATAAGATTGAGATTTTGAATCAGGAAAGAGGACGATAAAATACTAATATGGAACAAATAAACGTGCCGAAAAGCGTTAAGGAACAGCTTTTACGCAATGCCGAAGATTACGCGCTGGCGATGATGATGATCGCAACGCCGGAGCAAATTGTAATCGTGCAAAAGCAAAACGAACTATTCGACAGAGGGCTGGAGATATGCCCGAATTGCGGTCAGGAATCAAGTTTGGAGTCGAAATTCTGTGAATCTTGCAGAGAGTCTAAAATTCCCTTTTGATTTTTCATTTAAGGCATAAAAATTGCTCTTTACGGGTGAGATTATTTTATGCCGAACACAACCGAAACCAATCCAGCCGCAAATTCCGTTGCTAATCAAAAAGACGAAATACCAAGAATTGAAATCCGCGACCACATAACCCGCGCCGATGTTCGTGCTGAAAAGAATAAAATATTTCTTTTCGGCGATAACTTGAAAGAACAAGGCTACGGCGGGCAAGCCAAAGAGATGCGCGGCGAAGAAAACGCCGTCGGCATTCCGACCAAAAAATTTCCGACTAATAATCCGAGTGCTTTTTTTAGCGATAAGGAACTTGCCCCCAATAAACAAGCGATTGACGAAGCGTTTGGCAAAATTCCGCCCGATAAAATTATCGTCATTCCAAAGGCAGGACTCGGAACCGGACTCGCGCAGCTTGAAGAAAAAGCTCCGCAAACTTTCGCTTACCTAAACGAAAAATTGGCTGAAATCGGTTTTAATAATCAAATCAAAGAAACTTCAAAAGATTTTGCCACAAAAACTTCGGTCGAAAACAACGTAATTGTGCAGAGCGCGGGTAATGAAATTCCAACCGCAAAACGTCTGCTCGATTTGGACAATATTCAAACGATTAGCCTGAAAATTTTATCGCCGACGGCAAAAGAAATTGATGCGCTGAAAATAGACTCAGAAAAAGCCTTAGCCGATTACGCGGACCGACTGCGGGTTGATTACAAAACCAATAAGGACAATTTCCGGGATGGGCTACGACTTTTGAGCGATTCGTTGGATAAAGGCGAACAGATTACGATTGCCTGCGCTTGTCGCAACGGCGGAATGTGTCACGCTGATGTCGTCAAAATGGCGGTTGAGAAAGTCAATGTTCATCTTAAAAATGAACGGGTTGGCGAAAAAACCAAAAGTGAAAAAATCGAAATCGGTCAAAATACTACAATCAAACAACAGCAAAATCTAAATCCGCGCACCAGAGCGGCAATTAACGAGATTTTGAGTTTTAGTGAAAATGACCGGATTTTAGAAAAAATCAGCGAAACTGACGGTAGAAATCGAAGTGAGCAAGCCTCTTATTTGGGACAATCTTCACAGTTTGCCCGCGATATTTACGAGCGCGGCGCAAATGTTGTGGACGGCAATCTGATCGTGCCACAAGAAAAATTGAGCGTTTCCGAACCACCCGTAATAACAACTCAAAATTACGCCGTCGAAAAATTAGGTAAAATTTTGCAGGATGAAGAACGGGCGAAAAAACTCGCGCCGGTGGTCGTCGAATACGGCAATAAAATTGCGGGCTTGACGGCAGACGGCGAAACCAAGTTTAAAATTTTCGGTTGGATGTATGACTCTTTAGAAGGCAAAAACGAAACAAGTGAGCGCGATGAAAACAAAACTTTTGGAGAAAAGTCGAAATTTGACGAAACTCTTGAAAGAATTTCAGTTCTGGCGGAAGAAATGCACTCGCTTGAGCCGTTGGATAAAATCGAATTTGTGCCGTTTGCCGGATATGAACAGAACGAAATTCAAGAGTCGGTTTTTGATATTAAAGGCGAAAATTTGAATCTTGAAGAAATTTATGAAGAAGCGATCAACCTCGAAGGAAAGGAAAAAGAGCCGTCTATTTACGACCAAACCCTATCTGAACAGGCGGAAATTATTGAGCCAAGAGGAAAAATAAATACCGAAGGTTATGAGCGCATCAGATTAGGCGCAGACATTCCGCGCATCCCGGAAGATTATACTCGAACAGAAATAAATAAACTCATTACTGAAACTCTGCCGGAAATTGATTTTAAGCTCGAAAACGGTGTAACACCAAAGGAAATTCTCAATCCGTTTAACCAAGCGGTCTGGCAAAGTGCGCGAGAAGATGCACAAAATAGACTCGAATCCATTCAACAGAAACAAAAAATCAATAGAATTGAAACTCAAAAATCTGCCAGAAAAACTGCTGAAACAAATCAAAGCCTTGAACAACAACTTGCGAAAATTGATTTACGCCGTCAAAACATCGTCGAACTCAGACTCCCAAGTGAATTTTTACTGGCTGAAAAAGAGGCAATCAATACCTTTTATCGCCAACAAAAACAGGAAGTCGGAAACTTGCTGACGAAAATTGATGAAGTTCGGGAAAAACAGGTCGTAAAGGGCGATAAATCAGAGGAATCCGCACTCAAAAAAGAACTGAACCAAATTAAAGAAGCCAAACCGAATTTCGCTTTTAAACTGGAAAATTCCGCCGAAATTGTAGTTGGAAAGCCTTCCGAACAATCGGTTAATGACAGAAACTTTATTTCTTCATACGTTAATTATCAACTCAAACAGCCGGAAACAAGACTTCGTTGTTCAAATGAACGCTATCGAATTTACGCCGCTAAACTCGAATCTGCCGCGACACGCGAAGACGTGATGAAACTTTCGTCTGAAATTCGCTCTGAAAACGCCGCTCTCGGAATGAAATGGAAAGATTTCAGCGATACCGAAAAAACGAAACTCCCGAAACCATTAACGAGCAAAGAAATGCAGTTTCTTTTTACCGAATCTTCGCCGGCGCATTACACAAACGAGATGACTGCAGCGCGGCTTTCCTACGCCCACACCGGCGCGAGCCGCCGCGCGATGACCGAATCTTTACTTAAAGGCGAAATAAAACCGAGTCCCGAAGCCCAAAAATTAGTTGAAAGTTTGGAATCAAGACTCCAAAGACGAGAACTCGAAGATTCACTTTTGGCGACCAAGCATTTTTTTGAAAGTGTCAAAACGCCGAATAATGAGCTAAAATACAAGAATAATTTTGACCATCGGGAAATTTATCAAAAACTGCCGCCGCAGGAAAAAGATTTCATTTACGCGCGAGCTACCCAGCAAAAGGAAAATCTCGAATACCGGATCGCCTTCAAAAAACAACAGTTTGAAAGGAAAGAAGAAATTAACCGCGTCGGGCAGCCGAAACTCGAAATGAGCCAAGCCGAAAAGAGTTTTCATCTGCACAGTCAATTTAATCAAGCCCGAATTTTAGGGGTGAAATTAGAATCTGCCACGTTCGTGCAAAAAGAAATTAGTGAACGCGATTCTAATGCAGTCGGTATTCTGCTCAATAATCAGCCGCTTGAAAAACTGGAAAATATCGTCCAAGAGCTTCAGAAAGGCGAAAACCCCGAAAATAAAAAAATTGGCGAAGTCTTGCAAACATTCGCCCGCGCTGAAGTTTCCAAAGCGGAAGATAAAACTTTTGTAAGTATCAAATTGCCGGAGAACGGTCTTGTCAGCGTAAATACATACCGCGAACTGTTTGAAAAATTCTACCCGGATGATAAGCACGAAAACGCGAAATACAAATTTGAAAGTTTCGGCGAAAGGCAAGTATTCCGCGCCCTGCAAAAAGGTCAAGACGAAGCCGTAAATAATTTTCGTGAGGAAATAAAGGTTTATTCTAAGCAAAAAGATGTTTCCTTAAATTTGTCTGAAACCGAAAAAGCGGTTCAAGCAAAACTTGATAAAATTATGCAGTTTCAAGCGGAAGCCCGAAACGCTGTTCGTGAAAATAAAGGCATTTTGCAAAAATATGTCTCTCGCACCAATGCCAAAATGCAGGCTCAGAAAGCGGAAGTTCCATTTACAAACAATCAAAAAGAACTCGTTAAACTTGCTTTAGGCGGAAAATCTTCAAATTTTATTTTAAACAAAGCCAATGACCAATTTTTACGAGCCGTCCAAAAAGAAATCACTATTAGCGATGCTCACAAATTTACCAAAAATGAGTCGGTTTTATCCGAGATGAAAGCCAATATCAAAAGCGAATTTGCCGATATTTCCAAAGATCTGAAAGTTTTGGAGGAAAGCAAATTACAATCGGTGAAAACGCTAAATTCAGGCGACAAATCACAGAATATTTCAGCACAAATTATCAATGAAAAACTAATCGAAAATACACCTTTTACCTTGCGAATTTTTGAAAAAGAACTCGAAAAAGCTGAAAAACAACTTTTCGGAGTAAGTTTGAAAGAGAAAATTTCCGCCAATTTAGACTCTGAAAAAGAGAAAAATTTTAACCCGACTTCTGTTTTTTCAACTGAAGAACGCGCTTCAATAAAAGAACAAGCCTTTGAGAAAGTTAAGGAAAAACTCGAACCGAAAGAACTCGGTGCAGATAACCGGAAAATTTCACTGGAGGCAAGTCAGCAAGCCTTTACCACTTATAAACAACTCGAACGGGCTTCAACTCTTCTGCAAACGGGCAGCGACAAATCAAAGATAACGGAAGCCTTTTCCAAGCTCGACCGCGAGGCTTCTCATTTGAATAAAATCCGTCAAGACTACAACCGCAATGAAAAAATGGCGGTGCTTCGTGAGGGCATAAAAACCGATTTGGTTGATTGGTTCAAAAAGAATACTGATGCCAAGCAAAATATTTCGGAAGGACAAATAGGCAAGATTTTAATGCAGAATTTAAAGCAATCGGATTTCAAGCAATTCACAAACAATCAAGGACAAATAAGTGTTTTGAGTCGGCAGATTACCGAGAAAATCGAAGCTAAACAATTCTTGGCGACAAAAGATAAAGGAATAAACACCGATTCACGAGAAAGCGTCAATCAGATGAAAAATCATTTCGCACCCAAAAATGAGCGAAGCAAAACAAGTTCGATAGAGAAAATAAAGGACGCGCCCGTTTTCACCCGATAAAGTTAAAAAGGTCATTTAGCCAATAAAAGCAATTTTAGCCTTTGAGCAGATTACTTTTTGGTAAATTGTTCAGTGGCTTTTTGCTGATCTTTAAAATTTATAATTGGTTGTTCAATTAAGCCGAAAACACCGAGTTTTTTGAGAGTCGGGTTTGCTTCGATGCCGTCAATTTGTTCTAGCGGAAGTGCTGCACCTTTGAAACGACGGCAAATTTCGGGCGAAACAACCAAGAACCACGTCGGCGCGTCTTCACGGCTGTTGCCCGTCGGAATTGCCCAAAGCGTAAATTGGTGCGGCGAAATTTGCGTGTAGAAATAATAATAATAGCGATGATTCAATGCACGGTTCTCCGCCGAAAACAGGCGATTTTTCCGCTCCCAGATAACGCCTTCGAGCTTTTGCAAATCTTCGGGAAATCCGCCGCGCTTTTCGTGAAAGCGGAGCAGATCGCGCATCATCATCGAAACCGATTCAATCGGCATTTCGGCTGATTTTTTACGGTCAACTGTCCACAACGAGTAAATATAAGCGGCGATGACGATAAAAAGTGCCATTACCGCAACGATTAACGAAAGTTTGATTCTGCTTGCAACCATACTCTTAAACCACACTCCGACTGATTTCCATCGCCCGGACTTCAAACTCTCGATGGGCGGCATGGACATTATCGCTTAAATCATTGAGAACATCGGAATTAACGTCAGATTCTTCTTTGTTTTCAACTTCCTTTGACAAAACAACGGGCGAGCTTTCAATATTCATTTCGCTTTCCTTCAGATCCGCACTGCTCACACGCGAAGCGATGTCTTCTTCATCGGTCAAATATTCTTCTTCGTTTTTCATATTTATTTCTTCAGGTTCAATTAAATCCGGGTTTTCATTAAAGAATTCCTCAACGGTTTCTTCAACAATTTCTTCAAAAGTTTCTTCATCTAAAATTACTTGATTCGGGCTATCATTTTCTTCAATCGTCCGTTGAGATTGTGTCGAATTATTTTCAATTTTTACTTGAGTGTTTTCCGCAAACTTAAAAGCAGCATCAATATCGCCCAAATAAAGAACTTTCGGCAACGTGTATTCCGGCGAGGTATATTTTTGCTTCAGAACGCCTATTGGCGGATAAGCGGCTTTGATCGGCGGCGCGGTATCATTGACGATGAGCAATTCTTTATGCGCCGGGATTTGGCGAATTTCCGAACCGAACATCAGCGGGCGTTTTTGTTCGGCGTAGCGAATATTATCGTTTTTCTTGCCAGGAAAATCCTGATAAGTTTTGGCGAAAATCGTTGTTTCGCCGAGTTGTTTGGAAGCGTATTCCGCCGTTACGTCATCGAGTCCGGGCAGAAAAATCTTGGTCATGACCGTTCCCAAGATGGCGTTCGCCTGTTCCTTCCCGTATTGATCATACATCTGCGGCAAATCCTGATAGCCCAAGCCCAAACCGACACCGCGCCCGCGTCCGATGCCGGAGATGCGTTTTACTTCGGCGACGTTAAGTTGATACGCTTCGTCAATCAGCACGAAACACGGGATTTCCGGTTCATTAACGCCGTCGAGCCGCATTTCCAAAACGGCTTGACCTA
>Ga0209480_10003236_pt1 | contig 10705 bp, 8 predicted proteins | sample JI61114C2DNA_FD_187501 | JGI IMG/M metagenome (GOLD analysis project Ga0209480, IMG submission 187501) | Wastewater effluent complex algal communities from Wisconsin, to seasonally profile nutrient transformation and Carbon sequestration -... | ecosystem: Engineered > WWTP > Effluent > Algae...
ATGCTGAGTGCAGAGGCCGCAAAGGCCCACTCGCGGTCCCAGTTCCTTTAGCGCCACGGCCGCCTCATACGCGGCGAACATCTGCCCCAGGGCGTGATCCATGGCGGAGGTAAGCATGAGCGGCTGTTGCGGATGCCGCCCGGCCACGACGCGCCAGTCACGGCGCGCAGGTTTGACCACCACGGCGGAGAAGCCCGCCGTGCCATCGCGCCAGCCTTTGTCCAAGGCCAGCTTCACACCCCAGCGCTGCTGCGCTTGCTGCCACGCCTCGGCATCGTAGGGAAACGGATCCTCGATGAGATCGAGCCGCTGATAGGTGCGCAGCGGCATGAACTCGATGAACTGGGAGAAGCCGCGGGCGTCGAGGCAGCCATTGAAGTCCACGCGCAGCTTGAGTCCGCTTTTTTCGCCGACGCGCGCGCATTGCTCCAGGAAGCCGCGCGTCTCACCGTAGTTCGCGTAGCCTTTTGCTTTCAAAGCGGCCCAGCCTTCCGAGACGACGCGCTCGATCTGCGGCCCGGTGGCCTGCGCAAAGCTCCATGAGTAGTGGCTGCGCGGGATCTCCAGCCCCTCAAACAAACTCACGCCCGCCTCACGCGCCGCGCCATCGATCTCCGCACAGCGCAGCGCCATGGCCGTGACCGGCGTGGTGATGCCCTCTGCCAGCAGACGCAGTTGCTCCTCCACGGGCACATCGCCGAATTCCGTCCACGGATGGATGCAGCCGAAGCCCGCGCCCACACGGATCAGAGCGCCGGGAAACACGCGCCGATGGGAGGCTGAGTTCAGCGCCACGCCACTGCGCAGCAGGTAGTCATAAACGTAGATGGGCTGGGTGATCATCAGTGCTCAGGACATACGAATCATTCAGCCACGGATGGCGGCACAAAACAGTCCCGCAAAGAAGAGAAGCTGCGCGCCGCTCATAGCCAGGAACTTGTTATACTCCGGGCCGGGCGGGGTCATCCACACACGAAGGATGATGAAGGCCCCGAGCGGCAGTACCGCCATGGGCAGGGTGAAGGCGCGGGAAAGGCCCGCATCCTGCCAGTAAAGTCCCACAGCATATGCGATGACGATGAGCAGGGTGATCTCCACACGCGCAAAGGTCTCGCCGAAGCGCACGGCGAGCGTGCGTTTGCCCGTGCTGGCGTCTTCATCAATGTCCCGCAGATTATTGATGGCGATGAGCACGGTGGAGAGGCAGCCGATCTGCACGCCGCCCACGAGCCCGCCCACCAGCCATTCGCCCGTTTGCACAAAAGCTGAGCCCAGCACCGCGACGAGCCCGAAGAACAAAATCACAAACAGCTCCCCCAGCCCGCGATACGCCAGCGGTGCCACGCCGCCCGTGTAGCCGTAGCAGAAATACAGCGACGGGATGCCGATGACGAGGATCGGCACACCGCGCGCCGCGATGAGTGGGATGGAGAAGATCATCGCCACGCCGAGCATGAGGAAGCCTGCCATCATCACGCTCGCCGGGCTCACGACTCCGGCGGCGGTGATCCTGCGCGGGCCGACTCGCGCCGCAGTGTCTTTGCCCTGCTGGAAGTCGAGCGCGTCATTGAACCAGTTCGTCGCCACTTGCAGAGCGATGGTGCTACCCAGCGTGCAGACAAGGAGTGACCACAGCATCGGCTGCCCGCCAAGGCGCGAGCCGATGAAGAAGCCGACGAAGACAGGCGCGATGGCCGCGCCAAGGGTCTTCGGTCGCGCCGCCTGGAGCCAGTCAGAAAGGGAAGCCATGAGTCGTGGGAGGAGGTGGGTGAGCCGCCATTTCCCATCATCCCCCCGCAATCTCAAGAAAGGAATGTTTTGCCTTGGAAGAGCCGCCTCCGCTAGAAGGTTTGTTTTCACCACCATGATCTCCCTCTCCCGAGAAGCCACCATCGCCCCCGCTGGATTCAATCGCTGGCTCGTCCCGCCCGCTGCGGTGGCCGTTCACATGTGCATCGGCCAAGTCTATGCCTTCAGCGTCTTTAACAAGCCGCTCGGGCTGGAGTTGGGGAAGGATGTCTTTTGGGTGAACATCGCCTACCAGATCGCGCTGATGATGCTGGGCATCTCAGCTGCTGTCTTTGGCAAATGGGTGGAACGCAGCGGCCCGCGCAAGACCATGCTGGCCTCCTGCCTGTGCTTCTGCGGCGGACTTTTGCTGACAGCTTTGGCCATCAAACTCAAGTCGCTGGCGCTCGTTTGGATCGGCTACGGCTTCGTCGGCGGAATCGGACTCGGCCTGGGCTACATCGCGCCCGTCTCCACTTTGGTGAAGTGGTTCCCCGACCGGCCCGGCATGGCCACGGGCATGGCGATCATGGGCTTTGGCGGTGGTGCGCTTATCGGCTCGCCTTTGGCGCAGGAACTCATGAATCACTACGCCGCCGCCCCCAGCACGGGAGCGATGAGTGCGTTGATGACCATGGCCGCTCTGTATGCCTGCTTCATGCTCTTCGGCGCGCTGATCGTCCGCGTGCCTGCCGCCGACTGGAAGCCCGCTGGCTATGCGCCTAAAGCAGCGGCTGCGAACGCCATGATCACCACCGCCAGCGTCTCCGTCGATACGGCATGGAAGACACCGCAGTTCTGGCTGCTTTGGACGGTTCTGTGCATGAATGTGAGCGCTGGCATCGGCGTGCTCGGGCGTGCGGCAGATATGTGTCAGGACATGTTCGGTGTGAGTGTGGTGATCGGCGCGGGCTTCACCGGATTGCTCAGCATCTTCAACATGGGCGGGCGCTTTGTCTGGTCGTCCATCTCCGACCTCATCGGGCGGAAGGCTGTGTATTGCATCTACTTCATCCTCGGCGCCGCGCTCTACGCCATCCTACCCTACACGCAGGAGACACAGAACCGCACGCTCTTCGTCATCTGCACCGCTGTGATCATCAGCATGTATGGCGGCGGCTTCGCCACTATCCCGGCCTACTTAAAAGACATGTTCGGCACCTATCAGGTCGGCGCGATTCATGGCCGTCTGATTACGTCATGGAGCATGGCCGCCGTCATCGGCCCTCTCCTGATCAACGGCCTCTATTACAGCCGCGTCTCCAACGGGGTGCCAAAGGATCAGGCCTACAACGGCACCTTTTACCTCATGTGCGGACTGCTGATGGTGGGCCTCATCGCCAACCTTCTCGTTCGTCCCGTCGATCCGAAATACCACGTCACCGAAAAGTCCGCCTGATCACCTCCCATGAAAACCATCCTCATCTGGATCTTCGTCGCCACGCCCCTGATCTGGGGCGTGACTCAATCCGTGAAGAAATCCATGCCTCTCTTCCAAACGCTCAAGGCAGTGGAGAAAGCGAAGTAACCGACCGCATTATGCGACCAAATCAGTGAGCAGTCTGCCGCCATTGACGATGTCGATGGGGCGGACGCCCTCCAGCACAAGACGTTTTTGGGAGTTGATGCCGAGCAGGCGATACATGGTGCGGGCGAGATCTTCGGGGCCGACGGGATTTTCATCGGGCTCGGCGCCGAGAGCATCGGACTTGCCATACACAAAGCCTCTCTTCACACCACCGCCTGCCATCGCCACGGAGAAGACGCGCGGGTAGTGGTCACGACCATTGGTGGAGTTGATCTTCGGCGTGCGGCCGAACTCGGAACTGACCAGCACCAGAGTCGTGTCCAACATGCCGCGCTCATCGAGATCGCGGATGAGGCGTGCGAAGGCCATATCGAAGTTTGGTGCCTGACTGTCGAAGGCACCTTTGATGTTCGAGTGATGATCCCAACTGCCGTAGTTCACCGAGACCATGCGCGTGCCCGCTTCGACCAGGCGACGGGCCAGGAGAAAGCGCTGACCAGCGGAGTTGCGGCCATATTCGTCACGCAGTTTATCCGACTCGGCATTGAGGTTGAAAGCCTCACGAGCCTGCGTGGAGCTGATGAGATTGTAGGCGGCGCTGTAGAAGCTATCCATCGCGGAGAGACCGTCCGATTTCTCCGTGGTGCGGAAGTGCTCATCCACGGCGGCGAGCAGGCTGCGGCGGCGGTCGAAGCGCTTCTCGTCGATGTCCTTCGGTGCGGCAAGGTCGCGCACGGTGAAGCCTTTGTCCGCAGGATCACTGCCGAGGGCAAAGGGGCCAAACGCGCTGCTCAGGTAACCGCTGCCCTGCTCGGGAGCGAAGACGCTGGGGATGGCGACATAAGGCGGCAGATTGTTTCGCGAACCCTGCTCGTGAGAGATGATCGTGCCGAAGCTGGGGAACTTGATGGCCGGGCTGGGCCGATAGCCGGTGAACATGTTGTGCGTGCCACGCTCGTGAGCGGCTTCACCATGTGTCACGGCGCGAATGATGCTGATTTTGTCGAGGATCTTGGCGATGTTCGTGAACTTCTCACCGACGTATTCACCCGTGACGCCTTTGATTGGACTGTAAGGGCCACGATAGTCAGGAGCGGCGAAGGGTTTCGGGTCCCACGACTCGTGCTGGGCCATGCCACCGGGCAAATAGATGTGGATGATGGAGGTGGCGATGGGCTTGTAGGACTCCACCGATGGCATGTTGATCGCTGCGGCCTGAAGCTTCATCAACTGCGGCAGCGTGATGCCCAGCCCCGCCATGGCACCGACTTGCAGGAAGTCACGACGACCCTGGGCGGTGTTAAAGAGGTTGGTGTGGTTGCCGGAGCACAAGGGATGCATTTTCATGGGGGAGAAGTCAGTTCGGAGTTCAGCGGACTACGAGGCCTGTTCCGTGGTGTTTCGTGCGTGGCCCAATACCGCAAGCGAGGCGCATTTCTCCGCAAGGAATGCACGTCGACGATAGCCACTGCGGCAGGATTTGATGATGGACACCCCGCCGCCCCTGCGTTCATGCTCGCCCGAATGAAGCCCTTCCTTTCCTTTGCCCCTCTTCTCATCCTCCTCGCTGCCTGCGGTGATGACAAACCCGCCGCGCCCGCAGCGGAGGCAAAGACCGCCGCACCCGCCAGCTCAGCGCCAGCTTCTTCCCCAGAAAAACCCGCCGCGCCCGCTGCCGAGAAGAAAATCTATTGGACGCCCGAGATGCTCCACACGGAGATCAAGTATCACAATCCCGAGTATGACGGCAGTGGTGAATTCAGCATGGAGGAGGGCCAGCCCATCGCCATCAGCCTGCGTGGGACGAAGATCCGCAATCTCGAATTCCTCCTGCGTCTCAGCCCGCTCGCGCTCGACCTCAGCGGCACGCCCATCCAGGACATCCGCCCGACGAAGGGCATGAAGCTCATCGAGCTGTATCTCGAAGACAGCCCCGTCACCGATCTCTCGCCGCTGCGCGGTATGCCGCTGCAAAAGATCTACCTCAGCCGCACGCCGGTGAGTGATCTCAGCTCGAAGGTGCGCCGCTCGTGGAGGTGAACATCGTCGATACCAAAGTCAGTGACCTCACACCGCTGTCGAAGTCGCCTATCCAAATGCTCTGGCTGACCAGCACTCCGGTGGAAAGCATTGCCCCACTGAAAGGCATGCCACTCGTCAGCCTCACCCTGCACAAGACACGCGTCTCCGATCTCTCCCCGCTCAGCGGCAGCGCACTCCAGCGCCTGCACATCGGCCAGACTTCCGTGACAGATCTCACGCCGCTGAAAGGCATGTCCCTCACGCGCCTCGTTTTCAGCCCGGTGAACATCAAGACCGGCATGGACGTGGCCCGCAGCCTGCCCGTGCAGGAGATCGGCACGAAGTTTGACGAAGAAAGCAAGGACCTCATGCCCCCCGAAGCCTTTTGGGCTCAGCAGGGCAAGTGAAGCAGATCAACGTTTGTTCAGCCGCACCAGCGTCTCGACATCGCCATACTTCACGGCACCGGGGACGAAGTTCACATCCCAAAAGTTCGTGAGGTTGGCGAAGCGGAAGCCATTCAGTTCCGCCTTCACGTTCGAGACGGCATTGCCCAGCAAAGCCCCAGCCACCAGGGCCACGGGTGCTGCGCCATCCGTGCCGATGATCTCGATGTCTTTAGCGGGCCATTTGTCATGATTCTGCATCATCGCCACCATGGTGAAGGCATCATGCACGCGGCGGGCGAGCAGCGTGGGATTGTAGCCAAAGGTGTAGCCGCTGAACTCACGGAAGTCGTTTGGCTTGGCCTTCAGGTTGTCGCCAGCCTTCGGCTGCTCGGTCGCACCTTCAAGATAGAGCTGTGGGCAGGCGATGGCGACTCCAGCATCAAGCAGCTTTTTCACCTCGGGCGATGAAGGCCCCGCACCGTGGATGCTGTCAAAACCTTTGTCGGTGAGCCAGAGCACCGCCTTGCCTTTCCAGTCCTTCGGGAAGAGAAAGCTCGCGGACACTTCTTCGCCATGTGTTGTGTTTCGCGTCAAACCTTGGATCACCATATAGTCGCCGCGATCTTCCTTGGCGATGGCTTCGTAGCTGACATCTGTGCCAGAAGCACTGCCGCGACCGACGATGGTCTGCCAGGCTTTCAAACTCAGCTCATCCGCGCCATCCTTGGCCTGCCACTTCGCATCCTGCGCGGTGAACCACGCACACACCGCCTTCTCATGAGCCGTGCCGACTTGATCGCCCGAAGGCTTCTGATGTTCGGCGGTCCAGACGGTGAGTTCGTCCTTGGTGGAGAACACGAAATCGCGTTCTTCGATAGGCTCCTTGTGCCCGATTTGGAAATGCTTGTTGAAGAAGGCATACATCGCCAGCCGCGAGGGCAGGTTGTAATTGTGGGGGAACTGTGTGGCGATGTGCGCCGTCACACGATCCGGCACGCCGAGCATGGCGTAGAGGTTTTTTAGATCTGGCAGGCCTTTCGTCTCCAGTTCCTTCGTCCAGTCATCTGCCGCAGTCATGCCTAGCGGACGCGGAGCCGTGAGCGCCGCGATGTCGATATTGCCCTGGCCGATGCGCAGGTAGTGCGTGTTCTCACAAGTGCAGCCGCCCTGCATCGCCGTGGAAACCATCACGCAGGGGAAGGCCGCCTTGATGCGTGGATCGATGCCCGTAATCATCATCGTCTGCGTGCCGCCGCCGCTCTCGCCCGTGCAGCCGATGCGCTCCGCATCCACGCCTTCGACACCCATCAGGAAATCCAGTGCGCGGATGCTGTTCCAGGTCTGAAGGCCAAAGTAGGTCTGGAGACTCAGGTCCGCTTGAGGCGAAAGGAAAACGCCCTCGCGCGGACCATGTCGATGCTCGGTGAACTGCACCGAGTCCGCATATCCAACCATATCATAAAGGAATGCCGCGCAGCCCAGTCGAGCCAGCCCCACACAACGCGCCTGCATGGGCGAACGCGCCCCGCTTTCCAGCTTCTCAGCGCCCATCGCGATCTGCTTTTTCGTCGCCGCCGTGCCGGGACCGGAATCCTGGAATCGGCCATCCGGCCAGTGCCCATGTGGGCACAGGACGCCCGGCATCTTCGCGGGGCGCGGCTTGGGTAAATAAAGATTCCCTGTCACGAAATGTCCCGGCAGACTCTCGAAGAACACCCGCTCGATGGTGTAGTCCTCACGCTCCACCCTGCCATGTACCACGGCATTCAGCGGCGTCTTTTCCGGCATCGGCAGCAGCCCATTTCCCACCAGCAACCGCTGCTCGATCTCCTGCTTCCGTGCTTTCCAAGCCTCGGCTGACTTTATCTGCGTGAAGGGAAAGTAACCCTGCAGGTCGCGCATCTCACGCTGCGCGTGCAAGGACGTGAAGGAACCAACAACGAGTAAGGCGAGCAGCAGTGATTTCATGATGGCGCGAGTTTGGCTGGAAACATCACCCCAAGGAAAGCAAAACTTCCTCATGCCAGCATCTTCGACACAAGATCTCCATGCACGTTTGTCAGGCGCATGTCGAGGCCCTGGAACTTCACCGCCAGCTTCGTGTGCTCAAAGCCGAGCAGGTGCAGCAACGTCGCGTGCAGGTCATGCACATGCACGGCATCTTGAGTCACGTTGAAGCCAAACTCATCGCTCTCGCCGAGTGTGAGTCCGGGTTTCATGCCACCGCCTGCGAACCACATGGTGAAGGCGTTCGGATGATGATCGCGCCCATCGCTGCCGCCTTGCACCATCGGCGTGCGGCCAAACTCGCCGCCCCAGATGACGATGGTGTCCTCCAGCAGGCCGCGTTGCTGCAAATCACGCACGAGCGCCGCGCAGGGCTGGTCAGTCAGTCCGCATTGCTGTTTCAGGCCGCCCACGAGACCACCGTGATGATCCCAGGCTTCATGGAAGAGCTGCACGAAGCGCACGCCACTCTCGATCAGGCGACGTGCAAGCAGGCAGTTGTTCGCAAACGATGCCTCGCCCGGCTTCGCACCATACATGTCGAGGATGTGCTGGGGCTCCTTCGAGATGTCCATCACCTCAGGCGCGGTCTGTTGCATTCGATACGCCAACTCGAAGCTGTTGATGCGCGCTGCGATCTCGGGATCTCCCACTTGACCCAGTCGCTCTTCATTGAGTTGCTTCAGCGCGTCCAAAGTCTGCCGCTGCGTGGCATCGGTCACGCCTTTGGGATTGTTCAGATACAGCACCGGTTCACCGCTGCTGCGGAAGGGCACGCCTTGATACACCGTCGGCAGGAAGCCACAGCCGAAGTTGGATAGGCCGCCGCTCGGCCCCTTCTGCCCACTTTGCATCACCACATAGCCGGGCAGGTCCTGATTCTCCGTGCCCAGGCCATACAGCGACCACGCGCCGAAGCTCGGGCGACCAAAAATCTGCGAGCCCGTGCTCATCAGGATCTGCGCCGGAGCATGATTGAAGGCGTCCGTCTTCATCGAGCGAACGATGGTCAGGTCATCCGCGATCTTCGCCGTGTGTGGCAGCAACTCGCTGATCTCTGCTCCGCTTTGCCCGTGCTTGGCGAACTTAAACTTCGGTCCGAGCAGCTTGCTGTTCGGATTGATGAAGGCCGCGCGATAGCCCTTCAAAAGGTCCGCCGGTGGCAGCTTGCCATCCCATTTCGCCAGTTCGGGCTTGTTATCAAAAAGCTCCAGATGACTCGGAGCCCCGCCCATGAAGAGATAAATGACCCGCCTCGCCTTCGCCGGGTAATGCGGCTTCTTCGAGGCCAGCGGACTCGCTGGAGCCGCAGCGCCGCTGCTTTGCCCGCGCAGCAGATCCAGCGCCGCCAGAGAGGCCATGCCCACACCGCATTCCTGGAAAAACCAGCGTCGGGTGAGGTATCGGGCGTGCTCGGCCTGGAGTTCGCGTTGGAGATTCATGATCAGAAGAAGCTACGAAGCATTCGCTACGAAGCGAAACCCTCTTACATCCCCAGCGGCGAAAGCCATGTCACCGTGCTGGATTGTGCAAGCCACCCCGCACCACGAATATTTGTCTGCCTATCTGGCGGCAGTGGCCTTCGTGACCAGCCAAGATCCTGAAGGGATTCATGACTGCTCGCGTTCATGCCTGACGCATGAAACTGCTTTCCGTCTTTCTCACCTTCCTCCTCGCCGTTGGTTCGCTGCACTCAGCTCCGCCAAACGTCGTCATCATCTTCATCGACGATCTCGGCTATGCCGACATCGGCCCCTTCGGCGCGACGAAGCAGAAGACGCCGAACCTCGACAAAATGGCCCGCGAGGGCATGAAGCTCACGTCATTCTATGCAGCGCCCGTTTGCAGCGTGTCGCGCGCGCAGCTCATGACCGGATGCTACGGCGCACGCATCTCCGTGCCGGGTGTTTACGGGCCAGGGAACAAAAACGGTCTCAACCCCGCAGAAACGACCATCGCGGAGCATTTGAAGACGCAGGGTTACGCCACGCAGTGTGTCGGCAAGTGGCACCTCGGCGACCAGCCGGAGTTCCTGCCCACAAAACAGGGTTTCGATCACTACTTCGGCATTCCTTACTCCAACGACATGCAGAAGACCGCGAAGGACACGGACGCGAAAGTCGTGCCGCTGCTGCGCGATGACAAGGTGGCCGAACTCCTCACTGACGAGGCCCAAAGCCGCATCGTCGAGCGCTACACCGAGGAGGCGCTCGGTTTCATCCGCACGAACAAGGAAAAGCCCTTCTTCCTCTACTTCCCGCACACCGCCGTCCACACGCCCATCTGGCCTGGCGAAAAGTTTCGCGGCAAATCACAGAACGGCCGCTTCGGCGACTGGGTGGAGGAGGTGGACTGGAGTGTCGGCCGCGTGCTCGATACGCTGCGCGAGCTCAAGCTCGATGAAAACACCCTCGTCGTCTTCACCAGCGACAACGGCCCCTGGCTCATCAAAGGCGCGGACGGCGGCAGCACCCTCCCGCTTCGCGGCGGCAAAGGCAGCACCTGGGAAGGCGGCGTGCGCGTGCCCACCATCGTCCGCTGGCCCGGCAAGATCGCGCCCGGCAGCGTGTGCGATGCCGTCGCCAGCACGATCGACATGCTGCCCACCTGCGTGAAACTCGCCGGAGGCAAAGTCCCCGCCGAACCCGTGATCGACGGTCGCGACCTCTCGCCGCTCCTCTTTGGCAAAACGACTGAGTCACCACGCGAGGCGCATTATTACTTCGCCGGTTACAACCTCCAGGCCGTGCGTCAGGGCCCGTGGAAACTCGCCATCGCCACGCAGCCCGAAACCATGGGCAAAAGCAGCGGCGATGACGCAAAAATCAACCCGCGCCTCTACAACCTCGACACCGAGATCGGCGAGGGCCGCGTCGCCCCGGTGATCGTGATCGGGGCCGCGTCGACGACATCGCGCAACACCGAGTACGGGCTCGATCGCACCGCGGCCGCCGCGTTCATGGCGTTCCAG
>Ga0209480_10003237_pt1 | contig 10702 bp, 5 predicted proteins | sample JI61114C2DNA_FD_187501 | JGI IMG/M metagenome (GOLD analysis project Ga0209480, IMG submission 187501) | Wastewater effluent complex algal communities from Wisconsin, to seasonally profile nutrient transformation and Carbon sequestration -... | ecosystem: Engineered > WWTP > Effluent > Algae...
ACCTTTGCCATTGAGCACAAGCGGAAGGCCATCATCTGCACCCACACGATCAATCTCCAGGAGCAGCTCATCCACAAAGACATCCCCATCGTCAAAAAGATCGTCGGGGACTTCCACGCCGAGCTGCTGAAAGGCCGGAACAACTACCTCTGCCCCACCCGCCTGAAGCACGCCTTTTCACAAACCGGCGATCTCTTCAGCAGCAGCGAGGCCGCCGAGCTCCAACTCATCGAGGAATGGCATCGTGAAAATCCCACCGCCACGCTGAGCGAGATGGACTTCACCCCCGGCGCACGACTTTGGTCCATGATCCGCAGTGAGCCGCACGCCTGCACTCCACGGCGATGCCCGCCAGGAAGCGGCTGTGTTTACCAGGACGTCCGCCGCCGCATGGCTGCCGCGGACGTGCTCGTGCTGAACCACACGCTCTTCTTCACCCTGCTGGCCTCTGCCGATGAAATCCTCACCGAAGACGCCAACTTCATCTTCCCGCGTGACTTCGTCATCATCGACGAAGCCCACACCATCGAGAACATCGCCGCGCAGGCCTTCGGCATCCACGTGAACGAATCCAGCGTCCGCTTTGAACTCGGCCGCCTCTACAATCCGAAGACGCGCAAAGGCTTCTTCCAGAGCGTCGGCGACAGCGATGCCATCCGCGAAGTCACTCAGACCATCGGTGCTGCGGAGATGTTCTTCCGCGAGGCCGAAGCCCGCTGCAAATTCAGTGGCCCGTATGGCAAAGAGTTCCGCATTCGCGAAGCCGGCCTCACCGAAAACACGCTCGCTCTGCCGCTGCAACGTGTCGCCAACTTTGCCCTCAAAGCAGGCGATGCCGCGAAGAGCGAAGGCCAGAAGCTCGAGCTGCACGACATCGCCAAACGCCTCACCGCACTACGCACCGACCTCTCCGCCTTCCTCGATCAAACCGAAGACGGCCATGTCTATTGGGCCGAACGCGGCACCGGTGATACGCGCAATCTTTCCCTGCACAGCGCGCCCATCGATGTGGCACCGAAGCTCGAAGAGATCTTCTTCTCCGGCGGCAAAGCCTGCGTTTTTACCAGCGCCACCCTCGGCGTGGGAGACGACGATCAGCTCAATTATTTCCGAAAGCGCGTCGGCGCTCAAAAAGCCCGCGCCTCCTGCATCGAGAGCCCCTTTGACTTCAAAAAGCAGATGCGGCTCTACCTCGTGAAGAAGATGCCCGAACCAAAAGAGGCATCCTACGCCGATGCACTCCAGGAGAAGATCGAGCACTTCCTCGAACTCTCCCAAGGCCGCGCTTTCGTACTCTTCACCAGCTACTCCCAGCTCACTGCCATGGCCGACCGGCTGGAGGATTTCTGCGATGACCACGGCTGGCGCTTGCTCGCCCAAGGTCGTGGCATGCCACGCCATCAAATGCTCGCCGAGTTCAAAAAGGACGTTCACAGCATCTTGTTCGGCACCGACAGCTTCTGGACCGGCGTCGATGTCCCCGGCGAAGCCCTGAGCAACGTCATCATCACCCGGCTACCCTTTGCCGTGCCCGATCATCCCGTCGTCGCCAGTCGCTTGGAGCACCTCGAAGAACAGGGTCGCAACAGCTTCAGCGAATACAGCGTGCCCGAAGCCATCCTCAAACTACGTCAGGGTGTGGGTCGCCTCATTCGCACGCAGAAGGACAAAGGCATGGTCGCCATCCTCGATCCCCGCATCATCACCAAACCCTACGGCCGCGCCTTCATGGCCAGCCTGCCAGATTGCCCGGTCGAGATCCTCGGGTAAGCACGAGAGCATGTCGGATCATGCGCTGGGCTTGTCGAAGGTTGTCATGCAGGGTGATTTGAGGTCAAAACCAACTCCCCCAGACGTTCTTCTTCCCGATGAAGCCAACCTTCGCCCTCTTCCTGCTACTCACCGCCTCCGCCCACGCCGTAGATTTCAATCGTGATGTGCGTCCGGTGCTCGCGCAGCAGTGCTTCACCTGCCACGGCATGGACGACCACGGTCGCAAAGGCAAGCTGCGCCTCGATCTGAGCGAATCCGCCTACGGCGCGGGCAAATCCGGCGAGATCGCCATCGTCCCCGGCAAGCCGGATGCCAGCGAGGTCGTGAAACGCATCCTTTCCACCGACGAGGACGAGGTCATGCCGCCACCGCACACGAAGAAGGTGCTCTCCGAGAAGGACAAAGCCACGCTCAAAGCTTGGATCGCCGAAGGCGCTAAATATCAGGCGCATTGGGCCTACACAGCGCCGCAGCCTTCGAAGGACCCGAAGGCCAGCATCGATCACTTCATCCGCGAGCGTCTCGAAGCAGAAGGGCTGAAACCTTCGCCGGAAACGGATGCCTACACGCTCGTGCGCCGCGTCTATCTCGATCTCATCGGCCTGCCGCCCACGCCCGCTGAAGCCGATGCCTTCGTCCAAAGTCAATCCGGTCAATCCAGTCAAGCCTACGAAAAGCTCGTCGATACCCTTTTAGCCTCCAAACAATACGGCGAACGCTGGGCGCGCCGCTGGCTCGATCTCGCACGCTACGCGGATACAAACGGCTTCGAAAAAGACCGCCCGCGCCAGATCTGGCCTTACCGCGATTGGGTCGTGAAGGCGCTCAATGACGACATGCCGTTCGATCAGTTCAGCATCAAGCAGCTCGCTGGAGACATGCTCCCGAATGCCACGCCGGAGGACATCATCGCGACCGGCTTCCATCGAAACACGATGCTGAACGAGGAAGGCGGCATCGATCCGAATGAATACCGCTTTTACGCCATGGTGGATCGCGTCGGCGTCACCGGCACGGCTTGGATGGGCCTCACGCTGAACTGCTGCCAGTGCCACACGCACAAATACGATCCCATCCTGCACACCGATTACTACAGCGTCATGGCACTGCTGAACAACGCCGACGAGCCCACTTACAACATCCCGACGCCTGAAATCGAAAAGCAGCAAAAAGCTCATGCCGAGCGCATCGCGGAGCTGGAGGCCGATTTGCCGAAAAAGTTCCCCGGAGGCGAAAACGCCATGCAGAGCCGTTTGGCCGGCTGGATCGAAGGCGAGTCGAAACGGGCCTCCAACTGGCAAATCATCCGCCCCACGGCCATGAAGACCACCATGCCGCATCTCGAGCAGCAGCCCGATGGATTCATCCTCGGCAGCGGCGACATCTCGAAGAGCGATGTGTATGATTTGAGCTTCAAAGCGCCGATCAAAAGCGTCACCGCCATCAAACTCGAAGTCGCCAGCCATCCCAGCCTGCCAAACGACGGCCCCGGCCTCACGAATTACGAAGGCCCCCTCGGCGGATTCTTCCTCAGCGAGCTTCAAGCCTTCCAAAACGGCCAGCGAGTGAAGATCACCAATGCCGAGGCCACCAACGAAGAAGAGGAGGACAAGATCAACGATCAGGCTGCCACCGCTGTGAAGCCGAAGAAGGCTGCTGCGAGGAAAGCCGCCGCCAAAAAGACCAACAACGCCCTGGCCACACTCGACGCCGAGATGAGCAGCGGCTGGCAGGTGCTCGGCGGTTACGGCCAAAGCCACGCCGCGGTGTTTCATTTCGAAAAACCGGTCGATCTGACCAACGGCTTCGATTTGAAGATGCTCTTCGAAAAGCATTTCGCCTGCCCGCTCGGCCATTTCCGCCTCTCCGTGACCACCAGCGATCACGCCGAAGCCACCGGCCATCCGTTTGAAGTCGAGAACGCCCTCGCCACCAACGATCAATCGAAGCGCGAGGCCCTGATGCGCGAGTTCCTCGTCACCGCTCCGGAGATGAAGCAAGCCGCCGCGCCTTTGCTTGCTGCGCGTCGTCAAATGCCGCGTGGACAGGCCACGTTGGCCTTGAAGGAGCGTCCCGCATCGAATCCACGTCCGACGAACCGCTACCATCGCGGCGAATACCTCCAGCCGAAGGAAACCGTGCCGCCCGCCGTGCCCGCCTTCCTGCCGTCGCTGCCGAAGAACGCGCCTGCGAATCGACTTACCTTCGCGAAGTGGCTTTTCGCACCCGAAAACCCGCTCACCGCCCGCGTGACGGTCAATCGCCAGTGGCAGGCATTCTTCGGTCGCGGCCTCGTGAAGAGCCTGGAGGATTTTGGTTATCAAAGCGAAGCTCCGAGCCATCCCGAGCTGCTCGACTGGCTCGCCGTGGAGTTTGTGAAGCAAGGCTGGAGTCTCAAAAAGCTGCACAAGCTCATCGTGATGTCGCAGACGTATAAGCAGGCGAGCCGTAGAACGAGTTTTCCAACTCGTTCAGAGAACAGCGAGTTGGAAAACTCGCTTTACGTCATCGCTCCGCGCTTCCGCCTCGATGCCGAAATCATCCGCGACTCCGCGCTCAAAGCCGCCGGCGTGCTCTCACTCAAAATGGGCGGCCCGGGCGTGTATCCGCCGCAGCCAGCCAGCGTTACCACCGAGGGCACTTACGGCAAAGTGGAATGGAAGACCAGCGAGGGTGAGGATCGCTACCGCCGCAGCCTCTACACCTTCACGAAGCGAACGGCACCCTTCGCCATGGCCACCACCTTCGACGCGCCCACCGGCGAGGCCTGCCTCGCCCGTCGCGATGTCTCCAACAGCCCGCTGCAAGCCCTCACGCTGCTCAACGACCAGATGTTCATGGAAGCCGCCCAAGCCATGGCCAAAGCCGTCATCGCCGAATCCCAAGACGACGACTCCCGCCTCACCAACACCTTCCGCCGCTGTCTCACCCGCCCACCCGCCGCCGATGAGCTCACCATGCTCAAAGCCTTCCTCGCCAAACAACGCGCCCACAAACTCGAAAGCGAAGCGCTGTGGACTTCGGTTTGCCGGGCGGTGTTGAACCTCGACGAAGCGATTTCCCACCCCTAATTCATGATGTCTGAACTCGCCATTGTGATCGATCCATCAAGGCTTGAGAACGCCGATTTGGATATTCGTTACGACCTACCAGATTTGATCACAGCTAAATCAAACGGTCTTGTTCATGGAACAGGCTACGATTACGTCGGACCTAATTTTCACTTGGCCCTCTTTTTCAAGTGTGCTGATTCGGAGGCGGGAAAAGAATGGATATGCGATTCAGTAACGAAGGAAAAAGTTCTGGGAAACAACCTAGCCCTCGCCTCACAAGCGTACCTCAAAGATGGGGACGTCTGGAAGTGTTTCTATCCATCTGGCCATGCTGGCCCATGCTACCTGTGAAGCTGTTTGATCTTTAGACCATGAACTCCCCCAACATCACCCGCAGACACTTCTTCCAGGATTGCGCCGTCGGCACGGGCAAGATCGCGCTGGCTTCGTTGCTGGCGGAATCGGCTTATGGAGCGTCGAAGAGCCCGAATGTGGCCGCGTCGTCGCACTTTCAGCCGAAGGCGAAAGCGGTCATTCACATGTTCATGGCCGGTGCGCCTTCGCAGCTCGAAATGTTCGATCACAAGCCGATGCTGACGAAGTATGAAGGCAAGCCGTTGCCTCCCTCTGTGATCGGTGGGCAGCGTTATGCTTTCATCCGGCCGGACGCGGCGGTTTTGGGGCCGCGTTTCAAGTTCGCGAAGCATGGGCAGTGCGGCGCGGAGCTCTCCGAGGTGCTGCCGCATCTGGCGACCATCGTGGACGACATCGCCATCGTGAAATCCTGCCGCACAACGCAGTTCAACCACGCTCCGGCGCAGATTTACATGAACACGGGCTTTTCGCAGCCTGGACGGCCGAGCATGGGCTCGTGGGTGACGTATGGACTCGGCGCGGAGACGCGGGATTTGCCGAGCTTTGTCGTGATGAGCACCGGCAGCGGCATCAGCGGCGGTGCGGCCTGCTGGAGCAGCGGGTTCCTGCCGAGCGTGTATTCCGGCACGCGCTTCCGCAACACGGGCGATCCCATTTTGAATGTGAGCACGCCGGAAGGCATCGCGCCTGGCACACAGAAGGACACCATCGAGCTCATCAACGCGCTCAATCATCGCCGCCTGAAGCTCGATGGCGATGGCGAGACGGCCACGCGCATCGCGAACTACGAGATGGCCTATCGCCTGCAAACCTCCGCGCCGGAGCTGATGGACCTGACGAAGGAAGACGAGGCCACGCTGAAAATGTATGGCTGCGATCCGAAGGTGCCGTCCTTTGCCCGGGCCTGCCTGCTCGCGCGGCGCATGGTCGAGCGCGGCGTGCGCTTCATCAACATCTACAACGAAGGCTGGGACGCGCACAGCAACGTCGAGGGCAACGTGCGCAACAACTGCAAGAACACCGACCAGGCCAGCGCCGCGCTGATCAAAGATCTCAAGCAACGCGGCCTGCTCGACAGCACGCTCGTCGTCTGGGGCGGTGAATTTGGCCGCACGCCGATGGTCGAGGCCAGTGTGTCGCTCGGTCGCAGCATGGGCCGCGATCATCATCCGCAGGCCTTCACGATGTGGATGGCCGGCGGCGGCATCAAAGGCGGCGTCACGATGGGCGCGACGGACGAGATGGGCTTCAACATCATCGAAGACGAAGTCCACGTGGCCGACATCCACGCAACCATCCTGCATCAGCTCGGGATGGATCACGAAAGGCTGTCCTTCCGCGCCGCGGGACTCGACTTCAAGCTCACCGGCGTGGAGCCGTGCAAGGTGATCAATCAGATTGTCGCATGATCCCCGCGACTATCGTCCAAGGTCATCGCGTCGCATCCGGCCTGAATGGCAATCCCAAATTCCCAGGCGGCACGCTGCGCATGCAGTTGCCTTTCTTCCGTGAACTTGGTCTCGACTTGAGCGGCTACCACCTTGGCACGCTGAACGTCAGCATTGCGCCGCTGAGTTATCGTGTTGTACAGCCGAAGTTCACTTTCCGCAGAGTGAAATGGCATCTGACTGAGCCTGCGGAAGACTTCTCATTCTTCGATGTCGTGGTGCATCGCGATGATGCGGCACCCATCAGCGGCCTGATTTACTTTCCGCATCCCGACACGAAGCCGGCGCATTTTCAGAAGGCCGATGTGCTCGAACTCCTGTTGCCGTGGACGACAGGTCTGGGGTATGGCACCCAGATCAGACTGGATGTGCCATCAAACCAGATGACGTTTGTCTGAAATCACTCCGCCTTTGGACGTGCGCGATACTTCTCGGCGAGGCGCGTGTGTTTGGTTTCGAGGGATTGCTCCGCTCCGCTGATCCAGAGATGCTTCACCTCACTGCGGATATCCAGGATGTCTCCTGTGGCGGCGAAGAGGGAAGCGTCTTTGCCAACTTCGATGCTGCCGCGCCGATCCGCCGCGCCGTGGAGTTGTGCTGGCACCAGAGTGATCGCGGCGAGCGCGGCATCGGCGGGTAAACCAAACGCGGCGGCCTGCGCGGCGATGTAGGGGAGATTGCGCTGGCCGGAGGCGCTGGCGCGTTCTAAACCTTCGCTGATGGCAACTAAGACACCAGCCTTGTGCAGCACGGCTGGGGCGCTGAATTGCACGTCATAGGCATCGCTGGAGCGCGAGGGTAGGGCGAAGACCTCGCTGTAGATCACGGCGATTTTTCGTTTGGCGAGTTCATCGGCGACCTGCCAGGCATCACGCCCGCCGACGATGGTGAGTCGCAGTTTGGGATGGGCTTCGGACCATTTCAAAGCGGCACGAATCTCCCGCAAACCCTGCGCATGGATCATGAGTGGCACTTCACCGCGCAAAACCGGCTGCATGGCCTCCCAGGCAGGCACGGGTGCACTGTTGGCGGGGCGCTTTGACCATGCCTCCGCATCGGCGAAGAACTGCTCGATGCTGCGCACCTTCTCTTTTCTCTCGCGGGCTTGATCGTCGAGAGATTTGGCGTCGGGTTTTGGATTCGGCCCGGGGACGTTCAGCGCATGATCCGGCCAGACGAGATGCATGGCACTGCGCCGCTGCACGAGCATGTCCTCAATGGTCCAGCCGCGTGTGGCGAGCAGCGCGGAGGTGCCGGTGATGTGCTTGCCCTGGGGTGTCGGCGCGAAGTGAGTGATGCCGTTCGCACGTGCCACCGGGATCATTTCGGAATCGGGATTCACTGCCAGCCACGACTCAACCTCGGGCGTGTACTCGCCCGTCTCGCGATCATCCACCGAGGCACGCACACCAGCTACTTCGACGAGTCCGAGGTCCGTGCTGGCACTGATGAGGCCGGGGAAAAGATGCATGCCTTTGAGATCGCATGTGCGATCCGTCTTCGCGTCGATCTTCGCGGAAACTTCAGCGATTTTACCATCGCGGACAAGAACATCTGCGGTGGCGAGCGTGCCTTTTGCCACTGTATGCACGGAGGCACCGCGCAGCAGCAGAGTGTCAGCGGCGGCAGTCGCGGTGAGAGCGACAAGAAGAGTAAGGATTAGTTTTTCCATGAGAGTTCGCGGTCCATGCAGCAGTCGATGCAGAGGTGGCCCTGGCGTTCTTCCAGGGCGCGGAAGAAGAACTTCGCTTCGGCTTTGGCGTCGGAGGACTCGGCGCTGGAGTCTGTGGCGCTCTTCTTCGCCTTCTCGATCAAAGCGAGATGCTCGGTGTGGCGTGCGGCGGCCCGTCGATGAGCGGCCTCGCGCTCGAAGTATTGCTTCCCCTCGATCCAGGTCTGCAAACACACGCTGCTGGTGGCCAGCGGATGGCCGCTCCAGACGACGAAGTCTCCATCCTTGCCGGGCTCAAGCGAGCCGACCTGTTTGTCGATGCGCAGTTGTTTCGCGGGATTCAGGGTGACGAATTTCAGAGCCTCCTCTTCGCTCGTGCCACCATACTTCACGGCCTTCGCGGCTTCGAGATTCATGCGCCGCGCGTGGTCGGAGGAATCGGAGTTGAAGGAGACCACGACACCGCGTTCACGCATGATGCTGCCCGCGTAGGGAATGGCGTCGAGCACCTCGAACTTGTAGGCCCACCAGTCGGAGAAGGCGGAGGCACCTGCACCATGCTTCGCGATTTCGTCGGCGACTTTGTAGCCTTCGAGGATGTGCTGAAGCGTCGCTACACGCACTTTGAAGCTCTCCATCACGCGCAGGAAAGCGAGGATCTCGTCCTGCCGGTAGCTGTGGCAGTGGATGAGGCGCTCGCCACGAATGATCTCGGCGATGGCTTCGAGTTCCAAGTCACGCCGCACAGGTGGTCCACCCTTCTTTGCCTTCTCCAGTGCGGTCATGTAATGCTGCGCGGCGGTGAAGCGGTTCGTGTGAAAGGCAGGCACGCCCATGCGGCTCTGCGGGAAGCGGAACTTGAAGGCGTCTCCCCAGTTGGATTGCTTCACGTTTTCGCCTAGCGCGAACTTAATGCCCTCCGGCGCGCCTTTGAGTTTCAGGCCATCCGGCGAGGCACCATCGCGCAATTTGATAACGCAGTTCTGCCCGCCGATGGGATTCGCGGAGCCGTGCAGTTGGTTCGCCACAGTGAGGCCGCCCGCGAGCTGCTGGTGGATGGTCTCGGACTCGGAATTAATCACATCCGCCACGCGCACCATCGACGTGCTCGGCAGCGTGCCTTCATTTACGCCGCCCATGATCATGCTGTGGCTGTGGCAGTCGATGAGGCCGGGCGTGATGTGGATGCCCGGCAGGTCGATGACATGGGCATCGGCAGGCACCTCTTTGATGGAGCCGACTGCGCGCACTTTGCCATCGGTAATGAGCAGGCTCGCATGCTCGATGCGGCCTTTCGGTCCGCTGGTCCAAATCGTCGCGTCTCGGATGAAGACGGACTTCGGTGAGAGCAGCGGGCCGCGATCTTGGTTCGATGGTACGGCGGTGAGTGTCTCGCGCAGCTTGGGTTTATTCTTCTTGGCGGCGGGCTTCTTGTCATCGCGCATCGGTGCGAGGAACTGCCTGCCATCAATCCACACTTCGCGGACGCGTGCGTCTTCATCAAAGGCGCGACCTTTCTCGAACACGGTCAAATGCGCCAGCTTGCCCGGCTCGATGCTGCCGAGCTGATCCGCCACGCCGCAGAGTTTCGCGGGCACCGTCGTGAGTGAGGCGAGTGCATCCGTCTCGCTCAAACCACGCGCGATGGCGAGGCGCACATTCGCACGAAAGGAGGTCTTCTTCGCGAGTGCATGAGTGGTGAGTGCGATCTCGCGGCCTTCGCGCCGCAGCAGTGCGGCATTGCCGGGTGCGTGATCCCAGGCGCGGAGTTGATCCAGCGGTGTGGCGAGCCAGTCGTCGTCCTCGGGCAGCTTCACCGCTTCGGGGAAGTCCACCGGCACGATAAAGGGTGCTTTCGTCTCGCGGACGAGATCAGGCCTGCGCCACTCCTGACCTGTGGCGAGGATCATCGGCTTCAAATCAAACTCCTGCGCGAGTCGTGTGGAACGATCCACCATCAACATGCTCGCTGGCTCAAACATGACAGGCATGGCCTTCGTCGTCGCGGGCAACAGTGCAGCGAGCGATGAATCAAAGGCCGGACGTGGACGGTTCGTCGGGTTCTTTTCAAAGTGAGCGAGGTCGGCAGATTGAAAGCGCGTGTCGAGCAGCGTCTGCCGGATCACCGCGATGACTCCCATCAGCGAGCCCGGATAGGCCTCGGGCCGCTCCGAGTCTTCCTTTGAAGAGCGCGGCGAGTCGATGGCGATGTGCTGAAAACTTTCCGCACGCATGATCGCCAGATCAGGATCACTCGATGCCAGTGAAACGAAGGCGCTCACGCCACGGATGACGCCAGCATCCGGCACGATGTTCGCTGCGGTGAAACCCTCCGTGCGCAGTGCATCGAGCGCCTTCTTTTCCGGCGCATACTCCCTCGC
>Ga0209480_10003239_pt1 | contig 10700 bp, 10 predicted proteins | sample JI61114C2DNA_FD_187501 | JGI IMG/M metagenome (GOLD analysis project Ga0209480, IMG submission 187501) | Wastewater effluent complex algal communities from Wisconsin, to seasonally profile nutrient transformation and Carbon sequestration -... | ecosystem: Engineered > WWTP > Effluent > Algae...
CAGTGCTGGAGCGCTCAAAACGCCTACACGAGGCGACCTTCGAGCTGTCGCACGGCCCCGAACCGCGCGAGGGTCCCTACAGGTGAGCGCGCCTTGTGCGCGCGAGTGAAGCGGTCCCACCTTAGACATGGCCGTCCACAAGCGCTGCCCAGCGGCTCAGGGCAATGCTTGGACCGCTCGCGTCGCCAATGCTGGCATTCGCGCACCGATAAGGGAGTTCCTACAGGCGCTCATCGGCCTCCGCGTCAGGACACAGAGGTCCACCATACGGACAGGACCCCAAACATCAATCGCCCCAAACGTGAGCCCACACCGATACATCAAGTCGTCATGCGCGCGATTGGGCGCTCGCCCCGTCCACCTGCGGACGGGTTGACCGGATACTCCTGGTCGCTCAGCTCAGTGAAGGTTCTCGGCTCTTGACAAGCCCGTATACGACTGCCGACCGCTCTGGTCATTCCTGCCGAGAGCCATCGGGACGCACGATCGGGCCGGGCCACGACCGGGGGACTCGCTGGCGTAAGCCTCTGGCGACGCCCGTTGGCCTGACCAGAACGAGTCGCCTCGCAGATAACACAGCAGTAGATGATGCGACCGAAGACCCATGCCCCGCTAGGCTGCGCTCGCACCCAAATGGCAGCGTCGGGTGAAACGGGACCGCCGATGGGCGGGTTCGAATCGTGATGAACAAGCACGCTTGGCCGGAAGGGCGCGAAGTCGATTGAGCCACCTCACACCTAGATTCCGACGCCCCGGGCTGCTGGGCCGTGAGTTCGGCACGAAAGCCCAATCGCTTGACCGCCTGTTGGACTGGGGCCTGCCCACACCAGACTTCGTTGCGCTCTCCGGCCCTGACATTGAGCGGGCACTTGCTCGATACGGGATTCCGGACCTCACAACATTCCGCTCTCAGTCCCCATGCGAGATCGCGCCTTTCGCGCGCTTCCTCGAAGCAGCTGAGTCCATCCAACTAGAACTCGCTTGTTCGTTATTGCCTTGTCTATTGCGTTCGTCAGCGGTTCCACTCGTAGACGCCAACTTGACCGAGTTCCCCTCGGATATTTCCGGCGCCTTCTCGAGCGTGAGCGCGGATACTCCCCGCGATGTCGTGAGCGCGATCGCACGCGTGGTCTACTCCGCCTACGCCGTAACGCCACCGCTCGAAGGGCCATGGATCGAGTCCATGGGTGTCGTTGCGCAGACTTACACTGAGCCGATCATTTCAGGTTTGGCTCACTCAGGAGAAACTTGGACGAGCGTGGTCTGGATTGAGGGCCACCTCGAGAAAATAGTGAGCGGCGAATCCCGCGGCCACCAGTTTGCGACCAGGCTGGACATGCGATTGGGCCCAATCGTGCGGGGACTTGATACCGATTTCTCTAGCTTATCCCAGGCGCAACAACTCCGAACTAGCGAGGTCCTAATCCGAACCTGCGCTCTACTGCGACAGGAGCTAGACATGGAGGTCGAAATCGAATGGCTGGACGACGGTAGGGTCACGTGGATCGTTCAGTTTCAGCCGCTGTTGGGCGCTGACAGCCCGGCCGCAACTTCTCGTAGAGATGAGGCATGGTGATCAGCCGACCCAGAATCATCGACTTCACCACATTCGTCATCAATCGTCGACCAAAGATCGAAATTTCGTCCCCGCTCGAGGAATTGCTTGTGTGAGAGGAGATTGACGCGGGACTCATCCGAGGCGCAAGATCGCCACATCTCAAGCTCGTCGTGGTCGCGAACGCAGGGCCTTTTGAGCATTCCTCGAACGTGCTCAGGAAATCACTGGCGGGGACGAATTGCATGGCACTCATGGGCGTCGGCAGCGCTGCGGCATTTTTTGCGGAGGCCGAGAGCATCTCAATCGTTGTCCGCTCGGCTGACGTTCTCGCAACATGTGATGAACGCACGTTGAAGTTTAGGCTCTGCGATCTCGGCGGAGCGAAAGTCGCTGAGCCGATCGAAATGATCGTCCGAACCAACGAAGTATGCTACAAGCCTGACTATTTCTACACTCCCGAACTGGGCCGGATCATCGCGAACGGATTTCGGCGTGCTGGAACAGTGTGGGATAGAGATGTTTCTACTCGCCTAGCCGGGGATGGGCGCGTTTGGACTTCAGGACTAGGAATGCCGAAGGAACTTTGCCAGATCGTCTGCAGCAGGGAGGACTGGTACTTCGCGCGTATCGCAGAGTACATTTCTATTCTTCGTACGCTCCTTGACTTGAGGTCATTGACGGGTAGGCAGGACGCCTTGGTTGCTGCCCTGGAAGAACATTTCGCATATAGTACGCTATTCAGCTTCATCGTTCAGCACCTCATGATGGACTATCAGCTAACCGCAGGGAATGTGGCGCTTGAGGATGCGCTCGAGAGAGTGGCGGCGGAGTCACCCTTGGGACGCAAACGAGAGTTGACTGAGCCAGCCCTCGCGCGGCTGCTTATGTCCATAACTTCCATTCTGGACGGCTTGCCAGGCGATGCGAACACGCTCACTCGGGCAATGGCGTGGGATTCTGAGCCCGTCCAGTCCCCATTATTCAATCTGATGTTCGTCTCATGTCTAATATCGGATATTCGACGCGCCGTGATTAACACGCTCATTGAGGAATCCGACTGGTTCCGGAGTATCTGTGTGCACCGTCGCCTAGCAGATATCTTTTAGCACGCCTTCAAGCCAAGAAATCGCGACAAGAGTTTGGAAGTCCATTGATTAACAGAATTTCGCGAGTTGTGAAGCATTTTGATCGCAGGTCCGCAGTCTACGACGCCAAGGGGACATGGGTCTCAAACTCTGAAGTCTTGTCTGCAATGCATGCCCTGCTTGCGGCAGGATTGGTGGACGGATCCTCCCGAGGAATAGATTTGGGCTCCGGTACTGGTGCAGTGTCAAAATTTCTCCTCGATCAGGGCGTGCTCGCGTCTATTGTCGCACTGGACTTGAGCCAAGAGATGTTGTCCCAAATGGATGACCCTCGGCCTAGGGTGGTGGTTGGCAGCGTTGAGCAAATCCCGTGCCCCTCATCCGTGTTTGACTGGGCAGTTTCGCGTCAATGCCTTCACTATGTCGAAAATGTTGCGCGGGCAGTAGACGAAATTCGTAGAGTATTGAAGATGAATGGCATATTCGTGTTGGCGCAGATTGTCCCATTCGATGAGAACGAGAAAGACGAGTGGCGGGAAATTGTTTCGCTTAGGCAGCCGTTGGCGCCAAGCCTGCTATCCGAGGACGAGTGGGTGTCAATCATGGAGCAGGGTGGGCTGAGTTGCATTCAGCGTGTCCGAGTGTCTCACCGGAGTTCGACAAGCCGACTAGCCGCCAAGCACCGCAAGGAGAACGACCCCGCCTTGTTGTTGTACATGGACGCCATGGCCCGCGTCTCCCCGGCGTTCGCCCGTAATCACGGATTTGTAATGCAAGGTGAAGACATTTCGTACGATGCGTTTTGGTCGATCCTGCTATTTCGAAAAACCTAGTTGACTCTGGCACATGCGCGAACTCCGGGGGGGAAGTGGGATCATCAAACTCTCGACCCGGCCGACCATGAACGCCACGCAGAGCCGCACCGACCACCGCCAGAGCCCCACTAACGGCTCCTGAAAGGGCAAATATGGGAATCGCGTCCGCGTCACCGGGAAATCCCCACTTCACGTCCCAGTCCTGGGTCCAGTCACACGGATAAGCACTCCGCCATCCGGCGGCGACGAGCGCCATACCCACCGTGACCGCTGCCGTCGACATGCACCCGCGCGGCCGACAGGTCAGGCCGTCGGCACACTCGCAGAAGGTGGTCGCGCCACTGACACTAGCCACCGCTCGGGAACACCACTGCAGACGAGGGTGCTGGGGCCGCCAGGCCCGAGATGCCGTGGACGACGGCCGAAAGTAGCGAACTCGGCGAGTGCACACAGATTCGTTGTGATGAGAATGTCCATCACGGACAGTGGGAGACTACGAGCCTGTAGGCTCCAGGGCTCCGTCAAAGTCCTTTCTTAGCTTGTGAGGATGAGTTTGGCGGCTCGGGTGACGTCTCTGGCGGTGTGTCTGGTGGCTTGGGCGATGTTGTCGGAGCCGTTGAGGCGGAGCAGGCTGATGGCGAGGTTGCGGAGGGTGGCCATGACCTCGGCTCCGGTTCCGGTGCGGACTCGGCTGCGGTCTTCGTCGTAGGTGACGTCGCGGACGTAGTGGAGTCGGTCCTCGATGGCCCAGTGGCCACGGATCCAGCGGGCGACTGTGGCGGGTGGTGCTTGGGTCATCGATTGGGAGCAGATCAGGTAGACGACCTCGACGCTGCGTTTGCTGTGGCGGGTCACGGTGCGTCGTAGTTGGAGGACTTGCCGGGCGCCGGGGAACCCGATCCGGTCGGGGGCTTCAACGGCTTTGATGGTGCGGGTGGCGGTGCGGCCGTGGGACCGTTCGGTGTGACGGTGCGCCGGGATCTGCTGCCAGGGTATGGCGGCCAGCATCCGGCGCAGACCGGGTTGGTTCAGCTTCACGGTGAACACGTAGTCGGCGCCGTGGTCGGTGATGTAGGTGGCGGTGTCGCGCTGGGTGTGCATGGCGTCGGCGGTGATGATTAACCCTTCGATGTCCATCATCCCTAGTAGATCGCGTAGGGCGGGGATCTCGTTTGACTTGGTGTCGATGGCGATCTGCCCGACGACCAGTCCGGTGTCGTGGGTGAGGGCGGCGACCAGATGCGGTGCGGTCTGGCCTGGGTTGCGGGCTCGGCGGACGGTTTTGCCGTCGATGGCGAGTACGCCTTGGCCGTCGATCTGCCGCCAGCGGACATGGTCCAGGCGCCACACAGTCGGGCGAACACGCCGGCGTCGAGGGCTTCGATGACTCTGCGGATGGTGGCCTCGCTGGGCACCGTTCCGGTCAGGTGGACTTGGTCGAGGAGGTCGGCGCCGACGTCGCGGGCCCATTCGCCGATCCCGGTCAAGGACCGGGCGCCGGCGGTCACGGCTGCTACCGCGATCACCAGCACCACCGCCAGCCGGTGGCGTCGTCCGCGTCGGTGGCGGGGGTCGGGTATCTGGGTCATGAGTTGCACGAGGGTGGCGGCACGGAGCGTGGCGGGCTCGACGTGGGCACCCGTGACAGGGGAAGATGTCACTGGACGCGGTCCTTATTGGTTCAGGTGTTTGATTAGCATCACCATCCTGACCTCAAGGGCCGCGTCTTCATGTCCGCCACGCCGCACACACCCATCAAAACCCAAAGTCAGACCCACCTACCAATGACTTTGACGGAGCCCTGCTGTAGGCTCCACTGCGAGAGGAGAACGTCATGAAACCAGCACATGAGTTGATGGCGAAGTTCCGTGTTGAAGAACTTGGCCTGCGCGAATACAGGCATTGGATCGTTGCGCTCAGAGGAAAGCAGATCACCCTAGGTGCCTCTGTCATCCTGCTCAAGCGGGCTGAGCCCAGTATGGGCGCCTTGACTAAGCGCGAGGCTGCCGAATTTCCGGAGGTGGCGGCCTGGTGGCAGGAGCGAGTTGGCCTTCTGTGGCAGCCGGATCGGTTCAACTATATTGCGGCGATGATGAAAGACCCGTTCGTGCACTTCCATGCCATCCCGCGGTATGCAGCCAGTCGTGAGTTCAACGAGCAAACGTATGAGGATCGCTCGTGGCCAGGTTTGATAGAGTTTGTTGACCTGAGCACGCCTCCTACCGACCTGGTAGCGATACGCGCAGTCCTGGCAACGTGACGCCTAAGAACGACTTGCCGCTAGCAGTACTCGCGGGCGGCAGAGGGCTGCGCTTGACCGGGGGCAGGTCAAGCAAGCCGCTATTCGAGGTCTATGGGCGGCCTCTCATCAGCTACATCCTAGACGCAGCTTGCGCAGCTGGAGTTTCGCGATGCTTTGTTCTCGTTCGCGAAGATGACCACGACGTTGCTCGCTATCTTGCGTCCAGGGAGGCGGACTTCGAAGTCCTGTCGATTATTCGGTCGCGCGCAGAGGGAACAGGACCTGCTTGTCGTGCGCTAGTAGAGTCGCTCGAAAGTGAGCAACATATTCTAGCCACTTCTGATCTAATAATTTCCGCGTCGGCGCTCGAAACAATGCTTGAGCGCTTTGCCACACAAGACCCTTCGCGCGCAGGCGTGTTGGCAACCACCGCGCGCATCGGCGCGGATCGACCTGTTTGGGTAGAGGTATCCGGCGAGGGGGTCGTCACGGACTATGGCAAGGATATCGACCCGCAGCCTCGAGTTTGGGGAAACGTTCGCGTCATGCGCGAAGTTTATTCTCGGTGGATAATGGGCCATCCGGAGATTCTGCAGGACACCGTATTGACAAAAACGTTCGTCCGAAGTCGACGAACTGCGGAAATCGATGCTGTCCCCATCGACGATCTCTATGATGTCGACACCGTCGAGGAGATAGACGGCACCCATCACTTCCTGCATCCACAAGATTACCAATTGGAGAATGATGGAGTACGCTTTCATCCGTGATGATCTGGCTGGCATTGCGGTCGGAATATTCTTCTCAGCGCTGATTGCCTATCTGGCCTTAGTGACCAGGAAACGTGAGCGGACCCAGTGGGAGATGCCTGAGCCTGAGTCTTCAGGTCTGCTAGTCATCGCATATTTGTCGGCGAGTTACCTTGTTTCCTATGTGGTAAGCCGCTTCGATCCTCTGTCGCACCCCGCTTTGGCGGGCGGAGTCACGCTGGTTGTCCTTGGGGCTGCTCACGTCACCATCAAGCGCTTGGTCAAGGCTGGCGCTCAGCGCATAGAGCGGGTTTCCCTTGAAGTCGTCAAGCCGTATGAAGCAGAAGTTGCGCGAGCGAACAGCGCTTTTGAGCGCGAGCGCGAGGAGCATGTTCGCCTTCGAGTGACTGCAGGTATTCAGGCCGTTTTTTCGCATAACTCAGATCCCGCATTGTTCGACGCACTTCAGGCAGACGTCGAGGCAAGTGTTGGTGTGCGCGCCTGGGCATCGCGAACCGAATCTCTCTTCGGAAACGGGTCGGGCACGATCGGACAGAACCTCATGAGGGCGTCCCTATCCGGGAAACCCGTTAAAATCCTGACCGCCTATACGCCTACGGTACCAGTGCCTAGCACCGCAGAAGTTCTGATAACCGCGGCAGAGTTGCCGGAAGTCTGGTTAGTGGAATGTAATGGTGCCATTTACGCTGGCGCGCCGCGCAACGAGCGTCAATACATGGCGCCGTCGGTGACACGACTGTTGCCTGCTCCTCCGAACTCACGCGAAAGCGGGCTGTTTGAAGTATTTCACTCGGCCCTGGAGCGACTCGAGCGGTCTGCTCGGGATGAGATGAGTCCGGGGAAGATCCTAGTGGGTAGGGGGCCGCAACTCTATCGCAGTAGAATCTTGACCCTTGAAGCAAGTGCTGAACGCATTGATCGTGTCGCAAAGCGCATCTTCATCATTTTCAAGGATCCCGACACGGTAGAAGAGATAGCGCGGCAACGGTATGGAGATGGCCATCAGTACCGTACGGAATACATCATGGAGCATAAGGAGAGGCGTGAGGTCGTTCTACGGGCTCTCGAGTCTGGCGTGCAAATCCGAGAAATCTACTCTGCGGCGGAGCTACGTAGATATGTCGCGTCCGGCCAGCATGGGGCCTCGGCTACACTCCAGTCCCGCAACATCCGTGCAACAATTGCGAACTGGAAGGATGCCATCCGGAGATATCCGAATTACCACGTGAGCATTTCTAGTGAGCACTTGCCGTTGCATTACGAAATTATTGACTCAAGCAAGGTGATTCTTCACGAAGCGATCGGGTATCACGAGAAAGAGCGCATCAACTCGATTTTTCTTGAAAGCCCGGCTGCGGCGTCCAAATTCCAGGATGAGTTCGACTCACTCTGGGACCGCACGCCGAGGGCGACCAGAGACAGGGGCAACATACTGAGTTGGATATCGAGTGAACTGGAGTCCCTGCTAGTTGAGCCTTCAGTTCCACAGAGCGAGCCACAATGATTGCTAGCGTCTACGTCAGCATCAACCGTTTGGATGACCTTCGGAGCGACGATGCTCGTCAAGCCGACGGTATTGGCTTGGTGCGCACCGAATTGCTATTTCCCGATTATGAGGACGAACCCAGCCCTGACGAGCAAGCTGAAGTCTACCGTCAAATCCTAGAGCAGTCGCCGGGAGAAACAGTTGTTTTCCGTGCGTTTGATGGAGGCGGCGACAAGATGCTCAAGTTTCTCGGCGAGGACGAGGCGTCGCTATCCATCCCGGCGCGCGGAATTCGCCGGCTCTTGAGTAATGAGGGTGTATTGAGACGGCAACTGGCTGGCATTGCAATGGCGGCGAAGCATTCTGTTAAGCGAGTATCAGTTACTGGACCAATGATCAACACCCTGGAGGAGGCTTCGTGGTTTGCTTCCCTCGTGACTCACGTGGGTCTCGTGCCAGGTGCGACTGTGGAGACTCCTGCTGGATGCATCAGCATCCCCGACATCCTGTCATGTGTTGAACTAGTGTCAATCGGAACCAACGATTTGGCTCAGTACATGTTCGCGGCGGATAGAAGCGATGAGTCGGCGGGCGACTTACTCGACCCTTGGCAACCAGCCTTCGTGCGGGGCATGCATCTTGCGATTACATCTGCCCCTTCAGACCGATTGTCTGTGTGTGGCATGGCTGTCGATGATCCGATTTTCGCAGCTACGTGCATTGGTAGCGGGGCGAGTACAGTTGTGGTGTCCCCTGGCTCTGTGGTGACGGTCAAGAGCTTTCTTCGGGCGCACACAAGGAGTGATTTGGCGCGCATGTCCTGCAGAGCGCTAGCCGGTCTAAATCCTGCTTCATCGAGATTGGCGGCGGTCTTGGATGATATTGATTTCGTGGAGTATTCATGGGGATGATCCGAGGGCGCCTGCATACTTTCCGCAGTGGCACCGATCAGCGACCGCCTGGTGACTCGATCTTGTTTGCGGAGACGCTGACCTTGGAGGCGGTTTGGGTTGCGTTGCGGTGCGAGGCGAGATGTATAGTGACTGCCCACGGCTCTCCGCATAGCCACGCAGGGATTCAGCTGCAGGCGCTGCAGGAACAACTGGCCTGGAGAAATGGGATTGATCGAAAAGAACTGCCTCCGGACGGCACGGTAGTTTACATTGAGGCATCACCGCTTAGCGACCAATGGTCGGTGCCTGATAGGAAGTGCCCGTTGGTTCTGCGGGATGATCTGCAAGTCATGACTTGCATGAATCCGTATCGACGTTACCATGGACGCCTCGCACCCTATATCGCAGGTCAGTTGGGGATGGGCTTGGCGTTTCAGCTTGACATTTCGTGTCGCGGCTTAATCGGACGTGACGGGCGGATGTGGTTCAGGTCTGAGTCTCCTTGGGCGCGTGACCTGTTTCTAATGGCCGGTGACCCTGAGCGGCGTCACTCTTGGCTGGAAGAGCGTTGGAACGAGTACCGCACAGTTTATCATCGCATGGCCTCAAGGCTGCCGCCTCCCGGTAAGGACGAATCAGATACCATAGAGTGCCTTGACCATGTGCTGCGCAATGGCGTTCTTTTGCATTGGCACTACTCGAGTGTTATCGCGTCACTTAGGGCATCAGGTGGGGGAGCGTCGGAGGGGGTGCGTGTTATTGACTTAGTTCAGGGACCCATCTACGAATGGGTTCGTCGCGTCGGTCTGCCTCAGCGGATGGAACCGACTCTTTGGGGCGAGCCTCTCGTTCTGCCTCCGTTCATTCCCGAACCGCGCTGCGGGTTCGGCGTGGAGAGCGACGACGAGGTCGCGCAAATCATGGACCTGAAGGAGTGGAGGCTGCTGCTGATTCAGGCGCTCATATCGCGGTTGAGTCCTGAGGCTTGGAGTCGGAATGCATGACGAGTTGCGCTCCCTTCAATACTCCGGCGTTGCGGAAGCATGTCCGGGTCTGACGCTCTTGGAGTCCAAGGATATTGGTTCAGGTTGGGAACTGGATTTTCATACTGCTGCAGGGGTGAGTCCACTGGGTTTACTGTGGGCGGAGGAATGCTTCCAGGGGGGCACCCGTTGGGCTGCGAAAGTGCTTGACATGTCCTATGTTGCCGTGGACGTCGGCGTGATGGGCAATCGCATTTTTGTTCGACATTCGGAACCGGATCGCGAGCTCTTTATGACCCAACAGGGGAGGAGGGTAGCAAGAAGTGCAAACGCTAAGTGGCTCCGAACGAAACGTTTCCTTGCTGGAGGTCTCCAGGCTGTTGCGGTGGCGCGGGATGTTGAGGCATCACTTCGGTTTGCTCGGGATTACCAGAGGCGGGCTTGGCGGCTGCATTTCCTATTTATGTACGCTCTGAAGGCGTTACTTATGGAGGCTCTCGAGGCTTTGGGAGATCAGGGCAGTCTTGCGGCGGACTTAGTGGCCTCCTTGGCCTCTGTGCCGACGAGCGTCCGTGTGGAACTCGCCGAACTCCAGGCTGCGGCGACCGCCGACGATCTTGATCGACTCTTGCGGGGCCGTGGCGATCGATTCCTATTGAGTCAAGACGTCTCTTCTCTGACTCTGGCGGGGGCGATAGACGGTGGGCTCGATGTGTCCAAATTTGCACTGCCGTCTGGTTCTCGATCGAGTCGAAGTCCGGCAGTGCGGCCACCTGCGCTTCCCTCCACAGCGCTTGAGGATGCCAATTATCTTTGGTGGAGTGAGGATCACTACGCGGCTGTTGAGTGGCGTGCGGGAATCCCCTTG
>Ga0209480_10003241_pt1 | contig 10696 bp, 24 predicted proteins | sample JI61114C2DNA_FD_187501 | JGI IMG/M metagenome (GOLD analysis project Ga0209480, IMG submission 187501) | Wastewater effluent complex algal communities from Wisconsin, to seasonally profile nutrient transformation and Carbon sequestration -... | ecosystem: Engineered > WWTP > Effluent > Algae...
CTGAGCCATGGCAGTACTAGTTATTCGCATTGTTCGTCGTACCCCGGCATTGTAGTTCAGAACCTTCGCAGGCGGGCGTTCCAGTGACTGACTGACGTATTCTTGTCTATTATCGATTGTCATAAGTTGGGCCTGCACCTTTGTTTGATTGGTCTATGCTTCCTACGGTTATTATTCCTCGGCGCCGACTATCTTGGTGTTTCGGCGAGCCACTACGTCTTTGTAGTACCGCATATGCGTCTGTGTTCGTCTGCTGAGATTCGAATCTTCTTTTCTCCTATCCTCGTATCCTTGCTTCAATGGAGATTAGAACTGCCAGCTGTGATAGAGCAACCTCACCAAGTGGTTTATATTCTTGAGTTTGTGCAACACGTTGGTGTCGGTTCTTCGGAATCGCTGATCACCGTAGAAAACTTCCGACGATACAATGCGACGAAGTGCATCCATATCCCGAAACTAAGATCGGGTTACCCTGCTGTAGGGATTAAAACCCAGCATGTCAGCCACGCTTATCATCAGGTCCCTCCCGATCTCACGGTAGTTGTGTGTTCGATAGATTCTCTCGCACTGATCGTTTTAGGTAGGGGTATAGATGAAACCATTTTCGGTAAAGGCAGTGTTCGACTATTTCGTGGGTTCATTGGGTTGACTGCTGCGATAGTAACCACATTCGACAGTGTAGGAATGCAAGACATTGGCGAGTTTATGCACAACAACCCTGCCACAGCCCTACTTGGTCTTGACATCCTGCTTGTCCTTCGCGGTCATCTGCCCCTCTGAGAAGTTGCAGTTAAAGTACTAAAAGTCACAGTTATTGAGCGCCATGACTCTACAGAATGCTTTGGCTTCAACATGCCTCACAAAATCCTCAAGAAAGTTTCCATAGATGAAGCACCCCTTGGGAGAATGATGTGCATGCAGGTCAAAATAGAACATAATACGGGTGTTCAGCTGCTCAATGACGTTCTTAACTGCAAATATGGTCGGCCTGAGTAATTTTAACTCTTACTGGTTGGTTGGATCGGGTTTGAGGTAGTCTCGATTCAAGTTCTGTTCGAGATCGTCGTAGCGGAAGTTGCCCATTGCGACGCCATCAGGGTTGAGCATTGGCACCACCATCACCACAAAGTTCTAACGGATGCGGTGGCTGCGCAGATCCTGCTGGTTTACCATGAAATTGATGATACCTTCAGCGACGTAGGAAGATGGAGACTCACTGGGGTGAACCCTGCTAGTCACCAGGATCACTGGTTTGTTGTAGGCCGGCTGGTTGTTGTTAGTTATGCTGATCAATCGGATAGGCCGACCTTGCCTGCTGACAGCTAGCGTTTGGTCGTCGTATACAATCTCACCTGCATACCCTTCGAATGTTTTGCGAACGTGGTTGTAGTACTGCTCATGCCGTTCATACGTATATGGGTAGTTGAATGAGAATTCAGTTGTCAGGTTAGTCCAAAAAGTGTGTGAAAACGACAGTACGAGCTGTTTGTCCTCTGACATCTAAATCATTTCCAGGGTACCTCCAGAGTGGTTCCCTACAGCATCCTCTACCAGTCTCCATCGCCTTTGCGTAGGCACAGTTGGTAGGAGGTATCAGGTTTTTTGTCCTTTGCTGATTCGGCGAGGTAGAAATAGTACAAGATGGCCATCCCTTTGAGTCGAATTCGAATGCGTGTTCCCATGGGGAAGCCAATAACCGAGAAGTACAAGCAAGACTTGACAGCGCGTTCGCAGTCCGGTCTTCCGATGATATTGTACTGCATAAAATGTTGTGCTTACTGTAAGTGGGTCGAGCTGCTCCACTGTGAATAGGTTTCCTGAATCGAAGTTGCTGCTAAACTGCACCTCTGTGTCCTCGAACCTAAACTTGAAGATGCGGTGGTTGGCTGCAGCATCCATTCCTGAGCGATGCAGGATTATATTATATTGTGGTGCAGCGATTACAACCAAACAACTACGAGAGATCTAGACTTTAGAACAAGCTAGTATCATCGCTTTTGGAATGGGTTTTGCCCGTAATACTGGCCCATACCCGGTTGAATTTGGTTTTGCACCTTTGGTAATGGTGATGGTGGGGCCGATGGCGGAATCTGCCTCCGATAGAACTTGACGTAGTCGGGTTACTCTTCGTACTGTCGGAGGAACTCGTTTTGTTCGGGGTAGAACTGTTGCTGAGAGCTTTGGCGGTCATGGGTCAGTTTGGCGTTGTGCATTTGTTGCTGAATCAGTAGTTCCTGCAGCTCTGGATCCACATAATTTCTCCCAACGAGATTCGCTGATGTCTGGCTTCGTTCGAAACGGTTGAGTTCACTTGGAAGGTTGATCCGACCGATTTACTGCTCCGAGGGCTTGTAGAAGTCCATTTATGTGCGGCTGTGGTAAGAGGGCGGGCCCTTATGGTAGTTCTTGCGATCAGCAGTTTTGAATGGGTTCTGAGGTCTTCGTTTGTCCCTAGCTCAGCTATGCTGTACTCATCGCCCTGCAGGAAAGGATTGGGTAGCGGTTAGCTGTACCCCGTACCGTGCTTGCCTTAGCTGTACGTTACGCTCTTGTCCAAGTTGGCATTCGAAACCGAAAACCTACTTAACTTCCAACGGCGACCTTTTTTCGTACTCGGCCATTCGCAGCAGAAAGTCTTGCTTGGTCCGGAGGTTCTTTGCCTAGCGTAGAAAGTCCTCGACAGCTTTATTGATGATTGTAGTGTCTTGTTCAGCCATGCCAACCACGGTATAATTATGAATAGCTTCCAGCAGTTCCTGAAGTATATGGCAGCAACGAAGCTGCTCGAAGAATGCGAAAGGTACCACAGCCAACTCAAACCGGGTTCCTTCGATGCACTGATGGTGAGTCTTACACTCAAATGTAGAGTAAGTACATCTTGGAACAACCAACCCAATCGACCTTCGAAAAGTTCATCCCTTAGCTTGAATTGTACCTGCGGGTGCTGCACAACGAAACGACGAATGCGGACACCCACCAAAGCATAAAACTGTTGGTGCGAAGAGTCAACTTTGAGCTGGAAAGGTGCGGCGCCACCGCTCGACTGGCTGATATATGAGTGCCCCGCCATCGTATAATAATAAGTTGATCGATGTCCGAAAAGCCAGGAGCAAAGATGGAGGAGGTACACGCAGCTTACATCACCTCATCTATTGAGCCAACTGACCGAGAAGAGCTACCTGATTCCACCAATAAGCAACTCGCTGATAAGATGGAGGATATCAAGAAGGAGATTATGACGATGCCGAAGGATCCCGACCTATTCAAGAACCATCAGTTGCCGCTAGCACGCATCAAAAAGATCATGAAGAGCGATGAGGACGTGCGGGTACCTTTTGCTGTTATCCAAGATGATCTCTTCGGAGACGCCAGTACTGTTCGCAAAGGCGTGCGAAATATTCATCATAGAGCTTACGCACCGCGCATGGCACCACACCGAAGAAGCCAAACGCCGCACACTTCAAAAGAGCGACATCGCAGCTTGCATAGAAAGCACGTAGATTTTCGACTTCCTCATCGACATCATCCCGAAGGAAGATTTGAAGAGCAAGAAGCCGGAAGCCACAGCGATGCATAGCTTTCCGATGGGATATCCAAAGGGTCTCGAGCCAGCCTTCCACAGCCCCAGCAAGTATAAGTGATTACGGAGCCAGCCAGTGCTTGGTGGTTAGTGTTGGGTGTTGAGTGTTGCCTATAATCGTATTGGTATGAAGTGGCTGGTGTTGGGTCAGATTTTACTGTCGGTGGGCTACGTGTGGCATCTGGTACGAAGCTACAGCTGCAAGGACGTACCGCTGTACTTGCGGGGACTCATATTCAGCACATGGCTGCTCAGCTTCGGAATCGTGTTTATGCTGCCGCTGGACATTTACTACGTACGCGTATCACTGCATTCAGAGCATCAGTGCCAACGAGTCCGAGGAAAGCGTAGCCAGAATCAGCCTAGTGTGGAAGATAGTGTACTGGCTCAACTTCGTAATTACGTGGCTGCTGTTACCGGTTGCCCAGGAATATGAACTTGCAGGAGAGTTCGAATGGAAGGCCAAACTCAAACGGTCACTGCTGAACAACCTGATCATCTACGGTATCTTCGGGGTAGTGGGTGGTGGCATGCTCGTCTACCTTATCTTCAGGGGCAACTTCGATCTAGCCGAGCTGATGTCTATCCTCGCAGCTGCCTCTAACGTGTTCGGAATGGTATTGGTCGTCGTATTGCTATCTCATGGCATTGTGGAGATCCCCAAGAAGTTGTGGAGGGAAAAGAACTACGAGACCGCACTCAGGGAGAACCAGTATAACGCTTCGGTTGTGGCCGCCGAACGGGAAGAACTTCTGCACGAGCTGGAGCTGCGAGTAAAGTAAATCGTGGCACACCAACGTAAATATGGAAGCACAATGGATACCGAAACAATCCTGACTTTAGTTCCAGAGCCGCTGATGAAAGTCTGGTCGAGATCGGTTCCACAGTTCGAATAGGTGGATATCATAAATGTGCACAAGGAGGTGAAGAGGATGGTGCTGGATCTCAGTCGTCTGGATTCGAAGTGGTAGCACCTGTTGCTCCACACTTTCCGCACTGAAGACATCATTAAGGATATGAACAGTATCGACCATCAAATTGAATCTACGCTGTTTCACCAGTTTGGTTGCAAGGCAGTCAACAAGCTTGTGTGGTTCTGGCACTGCCGAATCAAGCTATACCTATTTCCAGTGCTGTGCGTATGCCTTGCACTATTCGCGTTAGTCGTTGTGCTGGCCGAAGTATCGGTGTTCTCCAAGTGGTTCGAGGTGGTCAATGTGTTCCGGCTTGTGCACCGACTCAGCACATTCGTGCCAATCGACGTACATATCGTGTAAGTGTAGATATGCATGCTTGTGCCTCTCTTCTACATCTCGCTCTGTGTCTTCTATGGTCTATTCAAGCTCAAACTAGCTGGCTACTACGCACTCTACAAGGAGCACACTGATGCTCCTACGCTGATCTTTCACGCATTGTACATGATCCCTCATGTAGGAACTGTTCAAGAGTGTCGACCCCTCTCTGCTACAACTTCCTTCAACTTGTAGATGTTAAGGATAGCGCATTCTCTAGCGTCATGGGTACTGTCGATATCGTGCCTGTATTTGGTCGAACCTTTAACATCATCTTTCCAATGCTGCTGCTCATACTCATCGTCTTTAATGCCTTCGACATTTACAGCAAGGTGTCCAAGGCTGCTGGCATGCAGCGCTTCCAGTTCGATGAAGATAACCCCAGCACTCAGAGCATCGAAGACGGAAGACGACGTCTGCAGAAAGCCAGAGCTGAACTTTAGCACCGGATCCTAAACAGCCGTAACAAGGACCTCGCCGAGTACCAAAGCTACCAATTGGATGTACCCAATGTCCATACTAAGTTTTTTGTTACAGGCGCCAGTGGATCCTTCAGTGACGAGTAGCGACAAGCTTTCATCTGATGCTCTCCCGAACGGCAAGCCCTACTTCAATGAGTTCGAGCAGAAGGCGCTGGTACTCAAGATCCTCGACCTATGACTCTGCCGGCATACTCACTTGCAGCATAATATTAATGTTAGACTTACAGGTGCAGAGCGACTACGAAGTGGATCCAGTCGACGGTCGGAAAAAGGCATTAGTTCAACTGCGCAACCTAAGTCAGGTGCAGATAATGTACTAAGTATTGGTACGGTGGAGCAACACAGTCGTCGAACCATCATTTGGAATACTCTAACCAGGCAATGCTGCCAACATCAAACTTATGCTGGGGGAACCGCTGCCAGAAGACCCGGTGGATCAGATTAAGATCAGGTATAGAACACAAGGTGGCCTGGACGACTCGGTTAAGAGTCTCCCGAAGTTTATCTGGATAGTCAGAAGAGAAGTCGAGCAGACAGATCCCAACCTGCATATGGATATGGTCGTTCCAGATAGCGCGAGCTCTGAAATTCTACGACGAACCAATCGAATAGCATCCACTCGGCGATACCGTACTGTGCAACTCATGCTTTACAGTGCTGTATTCTTTGCTGTTGGTTGGTTGCTCGGGAAGACCAACCCACTCGGTCAGCTCTGATTTATACGCCCTTACAACTAACTCTCACCTTCAATAGCGCAGTTATTATCAAATTTGGGTCTTACAAAGTGGGCAGGTATTCTTGGTTCGCAACCAAACAGTAATGCATTCACTGTGGAAGTTATGTGTGCACGGCATAGTCCTTAACACATCCTCATCGAGGAAGTCGGCAAGGCAGATCGAACAAGATTCGCACTGTGCCTTACTGTTCTTTGGGGTCTTGTACCTCCGCATGGGTAAGTTGTCAATCTGTAGTTCACCCGCGCCTTCTTGCTCATCCTCTTCATAGAAGTCTGCTGAGGTGTCTGACGGCTAACTCCCGTCGTAGATGTAGTCATCGTAGTAGCTATCGTTATCCGATTCCTCAGATTCGATGTTGCATGTAGGCACAGTTGGTCTCGTTGACGGCTGTGCTTGCTGTTGAGGTCTTGCAGTCCCGAAAAACGTCGGTTCTCGATTGGCAGTTCCCAGCGGTTTCTTAATACTGTTCATATTGCCGATATGGATTATATTCGTTCACGTATAGAGTTTGGGATCGACCTCTGGGGGTAGCGCATCGATCGTCGTTTCTAGCTCCTTCTCGATCTTCACCACGTTCTCTTGGTCGCGTTCCGTAATCAAATTGATTGCCAAACCAATCTGACCGAACCTGCCACTCCTGCCGATTCGATGCAGGTAGGTCTCTGAGTTACATAGTTAAGTACCGGAATGCTGGGGAAAGTCAAAGTTGATGACCACGTTAACACTCTGCACGTCAATACCTCGCGAGCACAAATCTGAACTGACCATAGTCCTGGCCTCGCCACTCTTGAACTTGTTGAATACCTTGGTGCGGTCTGCAGGGCTCATCTTAGAGTGCAGGAACAGGTTCTCATATCCCTTCTCCTTCAGTTTTTTGGATAGCATTTCAACTCGCTGGACAGAGCTGCAGAAGATGATGCACTGGTTGATGACTAGCTTTGCGTAGATGGTGTTGAGTGCCATTATCTTTTGCTTTTCCTCGACGAGGATGTAGTAGTGGGTGAGTCCCAGCAGCATCAGTTCATCCATGCAATTTAGCACTTCAGCCTTGGGCAAGTACTTCTGTTTGAACGACTTTATTGTTATGGGGAACGTTGCTGAGTACATCAGAATCTGCGGTGGCTGCTTGAACCTGTCCAGGATGTCTTCGATTTGGTACTGAAAGTCGTTGGATACTAGCTTGTCGGCCTAATCCAACACGAAGAACCTACACTCGCTGAGAATTGTTTGCCTCCTCCGAATGATTTCTTTTACCCTTCCAGTAGTGCCCACCACAATATGTACGCTCTCATCGAACATGTTCAGGTCCTCGCTGGCACTGCTCGTACCTCCGATTAACAGTCCAACCTTCACTTTCGTAAACTTCGCCATGTCCTTACAAATCTATGCCATCTGGATGGCCAGTTCTCTTGTCGGTACCAGAATCAGTGCTGTATTAGCCGCGCTCTACCCTGAAGCTTATTAGACTGTTCCTTGATCTGGTTGATTATCGGAATTAGGAAGGCTCCTGACTTCCCCGTTCCATTCTTGGCACGAGCAATGATACTCTTGCCTTCCATAATAAGTGGGATTGAGTCCTACTGCACAGGCGTGGGAGTCTTGAAGCCAAGCGCACCCAAACCCAACAATAGATCCTTTTTTATTCCCAGTTCTTCAAATGACTCGTACTTCTGGGCCTTAACATCCTGAGTGGTTGGGCGATGTACGTTTGTTTGCTCACGGACCTTGTGGCTCACGGTCTGACCGTTTTCCACGCTGCCGTCGGAATCATCGCTCATCATTTTTAAATTGTGTTTGAGCTATTATAAACTTCAGTTAGCCGCTGACCATACCAAGGAAGGGTGTGGAACTTATCAGAGCTCAGCGATTGAATTGTTGAAAATATATTGCGATCGACTTCGTACATTGAGCTAAGCATACTGTAGGAACCCCTATCCGAAAAGAGGAGACCCCAACTGTTTCTCCTTCAGGTCCCCTCAGATCGCTATCTCGAGTTTAAATGCTGCGCTATAATTGATTTTCAAATGACAAAGCAACATGGAGGAAAAGGTAACCAAAATCTTCACCTACTTCGAGGATCTCAAGCACGAGAACATCTTCACGCTCTGCGTAGGGCAGCTTGTGGAACTGTATGATCAATGTCCACAATGTCTGCGCATCATCATGTATCACCTGCGTAAGCTATTCTTTTCGACAAGCAAAGACTCGCGCCTTAAGCTGAAGCATCGGCAGCTCGCTGCTAGTCTTGTTGGAAAGCTTGCACAACTGTACACTCGCAATCTCGACCAGTTTGCACACGAGGATGCAACCATCTAGATGGAGCAGTTCCAGATGGAGGACTACTCGGTGGAGGAGGAGCACATCCAGCATCGGGACTGGAGCACGATTGAGTACGTCAAGGAAATTGAGCAACGAGTACCCCTGGTCGCCTCGGACCGTACCTTCAAATAATCGGATAGTGACCTCAAGCGCATGTAACAGCGTTTCTTTGATCGGATGAAGGAAATGCAGATCGCCAACGAAACAAATGTGAACTACATGTTGGGGAGGTTCGAGGAGGAAGGTGAGCACGAATAACCCACTGAGCAGAGCGATAGTGGTAGGAAGAGCAAACTGGACTGCAAAATGGAAAAACTGAACCGTAAAAACGAAGAGCGCATGAGAACCTCAAGGCATCTAACTGTATTTAACCCCTTCAACTACGTTTACGAACTGTGTATGGAAAATATGCTGAGCCCATTGTGGTAGATGCGGCATCTCTCAGTAATGCTGCTCAGAGCATTCCAACCATACCTTACCTTCATTGGCTTCAAATGTGTCATTGAGGCCAGTGAGCTTCCCGCTGCCGAACTATTTCGAACCATAACCGACAACTGTCGGGAGGAGCTCATACTTTTTCTCCGAGATCGAAGACATGCCATCCAACATAACAACCAAATCATCACTAATTGTCTGTTCCTGCTTGCTCTTGACAAGTTCGGCGACATGCAGTTCGATAAAGTAAACAATATGATCAGGGATGTGGCTGCTGATGTGCTAGCACGACAGTACTGTCAACTCCAATATACTGAACAGGTGGAATTTCTGGCCATTGTCAAGGAACTCCTATAGCATCGATAAGGGAGCAAAAATGGGAGAGAGCCGTTCTCTTGGGAGCTCCGATATTCGTTCATTTCGCTGCTGTACAGCATAATGGAGGATCCAAACCAAAGGTAGTATATCTACTCAATGTTCTCCGATACCTTCCTGTCAATGCTGCAACATGGCCAAGACGAAGACGATGTGGTGCTGGCGGTGTGCGATTGCTACAATCGTCTTTGGAATTAGAACTACTTTTTAAAGGAATATGCGACGGAGGTTGGGCACTATATATGGGCGATCGTAGAGCACATCGATGACATCACCTATGCAGCAGTCAGTATCCTCAAGCTTCTTGAGCTCCTCATTGATGACTTCCCAGCAGACGAGCTTGTTTGTTTGTCGAGAGTGCGCAAATTCTTCGTGAACAAGATTCGAGACGTCAGGAAGCAGTTTTATGCCTTATTGGGACGCATCTACGCCAAACTACGAATTAACTGGCAGAGTTGCAATGGGGAATTACCACCGATTATACACACGAACATCGAGCAGTACCTCCAGGCAATCATGATTGAGGAAGACGAAGGAATTCTCGATGAACTCGCTATTTTAGGCACAAAAATGTCAGGATGGATTCTGACACCCCCTGGGCTATGCATACTCACTGGTTTCTGTAGCGACATGCTTATCAACTTCACTGCTAGACAGACCCTAGTCGACAGCAAGTTTAAGCACAGGGGATAGGATAATGGCTACCGAAGCATCGGCCGGTAGTAGAAGGTGCAGGATCTTGGAGGATTCATCTTCAACCGAATCTTCAAGTTCTCGGAAGTGATCGTCGCTGCAATTAGATCGAACCTGGCAGTGTTCTAAGGACTTGTGACAGAGTTGTGCAGGCTTGGATAAAGTGAACATCGGTTGTCACTGCTTGCCTTATGCCTCTTTTACAACCTAGCAAAGGCGAATTCATTTTAAAAACCTCAAGCCCTGATGCCGTTGATTGACAAAATGCTAAAGTTGGAGCTCAGCAGTTTGGTTACCCAGGAGACTTCAATGTTCATCAAGGAAGCAGCTGCCCTCATCGCCTCGATTCCAACCAAGACAGAAGCGATGGTGAAGTACCTTGAGGAGCAGAGTTGGGACCGTATGCTGACCCTTTACCAATAAATGCTGGTCGCCTACCAAAATGACATTTAGCAGAACACAGGCAAAAACGCAGTGATCCTATCCACCTTCGATCTGCTGATAGCAAGTCAGAAGGAGCTGCTGAAGTACATGAAGATACTTGGGTCATTCTGCTTTTGTTGGCAACTCAACTAGCAGCCCAAGCCCCTGAACATAATTATCAAGGGTGTGCAGGAATGTATGAAGGAGGAGCGATTTTGGCTGGTGAGCAGAGTCGCTGCTGACACTGCTTGTGAACTCAGTCGCATACTGCTGGCTCGAAATCGTTCAGTATACGAACGCTTCAACAAAAGTTTGTTGGAGAAGGTGGGTGAGAAGTACTAACGATACGAGCTAAAGGTG
>Ga0209480_10003242_pt1 | contig 10693 bp, 7 predicted proteins | sample JI61114C2DNA_FD_187501 | JGI IMG/M metagenome (GOLD analysis project Ga0209480, IMG submission 187501) | Wastewater effluent complex algal communities from Wisconsin, to seasonally profile nutrient transformation and Carbon sequestration -... | ecosystem: Engineered > WWTP > Effluent > Algae...
AGCCGGAGTAGCTTGCCGCCTTCCAGCCGTCGTCTTCGGGGCCGAACAGGCTCACGCTGGCTACGTCACGCCACCCACCGTCGGCATGGATCTGCAGTGTGCAATTGGCTGTCATTTGCACGGAATTCTAGCAAAAAAGAGCCGTTGAGACGGATTTATATGTATAGTTTTCTGTTCAAATAATAGTTTTTCAAACGGCGCGTCAAATTGACCCTTGTACGAAGACCAGGCGGCGTAATGAAGGAAGCGCATCGCGGGGGAGTCGGGGGGGGGCAATGCGGTGAAGCGCTACGTGGTGGCGGTAAGGTTAGCTGTCTTCAGGGCTGGCACGAAACTTCGTATAAACCTTCCGTGATATCCATGTCGAGACAAGATTCTGAAAGTCTCGCTCATTCATGAAGCGTGCAAAGATGCCCTCGTTCTGCTCCATGCGCTCGATAAACAGCGTCTCCAGCAGGCCAGAGAACAGAAGCGCAAACTTCTCCTCCGGGTTGACGGCAGCAGCCTCGCGCAGGGAACCATCCTCTATTGCGGCCTCGATGATCTGGTCGAAGAACAACTGGTCGGCATCCGTGAAGTCCGTGCCAAATCGCTCGTTGATCACCTCAATCAAACTGGAGAGTGGCACATCCTCGTCATGGCGCCCCCCGGAGCCGACTTCGCGGGGGCCATCCAGTGGCTCTGCCTTGCCGTCGCGCAGGCTGATCGATCCCTCGCTGATCTTCTGCAGGCGGTAATACTCCAGGCGCACCTCGTCATCGAAGCTGTAGCGTTGGCCCGTATTGCGCTTGGGCAGCTTGGACGACAGGAAGCGCAGGAAGGTGTACAGGCGCTCCAGATCGGAATCCTGATAGGGGATCACCTGCGACAGAAAGGCGTACAGGTTGCGAAAAGCGTTGAGTTTGCCGCGCCATAGCTCGGCCTGCTCATCATCTTCTTCCTGCAATGCCGTGAAGCGATCCACGGCCGGATCGAGCGCCGCGTTCATGGCCTGGTGGTCGGCGGGACTCTGGCGCTGCCTGGGTTTGAAATAGATGCCAATGAAGCGCAGCACCTCTTCCTGCAGGTAGATGCTCGAGGCATCAAGTTCGGCCTTGATGGCGTACATCTGGTTCGGGTCAGCTTCCTCGCCCATCTCGGCGCCTTCGTAGTGTTGCTTGAAGGCCTCCTTGATCTCCTCGCGGTCGTTCACGAAATCCAGAACGAAGGTGTCTTCCTTGAGCGGATGCATGCGATTCAGGCGCGACAGCGTCTGGACCGCCTGGATGCCGGCAAGGCGCTTGTCCACGTACATGGTGTGAAGCAGCGGCTGGTCGTAACCCGTCTGGTACTTCTCGGCCACCAGCAGCACCTGGTATTCGGGCGAATCGAACTTCTCGGGAAGTTCGCTTTCCTTGACTCCGCCATTCATGCCGGCCTCGGTCCAGGTTTTGCCCGGCAGTTCCTCGTCCACCACCTCGCCGGAAAAAGCCACCAGCGTTTTGATCCAGCGATAGCCCTTCTCCCGGATATAGGCATCGAAGGCCAGCTTGTAGCGCACCGCTTCCAGCCGGGAGCCGGTCACCACCATGGCCTTGGCCTTGCCGCCGATTTTGTGGCGGGTGGCGGCATTGAAATGTTCGACCATCACCTCGGTCTTCTGGGCGATGTTGTAGGGGTGCAGCCGCATGAAGCGGGCCAGAGCCTTAGCCGCCTGCTTGCGCTCGACGTTGGGGTCGTCCTCGCTCGACTTCACCAGCTTGTAATAGGTGGCGTAGGTCGTGTAATTCTTCAGCACATCCATGATGAAGCCCTCTTCAATGGCTTGCCTCATGGTGTAGCGGTGAAAGGGCTGGCCGGCCTTGCCCACCTCATTGCGCCCGAACACCGCCAGGGTCTTGTGCTTCGGGGTGGCCGTAAAGGCGAAGAAACTGAGATTCGCCTGACGCCCGCGCTTGGCCATACTGCGGTAAAGCTCGTCCAGGTTTTCGACACCTTCGTCGACGGCATAGTGCGCCGCTTCTTGCCGTAACACTTGGCCGCCCAACACCTCCTTGAGATCCGTTGCCGTCTCGCCGGACTGCGAACTATGTGCCTCGTCAATGATCACGGCACAGCGCCGGGTAGGCAGCACCCCATCGGCATCCTCCCCTCGCTCTTCGGCCATCCTGGCCAGTTGCCGGGCGACGAAGGGGAATTTCTGCAAGGTGGAGATGATGATCGGCACGCTGTTGGTCAGCGCCTCGGCGAGTTGCCGCGAATCCTCGTCAATCTTTTGCACCACGCCCTGCCGGTGCTCAAACTGATAGATCGTGTCCTGCAACTGACGATCCAGCACCCGGCGGTCGGTGATGACGATCACCGAATCGAATACCTTGCGGTTGGCCTCATCGTGCAGCGAAGCCAGGCGGTGCGCCAGCCAGGCTATGGTGTTGCTCTTGCCGCTGCCCGCCGAATGCTCCACCAGATAATTGTGGCCGGGGCCTTCCGCCCTTGCCGCATCTTCCAGTTCGCGCACCGCCCGCAACTGGTGGTAGCGCGGAAAGATCATGGTTTCCTTTTTGATCCTCCGCCCGTCGTCGGTACGTTTCTCCTCCACCTGCAAGTGCATGAAGCGCGCAACGATATCCAGCAGGCTGTCGCGCTGCCAGACCTCTTCCCAGAGATAGGCGGTGCGATAGGCGCGCCCCGCCGGATCCGGCGGATTGCCGGCGCCGCCGTCCAGCCCCTTGTTGAAAGGCAGGAAATGGGTAGCACTGCCGGCCAGCCGAGTGGTCATGAACACCTGTTCGGTATCGACGGCAAAGTGTACCAGCGCCCGGCGCTTGAACTCGAACAGCGGTTCGCGGTGATCGCGATCCTGCTGGTACTGGGCCATCGCGTTCGTCACCGTCTGCCCGGTCATCGGGTTCTTCAGCTCGGCGGTAGCTACTGGAATGCCGTTGATCGATAGCACCAGGTCCAGCTCGTTGGTATTGCGCAGGCTGTAGCGCAACTGCCGGGTGACGCCGATGCGGTTGGCCGCGTACTGGGCCGCCAACTCGGGATTCATGCCGTGGGCCGGCTTGAAATAGGCGACCCGCAGAGTACGGCCATAACACTTGAAGCCGTTGCGCAGCACAGCTAGGGTGCCGTGGGTATCGAGCCAGTGGGTCAGGTTCTTCAGGATGGTGGCTTCGGTGTTGGTGCCGTGCAGGGCTTCGAGCTTGGCCCATTCCTTTTGCTGAGTGCCTTTGATGAAGTTCAGAACCTCATCGGGAAAAATACTGTGTTCCAAGCTGTAATAGCTGTTTGGTATGGCATATGCGCCTTGTCTCAGCAAAGCCGCTTCAATAGTTGCCTCAAAGGCTTCCTCGCCATGCTTCTTTATCATTCCCTGCCTCCAGGGCGCGGAATAGCGATGCCATCAATATCGAAACATTCTGCTGCTGTACCGGGAAACTCCCCGGCCAAACGATTCAACATATCTTGATCATCACAAAACACCGCAAACCAAATGGCAAAGCCTCCGCGCGCTCGCGCTGTGCGCACAATTTGTGCGCGCATTTGTGGTGTATCAGCTTCTTCCAAATCCCTCTTGGAAAGGGTGGCCAAGTCCCATATATCCTGGCGTGTTCGCCACCTTCTATCAGCATCGGTGGGGCGTCGGTCAATCGCTGGGTTGCCGGGGTCTTTGTCAAGACCCACAAGTTTCAGTAACGCTAGCGCCAAGGGCTGATTAGCCGCTGAAATTTGCGAGTTCACATCAACGAGAGCCTGTCGATAACTGAAGGCACGCAGCGTATTGTCGGTATCCGGCCAAAGATACTGATTGATATCAATTGGTGAGTCGCCCTTGCAAGAGTTGCAGTTAACACAAGCAAGCAAGAAATTGTCCCAAGCCAATGCTAGGAGGGGGTTGGTGTCCTTCGGCTGAATGTGTTCAACGGCCAGATGCGTCTCGATGTAGCGCTCGCAGTATGAGCAGTAGCATCCCAATCGTTCCATCAATGGATCGGCCGCTTCACGATACCGTGTAAATGCACCTGGGGTGGCGCCTCGGGAAACGGGTCGCAAGATTATTCCTCCGCTCCGATTACACGCATGCGCTCCTGTTTTAATAGGGCCTGGAACGCAGGATCATCGGAAAAGGGAGTCACCAAAGTGTCTAGGGAAACGCTGAACAAATCCTCGTCCAACCTCTCCTGAGTGATCCCTTTGCAAAACGCATTCAAAAAAATGCCTCACTCAAGCCTAAAACTCGATTTTCGAGGGCATTTACGCCCGAATTCCCTCCATCAGGACGCACCTCGACCATGAATGGCCGGCATGCGCCTGTTCGTGAGCACGAGATTGGCGAAACCGAACAGCGAGAACAGTTGCGCCTCATTCTTCGCCAGCCCGCGATAGCGGGTCTTGCGGTGGCGGAACAGGTTCTTGATCACATGAAAGGGGTGCTCGACCTTCGCCCGGATGCTCGCCTTGAGCTTCTCGAACCGATCCTGCAGCCGGCCCAGTTCATCTGCCGGCAGGGCCTTGCGCACGCTGCGCTTCATCGCCACCAGCCATTCAACGGTCTTGTCCTGGTTCTCGGGACGTTTCTCGACGCCTTGGTAACCCGCATCTCCGAACACCGTGCGCTCCTGGCCATGCAGCAGGGCGTGGGTCTGGCTCACGTCGCTGGTGTTGGCGGCCGTCGTGACCAGCGTATGCACCAGCCCCGACTGGGCATCGACGCCGATGTGGGCCTTCATGCCGAAGTGCCAGTTGTTGCCCTTCTTCGTCTGGTGCATCTCCGGGTCGCGCGCCTTGGCCTTGTTCTTTGTCGAGGGGGGCGCCGCGATCAACGTCGCATCGACGATCGTCCCTTCGCGCAGGATCAGGCCTTGCTCGGCCAGATGGGCGTTGATCGCCTCGAAGATCTTGCGCGTAAGCCCGTGGGTTTCGAGCAGCCGTCTGAACTTCAGCAGAGTGGTCGCATCCGGCGCCGACTCCCGCGACAGGTCAATCCCCACGAAGCCGCGGATCGCCTGACTGTCGTACATCGCGTCCTCCATCCCCTCGTCGGACAGCCCGAAGCACTGCTGGGCCACGTACATGCGCAGCATCCGCGACAGGCCAATCGGCGGACGCCCCCGGCCTTCGCCCTTCGGGTAGAAAGGCTCGATCTCGGCCTCCAGCGCCGTCCAGGGCGTTGCCGCGTGGATCCCGGCAAGAAAGCGGTCACGCCGCGTCAGCTTCTTCTTCGCGGCGTACTCCAGGTCGGAAAAGCTCGATTGCATCGGTCAGGGTCTTGTGAGGGAGGGGGCAGACGGATTATCTCGCGTGAGCTTGCGTGTCGGGGTGGTGTGGGAATAAATCAGTCGTTCCCTTGGTCACCAAGTCGGCAATGACGGCACGGCGCTTTTCGGTCAAGAGAGAAAGCAGATGCTGTTTTTCAGTAATGGCGGACAAAAACACCCGAAGCTTGGCGCCAACCTCACTTACAACTACCCGCTGCTCTTCCAGCGGTGGTAACGGAATCTCGAAAGCCCCAATTTGCTCGAACGTCAGGCCTTCCCGCGAAGACCCATTCTCACTGACTCTAATCGAGGTTTGGATAACGTTTGATTGCAGAACCGCCCCCAAATACTCGGGATGCAGTCGTTCAGGATTGGTTCTGATGATGCAAACATGCTGATTGACGTTTGCGTTGTCGAAGTGGTCGGGAACCACTGTGCATCGGCCAATCGAAGCTCCGGTGATGTTCAGAAGCACGTCTCTCGGAAGCACTCGGGTAGATGCCATTTCTTCATCGACTGCCTCATCAATGAACACCACGTCATCAAGTCGCAGCCCGTCGAAATGGATATTCTGGCTACGCAACAACATCACACCGGCTTTGACATAAACCTCTGCACCCCCTTTGGGCGTCTTTCCACTGCCTATCTTGCGCACCAGATATTTGAGGGGCACTTTCGGCCAGGATTTACTCACGGAGTTATCTCCCTTGCTCGATACGCCTGCTGCGGATCATTGGGCTCATCCGGGTTCGTCATGACCAGCCGACCTTCACGCATCAGGGGGCGCAGGTAGTTTTGCCGCACCACTTCCGGGTTACGGCGTAGCACCAGGGAGAGTTCTTCAACGCGCCAGTCGCGCAGGGCGCACATGGCGATGACGAGCTCACGGGTTTCCTGAGGCGGGTGGCGCAGGCCGATCGCTCCTAGCCGGGCAGCCAGGGAGCCTGGCAAGGTATCCAGCAGTTGGCTCCGCTGGGTTTCGTCGTACTTGGTAGACAAGGTTTCCGGTTTGTCCAATAACGCGGCGGGGTTACTAGATAAGGCTGGGGGCTTACTAGACAAGGCGCCGGGGTTACTAGATAGACCCTCCCCGGACTTGCTAGATAAGGTTTCAGGCTTGCTAGACAAGCTTGCCTCATCCGCGATGAGATGCTCGGTGGGCACATAGTAGGTGGCCGAACCCCGGCCCTTCTGGGCCAGCAGGCCGGCGTCACGTAGCCGACGCAAGGCCTGACTGGCAGCGAGGGCATCCATTTTGCTCAACTCGCGATAGGTGGCGTTGTCGATGGCACCGGCTTCCCTGACCACGATCAAGGCCTTGGCTTCGTCTTCGGAAAGGTGCAGGTCGCGGAATCGGGTGAGCCAGGCAATGTCGTCTTCGCCCAGGAAGTGATGGAAGAAGTAACGGGCGATGAACTGGTCGCTGCCACGGTCGGATTCGAACAGGGGCGGGGTCAGCCCGGCCTGTTCCATGCTCTCGCGCATGACACGGATGCCGCTGCCCTTGGTTTCGGCGAAGCGGGTTTCGTGCAGTACCGCTGCGATCTTGGGATTGCGCGGCTGCGAGCCGGGCTCGCCCAGATGCTCGGGTGACTTGAGGGAGAAACCGGGGTTGCGGATTTCCAGCCGGTTGGCGTAGCGGATGATCTGCACCGGGCTGTGGCTGCGGTAGCTGCGGTGCATCAGGGCGTTGACCAGGGCTTCGCGGATGACGCGTAGGGGAATCACCGGTTTGTCCCGCCGCTGGAGGTCGCCTTCGGAGAGTCCGAAGCTCATCGGCAGGTCGTCTAGTACAGCGGCCTGGGCGCGGCGGATCAGGCGGAATAGCGGGTCGCGCAGTTCGATGGTGTCGAAGCGGCGGTCGGGGTCGGGTACCCACTCGCGGCCGGGTACGCGGATGTAGTCCACGCGGGTCATGGGAAAGCAACGACGCAGGGCCAATGGCTTGCCGAACAGCATCAAGCCGGCAACTGTCGGCTTCCATTCACCCTTCTGATCACGGCGAATGCTGCCGAGTGCCTGCAGCAGTTCTTCGTCGGACCAGCGCAACTCTTCGGCATCCGGGTTGGCATCGCCACGGGACTTTCGATAATCGGCAATGGCCTCTGGCGATAGGTCATCCGGCGTGGCATCGGCAACGATGCCCGCGTCAAAGCTATCTTGCTGGCGCCCCTGGTAGAAGACGGCCATGTCGTCGTCGGTACAGCGCTGATCGGTGCTGCCGATGCGGCGAAATGCTCCGCGTGGCAAGCCCTGGGCTTTGAAGAGGATCGGTTTGTCTTGCGGTTGCGCCTCGGGGACGAAAACCACGACGACATTCCTGCCCTGAATGTTCTCGGTGGAAATATCCACCCGCAGCGGAATGTTGAAGATGTCGCGGCATTGGTTGGCGATGTCGGCCGAGAGCTTGTCGGGGTTTGCGATGCCCTCGACTTCATAAGCCGGGAACAGTGCCATCTCTTCGCGGACGACGCCGAGCACGATCCAGCCGCCGCCCAGACCCGGTTCGTTGGCGAAGGCGCAGATTGTTTCCAATGCGGACTTGCCGGGCTCGGAAGCGCGTTTGGCCTCGATACGCTCATTCTCGTCGAGGAGATTGAGGCTTTCGAGCAGTTCGAAAGCGGTCATTGAACGGCCCTCCTGTCGCTAAGCGACATCCTCCCCAAGGGAGGGTGAGCGCCCCCTTCGGGCGGCCGGGCGTAGGCGCTCATGCCCGCGTCTCCGCCGTTACCTCGCGCAACAGTCGGATGATTTCCTCCTCTGCGCGCTTCAGGTCGGCATCGATTTCGGCTAGCGGACGCGGTGGGGTGAATCGGTAGAAGTGGCGGTTGAAATTGATTTCATAGCCGACCTTGGTCTTTTCGTGGTCGATCCAGGCGTCCGCCACGTGTGGGCGTACTTCGCGTTCAAAATAGGCTTGCACCTCTTCCTTGAGCGGCACGTTCTCGAAATCACGCAGTTTGGGATCGGCTTCGTACTCAATCTTGCCGCCAACTTTTTTGGCAATGACGGCTTCGGCCTGCGGATTGATCTCCGTGAAGGCCTCGCGGAACGCCTTGACCTGCGGTGCTCGCCATTTGCTGTCGCGTTCCTTCAACATGGCCTGGGCCTGCTTCCAGATGGCGTTCCAGTCGCGCCTGGCTTCGCGGCCGATGGCCTTGTCGATGGCCTGAAGATCATCCAGAAGTTCCGGACAGGCATCGAGGAAGCGCTCCTTGCGTTCGATGGATATCTGGAAGGCGAGGCGCAAAGGTCGTTCGATAGTGAGGCGGCGGTAGCCGAAGTCGGCATTGTCGAACACCTTGCTGATGGTGTTGTTGCTCATATCGCCGTACTCGCGGACGATCTCCGCGATGTGGTCATCGGAAAATTCACGACGCTTGTCGCCCAGGCTGCGGCGTAGCGATTGCCAACGGTCGCGGCCATCGATCAGTTGAATCTTGCCCCGGCGGCGTGCTTCCTTGCGGTTGGTCACCACCCAGACGTAAGTGCCGATCCCGGTGTTGTAGAACATCTGCTCGGGCATTGCGACGATGGCTTCGAGCCAGTCGTTCTCGATGACCCATTTGCGAATCTCGCTTTCGCCGGAGCCCGCGCCACCGGTGAACAGGGGCGAGCCGTTGAAAACGATGGCCAACCTTGAACCATCAAGATTGCTCTTGGGATCAGCCGGCTCAAATTTGCTGACCATGTGCTGCAAGAACAAGAGCGCGCCATCATTGACGCGGGGCGTGCCGGCGCCAAAGCGGCCATCGAAGCCCAGCTTCTCATGCTCGCGAACGACATCCTTCTGCTGTCGTTTCCAGTCGACGCCGAAAGGCGGGTTAGCCAGGAAGTAGTCAAAGCGCTCATCCGGGAACTGGTCGTTGAGCAGTGTGTCGCCGAACTTGATTGTCGACGTTTCGGCGTCATCAGGGTTGGTCCGCAACAACAGATCTGACGCTGCCACCGCATAGGAGCGCGGGTTAAAGTCCTGGCCATACACAAACAACCTGGCCCCCGCCTGGTGTTCCCTCAGGTACTTGCGGGCTTCTGAGAGCATTCCGCCCGTGCCGCAGGTCGGGTCAAGCATCTTGCGAACGGTCCCCGGCCTGCTGAGTAAGTCGTCATCGTGCATGAACAGGAGACTGACCATCAGGCGGATCACCTCGCGCGGCGTGAAGTGATCACCCGCCGTTTCATTTGCCTGTTCGTTGAAACGCCGGATCAAGTCTTCGAAGAGCAGACCCATCTCGATGTTGTCAACGGTGCTGGGGTGAAGATCGACCTCGCAGAACTTCTTGATGACGAGGAAAAGGATGTTGTGCTCGCGCATGCGTTCGATTTCATTGCCGAAGTCGAAGTGCTCGAAAATTTTGCGAACATTTTCGGAAAACCCGTTGATGTACGACACCAGATGCAGGTGAGCGTTATCCGGATCGCCCTTCAGTTTCTCGAAGCTGAGCGGGGAGTGGTTGTGAAAGCGCTGTCCGGAAACCTTATTGAGCACGCTGTCCAGCGCTTCCCCTGCGAGCTTCCCCTGGTACTGGGCGTACTTGGCCAGCACAGCATCCTTGGTGCTTTCAAGCACGCAATCGAAGCGCCGAAGGACAACCAAGGGGAGCATGACGCGCTCGTATTGCGGAGGTCGATAGGGGCCCCGAAGCAGGTCGGCAATGCTCCAGATGAAGTTGAAACGCTCGTGATTCTTACTCATTTATTGTTTTCCTTGCGGTCTGCACCTCTCGTGCGACATCAATCCAGCACCACCAGAAACTCCGTCGCTAACGCTTCAGGCCTGACTGCACGGGATTCGGTCCGACGATGAAGTCTTACGAGACCATAACTTTCCAGCGTGCGCAGCGTGCGGGAAAGATTGCTGGCTGCTCGTCCAGAGAGTTGCGCTAGCTCCATGACCGTGCGTGGTTCGTTTTCACGAATCACGCGAAGCAGTTGCCGGTTCTCGTCGGACAACACGCCAGCAAGTTGACGCCAAGAATCAAACCAGACTGTGGGGCTGGGATCATTGCCCAGAGACGCCGATTTGCCCTTTCGGGCAGTGCGGATGCCGACGACCGTGCGCATATATATTTCTCCCTATGATTCGGTGATGCTATCACGCGGATATATGTTGCATGGCATCAGCGACGTCGTCTGCCGCTATACTTGATCCAGCCAGTCCAGGTGGAGACCTCGCATCTCGGCCCGAGCCGATCTCGACCATTTCGGGGACGTCCTCGAAATGGTGCGTCGCTGGCTGATCGCTATTGCGCCTTCCTCAAGCCAAAGCCACCCCCTTACCCCGCGCCCCATGCAGCTTCCTGTAGCTGTCAATCAGCCGCTGGTGCCTGTCCAGCCCTTCCAGTTTCATGCTCGTCGGGGTCAGGCCGTGGAAGCGTATGCTGCCGTCCACTGAGCCCAGCACCGCGTCCATCCGCGGGTTGCCAAACATGCGGCGGAAGTTGGTTTCGTAG
>Ga0209480_10003246_pt1 | contig 10686 bp, 14 predicted proteins | sample JI61114C2DNA_FD_187501 | JGI IMG/M metagenome (GOLD analysis project Ga0209480, IMG submission 187501) | Wastewater effluent complex algal communities from Wisconsin, to seasonally profile nutrient transformation and Carbon sequestration -... | ecosystem: Engineered > WWTP > Effluent > Algae...
TGGCTAATAGCTCCACCCTTTCTTGTGACCCGCTTTCGCTTCCACCATCTTCTTCACATCGTTGACGATCTTTCATCTATTCTCGACAAAAGCTTTCAAAGTTTTGCAGTTGTTTGTTCCTTTTCGAAATCAATAAGCATCTCCTTTCACAAGCGGTTTTATCTGTATGCACACATTACTAATCGATTTTCAATCATCAAAGCTTATCAACAAACAATTTTATCGACATCGTACGTGAAGACTTCATTACCACAATGAATCTCAAAGTGGACGATAGATTCCACAATGCCGTTTTTCTTCATCGATTATATTTGAGAGTAAGAGTAGCACTGGATTACAAAGGACGAAGACATATGGTTCTGAACTGTGAACAGATTGCAGATATTGAACTCATGCCGATTCTAAGTCACCATTATCTGTGATGATTGGCTCCTCTTTCTTTGGAAATCCATGCTTTACGATGATTTCCTTCAGCTGAAGTTTTGAAGTTGTACTTAAGACTGAATCTAGACTGGGAATGGCAAATCACCATTTTGAACAACTCGGCAGTTAGTTGATCAGGTTGTATGATTCTCAGTATTTGCACCGACGCAACCTTATCTAAGCCGGGTTATGTGCATACCGTCGGTTTTATGAATTGTGATATGTATTGTAAGTAGCAAACGATTAAGGACAGACGACTGTGGACACCAGATGTACCTATTTCAAAAACTAAGAGTTCAGGAAGACCAAGCTATCGTCGAGTTGGTACAGCTCCACGGCAATAAGAAATGGACAGTCATATCGCAGAAAATGCAGCTGGAGTACTATTTGCTGCCACGCACAGGCAAGCAATGCCGATAGCGGTAAGAGGGTCACTCTACGCAGCTGGTACAATCACTTGGATCCACAAATAAACAAGACTGAGTGGACTGAGGAGGAAGAGGCAATAATCTTTGAAGCACATCGCCGTCACGGCAATAAATGGAAAGAAATTGCCAAGAGTCTTGAAGGAAGGTACTATTCAACTGACCTAGAACAGACAATTCAGTTAAAAACCACTTCTACTCCACCCTTAGGAGAAGCCTACGCCGCATAAACAAGTTTTTGGGATCAAAGAACAGCACATCCCAGATGCGAGATATCAAGCCGTCTGTATTAAGCCGAATTCTCGACTTCAGTATGGAAAGTGATGCGGGCGAGCAGGATGTCTCAAGTTTTTCCCAAGCATACAAAGGTTTGAGTTACTTCAATATAGATCTCCCAAGCCTTATCTTTGAATTCTCAAACTTCAAGCCCGTCAAAGACAATATTCTGAATCGCAGCGACATAATGAGCAACGAAGAACGGACTCGTTTCGAGCTCATCATCAACAAAATTCTGGAGTTTAAGTACCTCGCGAGAAATTCAGTGATCACTATGATTCCCAGAAGAAGTCGAAGACCCGCGGACGCAAGAAAGGAGTGTCGAAAGCATACAAGAAGAAACCCGGAGATCAATACGGAAAAACTGTGCAGGAATAACTGTACGTAAAAACGTAGCATCTCGAATAAAACGATCATGCAGTCGGGACAGACGTAACCCCAAACAATCAGCATCATGAGCCAGTCGGGCAGAATGCTCTTCGTTCATCGGGACATTCATTGATGTCTGAGCATCTGTACTACCACAGTGACGGTGAATTGGAAGAAAACAACCTGATGCTCCGCAACAAAGTTGGTTGGAGTTAGGTGCGAGACCCAAGTATGCGAAGTTAGCTGGGCGATAACGAGTTGGTCGTGGTGGGTACCCCCATGAAGCTTAACGTCCAAGTTTTAAGCAATCAAGGAGCCGATGAGTATCCTTTGTACTACAGCGAGGAACAGCAGGAGGAGATCATTGAGATCAACTATATCGATTGACGAATGACATTCGTCGAGTATTAGTGGCGACCTTCATGGAATAATATAATTTAACAACAGGTGAGTAAGTTTCACAAAAATGTTCAAGAACACCTATCAGTCTGGCTTCTTGTCCATCCTCTATTCCATCGGGTACGTGCCTCTCTGACTCAGGAGCAAACCTTTACAGATATGGGATAAGGAGATCAGGAATGGACATATCAAAAGACTAACTGACCAGGACATTCAATCGTCAGTCTTGGAGATCATGGGCACAAATGTGTCAACCAACTTCATCACCTGCCCTGCAGATCCAAAAAAGACACTTGGGATCAAGCTACCATTCCTGGTCATGATCATTAAAAACGTACATTCTTCCTTGACTCAGTTGAAGAAGTACTTTACCTTTGAGGTGCAAGTCCTCGACGACAAGAATGTTCGCAGACGGTTTCGAGCCAGCAACTACCAATCAACTACCCGTGTAAAACCATTCATCTGTACTATGCCGATGAGGCTTGATGAGGGCTGGAACCAGATTCAGTTCAACTTATCAGACTTCACTCGTAGGGCATACGGCACGAACTACATCTAAACGCTTCGGGTTCAAATCCATGCTAACTGCCGCATCCGAAGAATCTACTTTTCGGATCGATTATACAGCGAAGAATAGCTACCCCCAGAGTTCAAACTGTTCCTTCCCATTCAGAAGCAACAATGACATCTCCATATGTATATCCTCACCATCACTTCTCGTTCAGTTTCATACTTCCAAAGGCGTTGACCAACTCGGCCTCGTCGTTTTACTCATCTTTGAAGCTCAGCTTTCCCACTTTCGGTTCCAGCTTCTCTTCGAACGCTTTCTTCATCTTTTTTGTCAGTTCGGTGCCTTGGATCTCCAAATACTTGAGAGGGCACTTTTCCAAGAACTGGAGAAGAGACTCAGCCAGCTCGTTGTCACGGAGCTCTACATAGTTCAGCCCGAACCTTTCAAGGATAGGAACTTCACGTGCACTCTAAGTCAATCTTCAACTTACTTTGAGGGCATCGATGATGGTGCCAAGATCATCTTTTTCGACGCAGTCTGAAAGATTGAGAGCTCGAATCTTGAATTCTGGGTTTCTCAGGATCTCTGCAAGCTTTGTGACAGCTTCACCGTAGGCAAAGTTGTCAGAAATGTCAAGTACCTCCAGTTTCTTAAGGTAGATGTTAATGGAGTCCAAAACATACTCCATTGCGTGCTTTCGGATACCGTTTTGGAAGAACAGAAGGACTCTGATATTGGGCAAATGTTTTAATGCCTCAGCAAGGAATAGTCCACCTTCGACCTCCATCCTATTCTTGCCGATCGAGAAAATCTCGAGTTACTTGCAGAAAATCAATCGTTCCAAGACATCTCTCGCTCCGATGCTTCCCAAACCACAGTTCGCGATCATGAATCTTTTCAGGCACGGAAGCTTTTCCATAAAAGGTGCGAGCATCCGTGCTCCTGTTGTACCAAGAGCATTGTTGCTGATGTTGAACTCTACAAGCTTTCCCATAGCCAGAGGTTGAAGTATGCTGTAAATGGCCTATCCCATCTCCTCCTTCTTACGCCCCATGAAACAATCGGTAAGATCCAAAGTCTTGAGTAAACCAGAAGAGTACCTCAATGCCTTTAGCAACTTCGAGCACAGTTGCAATCTTTGCAAAAGCTGGCGGTCCATATGAATTGCATGAGAGCTTGAGTGATCTGATCTGCTTCCAAGACTCCCGTGGTATGTCTGTAATTGACTTCACGATGGGGTCTTAAGGGTCGTCAACCTTTTTGTCTTTTCCCTCAACCTTGACATCGAGAGTGGGAGTGAGTTGAGGCTCCTTATTGGCAGGCTCCATGTGATATTTGAGAATTATAAAATAATCACGTCAAAGTCATTGCATAGTTCGTTGGACCTTGATGTTGGCTACAAGCTTCTCAGGTTGGAATAATAGTTATGAGATTTGAAGAGGAGATTAGCAAGCAGGAGAACCTCCAGGAATTCTACGATGATTTTGTAAAGCGAACAGAGGAGAAGCTCAACAAGGAGCAAGATTTTAACTTCTCAGCTGGAATCGAACAAAAACTCAAGCAGGTGAACATCTTTGAACGTAACGAAAAGCAGAACGAGCTGATCATTCGTCAGGAAAGGTACATGTGGTATTACTTTGGAACAAACTCATTCAGGAGATGGAGGAGCATGTTGAAAAGTGTCCTTACAAGCAGTGCAAGGTAGTCTTCGAGCAGGTCATGGTTTATGGGGTCTTCGCTGAAACTTACAAGCAAGACCCATGTTCATTCATCGGCTATAAAGTGTACTCAGCTCAGCCATGTAGATACGAGTCAACTTTCAAGTCTGACTGCCCCTATGGTTCCAGCCTAAACACTAATATGCTACAAACTCACCGGCTCCTCAAAGAAGAGTCCTACAAGGAACTTCGCACACGGATAATTTGATGGAGAATCAGCAGCAGCCGCCACTGTTGCCCTTCTCAGTCTTCTTTGGCTTACGTTTTAATTCCTGTCCGCCTTGAGACTCAGGCTTTTCCTCCTCCATAGTCTCCAGCTTCTCAGCGATGGACGTGAAGAGTTCCTAACTTAATGCCGTCTTTACATTTATCCCTTTGTTCTCCTTCGCTGAGGTGTATTTGAAGATTGCGCCCAGCTCTTTTGCATAGTCCACGGCTTATTTGTAAGGTACCTCTTCCTTGTCCTTAATGAGGTCAATTTTGTTTCCAACAATAGCCAGCACTATCTAATTGATGTCAGTTACCTAGGTTTTTAGGGCCATTCTCTTTCAGTTCTGTAATCCAAGACTTCATGGCATTGAATGACTCCCTGCTGTTGACATCGTAAACAACGACGGCTACCTTCGAATCTTTATAGTAGATGCGTGCGATTGCCTTGTACTTTTCTTGCCCAGCAGTGTCCCAAAACTGGTATTTGATACTTTTGCCACCGTAATGGTGAACCTTGTCGAAGAAGACGGCTCCGAGAGTTGAATCCATGAAATCGTTGAACTGGTTGCTCACGAATCGGATCGTTATGCTGCTCTTACCAACTCCGATTGAGCCTATTACAACAACCTTCGCTTCCTTGAGCATCTGGCGAGCGATGGGAATAATTATATTTGTAAAGGAAGGGAATGAACAAAAGGGATGAGGAAGTGAGGCTGGAGCATCCTACACTTGACTTCATCGACCAACTGCAACAGACAAAGTTTCCTTCTAGAAGAAAGTCGCGAGACTCGTTGAGTCAAGATTTTATCAATGTGCTTTTACGTAAATTGAGAAGAAACTTAGACGAACGCGTTACCATTGAACAGAACCTGCGAAAGAAACTGAGACTGGAAAGGAAGATGAAGCATCTCTTTGAGGATGAACAAAAACGTTCGGAGGCTCTATAAAACAATCTCAAAACGAAGATGCAGACGACAGATCAGAACAGAGAAGAGCAGATATAGAGGCGAGTCAAGAAGTGCAAATTGCACGGGCGCGTGGTTCGTAAGAAATATGAGAATCACGCGAAGAGTATCAAATTGAACACAACTGAGGCAGGGAAGAGCTTGAGGGAGTTCCACCAGGCAACAAGGGATTACAGGCTGAGAAAAGACAATTCAACAAAGGAAAGAGAGAAAGAGCTTTACTGGAGGCATGTTATTCGCGTTCAAACTGAGGGAGACCGGTTTTTACAATAAAAGAAGAACGAAACATCTCATATTCTGCAATTCGAGAATGAGGAAAATTCGACGTGCAAATGGAGTGAAAAGAAGAGTAGCGTAAATAGGTCAACCGAAAGGTTGCCAGGGAATTCAGGAACAAAAAACTGCCTGAATATCTACGAGTAACCAGTCATTGTTGTGCTACCACACACAGATTTGAACTAACAGAGGCATGCTGAAGCAAAGAATAGGGCCAAGTAACTGTAGAGTAAGAGGGAGCATGAAATCTTGGGAAAGTACGCCTCTAAAATGTAGGCGATCAATAATCTGAAGGTACGATGGCTGCGATAGTTAGAAAAGAAAGCACAAGGGCAGCGGTAGCGATTCTTCCTCCTCGAATGAGGAATCTGAACGACCTTTTTTAACAGAAATCAAGGATGATAACAAGACTCCTGCGAAACGAGAACAAATCATTGTAAGGAGTCTGAGACCACTCAGGCATCGGTCAACCTAACTCCACCGAGTTAAGGATCACTCCAAAGACAATATTGCCAATAGATAAAGGCTGAGACACGAAATGCATCAACACCACGACCAGTACCTCTCCGAGTACATGTCAAAGCTTCACCATGTTCGAGCACTCAAAGAACTGAGAGAGCAGCTACGCCAACGCAAGCTCAGAGATTTTTCTCGATTTTGACAACTGCCTCTGACTGTTTGAACCCAATAGTTACAATGATAAAATGGTTTGTGTTGGCTTTCGTGCTATTCGCAACCGCTATCGCTGACGTCAACAACAACAGTCTAGCCACACTACCTCTCCGAAAGATCGATCAGCAGTACTATGCAGAACTCTCTGTAGGCAATGATGAGAAGAAAACACGGCGTACACATCCTCTCTATGCTAGTTGTTGTAGATATTCAGACTACTGGAGTACAGGTGAGCTGCCATCGACATCCCAACGTGCTTAGCAGGGCTTGGCTGTTCTTTTCAGATCCATTCAACCAGCAGTTCAGCTTAGAGTGTTAGAACTGGTCTCATTCAACCTTCGTGCTTCCTGGAATAGGTGAAGTACATACTCCAGTGAGCCTTCATTAAGTTGTGAACAGCGAAGCTGGGTATCTGGGCCTCGCAGATAAGAGCGACTTTTTGCGAAGTCTTCCCGAGAGGCATCAGCCATTTTCTATATTCATCAACAGCAATAACTATGGCCGAACCAGTAGACTAGACTTTGGGGGCTATGACACTACTTCATTGAAAAGACCTTTGATGGAACTCCCAGTGGTATCAACCTACTCCTGGACAGTAGACCTTGACATGATGGAACTCTTTGGAGTAAATTTCACCGGAGGCCATGCAATTCTCAGCACCACGGCCAGAAAGATTGGACTTCCTAGTTAGGTTTTCAGCCAGTTCGAAAAGTTCCTTGGGGTCAGATTAAACTGCAAAACGAAAGCAAATAATATCTACTGCCCATGTACGGCTGGCGTCCTCAGCAGTCTCCCAGCAATAACACTTTGGTTTCGCGGTGGAAAAAGTTTCAGAACCGAACCTGATTCATATGCAGAGCTGGAATAGGATAAGTGCTTGATTCTGTTTGAGCCATCCACCACTGGAACTTGGACGCTGGGGCTTCCAATCTTTCGAGATAACCTCTTGTTCTTTGACCACGATAGAATTCATTTGACTTAGGCACTCGAGGTGAATCCAATTTTGGAGGTAATGAGTGATAGGCCAACTTAGACAGCAAGATCGCCCATCCAAACAGTTCTGAACTGCGTCGTTACGATCCTTGTGTGCGTCTTTGTCAGTCTGGTGCTCATAGAAGTTATTCGAAGGGTCAGTGGCTTGGCAAACGCATCTGACGAAACCATTCATGATATTGTGATGCGGCATAGAAATTGATTCATTACCCGATGTTTCTAACATGAGAGAATCCTCAGACTAGTCAATATGAATAGCACATTACTCAGTGTCTCAAGATCTTTGCTGGTCGCATTTGCATCTCAAGGGAATCCAATTCTATGCACTTCGTAAACTCGTAATTAATGTCATTCTCTACTGTTCCAAGTGGTCCACGCTCTCGACTCCATAAATACTTGTCCATACAATACGGGCAGTCAACAACAGCTGCTCTGAAACTACAGCAGGCTCGCAGCCAACTGCTGAGAGTAAGGTGCACTTACCATCCTGAAGAGCGAGTGACTAACTTCTGCAAGAGCTATGGCTGCTGCCTGCCGATGTGCCCTCGATGCGTCAAGCAACACTGCTAATAGCACGCGTAGGCAGGTACAGGCTATGTTACACAGGTACGCATGGCGACTTCGATACTATGGAGAACTGTTTAAAAGAGGCTGATAATTCTCTCGTAGATAGAATAGAAAGAGCCGAGTATATTGCTCAACGAGTTTCCATTGCAAGTGAATCTTGTCGACAGGCCTCTGAAGAGCTGAAACAGAAAGTTTCTCTTCATAAACAAAATATCTTAGCAGAAGTTTACTCGGCATTTCAGAATTATGAGACGAAGTTGGACTCCCTGACGTAGGTAATCGAATGTAGTCTCGCTTAAACACTGAAGAAAGTGACTGAGTCTTTAAACTACCTTGTGCATTCAAGTCGAAGATCTCTGGAAAATCTCTACGGACAGTACTGCCTAGATCATCTTACGTCGTTTTATTCCACTACTCGAATCCATTACGAAGAAGTTACCAATGCCTGCGAAAAGACACTCTCAGAGGCAATAGCGAATAAGGTCGTCATCCTTGAATATCCGGAGAACGTTGAGACCATTCGAAACGCAGTGAACTCCTATCTCCACATGGAGCTTATCGAAGCATGCCTACCATCTTGGGACCAACACACGCCTCTCAGAGTATCAAGGTGTTAATACAGCACAATCTCCACAGCCAGAATACACCAGCGTTAAACGATGTGTACTTATCATCCAAGACAGTTTAGAAGTACCGCCTCTCCTAACCATTATGCTTCAGGTCGAAGGATCAATTCGAGTTCTGAGCAACGCTGAACATTCATTAGCTTCAATTTATAAACTTCGCAGCCGATGAACGAGTATGCCGACTCGGTTGAGAGCGTCGAGGAACTAACGCCTGAGGAGGAACACGTGCACCCATTGGTGGAGATGCTCCGGAGTCGACCGGTTTCTCTGTTGGAGTTACTGCAGCATCCCAGGCTGTTGTAGGAAGTCGAAAGATGCAGTGAGCAGTTTGGAAAGGAGTACAATAGTTAGCTAAGCAGACTGCTGAACCAGTCACGACTTGAACGCGACATCGTGGACTGTATTGTCAGACCCGAAGTATTCGAATCTCGAGGAGTTGAACTCGCATGCTAGTACGACCGAATTTATTGAAGTTATCCCTATCTGGCGAGCCAACTCTACCTCACTCTCCACGACTGCTACCTCAATCTTCTGTTCGAAAGGATCAACACAGAGCCGTAAGGAGGGCCGATTCTTTACATGTTTGAGCTTCTCAAGCAAGACGTAATTCTCAATGAAACATCCTTGGGCTACTTACTTAAGCTCGTTTCTCACCTGCTCTGCAACGAAAACGGTTCCAAAGTAACAGAACACTGATGTAGATGATGGCAGTCTTTGATAACAAAATGGTAGTCTTTGGAAATCTGATGAGGCACCTATATAGTCCCTCCATAGTGGAGATACTACTCCTTGTCTGTGGGAAGGAGCGCTCAGACAGCGAAGAGCAGGACTTTAGGGAACTCAAGTTTCGACTTTTGGATGGGATCATCGAGGCTCTTGCGATAGACAGTTTGCCACTCTCCCTAGAAGAGCGAGTCGAATCCACAAGTTAGTTCTTACAGGAGATGGTTGAAAAGGCTGTGTATGGTGAGAGATTCCAACCCTTGATTGAGTATCTTCTCTGTGAAGATAAAGTAAGGTGCGTCTATGATGTGTTCAATCTGCACAGCCAAGATGACGGGATAGCTGCTGCTGCGATCAACTTACTCCAAAGCTTCTTCTAGTATTACAAGCCAAAGACAATCAATACTCGCTTTGGAGGAGACGCCGAAGAATCTGTTATTCTACCCAGGCCTTCTGAAGAGCTCAGAGAATCATTTCGATATGCTGTCTCTTTCATAGCCAAGAAGGTCATGGAGTATGAAGCAAAACCAACAAAAACATACATCTTAAAGACCGAGCTCTCCCTTTCTGAACTGCTCAGCAGCTACTGCAGACTATGGCCAGAACTTGCTCGAGAGACAATTACAAAGGAGGTGTGCTAGTGGGCCTTTAAATTGTTCAAGCTACATCCACATAACAATATTCTCCATAATTGGCTCACAACCGTGTTAGAAACCTATGTGGAAAGCACCCAGATCGATTACCTGCTGTCTGACAGGGATCTTGGCTTCCTCTAGTTCATTGCTTCCCACTATCGTATTGACGAGCACTCTGAAAAGATCAATCATAGCTTTCAGCAACATTTGATCATTATCCTGGATCGTTTCTTCAACCAGCCTCTTGGAGACTACAATATTGACAGTCTTATCGGCAGACAGCTTGATATTGAATCTTGGGAGAGTATTAAACGTCACTACTTCCAAACCAAGAAGCTGCAAAGTGAGGAATTGTGCAAGCAACTCGCTCCGGAGACTGATGATCTCATCTTCGACGAAGAGGAAGTTGTAGTGAGGTTTGATCCAAAACTTCAGAACGGGACAAGCTTTTCGGGATTATTTTATCCAAATAACAAACCCGAACTACAATTGAGCTTCCTGCCGGAAGACAGTGGAATTGTGATGGAGCATGCCATCGGCATGGCAGAATCTATTCTGTGCTGCTTGGAGGAAGAAGTAATTGTCGATACCATACCGTCTCCAAAGATTAATGTAATTCACCCGTTGAAGTCACCGAGTTCTTCTGAACTAACTGCAATGAAGTTCGAAGAGGTAACACAAAAAGCTGATTGGCCTGCGAATCGGACAGTAGAAGAGGAAATTCAGACGGACCCGTTGAAGACTGAAGAAACTGAAGAGGTATTGTGGTATCCACAAGAGCAACCACCATCATCTCTCGAGATCATGTTTTTCTTGAAAAACAAGCTGGCACGCATGATCGGACAGATCTGGAATCGTTTTTGGCACTGATTGCTTGTTCATACTCCAATCATATTCT
>Ga0209480_10003248_pt1 | contig 10685 bp, 12 predicted proteins | sample JI61114C2DNA_FD_187501 | JGI IMG/M metagenome (GOLD analysis project Ga0209480, IMG submission 187501) | Wastewater effluent complex algal communities from Wisconsin, to seasonally profile nutrient transformation and Carbon sequestration -... | ecosystem: Engineered > WWTP > Effluent > Algae...
GCGGGTGATGGCCGGCGCGCCCCTGGGCAGCGTGCGCTTCGAGCTGCCCGCCGGACGCGGGCGCAAGGCGCGGCCGGTCGAGCAGGCGCTGCGCGTCGAACGCGTCGAACTGGCCGATCGCCAAGGCGGCAAACTCGAAGTGACGTGCCTGATCGCCGCCGAAATCAACGCCCCCGAAGGCAGCAAGCCCGTGTGCTGGCGCCTGCTCACCAACCGTACTGTCCCTACGCTGGCGGCGGCGGTCGAGCTGCTCGACTGGTACCGGGCCCGTTGGGAAATCGAGCTGTTTTTCCTGGTGCTCAAGGAGGGCTGCCGGGTCGAGCGCCTGCAATTGGCCGATACGGATCGGCTGCAAACGGCGCTGGCCCTCTACATGGTCATCGCCTGGCGGATCAACCGCCTGATGCGTCTGGGGCGCACCCTGCCGGATTTACCCGCCGACCTGGTGTTCGAGGCCGACGAGTGGCGTGCCGCCTTCATTCTCAACAAGAAGCCCGTCCCGAAAACGGTGCCGCCCCTGAACACCGTGCTACGCCTGATTGCCCAGCGCGGCGGCTTCCTCGCCCGCCGACACGACGGCGAACCCGGAGCTAAAACCATCTGGCTGGGTCTCCAGGAGATCGCTGTCTTTGTAGAAGGCGCCCGCTATGCGCGGCAGTTCGGGGAGGCGTGAGATGTGTGTAATGGGATGCATTTAACCTTCCCGTCACGGCAGTTACAATGCGCAGATGCAAATCTATAGTAATTTTTTAGAGACTCAATCCCTTTACGCTCGTTAAACAAAGCGCGCTCTTGAAATTCTATATTCTCTGTAATTGACACAACAAATCCTAACGGGTGATCACCTTTTCGTATTACTTTACGCAAAAGCGACACATGACTTTTTATTCTAATAGAGTTATCTTTTGCAGCAACCATATCCTCCTTTATTTTCATAGAAAGCAAATCTAATTTGGCAGACACAATCTTTGCCTTGTCCAATCGAGATTGCTTTCGCACCTGCATTCTCTCAAGCTCTATTTCTTCAATTCGAGACTCCTCACTCTGAGCATCGCCATCAAAAAGAAAATCTATAAAATCTGAAAATAAACTCATACCTCAAGCCACCCGAGGGTCTGCCTTGAAATTTGAGTTGTTGCATCATTCATCTGTGCGATAAACGGTTCTACATAGAACCAGACTTGCTGCACATACGCTTTATCACTTTCACTTTTTGCACTAAGAATAAGCTTAGTGTGTATCTCTATATAAATCGCCGCCGTTGAATGTGCAGCATCAAAGAGTCTAGAAAGGGCAACTCTCTTTTCCGAATTTTCTTTTTGGTTTTGGATCAAGAACTCTGTAGCAGCCTTCAATCTCGCCTGCAATGCCTCAAGCTGTATCTCCGACTTCCTAATTTCTGCCTCCAGTTGCGCTTCTAATGCAAAACGCTGCTCGCGAGCCTGCTGGTATTGACTCCACGACTGAAGAGCAGTTGTTAATATTTCTGGCAATATCGCTGCTACTATTTCACTGGAAGATGATGTAGGGGAATTAGCCACCTTGGTGTCCTCATATCAAAGAAGGATGAACTCACCAGTGCATCGGAGTTCAATTCGTCATCAGCCCTGAAGTAATGGCTTAGCACTATCTTCCTTCACGTTATGCGTGCATCCTGCGACTTTAACGGCACCCAAGAGTTTTTATTTAGCCAGCGCTGAATGCTTCCCCCCAACCTTTTCCATACGCTACCTGAACGCCAACTCAGCCTCGCAGACAATCGACACGTTGATCCCTCCGTCCACAACCATGTGTGCCAACTATCGTCCCTCATCTCGGGAAGCGCTTGCGGCGCTTCCCTTGCCACCCCCCGACTTCGCGTATGAAGAAGCCTACCCAGGGTCGGTGGTGCCCATCGTCACCAACTTTGCCCCCCGGCTCTGGGTGCCCGCCGCCTTTGGCCTGATCCCGAGCTGGGCAAAGGATACGAAGATCGTGCGTTCGACCTACAACGCACGGGCGGAGACCGTCGGGGAGAAACCCTCGTTTCGGTCAGCCTGGCAGCGTGGGCAACTCTGCATCATCCCGTCAGAGGTGCTGTACGAGCCCTGCTACGAGACGGGGAAAGCCGTGCGCTGGGCGATCCGTCGCGCAGACGGAAAGCCGATGGGAATCGCTGGGCTGTGGGAACGGAAGCTAGATGACACCGACCAGCCAACCTGGTCGATGACCATGCTCACGATCAACGCCGATTACCATCCGTTGATGCGGCGCTTTCACAAGCCTGAGGACGAGAAACGCACTGTGGTGATCCTGCCGGATGATGCGTGGGGAGACTGGCTACGGACCAAGTCGGAGAACACAGCAAGAGCGCTACTGCGGGGCTTCGATGTAAGCGGGTTTGTGACGGAGGCTGCGCCACGCTGAGTAGTACGAGAAGGTAATTTTGAATGAACTGTTGACGAACTAAGGCAGCAACAGAATGTGAACATTGACCTGCAAGGCATTTGCGAGACGCTCGATGTTGTCGAGGGAAATGTTCCGCGCGTGACGTTCAACGTGTGCGACGAAGGTGCGGTGGAGGCCTGCCTCCAGCGCTAGATCCTCCTGAGACCAACCTTTTTCCTTGCGCAGCCGAACAATATTCGTAGCAAGAAGTTCTCGCGCTGACGGGGGCCTTGAACGTAATGACGCTTCGCTGAGAGACATACCCTCAGTCTCTCGGAGCCGAGCTTTTACGTCAGCCGCGTTTAAGTCACAATACAGACTTTTCCTTAACTCCAGCTCTCGCTGTATGTCTAGGATTAAAGCTGCGCACCAACACGAAACTATTGGGTGACAGGCTCCCCGTAACTTCTGAAAGTCTCGAACCACATGTTTATCACTGACGTAACTGCTCACCATCCCTTCATGTCTAAACTTGCCGGCAATGGTAAGGATGCGTGGAGAGTGGTGACGCTTTCCATGCCAAAAGAATGGTTTTACATAAGCTATTCCGTCACAACGCCAAGCGGGGAGCATACTGAAACAGCGCTCATCACCCATCCCGCTGGCGAACTAATCTCAGTTCTTGAGGGTGAGAGTGAAGGTGTGTCAGTCGCAGGTGTCCAGCTCGTAAGTCCACCATATTTGAACCGCTCCAAGCGTTGGAAGATGGAACCACTGGTGCGGGTCTGGATGAAGCCGTCTGATCCGTTGGCTAGTGTTTATGAGGTCGAAGGCGGGAGACGATATTGCACTGCCTATGGGAAGTGGGATATCTCCGAGTATGAGTTCTGTCGGGAATTTCCTCTTACCTGTTAATCCTTCCTGAATCTGTGATTCACCCCGTCCAATCCCATTACTGTCACGGGTTTTCGACGTCTCTTACCTCACCCGGTGGGTTAGGTCGGCGGGTCTTTGAGGTAATGGTGGCCTTGCCCATGTCACCGCCGCCATGCCCGACTTTCGAATCAAGTGCTTGTCCTACAACCTGACGGCGAATGCCGGATTGTTGCTGGTGGGGCAATACCTCAAGCGCATTGCGCAGATCACTCATGGCACTGGACGACGTTAACGAGCGCTACATGGCACGCGCCAAGCCCACCCTGACGCACGTGTCCACCGGCCATCTAGCCCTGCACTTAGATGTCTTCACTCTCGACAACAGCGACACGAAGAAGAAAGGGGGTCCAACATGGGCTTCGACGGCTATGCGCCGATTGCCGGCTATCTGGCCGAAGAAAACAACTGCCTCGGGCTGGAACTCAGCTTCGGCCTGCGAGATGCCGCCTGCTGCAGCTCTTTGTGCGCACCGACTCTGGTTTCGATTGCGCCTCTCTTCGTGGCCTTGGCCGCGGCCTGCGCGGGGGAGCCTGTGGATTGACTGATCAAATGGAGCCCGCTCCGTTTCAAGGTGGACGCGCTTCACCAGCGTCTCGACGCGGACCCCGCCTAGCGCGACGGCCAGATCCTGCTGATGCCCGAGCTCGTGGTCGAAGGCTGGCTCACCAGCCTCGAGGCGCCCCTCGCCCAGATTGTCGCGCTGTACTAGGTGCACGGCACCCATGAGCAGTTTCATCCGAGTTAAAGATCGATCTCGACCTGGAGCGCCTGCCTTCGGGCAAATTCACCACCAACGATCTGGTGCTGTCCTTGGCCGTGCTAGCCGTCAATATTCTTCGCATCATGGGCCAGGCGAAACTGATCGAGCCTGACAGCCCGGTTCCTCATCCCGCCAAGCGGCGGCGTCTGCGTACAGTGATGTAGGAGATCATCGCGCATGCCCGGCGTCGTTCCCTGGGCCCGGTTCAGTGCTGTGCCATCTTCAACGTGTTAGAGCGTCACAACCAGACTCTGCTCCAGTACTTCGGCTGAGGCACCCTGCCACGTGTGTTTATACGTTGCCGCCAGACAGGCAAGCGCGAATTCGGCTGTGCAAATGCGCTTCCATTTTGTCTGGCGGTGCTTTCTCATGTGAAATACGGACTCGAATTTCAATTCGCCGGCATTTCGCTACGCTCTGCGGACAGACAGGCGCCAAAGTAGTGATCACGGATTCACACTTAACTTTAGGCGCCTAAATTCTCTACGACGGAGACGTCCAAGAGCACGAAGGCATGAAATCGCTTGCAAGCCGAAAACCGCCTCATTTGAATTTCAGTGGGGGGTAGTTTAGGCGCCTAAACTACCCCCCACTCGGTACTACATGCATCACTTCAGCTTTTTGTTTTCCCCTAGGTCTATCTGCGGTGGCTCGATGGCTACGGTAGAAAGAAGTCGTTCAAGGGCTGCTGCGAACTCTTCTTTTTGTTCCGGAAGGACCGAGATGTTGAGTTCGAAGAGCTCTCCTTTTTGCTTGTACATGCCATTACTGTAGCGAATCTGCTTGGTGGTACGCGTCACAGTTTTGCTGCTTGAAGGACCTATGAGTAGTTGGACCTGGTTGATTAGCCACCCTTGGGTGTGATCCTCGTTGGCGAATTTCAGCGCCAGATTCACGGCCTTTCGTACGCCGCATCTCGCTGCAAGCTTTTGGATCTGGTATGCGACTGTTGCTGAAAATTTTCCGGGATATTCTTTTACGATTTCGAGAACATCGGCTGGAAGTTTTGCAAAAGATCGATAGAAGCTCATCTGCGATGGGCTTACTTGGGCTTTGTTGGCTATCGAAGTTGCTGTTTCACCTGCGCTGATGAGCTTTTCGTAGAACATGGCACGATCGAAATCGCAGTGCTGCTGACGTTCTTCGTTTTGCTGGTAACCAAACCAGGCGGACTCCTCAAGACTCAGGTTTTCATGGATCTCCGCCAAGAGTTGTTGCAGGACCTTGTGCATCCTGCACGCTTGTACCCGAGTCCATCCGTCACAGATGATGTAGCGACCACTTTGATCGGGGTTAGGAATCACATGAATTGGGTCGTGCTGTCCTTGTGTTCTCAAGGCTTCTGACCTGGAGAGGATCATCTCAGCGGTGTAGACCTCTCTGGGAGCCAGTGGATTCGCATCGATCAAGGCGACATCGATCATCAGCAGCTTTTTCCCCTGAACGTAACTTGCCTGGAGAGACGGTTGCCTTTCTTCGGTGAGAACTGGCGCAGCGACGAGGACTTCATCTTGCCCCTGATCGTTAAGCATTTCTTCTAAAGATTTTCCTGGTCCGCTGGGTGGCTTGGTCATCACCATGCCAGGATTCGATCTCATGCGTTCTGCACGCAACTGCGCATTAAATTCTTCGTCCGACATTCCCTTGCTTGTCTTGGCCATTAGACCACTCCCATCTTTTGCAGCAACTCAGAGGACACCTTGTGCAGCTGTTCGGCGGCGCTTCCTGACGGACGTGCCAGTACGAGTGGCGGCTGCTCCTCATCCTCTGACAAGGTTTTCGGAAACTCTTCGCTTCGATGAACCATGATGTTCAACAGCGCCCCGGGGTACTCGGTGGACAACTTGCTTACCTGACCATAGACACGCAGTCGATTCGGTAAATGGAAGTTGCCGATCATTACCATCTCTGGGCTGCGCCCGACATCGTCCCGCATGTCCTGCAGAACGGAAGCTAGGTACGAGACTGCCTTGGTCGAATATCGCTCGAGGGAAACAGGCGCCACGACATAGTCCGATGCCAGCAAGGCTCCGCGAGTCATCCGATTTTTGGCTGGAGCTGCATCGAAAAGAATGACGTCGTAGGAAGAGAGATCGAAATCGGGATTTTTACCCGACAAGCCCTCTGCGATCAGCGCAGCAATTTTGAGATCGCTCTTTTTCCCTTCCAGGGCGTCATAGGTGAGGATGGTGTCGAGTCTGTCAAGTGTTAGATCGGAAGGAATCAGATGAGGGCCAGAAGGCCCGAACGGCATCTTGATCACGTCTCGCAAGGGCATTCTCCCCCCAGGCCAGCCTGGCACAAGATGTCCAAAATGGTATTTGATGACGCGATCTTCTGGGATATCCAGTTCTGTTGCTTCTTCGTCGGTGACTTCCGAGTCATAGCCAAAGGAGAGTGTCAGATTTGCCTGGAAATCGAGGTCTATGACCAAGGTTCGCAAGCCCATCAGGGCAAACACGCAGGCCATGTTGGCCGTCAAGGTGGTCTTGCCCACTCCCCCCTTGGGCGCATACACGGTGGCGATGCCGCGCTGCTTGACCTTCAGCTTTGACTTGTTGGTGTGTCTCCATGCTGCGATGTCAAAGATGTTGTCGATTGTAAACTGGCGTGTTTTGGGACCATTTGCTTGCCGTGCGACATCGATTCCTGATTCGTCCACATACCGGCGAACAGAATCTACTGTGGTTTCCAACAGTTTTGCAGCTGCTTGGACTTTGTAAATAGTCTGAATCATCGTTTTTTAGATTCTTATCAGAAATTTGATACGTAATAGCTTACAGCACGATTTTCCTAACTGCATGGATTTATCAGCTTTGTTATAAAAAATCCTAGCAGAGTGTTTTTTGATAAAGGATTTGCGTGTTGCTCTACGGTGAGAGCGGCCGGGCCACGCGCTGGTGGTCTAAAACAGTGAGTTGGTGTGCGACATAGTGGGAAGTTAGGACGTGCATCAAGGTGGCTGCGTGGGAGCTGTACGGTGATCGAGTCGGCACTTGCACAGCAGGTGTGGATAGCAGAGCGATTGCCTAGGTTCAGGGAGCGCCAAGCCTGCGTCATCGTGCGCAACCATGCGGCCCATCTTCTGCTGATCGAACGCGCCCGAGATCAGCCGCCTGCTAGGTGGGGCGTCAGGCTGGCGGCGCATCGAGATCCAACCCTCTGCGCTCACTGAAGCGGCTGACATATACATCCCGCTCTTGAACAACTTGCCCGAACAGATTCGCCTGCGCGGGTATCACCGAAATGCTGAGCTTTTCCCATCCTCTACCGGTTGTCTCATTCTACTCAAGAGGTAGACCCGTCACAAAAATCGGAGGCGCTTGAAAGCGGAAGCTCGATGGTCGTCCTATCAGTGATAGGACGCTGCTTTTTTGAAGGGATGGTCGAGGGCATTTTGTGTGGTTTTTCCAGCCAAGGATCACTCTAAAAACGAGGTTTTTGATGGTTGTAAGATGACAAATCTGGACTTTTAAAGCTCGGTTTTTGGGTGACAGTATCTGCGTTTTCTTTACGAAATGTTCGTCTTAACGGTGATACTTTCTTGTATAACTGTTTGAAAAACATGGTTTTATTCACTCCCAGTTCTTTCAGGCAGAAATTTGACCTTGGAGTTTCTGACCATGCAGAGAACAGGCTGCTAGCTTTGATTCAGGAGAAAAACGTCGTTTATCGGGTGAACAAGGGGTGGTCTTCGAAAGAACTTCGCGAGCCATTTTTGCCAAACACTTTTGTGACGTGTAATCACCGAAACGACGAGCTTTTTGGTGGCCTTGGCGTGTTCAAAGCACGTCTTAGCAGTGATAACTGGCATCTGGATCCGTCCTTTGAGATCAACCGCGGGTCCTTTTTGTCGAAATTCTTTGGTTGAAGGACGGTTTCGAGCAGGAGAGGTGGGTCGTCTTAAGGGTGATGCTCTTTCTTTTTTATAAAGTATTAAGAATGATTAGCTGCTTGTGGATAACTCTCGGATCCCTTGTTCGGCGCGGGTTTTGGCAAGATGGGCGTTCACTGAATCAACGATGTTTCTTCACCCAAAGAACTAGGTTTGTTCACTCTACGGACGAGCCTAGTCACCGAATCGACGACCTTGATCACTCAAAGGACGTTGTTCCAGTCACCCAAACAACGTCCTTTGGCACGTTCTTTGGGTGACTGGGCTCTACGGAACTCGTGGGTTGAAAGCAAGTGTGTCACTCATACAACGTTGTTTGCCTCTCAAAAGACGAACTTAACGTGCTTGCGTGAGAGTTAAAATCGCCTGTGTTTTCAACGAGGCCCCCTCCATGGCGCAGTCTAAAAAGAGCCTAAGCCCAGAATCAGCTGCTGATGCAGTGGTTGCCCTGGACAGGGAGCTTCTGCCGGTTTCGGAGATGCTCCTCCGTGTCGAAAAGCTTCGCACATTTGCCCGAAGCAGGTCTGAGGTCGACAACGTCTCAAGGGTGATAGCAGACGTGGTCCAACTGCCCTTGTGGGAGGAGAGGGTTCGTGGCCTGCCCAACACGCTGGCTCGTTCCGCGCTGTTCACTTCCGCCAACCGAAGCATGGAGCGAGAGAACTTCAAGCGTGAAAAGATCGCATCCCTTCGTGGGGTTGAGATCTTGTACACCGGTGAAGAGCTTCGTGTGGATGATGGCGATGTTTTTCTTCAGATCACTCACCTGGCCCGGCAGCTGCCTTTAGGTGAAATCGTCGAATTTTCAGGTTACGGTTTGCTCAAAGAACTGGGCTGGACGACGTCGAAAGGGAGCTACGAGCGCCTTCGGGACAGTATCAACAGGCTTTCATCGACGACCATCCTCATCACCGTAGATGGTCCTAACGGGCCCGGTGAAAAGGGGTTCGGGGGGTCGCTGATTCGCAAGTTCGAGTGGGATCACAATGCAAACAGAGGCACGTCCCAGCGCTGGCGAATCTGGCTTGAGCCGGAGATCGTGGCTTTGTTTGGGCGTGATGCGTACACAAAAATTGATTGGGCACAGCGTCTACAACTGCCGCCTCTTGCCAAGTGGCTGCATCAGTTTTACTTCACGCATGCAAACCCTATTGGCTACAAGGTGGAAACCATAAAGAATCTTTGCGGCTCGCGGATAGCGGTGCTGGCGAAGTACAGGTACAAGCTTCGGGAGGCCTTGGAACTGTTGATCAAGGTGGGATTTCTTCTTTCCTACGAAATTGATGCACGCACCGATGTGCTCAACGTGGTGAGGGCGCCGAGGCGTATTCCTCAGGTCGTTCAGGCGTCGTAGTTCCAAGCCAACAACGTTGTATCGGTGATAGGAACTCTGCGGGTAACGCCCCTTTCGCCTAGGCCCTGACACGTCAGACCAAGTGCCGGTCAGTTCGAGACCGGCACGGAAACGCGATAACCGCCCAGGCCAAAGACGGCCTCCTTGCCGACGTGGGTGGTCTGGCCAAACTGCAGAAAAGGCCAGATGCGCGACAAATCCCCGTTGAGTGTCCATTCGCCGACGAGGCCGCCGAGGGACATGGTCTGTTGCTGGCGACTGGAGCGTCGTGACCAGTCCCGCCAAGACAGGTTGCGCGTTTCCGTAAGCGCTTCGGCGTCCTTGGCCAGTGCGGCGAAATCGAAACCCGGTGCCCCGTGGCCGTGGAATTCAGCGAGCAGGCTGATGCGCCGGGCCAGCGCAAGGATCAGCCTGCGTGCGTTCACACGCTCCGCGCCAAGTGCATGGCCGTTAGCCTGAAGACGCAGCGGGGTGTGGAAGTGGAGGGTGGTAGTCGTCGGCGGGTTGCAAGGAGGGACGGATTCAAGTTGTGGTGCTTGAATGGTGCGGTCAGAGGCATCGAAGACGCGATGCTCGCAGGTTGCACATCCTTGAGTCACGCGCAGCAGTTGGGCGCGCCCGTCACTTGGACCGATACCCTGTGCGAGCGCGCGCTGCCAGGCGAGAACGATCAGTGGTGCCTGCTCAATGGTGCGGCCCAGAAGCACCATGTTGAATTCAAGCGTTTCGCCAGGCTGCCATTCTCGGGCGCCCCACGCGGGGGGCTCGATTACGTAGGGGCGTGGTACTTCGGAGAACTTCTGCAGGCTGTGTCCTTCGGCGGGTGGTGCGCTCTCGAACACCACTGCGTAGGGACATGTGCGCAGAAGTGGACAGCCCGTGCAGGTGGGGACGTGGGTCATGCAGGCAATGCGCCGGAGTGCGCCGCCAAATGCGCCGCGCAAGGTGGAGCCAGCGTAGTCCGGCAGGCGCAGTGGAGTGTCGACGACGGCTTGAAAGCGGAGGCGGGCGTGGGGGAGCATGGGGTTCCTATTTGAGCCAGTTCCGGAGTTGTTCTTCCAGGCGCATGAGTTCGGGGCCGCAGATCACCTTGAGGCCCAGCGCGGTGGCCAGTTTGCGTTCGGAATCGCCCATCTTGCGATAGCTGGCCAGCACGCCGCGGGTGCCTAGACCGCCCACCCGGCGGCAGATTTCGGAGAGTTTGAACAAGGTGTCGTTGGCTTTGAGCGCGCGCTCTCCGTCCATGTGAGCAGTCTTGCATTCGATGACGAAGAGGCGGTTGCGCGCCATGAAGGCCACGTCGAGTTCGTTGCGTACCCCTTTGTTGTCGATAACGACCAGGTTTGCCGCCTTGTCGCGGATGCCGTGCCCGA
>Ga0209480_10003250_pt1 | contig 10672 bp, 9 predicted proteins | sample JI61114C2DNA_FD_187501 | JGI IMG/M metagenome (GOLD analysis project Ga0209480, IMG submission 187501) | Wastewater effluent complex algal communities from Wisconsin, to seasonally profile nutrient transformation and Carbon sequestration -... | ecosystem: Engineered > WWTP > Effluent > Algae...
TGCAGTGTTTTTATAACTTAGACAGAATATCTATTCAGATTTTTGATCTGATTCAGCGTCTTCTGCAGGTGCTTCGCTACCGTTCTCACTTTCAACTTCCGACTCATCAGTAGCTGTTCCAGCAGTTGCGGCATTAGCAGCTTCTAGAGCAGCTGGCTCCCAAACACTGGCAACCATCAAATCACGAATAGTTGGTTTTTCTTCGTCTTCGTTGTCGGCATGCCCATCGTCATGGTCGACTAGTTCGACGCCTTCTGGTATCTTGGCATCAGCAAGCAGAACTTTTTCACCGGCTTCAGCAAGATTTGTGATGTCGACTTCAATTGACTCAGGTAAGTCCATTGGCAGTGCCTTAACTTCTACGCGATCAAGTGCTTGCAAAATGATAAGACCGTTTTTCTCAGCGACCGACTCACCTTGACCAACTAATTGAATAGGCACTTCTGTTACAACTGGCTGATCTGCTCGTACGGCGTGAAAAGAGACATGCTGGATGGTATTTTTAGCTGGATCAATATCAACTTCTTTGATCATTGCAATCCGTCGCTTGCTACCAGTCAAGTGAACTGGCGTATGTTTACCAGCCACCTTGATGACTTTTTTTAGATCACCTTCTACAACTTGAACACTTAGCGGGTCAATCCCTGGGCCATAAACCACACCGGGCACAAGTCCCTCTTTACGTAAATTTGCGACTTTTTTGCCGTGGATTTCGCGTGCATCAACAGCAAGGGTAATTTTGTCTCCCATCTCTCTTCTCCTTTCATAATGAAGAATACTTTTTCGGAGTTTCTTTAATATTGTTAATTATTATAGCATATCTGTTATAATAATATCAATGGAAGCACTCCTACATTTTATTACTGGTCTCGGCGTTATCGCTGTTTTGTTCGTTGTTTATGCTGAATCTGGCTTGTTGATTGGCTTTCTTTTTCCAGGCGACAGCTTACTGTTTACGGCTGGCTTTTTAGTCCAACAAGGAATTGGCTCATTTGGAAATATTAGTATCCATCTTTTTGCATTTTTGCTGTTTTTGTGCGCCTTATTTGGCCAACAGACAGGTTACTTTTTTGGTAAAAAAGTTGGTCGTAAGTTATTTGAGCGGCCAAATAGTCGATTTTTCCGAAAAGAGAATCTAGTGCGTACCGAAAAGTTTTATGAAAAATACGGACCGCTTGCAATTGTACTGGCTTGTTTTGTGCCTATCGTTCGCACTTTCGTCCCAATCGTTGCAGGCGTTAGTAAAATGACCTACCGTCAATTTTTGCCATACAACATCATTGGAGCATTCATTTGGACTTACCTATTTACTTACCTTGGCTTCTATGCCGGCAAAGTTTTGCATGACATAGGTGTTAACATCGAAGTTGCTGCATTGATAATTATCTTCCTAAGTATATCACCTATCCTTTATCATGCCTTGAAAGATCCAGCTCATCGTAAATCTCTATGGAGCGGCACAAAGCGTGAGCTAAATATCTTATTTAGAAGAAATAAGTGATTTTAAGTATTTGCCCGTAAACGATTGCGATACTTTTGCAACTTCTTCCGGCGTACCTTCTGCAACAATAGTACCGCCACCATCGCCGCCTTCTGGACCCATGTCAATGATATGATCTGCCGATTTAATAACGTCAAGATTGTGCTCGATTATGACCATACTGTTGCCTCCTTGGACAAGCTGCTGCAAGATCCCAAGCAATTTTTTTACGTCGGCCGAATGTAATCCGGTCGTTGGCTCATCCAATATATAGAGCGTTTTGCCAGTGCTGCGTCGGCTAAGCTCGCTAGCTAGCTTAATTCGCTGTGCTTCGCCGCCGCTAAATGTGGTCGCTGGCTGACCAAGCGTAATATAGCCGAGACCAACATCGACTAATGTATCTAGTTTACGAGCAATTGCGGGAATGTTGGCAAAGAACTTGGCGGCTTGTTCAACAGTCATTTCTAGTATCTCGCTGATATTTTTGCCTTTATAAGTAATCTCTAAAGCTTCACGGTTATATCGCCGACCTTTACATTCGTCACATACAACATACACGTCTGGCAAAAAGTGCATCTCGATCTTTATCGTACCGTCACCCTGACAGTTTTCGCAGCGTCCGCCCTTGACATTGAAGCTAAAACGACCAGCTTTGTAGCCACGAATATTGGCTTCGGGCGTACCAGCAAACAACTCTCGAATCGCTGTAAAGACACCAGTATAAGTCGCTGGATTTGATCGCGGCGTACGGCCAATCGCTGATTGATCGATAATAATCACTTTGTCTAGCTGCTCAATACCCTCGATGGTGTCATGCGCACCAGGAACTTCTTGAGAACGATGCAGCCTGGCTGACAATTCTTTGGCCAAAATATCATTGACGAGTGTTGACTTACCACTACCCGACACGCCGCTAACAACCGTCAAAACTCCAAGCGGAAACCTGACATCAATATTCTTGAGATTGTTTTCAGTGGCGTTCTTAATGACTAGTTGCTTATCTTTCAAAATTTTGCGTCGTTTTTTGGGCACTTCAATTTTCTCGAGTCCCGACAAGTAGCGCCCAGTGATGCTATCTTTGTTTTGTGAAACTTGCGACGGCGTACCAGCAGCTACGACTTGACCACCATGGACACCCGCACCAGGACCGACGTCGACAAGGTAATCAGCCGCACGAATCGTATCTTCGTCGTGCTCAACTACAAGGACCGTGTTTCCAAGATCGCGTAGATGATGCAATGTTGCAATTAATCGATCATTATCGCGTTGATGAAGACCGATCGACGGCTCGTCGAGAACGTACAACACTCCTTGCAAGCCAGAGCCGATTTGTGTAGCCAATCGAATACGCTGAGCCTCACCACCCGACAGTGTATTGGCGGCTCGCCCAAGCTCCAAATAGTTAAGGCCGACGTTATTCATAAAACCAAGTCGTTCGGTAATTTCTTTTAGTATCTGTTTGCCGATTATTAGCTCGTTGTCTTGCAAGTTAAGATCGCTGGTAAATAATTTCAATGATTTTTCGACACTCATACTGATGATATCCATGATACTGTGGCCATGAACGGTTACTGCTAAAACAGCTGGTTTTAAACGAGCCCCCAAGCACTCATTGCACTGACGCTCGCGCATGAAGCGCTCGATATCTTTACGCATAAACTCACTCTCGGTGTCTTTGTAGCGTCTCTCGAGATTCGGTATCACACCTTCATAAGTCGAATCATAGAATCTACCGTTGCCAAGTTCGACGCGATACTTTTGGCTGCCTGTTCCATAAAGAATTAGCTGCATAACATCTTGCGGTAAATCTTTTACATTAACCTGCAAACTAAAGCCATGCGCATCTGCTACCGCTTGCAATCTTTTGATGTACCAGGTATCGGAGTTGACACGGTTGTACGGCCGAATAGCACCTTCGCTGATAGTCAGATTGGGGTTAAATACTAAGCTAGGATCAACTTCTAAGCGATGACCAAGACCGGTACAGACTGGACACGCCCCTTGCGGCGAGTTAAAACTAAAGATTCTTGGCTCTAATTCGGGTATCTCAATATCAGGGTGATCGACACAAGCGAATCGCTGGCTGTACGTTGTAACTTGATCAGCATCAACATCAAGAAACTGAACTACTCCATCAGCTAGCCCTAGCGCTTGTTCGACAGACTGAGAAATTCGCCCGCGTTCGCTATCGCGCACAACGATACGATCAACGACAATCTCAATGGTGTGTCGATAGCTTTTTTGAAGTTCTGGAAATTCATCAAGCGCATAAACAATACCGTCGACTCGCGCACGGGCATAGCCTTGACGCATGTACTGCTCGGCAACATGAGCAAATTCACCTTTTTTGTCGATAACAACTGGCGCTAAAATCATTGCTTTGACTTCATTGTGCTTCATAATTTCATCAACGATGACTTGCGAGGTTCGTCGATGAACTGGCTTGCCGCATTCAGGACAATGCGGCACACCGATGCGGGCATAAAGTAGACGAAGATAGTCGTAAATTTCAGTGACAGTCGCTACTGTCGATCGCGGGTTGCGACTGGATGATTTTTGATCAATCGAAATTGCTGGGCTCAAACCATCGATACTATCAACATCTGGCTTGTCCATAATTCCCAAAAATTGCCGTGCGTAGCTACTAAGGCTCTCAACATAACGACGCTGACCTTCGGCATAGATGGTATCAAAGGCCAAACTGGACTTGCCAGACCCAGACAGACCAGTTACTACCACTAACTTATCACGCGGTATCTCTACCGACACGTCTTTAAGATTGTGCTCTCTGGCGCCTTGAACGCGAATTACCTCTGCCATATCTAGGCTATTATATCATAAATAATCGCAAAAAATTAGATAACGCTTATCGTTGCAATATCATCGCAAAAAGACTATCCTACTTACAACATGAAAAGCCTAATTAAGTCAAAAATGATTATCACTGCTGCCGTCGGCCTGGTAATCTTAGTGTTGAACATTCCATCAATGCTAGTATCATTGGTTTTATTCGGCAATATACCAGGTTTTGAAAAGTCGATTAGCCCAACTTTAATGATATATCTTTACTTATCTGTGACTGCAATTGTGACATTCGTGGTGTTAGGCCGTATTATTCAATCCCTACGTAGTCGCAAACGTTGGAATAACTTAGCCAATCATCGCCACTTACCAAAAAGACGATACGCACGAAACTCGTTAAAAACCTAGTCGGACATATCATCGACAGACGGAACAATCGATTGGTACCAGAGCTGTAATTCTTCTAGTACAAATTGCTGGTGATCACTCAGATCATTTTTCTTCAAAAAATAACTCATATCTTTGATGAAAGCTGGCTCCTGACGAGCAATCCTCTGGCGTCGAAACTTGTCGTACTGTTCTCGCTCTACATCAGTCATGGCCGATGGCGCATTGTAAGCCTTGTATCGCGGCAACATACTAGCGAGACGTTTGTCTGCAAAATTGGCAGTAATTTTTTTCAACTCATTGGCTGTGGCGTTACGAATCGCTTCCATGCGCAAATTGTCTTTCGGCGTTACAAAATCATCATACAGACTGGCTTCAGGCTCGATATTATTTGAGTATTTAGCCTTTGCATTTAGTAGGTCGCTAACTCGTTTGATAAAATCGCTGCTAGTTTTTAGTTTTGCAATCCGCTGATTGATTATTTCTTTTGATAGATCGAGTCGCTTCCAGCCATCATGTGAGTCAAGAACTCCAATCGGTGCTACAGCCGGACAACGATTATATTGAAGTTTCTTGACCGGTAACCCCACATAATCGTCACCTCTTTCGGCATATGGTGTTTCGACTATTTTCTTTATCTCTTCAGCCGAAAGCCTTAACCACGGCTCTGGGTCATGGTGGAGATCATAAACCAAAACATTGCCATGTTCGGCTGGAGCTAGCGGATAAGCAATCGTGGTTTTCTGATACTGCTGACTATAACGTCCGCTTGTATAAACGAAACTCTGAGGATTTTCAAAACTAACAAGTTTTTTGATTTCGTTTTTGTTGCGGATTGATAATAAATAATTAAACAAGCGCGGTTGCTGCTCGGCGATTAGTTTCGTAATAGCTATTAGTGCCTTAACATCACTCAGCGCATCGTGGGCATTGTCGTGACTGATATTGTTTTCCTTGGTTAACAATTCGAGACGGTTAGTGGCTTTGCCATCAACAACTGGCCACTTGATGCCGTCTGGCCTAAGGGCGCGCGTCATCCGAATTACATCGAGCATATCCCAACGGCTGCGTCCTTCGCTGTAGCTCCATTGATAGGGATCAAAATAACTACGCCACAAGATGGCGCGTATAAATTCATCGTCAAAACGAACATTGTTAAAACCAACGATAGTGGTATCGCTAGTGGCAATTTGTTCATAAAATATTTTGCAAAATTCTAATTCGCTATAGCCCTCATAAACAGTCTTTTGTGGTGTGATTCCAGTCACCATTAGGGCGCCAGGACTTGGCAAGGTATCGTCGCTCAACTTGATCATTATATTGATTGGCTCACCGATTGGCGAAAAATCCTGATCCGTCCTTTGACCAGCAAATTGCATGATCCGATCATCGCGCGCATTTAAACCGCTAGTTTCTAAATCGTAAAAGAAAAAAGTTTTAGCCATAGACCTAGCATAGCAAAAACAATCCGTTATTGCTCTACTAAAGTAAGTTCGCTATCACCGATTTTAATAATCGAATCGCCCTGAGCGCCTTGACGGATCAACTCATGAGTAATGCCTGTTTTTTTCATAATGTCGCGTAGACGATTGACTGCTTGAAATTGTTCAAAGTTGGTACGTCGAGCGAATTTTTCAATTTTTGCGCCAACAACCCGATAATCGTCTTGATCTTTGCTGACAGACCAATCATCGTCATGCTGCTGATTATCGAGTGTCAAAACAGGTATTGATTGATCGTCGTCATTTGTTGTTGCATCGTCTGTCTCTTCAGCGGCCATCTGACGCTCGTATGCCACCTTACGACGTAACTCTCGAAGAAGCTCCAATAAGCCAGTGTGAGCTTGTGATGATATCGCAAAAATTGCAGTACCACTGGGCACAACAGTTCTCAGCGCATCAATTTGCATATCGATCAGTTCTTTATCGAGACCATCTACCTTTGTCAGCGCAACTACTTCTGGCCTACTCATTAGCGACTGGCTATAGGCTGCCAGCTCGTTGCGAATCGTTTGATAGTGCTCGGCAACATCATCCTGATACGCATCGATCAGATGCAGCAAGACACCAGTTCTTTCGATATGGCGCAAGAAGGCATCGCCTAAGCCCTTACCTTCACTCGCTCCCTCGATCAAACCAGGAATATCAGCAATCAATATGCTGCCATCATCAACATCAGCCACTCCAAGATTAGGAGTTAGGGTTGTAAATTGATAATCGGCAATCTCAGGCTTGGCATTGGTTACAACACTCAAAAATGTTGACTTCCCCGCATTTGGAAAGCCGACTAGACCAACATCTGCTAACAACTTCAGCTCTAGCTCGGCTTCAAAAGTGTCTCCAAATTCACCTAGCTCAGAGATCTTTGGAGTCTGACGCGTCGAACTCTTGAAGTGAGCGTTGCCAAAACCGCCGTCTCCACCTTTGGCAATAATTTGGCGTTGACCGTTTTTGGTAAAATCAGCAATAACTTGGCCACTTTTTTTGACCAATGTACCAATCGGTACTTTCACAATCAGATCCTTGCCTGATCGACCGCGCATATTGCGTTTTGAGCCATTTGCTCCAGGCTGCGCTTTTAGCTCTGGTTTATAACGAAAGTCTAGGAGAGTATTGAGATTTTCGGTAGCTTCAAAGATAACGTCACCGCCTGCGCCACCATCGCCGCCATCGGGTCCGCCCTTATCGACATAGATCTCGTGGCGAAAACTAACAACACCATCGCCGCCTTTACCAGCTTGAACAAACACTTTGGCGGTATCAATAAACATATCTTTATATTATATCACTTTTTAAAAAATTATACAAGTATTTATTAGTGGATGTAGCGGTATGTACTACTTGTGGCAGTCGCCCACGGCATATCACCCTGACCAACTCTATTAAAGCCGCTGCCAAACCGTCCATAACCATTCATTTCGCTGATCGTAACTGAAACACCAGGGTTGACAGCTTCAACTATCGCCACATGTCCGTAGCCGCCGCCATTTTGCATAATTGCGCCTACTTCAGGGTTACCGTCAACTCTAAAGCCAGCAGCCGAGGCATTAATCGCCCAAGTACTCGCATTGCCCCAGAAGCTGCCTATTGGCCGGCCTAGCTGCATGCGTCGTTCGTATGCCCACCAAGTACAGTTACCGAAAGCATACTTATTGCCTGCTGAAGCTGTTGCCATAGACGTATTGACGCCATAGCTTGAACTCGAAGTGTAGCTGCGGGCCTGTGGCGCAACATAGCCAGGTCGTTCATTATCAGGCAAACTACCGCTAGGAATAATCAGTTCGCTGCCTTCAGCAATTGCGGTTACTTCTAGGTCGTTTATGGTTCGGATTTGCTCGACGCTTGCCTTATATTTACTGGCTAGCGACTCAACAGTGTCACCAGCTTTTGCTTTATAAAGAATACCATTAACAGGTAAGATCTTGAGGTCGCGACCTGGTTCTAGTGCATCAGAAGTTAGGTTATTGGCCCATTTGATTGTATCGGCTGATAGGCCATACTTGCTAGCAACACTTGAAACGGTATCGCCTGTACTAGACTTGTACGTCTTAATCGCTCGACTATTTTCGGTCAACTGGACAATTTGCGGCTTGGAGACGATGTTCATATCGTTTTGTGAAAGCACACTTTCGGCTGCCATTGACTGCGACATATTGGCAACATTGGCAGCGACTGGTAAATTAACGGTTTCAGCAATATTGGCTGCGACCGATGTCGAAACAAGATCATCAATTGAAACAGTTTGTTCGGGTTGTGCGGAATTGGCTGTTTTTTCCGATGATCGAGCAGTGACAGTTGTCTGCTCTGGTGGTTGATAACCAACCGCCACCATAGAAACAATCGCCAAAAAAACACCGCCATAGGCAGATATCGTACCAAAGTTTACTGAAGAAGAAGGCGATGATCGCCAAAAAGCACGCTTAGTGCTCTGTGATTCGTGCCGCTTATTAAGATTAATTAGCGATTTTGCTCGAATACGAATAGTAGTTCTCCTGCGTATGTATTACTACATGCGCGTCTACCGTACTCTGTCTTTCTCCTTTGGTTTGGAAGGGATACGCGTGTCGACCGTGTGAGTTAATTAATATTACTTATCATCCGTTTTAATCGGTATCCGTAACGACATTTCAAGGTAGGCTCGTTATCTATTCATACCCCACTCGCAGTAATGATACATGTACCATCTGTTGTGATGAAATCGTAACGCGCTTTCATAAGTATAGACTAACCGCAACCCTTTTGTCAACCCAAATAGAGGTATTAGGGGCTTATCAAAGCTCATTACAGAGTTGCTGACAGTGCTTTTGGATGTTGTCCTCGTGCTCGGCTTGAGTTTTAGCGAAATAGATCAAACCATCATCGCCAGCAATAAAGAAAAGATAGTCAGTCTCCGAAGGATTCCCTAGCGCCATGAGCGCATGAAAACCTGGCGAAGCAATTGGCCCTGGAGGCAAGCCAGTATGAACGCGTGTATTGTAGGGCGAGTCGATATCAACTGTCGGTGTGACACCTTTCATATCGGCAGCATAGATAAACGTGACGTCGGAGCCTAAAGAGATGTTCTCCTTAAGACGCTTTAGAAAAATCTGCGCAATCGTTCGCTGATACTGATAACATCGATTTGTGCGCTCAACTGTTGGCTTGCCCTCGCAATTGAGCTCGCGCTGAATTATCGATGCTAAAGTAATCGCTTGGTAGAGATTGAGCTTTTGTTTCTGGTATTTATCGATTAGCTTATTGTCTTTCAGCACAGAGTACATCTGATCGAAGGTGGTCTTTAGAACTTCTTCAGCCGACGCATCGGTTGCAATGTGATAGGTTTCGCCATAAATATAGCCCTCTAACGACGTGTTGGCTGGCTTATCAGCAAATAGCGGATTGTCGTATTGTATGTCTAGAGCCGCTTTTATTTGATCGCTACTGTAGCCCGCTTCTTTCAAAATATTTTTAACATACATTGTTTGATCAAGTGTAGCGCTAGGTGGTTTATATAGCGGTTTTTCGATTGTTGCACCCGGATAAAACGTGACTGATTTGAAATCATGGCAACCAGCCGTAACTTTTTTGATGATAGCTTCGGTCGATTCAGATGGCTTTAATTTGCAGCTGCCTTCTTTTAAATGATTACGCTCACCTGAAGTAAATCCGTATATTTTGGCGGCCAATTCACTTTTGATTAGACCGCGTTCTTTGAGCCGCTGCACCAAAAAATCGTAGGTTGTATCTTTGTTGATGGTGACAGTATGATAGTCATTGCTGCTACTGACAGGCTTTAAGGCCTCCTTATACCAGTAAAAAGCGGCGGCACTTGCGGCCATGACAATCAATATGACTGCCAAAAAAATCACCCATAACTTTTTTTTGAAAGATTTCGGTTTTTTATTGGAGCCGTCGTGAGCGACATCATCATTGATTTTGACCGAGTTATCAGTAACGACAACCTTGCTTGCAGCTGTATTTTGCGTAACAACTGGCTGACCGTCCGGCATCAACTGCCGATCTGCTTGCTTGGGTTTTGGCTGTCTCAAAAATCCATCCATTAACGAATCCTCTCTATGTAATCTTGTAGTATTAGGCTGGCTGCTAACGAATCGACATCTCCTTTTTGAAATGGTCGATTGTGCTGACTTAAAATTTCTTCTGCTTTGACGCTAGTTAATGATTCGTCGCAGTATTCAACTGGTAGTTCGAGATTTAGTTTATCGACAAAATCGATCACGAATTGCGTTTGCTGAGTTGGTTCGCCTGACTGATTGCGAGGATAGCCAACTACTACGCAGTCGATCTTTTCGGTTTTTATTAGTTGATCAATTTTTGCTTTTTCAGTACCATCAACATTGATTGTTGTTAGTGGAAAAGCAATTTTAACACTGCTGTCGGCTTTGGCTAAGCCAATTCGTTTTTCACCAACATCTAGTCCGAGTAAATTTTGCTTATGAACCATTCGTCACAAACTCAACAGTGATTTTTTTGTCATCGTTTGGTACCGATCGCACCCAAAACG
>Ga0209480_10003252_pt1 | contig 10669 bp, 9 predicted proteins | sample JI61114C2DNA_FD_187501 | JGI IMG/M metagenome (GOLD analysis project Ga0209480, IMG submission 187501) | Wastewater effluent complex algal communities from Wisconsin, to seasonally profile nutrient transformation and Carbon sequestration -... | ecosystem: Engineered > WWTP > Effluent > Algae...
GAAGAGTGACAATTAAAGACATTGCTGAAGATAAAGATGGGATAATTTGGTTTGGACATACTGATGGTATTAGCAGTATTGACGGTACAACAGTTACCAATTATTACGAGTCAGATGGCTTAATAAGTAATGATGTTTGGTGCATTGAGACGGATGTCAATGGTAATGTTTGGATAGGAACAATAGCAGGTGCTTGTATATTTGATGGACTAGGCTTCAATAGTTTCGACCTGCCCGAAGGGAAAATAGATACAACTGTTGGTGTTTCAAGTACAAAAATGATTCATAGTATACTTGAAGATAGTAAAGGAACAATATGGTTTTGTACTAATGCAGGTATATTTTCATATTCAAATAAAAATTTAAAGAATATTTCAGACGAAGTCGGTGTTCCAACTAATTTTGTTAGCAAAATAGTTGAAGACAAAAAAGGTGGATTCTGGGTTTCGACTTCAAAAGGACTTTTTTATCTCAAGGAGAATGTCCTAACCAATATTTCAGAATTGCATTTTGAAGAAAGCAAGGGAACAGGCAGCTTAATTGTAGATGCTAAGGGTGATATTTGGTTTAATTGCTCTCGTAGTATATACAGATTAAGTGGTGAGAAACTCACTGAATATCGTATAGAAGAAGGAAATTACGGTCCGCTGACTTTTCAAATTTACGAAGACCGGCAAAATCGACTTTGGTTTGTGGGGTATGGTGGCGCATATCGTTATGAAAATGACAGATTTATTAATATTACACAAAATGGGCCTTGGTAAAAAATACGTACGCATAACAACACCTACAAGAAATTGGCGGTTCAGTGGTTAAATGAAGCTTTATACATCGTATCTAGTTTTGTGCTTGTAGATTAGCTGCGGCTGATGCATCGAAATCACCGAATGCTTGTAACTGCCTAACGTTAAACACTAATGCTGACAGCAAATAAAAAACTTTAGCGTAACAACAATATTTTGAAGATAAAACCGGTTTCCTTTACTTTAACTTTTGCTACAGGACATAAAATAAATAACAAACAAAATATGAGCAATATACCTTTTCAAACAATAGACTGGACCACCATAGAAAAAGTTGAATACAAAGGGGAAACAGGATTAGCGTATTGGCAGACCGTTCAGTTTGAAGGCCTAAGAATACGACTTGTTGAATATTCCTCAGGTTATTTAGCCGACCACTGGTGTCAAAAAGGACATATTGTGCATTGTTTAGAAGGTGAATTTATCAGCGAGCTTAGCACCGGGGAAAAAATTAAACTCAACGAAGGCGAAACATATATTGTATCTGACGAACTTAGTTCGCATCGTTCAGTGAATGCCGGTGGAGTAAAACTTTTAATTATTGACGGCGATTTTTTAAAATTGGGTTGATATGAATAAAATTGAAAGAAAACTGCTAAAAGTTACAGTATTTAAAGAAGGAGTTATTTTTAGTTATAACATTTAAGGTCTATATTTAGTTCCAATTAATATAAAGTAGTTTACTTTTCAAAAAACCAATTTTAGGCAGGTGTAAAACGGTTTCCATTAAAATTTTGAATAAGCGGTATTCGATTAAAAGTTTTTGTATATCAAAAAAAATGTGTAAAATTGAATGATGGAGCTGCGGAAATTTAACTTACAACAATACTCCGGGTTAGCAGGGGTGTTGTTGCTTATGCATAATAATACACATGCCCAAGCTATTTATACGGACATAGACCCAGATGTTGTTTTACAATTAGATGGCAACTACATCTATATTGATATGGACAATGATGGCTCAAACGATTTCTTTTTATTAAAAGATAGTCATTATTTTACAAATTCAGAATATAGTTGGTACCGTTTCAATAGAGTTCTATGGGCAGGCCCGAATTTCGACCCGGAAAATGAAATTGCGGGTGATTTTGCAACTAATGGCGCTGGTGGTGGGACAACTTATTTCCCATATGCATTATTGGAAGGGAATATAATAAACAATGATTTAAATTTTAATTATGGAACTTATCAATTAATGGGAATTGGTTTTTATAAGGTTGACGAAACGCCTTGGACTTGGAATTACTATAAAGGATCCTGGCAAAATAGAATTGATTCCACCTATTTAGGTGTTCGATTTTTAGGCGCAGACGATTGCAAACACTATGGTTGGATACGTTGCTCCGTTGGCGACTCTTTAAAAACATTAACGGTGCATGACTATTCATATGAATTAAAATGTAACACCCCTATTATTGCCGGCGATACTATTGGCGACACGACTACGGTTGAAATTAGTGAAATAAATAATTTGGACGCAATAATTTATACTTTCAATCAAAACTTGTATATTAATTTACCTGACCAAGACGAAGTAAATGTGTATATTTTTAATATGAATGGGCAGGAAATATATAAAACGGTTTCATCTCAAAAAAACCTTATAATCGACCTGTCAGGTAAACCATATGGGACTTATATAGTTAAACTATCGACAAAGGACAAGCAATTTTCAAAAATAATTGAAATATAATTATTTTCATTCGTGGTAAGTAAGCCACTGGTTATAACAAAACCTTTGTAAAATGGCTTGGTGACTAGTAACCATATAATTAATCTTTCAAAGTAATTTTCAATAGCCATGAAAGATATTATTTTGCCGCCGCCACTTCGCAAAGCTTCTAAATGTTATGCGTCATGCTTAGGGGACAGTGCTAATAAATAATACAAATTAATAATCGGAGTAATTTCTGGCAGATGATTAGAGATAATGCTCGGGCTCATCTGCTAATCCGTTGCGAACAGGACTTTCGTGGGTATACCATATTTTTTGTAAAAGAAAATCATTCAGGAAATTTTCTGTTGAATATTGATCGTGTTCTTATTACGCAGCTTAAGGTCCCTCCAAAAGTGGACAAAACCAACCCAACAAGATAGGCTTTATAATAACTGAGTATTTGTATATTTGCTATAGAGCCGGGTCACGACTGGTGCATTTTATTTTTCAACCCAATTCACACACACATGAAATCTTTATGTATTGCTTTGCTCAGCCTGATCATTTTCAGCGGCTGTAATGTAACCGAATCTTATTTGATCAGTGTTTCACCTTCTGCCTACACAAATAGTACGGAGGTAACTGGTATTACTACCACGGGTTCGGTGTTTACCGCCGACCAAACAATCAACTCCATCCTTCCGAATGTGGATGAGCATTATTCGTTTCAATGGAGCGACTGGAACCAGGATGGATTTAATGATTTGATCGCCATCAACAGGGCAGGAAGTAAAAGCGCGGTGATCTATATTCTCGACGGATCCACCGGGTTAAAAAGCTTTTTATTGCAGCAGCCAATTAATTTTCCGGTAACTGATGCTGCCACCGATTTTGCCATGACCCGTTGGGATGAGGATGTCATTCCCGACCTGATTATATTCCATCGCAACGGAACCTCCAATGTGGAAGTGCAGATATTGGGCGGTGCAGCAGATGCAGAGCATCCGGCTTTCTTTAAAACACTGACCGGTTTTTCTCTGCCTTTTTCTGATCCGGATAACCATTTATTGTTTTTTTTCGGCGACTATAATATGGATAATATTGATGAACTGGAAGTAATCAATACCGTTGCAGATTCCAATATGGAAGTGAGTTATTACAGCCGTCAGGATATGTTTGCCCATCTGTTGGAATCGAAGCGCACCGCTATACCCAATGCACAGGGTCGTTATGCATTTGCCTTCGGTGAGATGAGTGTAAAAGGATTAAAGGATTTGTTCATAATCGATCATAATGATCTGACAGCACCTAAAATTATGGTGTCGTATTACTTAGTGTCGTTTAGTGTGAATACTCCTGCAGTGGACTTGCCGGTTCAACATATTTCCGGTCAGTCTGCTTTTTTCACCGGCCCGAAACTGGCGACATCATTTAATCCAGTTCCGCCGGGAGCAGATATTGTATTCAACCCCAATCCCATGTTAACCGGCACCGGTCCTCAGGATGTCGCCATATTTGACGGCATGTGGGAAACCAATTATACGGTGCATTCCAACGACAATAATGGTATTTCGGGAATTGTAATAGATTATCAGCGTGATAAGACACAAAAAACACTCAACGGATTTAAACAACAACTGAATATTACTTTCGAAGACGAGTATCAGGTAGCCTGCACCGCCGAAAATGGTAACCTTGAATTTAAAGAAACATCAACCGGGAGATTACTGCCTGATGCAGGAATTGAAGTGATAGATAATCAGTATCTCGTGCTGAGTATTGAGGGCAGTAAATATACATTGAAAAGATATTTTGAAAACCTGGCAGTGAGTCCAGTGAGAATAACCAATGAGGCCGGTTATGTCTCTCCGGTTTCAGCCGAGTGGAGTTATACCGGCTTTGGGGGTAAGGTGTTACAGGGGAAAATGAATGAAGTTACAATGGATGCACTTTTTAATAGATCCACAATTATTACCGTACCACAAAATGCTTATAATTTCAATATTCATGTGAAGGTGTCCGGCGGCCTCGATTATACATTCTTCGGTGGGGCTGATTGTACCCATTTTGATATTAAGGCAAATCCGGATGCGGGATGTTATCGAATTAAGGGGACAACTTTTTCGCCGGGTTATGACAATGAATGTAAGGCTGATCCTGCAGTAACTGAAGCATTTCAAAATCCATATGTGCAGGCATTTGTTGATTATTGCACGCATAAAATATCAAATAATGAACAAGAGGAAATTGCATCCGCGCTGGCACAAAAGGATTATTCCCGTATCATGGAAGTTTTTGGTAATGATCTTTTAAAGGAAATGAATAAGGTAACAAAACAGAATAATGAAACAGGTTATGTATACAATAAAAATGAACAAAATTTTGCTGCAATGGATCAATCGATACTGGAATATTTTCATTCCAAAGGCATTTCGAAGATCGATTGTTTAACAGCTTCGTTCACCGGCGATTTTGGTGATATCACTACCCCTGATACCATCGTTTATGACCAAAGTGAGGAAGCACCTTTTTCCATTACAGTGGGTTTTAATGGCGGCGGTGCATTGGGTATCGTGCAGGGAAGTGTTGAATTAGGTGTAGTGTTGCCCTGTTGTAATATTTCTAAAGACTGGGATACCTATAATTATCCTGATATGAGATTATTTACCACTTTAGGAATAGGCCCTGCTTTAGGCTTGGGTGCTGAAGCGGGCATATCACTCGGCTTTTCAACAGGAGGGCCATTTTCACAGGATATGCAGGATGAGTATGCTGTCAATTTAAATGTTGAATGGGGCGTTGGTGCCGGAGTAGCTATAATGCTTAGTTGTGATGATCATTCATTTTCCGGCGTTTCTGTTAGTCTGGATACCGGTGCGGAGTTTGAAATTGGTACGGAAGTGATGCGCACATGGTTCTATAACCTGGATGACCTTGCGCCCGATTATTCAAGTTATCCTCAGGGTGATTATGATTAATCCGCCTGGCTCTGCCAAAGTCTTCGCCACAGACAGATAAATTTGACGTGGCAGGGAAGACCGCAGATTTGCCTGCCTTTGGCATGGCTCTGTCCGCACAAATTGGTTGTTTTGCTATTTAACATGTCCGAGACATGGAATACCCAGTCAAGTCGCAGACATAGTTATATCTGGCAAATCTTACTTAGTGGAGCATACCAATATTCAACCACTCAAACCCTGCGCGATCTGCCCGGCGGAGTTTATTGACTTCGCATGACCTCCGGAAGTACCACCCTCAGTTTCCCTCTGGAAAAAATGTAGCAACATAGATTTTTATGACCGTCACTTAACTGTTAAAGTTGCAGAGAGGATTATGGAAATTCATTTAACATTTTAATATATTAGAATTAAAAATCCTCTGTCCCCATTAGCTGCAGGAAACGCACGTGTGAGGTTTGAAACTATTTAGCAAAGGGTTTATTGTTGGTGGTTTGTCGTTTTGAGAGATGGATAAACACTGTTTATTTATAGCGGCTGTCTGTCTGAACTGAGGAGATTGGTGAGAGGTTATTGCGGCTATAAACATGTTAGAGGCGAGTTTTTTCACCCCCGATAGCTAACGGATCTAACCTTAACGGTCAAACCATCGGAACAGCCTGAGTTCAATAATTTGGCGATATAAGAACTTGAAATCACATTATAATGTGATTTTAGCAATTTCGTTTTGCATTTCACTACATACAGACACAAAAATCACACTAAAATGTGATTTTTGTTGCGTATTTTGAAAAAAAGTCCTATCTTTGACCCTAAAATCACATTATAATGCTAGTTGAGACTCTTGGTAAAATCATAAGAAACAGGCGAAAGGAGTTGAGTATAACCCAACCTCACTTAGCCGAACTGGCTAAGGTGAGCACAAACACCCTGTATAAATTAGAACGTGGGCAAGGCAATCCTTCGTTAGATGTATTGGATAAATTAGCCGAAGTGTTGGGTATGGAACTAACCCTTGAAGTGAAAAAGCAACATTGAGTAAATGAGAGCAATAGAAATATACCGCAACGGGATTTTAGCAGGAACACTGACTGAAGAAAATCGGCAGCATTATGTTTTTAGGTATAATGACAACTATTTTAACGATGCAACTCAATCGGGAATTAGTTTAACACTTCCAAAAACAGAAAAAGAATATAAAAGCGAATTTTTATTTCCATTTTTTTTCAATATGTTGAGTGAAGGAGTCAACCGAAAATTGCAAAGCACACAATTGAAAATAGACGAAGAAGATAATTTCGGTTTGCTGGCTGCAACAGCGCAATATGATACAGTTGGAGCAATAACCGTGAAACCGATAGACGCGAGATGAACTTAAATGAATTAAAATATTGTCCGGGAACATTAGCTGAGGGGTTTGCTACCTACAGCGCAAGCTGTTTGCGGAATTTGTTTAACGGTAAAAAGGTTAATCATGTTTTGCCTTATGAACAGCCCCAGCAAAGCGAAGAAGTTGCAGAACAATTTATGGAAAATCGCAAACGCATATCCATATCGGGTGTGCAAGAAAAATTGAGTTTTCTTTTGGAGAAAAATGTATTGCGATTAACAAAGGAAGGTGAACAAGGAACCTATATACTCAAGCCGATACCAAGAGATTTAAAAAAGGTTGACCAGGTTCCTGCCAACGAACATTTGACTATGCAAATAGCCAAACAAGTGTATGGACTGAATACAGCAGAAAACGCTTTGATTTTTTTTAAGAATAGTTCACCTGCCTACATCACCAAACGATTTGACTTCAAAGAAAACGGAAGTAAATGGGGCAAAGAAGATTTTGCAACGCTGGCAGGAAAAACACAAGATAATGGAGGTGCAAATTTCAAATATGATTACAGCTATGAAGAGGCAGGACGGTTGATACAGAAATTCGTTCCGGCATGGCGGATAGAAATAGAAAAGTATTATTCTTTAGTTGTTTTCAATTTTCTGTTTTCAAACGGCGATGCTCATTTAAAGAACTTTTCCTTGCTTGAATCATCCAGTGGAGATTATCTGTTAAGTCCTGCTTATGATTTATTGAATACGAAGCTGCATGTGGACGATACGGATTTTGCATTGAATCATGGACTATTTGCAGATGCATATAAAAGTAAACAATACAAGAAAAGTGGGCATCCTTCCAAAAGCGATTTCACGGAGTTTGCCTTGAGAATTGGAGTAGCGGAAAGCCGGGTTGAGAAACTATTAAATCCGTTTTTAGAAAAACAACTTTTTGTGGAAACTTTGATCAGCCGTTCATTCTTAACTGAGGCCAACAAAAAGGGATACTTGCTAATGTATAACACAAAAAGAAACCATTTAATAGCTCAATGAGATTGAAAAATAAAGAGATTATAAAAGCACGAACCGCAAACAACACCTCCTATGTATAGCAGTAATCTACTACTATAAAATAATATTTTATGTTAAAATTAAGTCTTCGTCCTTGTTATATTTGTTGAAATGCGTAAAACCGGTCATGCCATTGCGATAGGGCTTTGCCTATGTAAACAAATTATTTTAAATCATTAAGGCCACAATCATGTAATATCCAGGTTTCTCTAAATGTGCTAAATATGTAAACTGAGGAAGACGCACTTTATATAACTGACTTTAACAATAGTTTAAATGTTTATAAAATACCAGACACCTTTAAAAGGGGTTTACTTTATGAGGCGACAAATTATGGAATATAAAACATTAATTATAATTCAAATTCAGTCACCTTCCGTTACAACATCAACGGTGGAATTTGGGCAACTAATTGGGTTGATATTGATTTAAATTTACAGGTTTGAGATGCCAATCAAATAATTGTTGATGTTTATTGTTAGGTTCCTTCATATCAAGTGAAGAATAACTAATGTAAAATAGAACCACTGCTTATAACAGCATAGTTCCAATAGGCGCGGTTTCGTGCTGCTCAGATCCGCCGGGGCTGATGGTTGCAGAAAATTTGTATCTTCGAATATGCATTTAAAATAAAAATCCAGCCCGTCGCAAATTTGCAAAACGTTATACGTTATTTTATGAGAACATTCCTGCTAATATTCTTGCTTCTTTATTTCGCCTCTTGTGGTGCCAACCCTAATTTTAACAAACAAGCTGACTTGCCTACTAAAACTGACACAACAATTGTAATCTCTAAAAGGGATTCTCTATATTATATAGCTAGGACAGACCAAAGTAGTCAAAGGGTTTTTGTGGTTATTGACAGCAACATCCTTAAAGACATAAATAAAATAAGGACAATCATTAAGCAAGTTGACAAAAAATATAAGTTCTACAACGACCTAAATGTTTCGTTCGTATCAGATTTCAAATATGCTGGTTATAAAGATGAACTGGAAGAAACCAAAGACATTTCTTACTATGAATTTTACTTAAACTATTTAGGAGAGTATAATAAAAAGACAAAAATATTTTGGACATACCCTGCATTAGGTGACAAAAAAATTAAATACATGCTTGACTAAAAAAACAAAAGTACAATATGATATTTGCGCTATGGCCTATGAAAATCCAGAAATTACATAAATTCAGTTCGGCCACCGCACAAATACTTATCACATTTCGTCTACTTTTCTAAAAATAATTATTGCTTTATAAATTTCTGTATAACCGAATTTACACCATCCTCCAATTTAATAAAATAAACACCACTTGGAATATTAGTTAAATTAATGGTAATACTGTTTTCTGTTGTATTAACTGTTTGTAAAATTTGCCCAAGCGCATTCATTAAATGAATAGTTTTTTCGGTGTTGTAAATTGTTGCTACTGTGATATTATCAAATGCTGGATTGGGATATAAAGTGAAAGTATTATCCCCTGCATAATTGTCTTCGCGACATGGAACAGATACCGATATAACATTTGAATTTTTAAAACATCCAGTTGCTGTTTTGGTTACTCTGCATTTATAATTTCCTGGTGTAGTAGCTACATAATTTGTTCCTGTTGCACCTGCAATTGCGCCACCTTTAAACCATTGGTAGGTGCTGCCTGCAACCGGTGTTACAGATAAAATCACATTGCCACCTTCGCAAAAAGTTGTTGGTCCTCCTGCAGTAATCGAAGCATTTGGAATTTTATTTACTATTACATTAATAATATCTGAGGTGGCTGTTCCACAAGGGCTAGTTGTAACACATGAGTAAGCACCTTTGTTGGTAACCGTATAAGTTGTACCGGTTGCACCAGGAATATTCACTCCATTTCGTTTCCACTGAAGAGAAATACCTGAATGTGTTGCAGTTAAAACAACATTATCGCCCTGGCAAAAAGTAGTAGGACCATCAGCGGAAATTGAAATTGTTTCTATAACACCTTCATCAATATTCCCATCACAATTATTATCTATACCATCACATATTTCAACTGCACCAACATTGATAGTAACATCATCTTCATAAATAGTACCGTCGCATAGCGTTTGAATTACTGTGTATACCGTAGTTGCTAAAGGACTCACATCTACAGTTGGTCCGGTTCCGATCAATGTTCCTTCATCGTCATACCAACCAATAGTGTTTGTATACCAGCGCCATGATTCATTGCTTGCCTCCCAGCTTGTTGCATTGCGTCCTGCAACAGTATATGCAACTGTACCATCTTCATTTTGCAATCCTTGAGTAGCAACACCTAAATCCCAGTCTGGGCACACCATTACCTGTGTTAAGTGGTTATCAATATAATTGGAAGTTTCATATAATACTATTTGAAATGTTCCATTGTCTGGGTAACATAAAAAGAGAGGTACTTCCTCAAAAGTTATTACTAATTTGCGGAAAGGTGCCGTACCGATTGTTTCATAATGTATACAGTCGGAGCATAAACCCGTATTCCAATCCGTCCACGCAACAAAAATTGCATTTCTAGGAACATTTCCTGCGGTATCCGGAATTTCACCATTCGGCGTCCAGTTTACCGACCATCCTAATTCGGGTTCTTCAAAGCTGATCCAGCCATTTGAGCATATATAAAACTCGGAGAAGGTATTTCCAAAAAAACAAAAATCAAAACCGATATCAATTGGTCCTGAATACGAATCGTCTTGTACAATAAGTGACGTGCCACCAACAGCTTCCGGTTCAAATGGAATTTCTTCAGATGTATAGCAGTCACCACAAAATTCAGAAGCATCTGAATAGAGCGTCACCATTTCTCCACTACAAATAGTAGTGTCAGGAAAGGCTGTAATTTGCGCT
>Ga0209480_10003254_pt1 | contig 10664 bp, 8 predicted proteins | sample JI61114C2DNA_FD_187501 | JGI IMG/M metagenome (GOLD analysis project Ga0209480, IMG submission 187501) | Wastewater effluent complex algal communities from Wisconsin, to seasonally profile nutrient transformation and Carbon sequestration -... | ecosystem: Engineered > WWTP > Effluent > Algae...
TGCTTTGTGTGATTAGCGAGTGTGATTCCTCCTTTGTCGGAAGGACAAAAATAGTGTTTTTACTTTTGTCATGTTGATCCCGACACTTCGGGGAAACATAACACAAGAAGCAACTCACACATTGCTAAAAACGCGCACTATCGAAACCCCACAATTTTTAAAGCTCCTGCTTGCAAATCATAATCCACAGCATTAACACGCTGAAAAAACTCTAAATACAACAACCCAAATACATTAGGACTTTCAGGAAGAGCACAATTAAATTCTAAATTAGCTTCAGTAGCATCTTGTAAGGATATAGTAATTTTATTACTACAGTTTTGTACAAATGAACTTTGGTGTTCAAAATCCAAACCAACAACTACAAACTGTAGGTTAACATGAGTAGCGCTTGTTATTTTTTTCAAAAGGCTTGAAGAAAAATTAGAAACAGTCAAGTTTCCTTCCAACAAATCTACGGCATACGTAAAAGGAAAAACGGCGTCAAAAGACAGATTTTTATTAAATTCAAAACGCTCAATAACCTCTTTTGCCTCAACCGATTGAAGCCCATTAATCACAGAACGTTTTCCCCGAGCACTAACCAAGTCTAATCGACTAATCTCCTGAAACAAACCCAAAACCCGATTGTGAACATAAGGAATATGCAGTTGCTTCAAATAGGGTTGAAGACTATTTCTAAAATATTTACCCATTTCCGCACAATGAGCAAATTCACGACTATTTTCACGAACACGTACATAATTCGTATCATTTTTGATTTTTTCACCATCAAAACCACCCGTTTTCCGAACAATAATTTTGCCATTCATTTCATAAAATGATAAACCATCAATTTGCCCCGTAAATTGTATAATTCCTTTTAACTTACCCATAAACCATTGTTTTGATATAGTAACTATATAGATATAGCACTAATACAGCACAAATATAGTATAGAATATAAATATATCAAATAGTAATAATAGGGAGATTCTAAATCATTTCTTCAACAGTCTTGATTTCATTTTACTAAAAAACTCTGGTGTAACACCAATGTAAGAAGCGATATGTTTTTGAGGAACTTTCTGAATTAAGGTAGGATATTTAGAACAAAATTTTTCAAAACGTTCTTCAGCGGTCAAACTCAAATTATCCATTAATCGCTCTTGGTGAGAAACCAGGGAGTTTTCGGCTAAAATTCTGAAAAAGCGTTCTAATTTTGGAATTTCTTGATAAAGTTGTTGTTGGTTTTCTTTCGTGATGATTACAACTTCGGCATCTTCTAAAATTTCTATGAACAAATTTCCTGGTTTTTCAGAAATGTAACTGTACATGTCGCCAATCCACCAACCTTCGCAAGCAAAATGCAAAACGTGTTCAATAATATTATCATTAATATTGAAACTTCTCAAAATTCCTGAATTCACAAAATATGTACACGTTGCTATTTCACCAGCACTTAATAAAATGCTTTTGGCTTTGAATTGTTTGGTTTCGGTTTTATATAAAAATAAAGTTTCTTCTTCTGGAGTTAAAGAAACATGTTTGGCAATATTTTGAAGAATGGATTGCATAAGTTCAAATTTACAATTTTTAACTAGTTATTTTGGATTACACATTTAAGAAATTTGACGGATTATTAAAATTTCTATGATTTCTCCAAATCGGTGTTCTAAATAAACAATTTGGATACAGATTTTTTATATTTGAATTATGAAAACCGAAAAAGAAAAAATGCTTTCAGGAGAAAACTATTTTTCCAATGATAAAGAATTAGTTTTTGAGCGAACGAAAGCCAAGAAATTACTTCATAAATTAAATGTCACTGAATATTTAATGAACGGAAACTCTCGAATTATTTTAAGGGAATTATTGCCTAATGCACATAAAAGAATATATATCGAACCTCCATTTCATTGCGATTACGGATACAATATTTATTCTGGCGAAATGGTTTATTTTAATGTCAATTGTGTGGTTTTAGATGCGGCAAAAGTTACTATTGGTAACAACGTATTTATTGGGCCAGGAGTTCATATTTACACAGCAACGCATCCCACAAATGCAATTGAAAGAAGAAAAACAGAGTTTGCAAAACCGGTTTCTATTGGCAATGATTGTTGGATAGGAGGAAACACTATAATTTGTCCAGGTGTTACAATTGGTGATGGTTGTACAATTGGCGCTGGTTCAGTGGTGATCAAAGATATTCCTACAAATTCATTAGCCGTTGGAAATCCTGCTAAAGTGATTCGAAAATTGAATGAATAAAAAAACCGATGCGTTATACATCGGTTTCTATATTAATGAAAGTGATCTTCTTCAATTTCAAATTCGGCATCTTTTTCCCAAATTTCCATTTCGCAAGGTTTGCAATTGAATTTTAATTTGTATTCCAATTCACCTTGTTTTAAAACTAAAGGTTCTTTTAGTTTTTTGTCCATGTTTTCACGATGGTATTTTGGGCAACGTTCTAATTCGTATTTGATGCAATATTTAGTGGTCATTACACGAGATTTTCCAGGATCCCATTGTAATTCGAATGCTTTTTCAATTTCGGTTACACCATGACGTTCGTAAAATTTACGTGCGGTTTTATTGGCAACATTATACATGAAATCTAATTTCGTTTCTGGATAAGGATGTGATGTTTTTACCAATTGGTGTTCTTTACGAACGTAATTTTTCAAACGAATTTCTGATAATTGTTCGTAAACCGTTCTTCGCATTTCATTGATTTTTGAAATCGGAAGAAACCAATTTCCAGAAAATTCAATCGTAATTTCATCAGCAGTATAAGGCGTAAATCCTGTTTTTGCTAAGTTAATTTTGAAGTTTTCTGCTAAAGATTCGTTGTTTTTTGTTTGTTCTTTTGGGTGAACCAAATTTACTACGCTTACATTTCCGTCTTCGTCAGTTGCGATTAATTCAAAACCAGTTTCGTTTTCTTTTAATAGTAAAGTTGTGCTGATTTTTCGAACTGCACTGTCTTCTCGTTCTACTAACTTAATGAAAGCCGCATCGTTATTTCTGTAAATGAAAGTGCCTTCTTTGATTTCTTTCAATACGTTTGGATATACGATTCCATTTTCTGCACGGTTGACGTAAATTCCTTCGGCTTCGTTGTTTTCGTTGATGAAACACAATCCGTCACCATTATTTAATAATTCTCCGTTTTCAATTACGTATGAATTTCCAACGGTTTTAATCAGTTTTCCAATATATTGTCCTTTTGATTTTGGACTTTCCCAAGAACCGATAGATTGATGTCTTTCGTTTACAAAATAATCGGTATAACCACGATTGAACGTTCTGTCTAATGAAGAATCGAATAAATACGTACATTTTCCAGAAGAAGCTTTGGTATATTTATCGCTATTTTCGTTTAAGAAAGCATCTAGCTTCTGACGTAAATAAGAAACGTTATTTTTTACATATACGATGTCTTTCAAACGACCTTCAATTTTAAAAGAAACAATTCCGGCTTCTACTAAATTTGGAATTTGGTTTGAAACATCAAAATCTTTAATCGAAAGCAAGTGACTGTTTTTGATTAATGTGTCGCCATTTCCATCAATTAAATTATAAGGTAAACGACAATTTTGTGCACAAGAACCACGGTTTGCCGAACGTTCGCCATTGGCAACACTCATATAGCAATTTCCGCTAAACGAAACACATAAAGCACCCGTAACGAAGAATTCTAATTCTACATCAGAAGCTTCGCTGATTTCTTTGATTTGGTGTAAGTTTAATTCACGTGCTAAAACGACACGTTTGATTCCGGCATCCGCTAAGAATTTAATTTTATCGGCATCACGATTGTTGGTTTGTGTGCTGGCATGCAATACGATAGGAGGTAACTCCATTTCCATAATCGCCATGTCTTGAATAATTAAAGCATCCACGCCAATGTCATACAATTTCCAAATCAATTGGCGACAAGGTTCTAATTCGTTATCATACAAAATCGTGTTAATAACTACAAAAACTTGTGCGTTATATAAGTGTGCGTATTTAACTAATTCGGCAATATCTTCCACAGAATTGGTAGCGTTTGAACGAGCACCATATAATGGAGCACCAATATAAACCGCATCGGCACCACTGTTTATGGCAGCGATTCCTTGTGTTAGATTTTTTGCAGGAGCTAAAATTTCAATCTTCTTCTTCATTTGTAAAGCTTTAATTATTCGGGATTTGCCGAAAAAAAGTGTGCAAAGTTCTTATAAAAAATCCAAGATTTCTAATTCGAGTACGCTTTTTTTGAATTTGGAGTATAAAAAAGCACGAATTCATCTAATTTAATAAATCAATTCGTGCTAATTTGTACTTGTAATATGTTTTAAGAAACTGCTTCTTTAATTCTTCTCATTGCTTCTGTTAATAAAGCTTCGCTGGTTGCATAAGAGAAACGAATACAATTTGGATTTCCAAAAGCATCTCCAGTTACAGTTGCAACATTTGCTTCCGCTAATAAGAACATTGAGAAATCAGTTGCGTTTTTAATTTCTGTTCCTTTTACAGTTTTACCAAAATAGTAAGACACATCTGGAAAAACATAAAAAGCTCCTTCTGGAACATTTAATTTGAATCCTGGAATTTGGTTTACTAATCCAACCACTAAATCTCTACGATTTTTGAAAGCGGAAACCATTTCGTTCAATACACTTGGATCTGCTTCAACAGCTGTAATAGTAGCTCTTTGTGCAATAGAATTTGCGCCTGAAGTTACTTGACCTTGAATTTTCGTACATGCTTTTGCGATGAATTCTGGTGCTCCAATGTAACCAATTCTCCAACCTGTCATAGCGAATGCTTTTGCAACTCCATTAACTGTGATTGTTCTTTCTAACATTCCTGGAATCGATGCAATACTGCAAAATGTTCCCGAAAAGTTGATATGTTCGTAGATTTCGTCAGAAACTACATATACGTGTGGATGTTTTTCTAAAACTTTAGCTAAAGCTGTTAATTCTTCACGATTGTAAACCGAACCACTTGGGTTACAAGGCGAACTGAACCACATCATTTTTGTTTTTGGTGTGATAGCAGCTTCTAATTGTTCAGGTGTAATTTTGAAATCGCTTTCAACAGAAGTCGGAACTTCAACAGGAACTCCGCCAGAAAGTTTGATAATTTCGAAATATGAAACCCAATATGGAGCAGGAAGAATTACTTCGTCACCATCGTTTAACATTACTTGTGCAATGTTGTATAATGATTGTTTTGCTCCAGTTGAAACTACAATTTGAGATGGTTTGTAGTCTAAATTATTGTCTCTTTTGAATTTTTTGCAAATCGCTTCTTTCAATTCTAAGTAACCTTCCACTGGTGTGTAAGTACTGTAGTTTTCGTCGATAGCTTTTTTTGCAGCTTCTTTAATAAATTCAGGAGTGTTGAAATCTGGTTCTCCTAAACTAAGGCTAATAATGTCTTTTCCTTGTGCTTTTAATTCTCTTGCCAAAGCCGCCATAGCTAAAGTTTGAGAAACGGCTAAGTTGTTGATTCTGTCCGATAACGGGTTCATTGTGTGTTAGTTATTATAGTTAATACAAAAGACGCGATTCCTCGCGTCTCTTCTTTATTATGCTAATTGTGGTTTTCTTCCTAATTCTTTCAAATGTTTGAAGTGAGAAGCTATCGCCGATCGAGTAGTTTTGAACTCGTGATACGGTAAGTTACATTCAGCTGCAGTTTGTTTTACAATTTCTGCAATTTTGTTGTAATGTACGTGACTAATATTTGGGAAAATATGATGTTCAATTTGGTGATTTAATCCACCTGTATAATAATTTACAATCCAGTTTTTTGGTGCGAAGTTAGCAGTTGTGAATAACTGGTGAATTGCCCAAGTATTTTCAATTTCACCATTTTCATCTGGCATTGGGTTAACTGTGTCTTCTACAACGTGTGCTAATTGGAATACAACACTCAAGATTAATCCGGCCGTATAATGCATTACAGCGAAACCTAAAATAACTTTCCACCAAGTAACTCCTAAAACCATTGGTAAAACTAACCAAATTGAAAAGTAGATTATTTTTGTAATCACTAATGTTGTCCAAAGAATGGTTGGTTTTTTGAATTCACCATATGATAAGTTTCTTTTTAAGTAACGTTTCATTTGAAGGAAATCAGTTGTGATAGCCCAGTTGAAAGTTAATAATCCGTATAAGAAAACAGAATAATAATGTTGGAATCTGTGGTGACTGTACCATTTCGCCGTTTTTGAAAAACGCAAAATTCTTCCCGCTTCTAAATCTTCATCGTGACCAATGATGTTGGTATACGTGTGGTGTAAAACATTGTGTTGTACTTGCCAGTTGTAAACATTTCCAGCTAAGATGTAGATACTTCCGCCCATTAATTTGTTTACCCAAGACTTGTTTGAATAAGCACCGTGATTACCATCGTGCATTACATTCATTCCAACTCCTGCCATTCCAATCCCAATTACCACGTTTAACAATAAATAAGTCCAAAAAGGCATGTCCATTGCAAGTAAAAAGAAGTATGGTGTTAGGAATAGACCAAACATCACAATAGTTTTCAAGTGAAGTTTCCAGTTTCCTGTTTTGTCAATTTTATTTTCTTTAAAATAATCGTTTACTCTCTTATTTAATGTTCTGAAAAACTTCAGATTATCTTCTTTTGAGAAAATCGGGGTTGTAGTACTCATAAATTTTGTATTCAAATTTCGTCAAAGATAATTATTATAATTTTTTCATTTATGATATTAGTCATTTTTTATTCACCAAAAAGCGTATTTTTGTGTAAAATTTAACTAATGGAAGAGATTTTAAAGCAATTTCCTGATTTAACTGATAATCAAATACTTCAGTTTCAAAAATTGCAATTGCTATATGAAGATTGGAATGCAAAAATTAATGTGATTTCAAGAAAAGATATCGACGAATTATATACACGTCACGTTTTGCATTCGTTAGGAATTGCAAAAATTATAGAATTCCGTCCAGGTTCCAAAATTATGGATGTAGGAACAGGCGGTGGTTTTCCTGGAATTCCATTGGCAATTTTGCATCCAGAAGTTGATTTTTACTTGATTGATGTGATCGCGAAAAAAATCAAAGTAGTAAATGAAGTAGCTGCAGGTTTAGGATTAAAAAACGTAAAAGCTGAACAAAAACGTGCCGAATTAGTAAAACAAGAATTCGATTTCATCGTAAGTCGTGCGGTAACCAATATGCCTGATTTTGTAAATTGGGTAGATGATAAAGTTTCAAAAAAACAAAACCACGAATTAGCCAACGGAATCTTATATTTAAAAGGAGGCGATTTAACCGAAGAATTAAAAGCTTTCCCAAAAGCCACAGAATATAATTTATCGGATTTCTTCAAAGAAGAGTTTTTTGAAACGAAGAAAGTGGTGCATTTGCCGTTGAAGTATAAGAAGTAAGTGATTAGTGAAAAGTAACTAGTGATTAGCTAAAAATAAAAAACCCGATTTTCAATTGAAAATCGGGTTTTTTATTTTTATACTTATTTTTTTAAAAAATCACTTTCTTTTGAACTTTTACATTGTTTTCGTCAACTATTGTTAACAGTAAAACATTATTGGTTGGTTTTAAATTTGGAATTACAAATTCGTTATTTTGAATAGTATTTCCTTCAAATAAAACTCTTCCTAAAACATCATATGCTGTAACTGATTTTATATTTGCAATTGAACTTTTAATCATTAGAACATTATTTGCATTGAAAGCTATTATCTCATTTCCAGAAACTTCAGAATCATTGTTTGATAAAGTGGTTTTAAAAATAATTTCAAAACGATTGTTGATGGTTTCTGCATTTGCCATAAACGTATGATTATTTTGAGTTAAATCAATTAGGCTGTTAGTAACCTTGTCTTTCAAATAAATCGATTGATTAGTAAATAATCCGTCTTTTTCGCCTAATGAAATGGTGAATAATCCACTGTTTTGCGAAGTAAATCCTAACGGGATTACATCATCATCAGTAAAAGGTAATCCTTTTCCTTGAATTACTAATTCGTTGTTGTTTACTAATGAATAAATCGCACTATTTCCGTTATTTAATAATTTTCCATCATAGCCAAAATCTAAATCATTTGTTGCATTTTCAATATAACCCAATAAAATTTGATTGTGATTGTTATTTCCTTCCGAAAGGTTTAACCAAAAACGGTGTTTTTCAGTTGTTATAGTAGTGCTAACATTCGCATTCCTATTGATGAATTGATTATTACTTGTAGCATTTCGCATACTGTTCGTAAAATACATTGGACCAGTTGCTAAAGCGTTTACATAAAATCCTTGTCCTGTTTGAATAAATGTATCAGGAATTAATGAGCCATTCATTGCTGCTGTTCCACCTGTTAAATTTCTTGATGCAAAGTTGTTTGCAACATAAGTTCCGCTTAATGCGGCATTTGTATTGGTCCAAAAATGTAATGTTCCATCAATTTTAGATAAATTTCCAATAATAAACTCATGAATATTGATAGGTGAAGGATATGGATTTCCAACTAAATTAAATCCTAAACCAACTGAACCTCCATAAATAACATTCGGATTAATTCTACCGTTGTTTGGTGTTCCAGTAAATTTTCCGTTCCAAGAAGTTGTTGTACTTGGCATTGTGTTTTCTGCTCTAATTAAATATCCTTTTCCAGTTGCAAAGCTATTTGTAGTAGGATTTACACTGTTATATGCTGTTGGAGTTGTTGTTCCAGTTGGAATATATTCATAAAAACGATTAGTTAAAGTGTTTGGCGAAAACGCTAATAAATTTTGATTTGTAACTGGTGCTGACCAACCTACATAATCTAATCTTTTTAACGAAGTTTCTCTATTTACTTCAATATTTCCAGAGTTTGAAATTTCTTCTATTTGATAAATGTTTGAGTTTGATGCAAATTTTAATTGAGCAGTTGGGGCTACTGTAATTCCTCCTCTAACATTCAAATCATGATTAGCTAAGAAATTCACAATGGCTGTTCCAGAAACAGAAATTGAACATGCATCAATAGAAGATGAAGAAGTATAATTTCCTGTAAAAGCTACTTGCTTATCCTTTGCTGGTAATCCATTACTCCATGAAGTTCCATTCCAAGTAGTCGAGGTTGGACATTTTAATTGAATATTGTTTACAATTTCATTCATTGCAAAAGTAACGTTAGAAGGTGTCAGTGTAACGTGATCTTCGTTAACTGTTGGTACAGAATATGCATCAAATGCACTTGTACTACTTGCGTTGATGTTTGCATACCAGTTATTTGTACTTGTAATTGCTAATGAACTTTGAGCAGGAATAAAGTCAAACTTTTTAATTGTCATTGCATTTAAAAAGCGAGTTAATGTAGGGTTTGGACCTGCATCAGCTGCCAAACTTTCTAAATTAAATAACCCGCCTGGAGCAGAATCTAATCCGGCAGTGTATGAAAATGAACGTGCATTTGTTTGTCCTGTTCCTATTGTTAACCAAAAAAATGTCCAAGCTTGTTTTCTTACTCTACTTACTCTAATATTACCATTTGCAGTTGGTGTAAAGTTTAAATCTAATAATGCTCTTGTGAAACCATCGCTATTAGGAACATCTAAATTTGTTAAAACTGCCATTCCAGGTGTTCCTGTCATTGCACCATTACTAGCCCCATTTGAGATTGCTATTTTTCTACAATTTTGAGGAAATCCCATGGTATTTAACTCATTTTGAAAAGCATTTCTATGAGTTGGATGACCTGTTGGAAGTAATGAAGCTGTTGTAGTGTTAAATTCTGTAAGACTTGTTCCTAATAAATGCCCTTCAAAATGATCAATAAGCATTTGTCTTGCAGCTGGACTTTTTAACATAGAATCTACAATTGCTCTTACGGTTAAATCGGCAATATCGCCATCATAAGCAATATAATTGAACATGTGTTGCATTCCAATTGGAACATTTGCACCAAGATGAGGTGAATCAAAAGATAACCATAAACGTGTTTTATGATCCATTCCATTCATTTCCATATAGCGCAGTGCCATTCTGGTTATTAATCCTCCCATACTTGGTCCGATAACAACAAGTTCTTGATTTCCTACTTTATTTGCGTTAATGTAATTGATTAACTCAATCATTACGCGTGCATTTCTTTGAATATAGTCTACACCACCATCGATACTGGTGATGCCATCTGGTCTTGTGTAAATCGGAAAGTTTAAAACCACAACATCATAACCTAAATTTCTAACATTGTCTCCTAGGTTTTGTGTTGGAGTACCATAATTTAATAAGTTATAAATTGAACCTGTATCTCTACCGTCTGCTGGGTCAAATCCATCACAAACAATAATTACTTTGTCTAATAAGCCAGCTTCGTTGTCATAAAATATTTGGAATTCACCTTTACCTGCATGAGCAGCCGTTTCGTTTGTTCCTTGATAAGTTAATGAAGATGTTATTTCTGTTAAAGGGCTAACAGCAAAAGGAGTTTGTTGTGCAACTCTATTAAGTTGATTAATGCTTTGTGCTTTCTGTTTTAAAGTAAATTTTGATTCGTTTGTAAAAACAGTTCCATCGTTTAAAGTAATTTTGAAAGAAATTGTTTTGGAACAAACAAATTCAATTCAAGCCGGAGTTCAGGTATTGGCAACAGTGCTTTTAACTAGAATTGGATTTATGAAACAAGATTTGGAACTCTTAAATTACAGCGA